>OLGN01000560.1_pt1 | contig 29797 bp, 27 predicted proteins | sample 1605941 | NCBI WGS metagenome assembly OLGN01 (sample SAMN03283269) | human gut metagenome | biome: human-associated habitat; material: feces | host: Homo sapiens | place: USA | collected 2013
GCCTGCTGATCGGCGACGACGAGCACGGCTGGGACGACAACGGCGTCTTCAACTTCGAGGGCGGCTGCTACGCCAAGGTCATCAATCTGGACAAGGACTCCGAGCCTGACATCTACAACGCCATCCGCCGGGACGCTCTGCTGGAGAACGTCACCGTGGACGGTAACGGCAAGATCGACTTCGCCGACAAGTCCGTCACCGAGAACACCCGTGTGTCCTACCCCATCGACCACATCGAGAAGATCGTTCGTCCCGTTTCCGCGGCTCCCGCTGCCAAGAACGTGATCTTCCTGTCCGCCGACGCTTTCGGCGTTCTGCCCCCCGTGTCCATCCTGACCCCCGAGCAGACCCAGTACTACTTCCTTTCCGGCTTCACCGCGAAGCTGGCCGGCACCGAGCGGGGCATCACCGAGCCCACCCCCACCTTCTCCGCCTGCTTCGGTCAGGCATTCCTGGAGCTGCATCCCACCAAGTATGCTGAGGAGCTGGTCAAGAAGATGCAGGTTTCCGGCGCGAAGGCTTATCTGGTCAACACCGGCTGGAACGGCACCGGCAAGCGTATCACCATCAAGGATACCCGCGGCATCATCGACGCCATCCTGAGCGGCGACATCCTGAAGGCCGAGACCAAGAAGATCCCCATGTTCGATCTGGAGGTTCCCACTGCTCTGCCCGGCGTGAATCCCGCCATTCTGGACCCCCGCGACACCTACACCAACGTGGAAGAGTGGGAGACCAAGGCCAAGGATCTGGCTGGCCGGTTTGTCAAGAACTTCGTCAAGTACGAGGGCAACGACGCAGGCAAGGCTCTGGTCGAGGCTGGCCCCAAGCTGTAATCAGCGGCACGATTTACCTGTAACCGATAAGCGGCGCAGCGAAAGCTGCGCCGCTTCTGTCTGCCGAAGGACGCCTGCTTTCGCCCGATGAAAGTGGGAACCTTTTGACAGATGGAAAAATCACCCAACGGTCTGAGGGGTGGTCGTAAAACAGTGAATGGAGCGTATCGATACCGATACGCTCCATTTTTCGTATGTAGTTGGGTACATCCCCTTGGCTCTCCCTCTGGGAGAGCTGTCACCGAAGGTGACTGAGAGGGCCTTGCACCCTAATTTCCCCTCTCCGTCTTCGCTTCGCTCAGCCACCTCTCCCAAGGGGAGAGACAAGGGGTGCCTGTTAAGTTTTTGCATATGCAGAGGAATATTGCCCTTACGTCCGCAGCAGCGCCCGAAAGCCGGGGCTGAAAAACTCCCCGCCGTCGGCGTCTACCCACATGGCTTCGGCATTGTAGCGTGTCAGAAGCGTCTGCCCCTCGTCCTGCGGCATCAGGAAAAGCGCCGTGGACAGGGCGTCGGCAATGCCGGAATCGGCGCACACCACTGTGACGGAACGCCAGTACCGTGACGGCATCAGGGTTTCGGGGTCGATGATGTGGTGGTAGGATTCTCCGTCCACCAGATAGGTACGCTGGTAATCGCCGCTTGTGACCACGCTGCCGCCGGTGACGCAGACGGTGTGCAGGTAATCACCGCCGTCCGGGTCCTGAATGCCTATCACCCACGGGTCGCCCGCCTCGGTTTTGGGGCCGGTGGCGCAGACGTTGCCGCCCACGCTGATGAGCAGCCCCTCGGGCGCGTTTTCCGCCGCCCGCTGGGCAGACCAGCCCTTGGCCACCGCGCCTACGTCCAGCCGGGTCTCCGGGTCGGAGATAAAGACGGTGGAAGCGTCCTCGTCGATGATAACGGCGTCAAAATCCATATGCGCCGCCGCGTTTTCCAGTGCGGCACGGTCGGGAAGACGGGCATTTGCCGGGTCGTCAAGCCCCGCCGTCCGGGCGTCGTGCCACAGCGCCAGAACGCCGCCCATGGCGACGTTGACCTTGCCGCCGGTGGCGTCGTAAAATTCCCGGCATTCCAGCAGCAGACGGATGATGTCCCCGTCCACCTCCACAGGGGCAACGCCCGCCTGATCGTTGACGGTTTTCAGGTTGTTACAGCCAGCATAGTCATTGTAGATATCGAACAGCTGGTGATAGTGCAGCAGCGTATCGTGGACGCCTTGGGCGGCCTCCGTAAACGCCGCCTGACTTTCCGCCCGGCCGCGAATCGTGGTGACCGTGTCGAACAGGGTCAGAAACGTGGTCTCGTAAACGTTTCCCCCCGCCGCTCCGGCGGCGCAGCCGGTGAGCAGACACGCAAGGGTAAGCACCGCAAGAAATTTTTTCATACCGGTCCCCTCCGTAGGGATTTTTCTTATAGTACCACACCCCCGAAAGACTGTAAAGAGGGAACATATCCCGCCGCAAAAAACGGCGTTCATAAAAGATTTACACATTTTCAGTTGATATTCAGGGCCAAACGGTGCTATGCTGTTACAAGTTTTAATGCCTCTTTTGAGAGCAGTGAGGAGCGCAGTATGTCCAAATTCTCCGTCAAAAAGCCGCTGACGGTTTTCGTCGCGGTGATCGCCATATTGGTGCTGGGCGTGGTGGCCTATTTCCGCATGACCCCCGACCTGCTTCCCAATATGGATTTCCCTTACGTGCTGATCATGACCACCTACCCCGGCGCAAGCCCGGAAAAGGTGGAGCAGGAGATCACAAAGCCCATGGAGCAGGCCATGTCCACGCTGGATCACATTCAGGAGGTGACCTCCGTTTCCAGCGAAAACGTTGGCATGGTCATTCTGGAATTCACCGAGGGCGTCAACATGGACACCGTGGGCGTGGATATCCAGCAGGAGATCTCCCAGCTGTCCGCCGACTGGTCGGACACGGTGGGCACGCCCTACGTGCTGAAGATCAACCCCTCCATGCTTCCCGTGGAGGTGGCGGCGGTATCCATGGAGGGCATGGACACCGTGGAGCTGACGGAATTCCTGGATGAAACGCTGATGAACAAACTGGAGGGCGTTCCCGGCGTCGCCCGGATCACCACCAGCGGCGAAATTGAGCAGGAGCTGCACGTGGTGCTGGATCAGAAGCTGATCGACAAGCTGAACGACCGGATCGCCGCTGCAATCAACGGTGAACTGGACGATGCCGCCGCCGAGCTGAACGAGAAAAAGGAAGAACTGGAAGACGCCCAGAAAAAAGTAGACGGCGCACAGTCCCAGCTCAGCGCCGGGGTCAACGCCCTGATCGAGGGTGAAAAGCAGCTGAATGAGAAAAAGACGGAGCTGACGGCCATGCGGGAGCAGCTCCAAGAGCAGCTGGAACAGGCGCAGACCGGGCGGCAGCAGTTGGTGCTCGCCTACAACGCCCTGAAAGAGCTGGACGATCAGGTGAACAACGTCCTTTCTGCCCAGCAGGAAGCCCATGGTTATTTGAATACCCTCCAATCTCTGTCCGACCGGCAGAGCGCCCTTGCGAATAAGGAAAGCAGCCTCGCCCAGCTGAAACAGGACAATGAAACTCTGGACGCCGAGATTCAGGCGCTCCGGGAGCAGATTGCGGCCATGGACCCCGCCGACGAAAATCTGCCCGCTTTGAGCGCGGCGCTTGCGGAAAAAGAAGCCGCTTACAATGACAATCTGCTGACCATCGCCCAGACAGAGGCGGAGATCGCTGTAGAAAAAAGCACTCTGGAGGCGGACATGGCAGCTGCCGGTGTGACGGCGGAGACCCTGCCCGAACGTCTCACCGCCGCCGCAGAAGCCGCCGCCGCGGCGGATGCCGCGGTGGACGGCATCGACGCGCTGCTGGCAGCTCAGGGAACCGACCGGGCGGGTCTCGCCGCCTCCGTGACGGAGACGAAGGCGCAGCTGGACGCGCTGGACGAGGGCATTGCCCAGCTGGAAAGCGCGTTGGAAGAACTGGATAACGGTATGCTCTCCATCGAGGAAGCCCAGCAGCTGCTGAATGAGAAGAAAACCGCCGGTATGCTCCAGCTCAGCACCGGCGCGGCCAAGCTGGCGGTGAGCAGCGCCGCCATTTCCCAGGGCTTAAGCCAGATCGAAAGCGGTCTGGACACCGTGGAAAGCAGCCGGGAGGACGCGCTGGACAAGGCTGACCTGAACAACATCGTCACCATGGAAATGGTATCGAAGATCCTCGCCGCCCAGAATTTTGCCATGCCGGCGGGATACGCGGAGCAGGACGGGGTCAAATACATGGTCTCCGTGGGCGACGAGATCACCGACCAGAAGACGCTGGAAAATCTTATCCTGTTCGACCCGGGCATTGACGGCATCAACCCCGTGCGGCTGAAGGATGTGGCGGTGGTCATGCTCACCGACAACCGGGACACGACCTACGCCAAGCTCAACGGCAAGGACGGCATCGTGCTGAGCTTCGAAAAGCAGAGCACCTACGCCACCGCCGAGACTACCGACAACATTGAAGCGCGTTTCCGGGCGTTGGAAAAGGAATACCCGGGCTTAAGCTTCGTGTCCCTGATGAGTCAGGGCGACTATATCTATCTGATCGTTGATACCATTCTGAATAGCCTATTGCTGGGTGCGGTGTTCGCGATCCTGATCCTGTTCCTGTTCCTGCGGGATCTGCGCCCAACCTTTATCACCCTTTGCTCCATCCCCATCAGCGTGATTTTTGCTATCGTGCTGATGTACTTCACCGGCGTGACCATCAATATGATCTCCCTGTCCGGCCTTGCCGTGGCGGTGGGTATGCTGGTGGATAACTCCGTGGTGGTCATCGAGAATATTTACCGTCTACGTGCCAAGGGGGCCAACGTCATTCAGGCCGCCGTCTCCGGCGCAAGACAGGTGGCGGGGGCGGTGACGGCCTCCACGCTGACCACCGTCTGCGTGTTCCTGCCCATCGTGTTCGTCACGGGTATCACCAGGCAGCTGTTTACCGATCTGGCGCTTACCATGACCTATTCCCTGCTGGCAAGCCTGATCGTTTCCCTGACACTGGTGCCCGCCATGGCGTCGGGGATGCTGCGCAGGGAGCACGAGATCAAGCCGGGGCTTCTGGAAAAGCATCTGCTTCCCGCCTACCGCAAGGCGGTTAAGTGGTCGCTGGGGCATAAGGCCGTGGTTCTGATTGTTTCGGCGGCGCTGCTGGTGGTCACGGCGCTGGGAAGTCTTGCCAAGGGCTTCATCTTCATGCCGGACATGGATATGCCCAGCGTGAACGTTACCCTCACCATGCCCGAGGATGCGGATATGGCGGAGGCCACCGCGCTTGCCGATCAGGTGCTGGACAGAATCGGGAAAATTGACGGAATTGAAACCGTGGGCGCCATGATGGGCGGCAGCTCCTCCATGCTGAGCATGGGAAGCGGAGAATCCCACGACGTAACGGTTTATATCACTCTCGCCGACGACACGGCCAGCGGCGCGGCGGTGGGCAAGCAGATCGAGGAAGCCTGCGCGGATCTGCCCTGCGAGGTGACGACCTCTTCCGCCATGATGGATATGAGTATGCTCACCGGCAGCGGCGTTTCTGTAAACGTCTACTGCGACGACATGGACACCCTCCAGTCCGCCGCCGCACAGGTTGGCAAGGCGCTGGCAGACATCCCCGGTGTGGCGGAGGTTTCCGACGGATTGGAGGACGCTTCCCCTGCCCTCCACGTGGCCATCGACCGCAACGCCGCCATGAAGCACGGCCTGACCGTGGCGCAGATCTATATGGAGCTGGCCTCCGCCCTGACGGACAACGCCACCGCCGCCACGCTGGAGCTGGACGGCGTTTCCACGGACGTAATTATCGAAAAGCCCGAAGGGGCGGTGCTGGACGTGGATTCTCTGCGGGGTTACGTCTTTGAAGTCACCAAACAGGACGGTACGGTGGAGGAGGTTCCTCTGAGCGACTTTGCCGAAGTGCGGGAGACGTCCAGCCTTGGCTCCATCCACCGCCTCAACCAGAGGCGCTACCTCTCCGTCACCGCGACGCTGGAAGAAGGCTACAACGTCACCCTGATCACCGCCAAGGCGCAGGACGTTGTGGGTGCTTTGGACTTGGGCGACGGTGTCAGCTATACGTTTACCGGCGAAAATGAGACGATCATGGAAGCTGTGCAGCAGCTGCTGTTGATGCTGGTTCTGGGCATCCTGCTTGTGTATCTCGTGATGGTCGCCCAGTTCCAGAGCCTGAAATCTCCCTTCATCGTCATGTTCACCATCCCGCTGGCCTTCACCGGCGGATTCATGGCGCTGCTGCTGTGCGGCATGGAGATCAGCGTCATTTCCCTCATCGGCTTCGTGATGCTCACCGGTATCATTGTCAACAACGGCATCGTGCTGGTGGACTACATCAACCAGCTCCGGCAGGACGGCATGGAGCGCCGCGCGGCCATTGAGGAAGCGGGCGTTACCAGAATGCGTCCCATCCTGATGACCACCATCACCACGGTGCTGGGTCTGGTGGACATGGCAGTACACAAGACCGCAGGCACGTCGCTGATGAAGCCCGTCGCCATCGTGTGCATCGGCGGTCTTGTGTACGCGACGCTGATGACGCTGTTCGTGGTTCCCTGCATTTACGACACGCTGAACAAGAAGGAACTGCGCAGCGTCCGGGAAGAGGATCTGAAGCTGCTGGATCTGTAAGCGCATAAAAACTTTCACCCCCGGCTTTTGCTGGGTGGCCGTAAAACAGCGAATGGAGCGCATCAGTACAGATACGCTCCATTTCTCGTACCAACCGGGGCACCCCCTTGGCTCCCCCTTTGGGGGAGCTGTCACCGAAGGTGACTGAGAGGGCATTTGCAACCTAGGGAAGCTCTGATTAAATCGGCAAGAGCTGTGAGCGAGAGATTTTTCGGCCAATCGAGGTATCGAAAACGGCGGAATACTTTGTGTATTTCCCGCTTTCGATACCGAAGAGTGGACGGAAAAGATTCGCTCACGGCCGCAGACGATTTAATCAGAGGTTCCCTAGTATACCCTCTCCGTCCTCGCTGCGCTCAGCCACCTCTTCCAAGGGGAGAGGCAAGGGAGCGGATTTCTTAAGATATGGGCAAATTCCCTTGCTTTTTCCCTCGCCGCATGGTAAAATGTTCTGACGAAACTGATAAAAGGGGGAGTTTGCTTGAAGCGTATCGGGATCGGGCTTTTTCTGTGCATATTGCTGATGGGCTTTTTTGTGCTGCCCGCGTCCGCCGAGAGCGCAGCCTCCCGGGTGGATACCTACTGCACCGTCAGCGCCGAGGGCGACTGTCAGGTGAATATGACCGTCACTTTGCGCATGGAGTATGTCACTACTTCCATGAGTTTCCCCCTGCCCGCCAACGCCACGGGCATTACCCTGAACGGCGCTTCCGTCTCCACCAGCAAGACATCCTCCGCGACCATGGTCGATATCAGCCGGGTGGTCAGCGGCATTACCGGGGAGATTCCCCTGAATTTCAGCTTTACACTCCCCAAGTCCGTGGGCGTTGTGACCGTTGACAAGGAGCGGAAGTTACAGCTGAGCGTCGAGCTGCTCAGCGGCTTTGAGTTCCCGGTGGAGCAGCTGAGCTTTGTCATCACCATGCCCCCGGGAAATATGCCCAACGCGCCGAAGTTCACCAGCATCTACCGTCAGGAGAGCATTGCCTCCGACCTGACCGTCACGGTGAGCAGCAACCAGATCATCGGCGCCAGCAAGACCATTCTGAACGACCACGAAGGCATCACCATGACCATGCTGGTGGATCAGAAAATGTTCCCCACTGTCAGCACCTACATCCGGGAGGGCAACCCGGAGATCAAATACATGCTGATCTGCGTGGGTCTCGCGCTGGTGTACTGGCTGATTTTCCTGCGCACGAAGCCCATCGCCCACATCCGCAGCACGACCCCGCCTGAGGGCATTACTGCGGGCGAGCTGGGCTGCCGTCTGACCCTGTCCGGCGGCGATCTGACCATGATGGTGTTTACGTGGGCGCAGCTGGGCTACCTGCTCATCCAGACGGACAGCGGCGGAAAGGTGCTGCTGCACAAGCGCATGGACATGGGCAACGAGCGCAGCCTCTTTGAAAACAAGATTTTTGCACTTCTCTTCGGCAGCCGTCAGACGGTGGACGCCACCGGCTATCCCTACGCCAAGCTCAGCCGCAAGGTGTCGGCCATCGTTCCCAATGAGCGGAATATGTACAAGGGCGTCAGCGGAAACATGAAGATTTTCCGGGGACTTTGCTGCGGCGCCCAGATTTTCTGCGGCGTGTGCGTTGCCATGAATATGACCTCCGTCCGGGCGATCCAGATCCTGCTTTCCATCATTCTGGGGGCCTTTGGCGCGGTATCCGGGTGGCTGATTCAGGATATGGCCTACCGCACCCATCTGCGGGGCAAGCTGCCCATGCTGATCGGGGCGGTGTGTATTGTCCTATGGGTAGTGCTGGGGCTGCTGTGCGGGCAGGTCTGGATACCGCTGCTCAGCGCGCTGGGCGAATTCCTGCTGGGTTATTTCGCCGCTTACGGCGGAAAACGCAGCGATCTGGGCAGCTACGCGGCAGCGCAGGTGCTGGGATTCCGGCGCTACGCAAAGAAACTTCCCACGGAGGACGTCAGCCGCCTGATGGCCAACGACCCGGATTATTTCTTCAATCTCGCGCCCTTTACGCTGGCGCTGGGGGTCATCAATCCCTTTGCCAGAGCCTTCGGCCATCGGAAGCTGGAGCGGTGCCCGTATCTGGTTACCCGCGCCCGGAACGTCCAGACGGCGGAGGAATGGGCAGGCATCCTGCTGGACACGGCCGACCGGATGGACGAAAAGCTCCGTCAGATGCAGATCGACCGGTGGATACCGGTCCGCCTGCGGCGGAGAAGAAAGTGAAAACCCACGGGTCATTGGTTGGGTGTTCGCAATACAGTAAGTGGAGCGTATCGGTATCGATACGCTCCATTTCTCATGTCAACATGCGCTATGTAACGGGGAACAACCCCCTTGGCTCTCCCTCTGGGAGAGCTGTCATACTATTTCTCGATAAAATGGTTAACACCATTTTATCCTGCGAATTCTTCGCAGGCCGCCGGTAGCGGCGAGAAATGTATGGACTTACGTTTTTTTGCGGCTACGCCGCTGGCTGCTGAAACAGCAGCCGAATAAAACGGTTTTTAACCGTTTTATTGAAAACTAGTATCACCAAAGGTGACGGAGAGGGCGCTGCACCCCGGTTTTCCCTCTCCGGCTTCGCTTCGCCCAGCCACCTTTCCCATAGAGAGAGGCAAGGGGTGCCCGCAGGATATAGAAGTGCGCTATTTAATCTGCTTGACAGACGCACAAGGCCGATGGTTATGATTTCAGCATCTCCCGAACCTGAGCGATGCTCAGCCCCTGCTCCCGGGCGATGGATGCAATGTCCTCGTACTCGTCCTTCTGCCGCTGGACGCCGTAACCGGAGGATATCTTCTGCCGAACCGCGCCGTAGGGGGTGGAAACGGTCTGCGTGCGCCGCTCCAGCGTGTAGCGGTTTTGAAGGCTTTCCCGGATGCCCAGAGTGGTGGTGTGGCGGAAGATCAGCCGCGCCATTTTCTCCCGGTCGCCCGCCCGGCACAGAACGCTCAAAAGCACGCCGGGGCGGTTCTTTTTCATGCCGATGGGGGTGGTAAACACGTCCAGCGCGCCGCCGCTCAGCAGCTGCTCCATGGCGAACCCGATCTCCTCACCGGTCATGTCGTCGATGTTGCACTTAAGCTCCGCAATGGCGTCGGTCTGGTCAGAGGTCTCCCCCAGCATGACCCGCAGGCAGTTCGCTTGCGGGAAGTCCTTTTTGCCCATGCCGTAGCCGGTTTTCTGCACCCGCATGACGGGCAGGCTGCCAAAATCGTCGGCAAAGTATTTCAGCAGCGCCGCGCCGGTGGGGGTACACAGCTCACCCTGAACGTTCCCGGCCTGAATGGGCATTCCCTCAAGAAGCAGTGCGGTAGCCGGCGCGGGAACGGGGAGAATCCCATGGGCGCACCGGACGGTGCCGCTTCCCACGGAGACGGGGGACACGATCACCTGATCGGGGCGAATTTCCCGCATCAGCAGGCATACGGCGGTGATGTCCGCAACGGCGTCCATGGTGCCGACTTCGTGGAAGTGGATCTGCTGAACCGACACGCCATGGACGCGGCTTTCCGCCTCGGCAATGAGATTGTACACGGCCAGAATATCCAGCTTGACCATGGAGGGGATGGGCAGTCTGTTCACGATTTCCTCAATGCCCTCCATGCTGCCGTGAACATGGTCGTGATGGTGACTATGGAGGTTCTCGTCTTCCTCGACTCCCGCCACCCGGACGGAAAAATGGGTTCCAGACACACCGCATTTCACGCCTTTTTCCGCGCTGACGGTGACGCCGGGGATGCCGAGACCGTTCATTTTCTCAAGGAACGCCGCCCGATCGGGAAGCAACTCCAGCAGCGCCGCGGCGAGCATATCCCCGGCAGCGCCCATGGCACATTCGATGTACAGCGTTTTCATCCCTTGACCTCCATGTGGTTGATCATGTTCGCCAGATACCCCGCGCCAAAGCCGTTGTCGATGTTCACCACCGACACGCCGCTGGCGCAGGAATTGAGCATACTCAGCAGCGCCGCCACGCCGCCGAAGGACGCGCCGTAGCCCACGCTGGTGGGGACGGCGATCACCGGGCATTCCGCGAGACCGCCCACCACGCTGGCAAGCGCCCCCTCCATGCCCGCGATGGCGATGACCACGCTGGCTTCCATAATAGAATCCATATGGGCAAGCAACCGGTGGACGCCGGACACGCCCACGTCGTACAGCCGCACCACCTCGCTGCCCAGCACCTGTGCCGTCAGCGCCGCCTCCTCGGCCACGGGGATGTCGCTGGTGCCGCCGGTGGCGATGACGACTTTTCCGATGCCGTCGGGCTGGGGCAGTCCCCCCACAATGCCCACCCGTGCGTCCTTATGGTAGTCCAGTTCCCGGGTGCTGCCGACGTAGGCCGCCGCCTCAGGGGACATTCTGGTGATGAGGACGCGGTTCTGACCGTTGGCGCGCATGGCGTCGATGATGCCGCCGATCTGCTCCGGGGTCTTCCCTGCACCGTAGATCACCTCTGCCGCGCCCTGCCGCACCTTCCGGTGCAGATCGACCTTCGCGTAGCCGATGTCCTCGAAGGGGGCCTTTTTCAGCTCCAGCATGGCGTCGTCCACGCTGGTTTTCCCGGCCTGGACGGATTCCAGAAGCTTTCGGATTTCAGAGTTCATTTGCGTACCTCCAGATTCAGCAGAACGCTGTCATAATCTTTGCGGAGCTCGGTTACGATTTTCTCCCGGTTTTCCAGAAGCAGAGGCAGATCGGCCTCCCGCAGCTCCAGTTTCGCGGTATTGTCCACCATGCGGACGCGGAAATCCCGGAGCCCAAGTCCGAAGAGAAATCCTTCCGCTTTTTCCGTCTGCTTCAGCTTTTGAAGCGTGATTTCCTCCCCGGTGCGTATCCGGGTGGCGAGGCAGGCGTAGGCGGGCTTGTCCCATGTGAACAGTCCGGCTTCTCTGGAAAGACGGCGGATCTCCGCTTTGGTCAGGCCGCACTCCCGGAGGGGAGAGCGAACGGACAGCTCCCGCAGCGCCCGCATTCCCGGCCGGTCGCCCGCGTCGTCGGAGGCGTTGGTGCCGTCCAGCAGCACCGGAAAGCCGTCGTTTTCCGCTGCCCGGAGGATTTGCCGGAACAGCGTATTTTTGCAGTGATAGCAGCGGTCGGGCGGGTTCGCCGTGACCGCACTGTTGGAAAGAACATCCACATGCAGCACCAGCATATCCGTGCCCAGCTCATCTGCCAGCCGCCGTGCGTCTTCCAGTTCAAATTCCGGCTGGAAGGCGGTGCTCACGTAATAGGCTTTCACCCGCGCGGCGTACCGCGTCGCCGCGTACAGCAGGTACGCCGAATCCACGCCGCCGGAGAAGGCAATGGCAACCTCCCGATTCTCGGCAAAAAATTGCACCAACGTCATATTGTTTCCTCCAGTGCTGCGGAAATCGTTTTTCCCATTATACACGAGGATGTGAATTCTGACAAGTAGGAAGCTGCACAATAGCCTTTTATGGGTTGCTTTTCACAATCGGATGGTGTATACTGAACGCAGTGCCCTTACTAAATAAGAAGAGAGGTATCACCATGCAAGAAACAAAAAACAGTTCCTGGTACAGCACCGTGGCGGGGGCGCTTTTTGCCTTTGGAGGCGTTATGGAGCTATTCCAGTGGCTGCGTATCCTCCGCTTTATGTCGTTCAGTGACTATGTTCAGATGCTGATCTGGGTAGCAAGCTGTGCAGTTCTAGCCTTTGCCCTCCTGACGAAGCGCAGAGACATCTTCCTGCCCGTGGGCTTCGCTCTTGCCGGTATCGCCTGCCTGTTCTTCCTGAATTTCAGAAATGTTCTCCTGCTGCTGGGTAACTGGGGCATGGCGTTCTTGGCCGTGGTCTTTGTGACCGACTATCTGCCCCAGCTCCGGGAGCAGGTGAAGAAGTTCTGGTTCATTCCCCCTGCGGTCGTTGCGCTTGCCACAGTGCTGTCGATTGGCGGCGTTTGGTTTGTAGCCTTTCTGAGATTGCTTGCTACATGCGCCGGTATGTTCCTGGCAGCCATGTGGGTCGCTTACCCCGAAGGACTCCCTCAGCAGACGGTGAGCGCATCCGCCGAAACCGGAAGCACTACGGCCGCTCCCGCTCCCGCTCCTGAAGTTTACTGCGGTCTGGTCAAGCACATTCTGCTGCTGCTGTTCACCTGCGGCATCTGGCTGTATATCTGGATTTACCGCGTTACCGGCTACACCAACAATGTGCAGGGTGAAGAAAACCGCAACCCCACCAACAAGCTGCTGCTGTGCCTGTTCGTCCCCTTTTACGTGATTTATTGGATGTACAAGACTGCCCAGCGCCTTGACAAGATGGCAGCGGCGAAGAGCATCCCCTCCGATCTTTCCACCCTCTGCCTGATTCTGGCCATCTTTGTTCCCATCATCCCGCCGATTCTGATGCAGGATAAGCTGAACGACATTGTCACCGGCCGTGTTGCTCCTGCTGCCCCCGCTGCCGCTCCTGCGCCTGCGCCCGCCGCCGCACCGACCAGCGTAAGCGAGGCTGCGGACGACCTGCTGAAGCTCAAGGAGCTGCTGGACGCAGGCATTCTCACCCAGGAAGAATTTGACGCAAAGAAAAAGCAGCTGCTGGGGCTGTAAATTCCATACGACAAGGCGCGGGGCATCTGCCCCGCGCCTTTTGACAAGCCAGGAGGGAGCGGAAAATCCGCTCCCTTCAGGTATTTACTTCTTGATGATCTCGCTGAGCTTCTCGGCGGCGGTGGTAACCGCGTCGCTGACGACGGCGGCAGCCTTGTTTGCCTTGGCGGCGGCCTTCTCCAGAGCGATCTCCTTGGCAAAGTAGCGGTTCAGCATACCCTGCAGAGCCTTGCCGTGGCGGGCTTCGTCCTTCGCCATTTCATGGACGGTGTCGTGGATGGCGTCCAGACCGTTCTTCTTGGCACAGGCGGCCAGGTCAAACTTGCCCTGGGTGGCGCCGAACTCGCAGTCAACGCGCCATGCCAGATTGTCCTTGGTGGTGGCCTTCATGTGAGGCTCCAGATCCTCGCCCAGCATCTCGGCGAACTTGGCGGCGTGCTCGGCTTCCTCGTGGGCGGCCTTCTCCCAGTACAGGCCGATCTCGGGGTAGCCCTCCCGGTGGGCAATGCGGGCCATGCACAGATACATGCCGACCTCGCTGCACTCGCCCTGGAAGTTGGCCATCAGCTGCTCGAAGATGTACTTCTTGTCTTCCTCGGAAATGTCGGGGTTGTTCTTCACGGTCTTGGCGTAGATGCCGTACTCATGCTCGGCGGCCAGCTTGCCTTCCTCCATGACCTTGAACTTGGAGCCGTCAACGCCGCAAACAGGGCACTTGAAGCCTTCGGGGATGAACTCGCCTTCGTAGACATAACCGCAAACGGGGCACACAAATTTCTTCATAATCGATTCCTCCAAAATTAGTTTTATAAGTTATTTGGGCAAATACGCCCGGGATTACAATAAATTACGCCTCTTCCTCGAATAATTCGGGGCCGACGCCGCAGAGGGGACATTCGTAGTCTTCGGGCAGCTCGTCGCCTTCGTAGACGTAGCCGCAGACGGTGCAGACGTATTTTTTCATACAGCTTCCTCCTTTGTTTGTGATTGGCAGCCGCGGCACAGGCCGGTGAAGGTCAGCTGGCAGCTGTGTACCTGACAGCCGGTGCATTCCTCGGCGGCGCGTCCCAGAGACAGGGGAGCCGCCGTTTGGGGAAGGTCAATCACCGCGCCGCAGGTGGTGCAGATGAAGTGAACATGGGGGCGGGTGTCGGCGTCGAAGCGTTCGCTTCCGTTCACCGTACCCACACTCTGGATCAGACCCTGGCTCTTGAACAGGGCGAGATTGCGATAGATCGTGGCAAGGGAGATGTCCGGGTGTTCCTCCCGCAGCATTTCGTGAACCATCTCCGCTGAGGGATGAAGCACGGTGCCGCGGAGGCAGGACAGAATCGCATTGCGTTTTTTGAATTGCTTGGTGGCCGCTTCCATAGACACCTCCTTTGGTTTGCTTCGTTTAAGAACAATTCTTATTTACATCTGGAGTATAGCACACAGTACTTCATTTGTCAAGAGCAAAATGAGAATTATTTGCATTTATTTTCCAGAAAAATGCGGCTGCTATACCCGGCAAATCGTCCGCTGACTGTGCGCAGTCAGCGGACGATTCATCACAATTTGGCGATATCGGCGACCAGAGCATCCACCTCGGCCTGCGTGGTAGCCCAGCTGGTGCAGAAACGCACGACTGTTCCCTGCTCCGCGGCCCCTTCTTCCTCAAAGTAGTAGCCCTGTGCCAGCGCTTCCTTCTGCTGCTGGGTCAGGATGACAAACTGCTGATTGGTGGAGCTTTCCACCCAGAATGGGATGCCCTTCGCCGCGAATGCTTCTCTGATCTGCATGGCAAGTGCGTCGGCGCGCTTCGTTTTCTCAAAATACTCGCCGCTTTCCAGCATGGTCACGAATTGCAGACCCATCAGCCAGCCCTTGGCCAGCACCGCGCCGTGCTGCTTCATGTAGGCTTTAAAGCGGTACTGAAGCTTGGGTTCGGTAATGACCAGCGCCTCGCCGAACAGTGCGCCGCACTTCGTCCCGCCGATGTAGAACACGTCCGTCAGTTCCGCGAAATCCTTCAATGTCAGGTCGTTGTCCACCGCCCCCAGACCGTAGCCCATTCGCGCCCCGTCCACGAACAGATACATGCCGTATTTCCGGCAGACCTCCCGGATACTCCGCAGCTCCTGAGCGGAATACAGCGTCCCCTTCTCGGTGGGGAAGGACAGATACACCAGCTTCGGCTCCGTCAGGTATTCCGGCGCGCCGCCGCCATAATACGCCGCCGCACATGCGGCGATCTGTCCGGCGGTGATTTTCCCGTCGGTGTTGGGAAGCGCGAGGATTTTGTGCCCCGTGTTTTCGATGGAAGCGGCTTCGTGGCAGTTGATATGTCCGGTGTCGGCGGCGATGACGCTCTGGATGGGGGACAGCGCCGCCGCGATGACCACGAGATTTGCCTGGGTCGCGCCGGGAACGAATTTGATCAGGGCATCCTCGCGGGAAACCAGCTGCTTGATGACCGTCTCGGCACGTTGGCACCAGGTGTCCTCGCCGTAGCCCGGGAAGCTCTCGGTGTTGGTGGCGGTCAGGGCGCTCAGGATGGAATCCAGCGCCCCGTGGTTGTAATCGTTGTTGAATCGAATCATGGCTTTACTCCTTTGTTTCTGCGTTCAGCGCGTCCACCACGATGTCCGGGTAGGGGTTGGCGATCACGGTGCGGTAGGTGTGGTAGATCACCATGCCGGGCTTGCCGTTGGGGATTTTCTTCACCTGCTTCACCGCCGTCACGTCCACGGGGATGTTCTGCCCGCCCCCGGTTTCGGCGTAGTAAGCGGCCAGCTGCGCCGCCTGGGTGACGGTATCGTCCGGGGGCGTAGTGCCGCCGCAGGAGATGATGACGTGGGAGCCGTGCACCTTGGAGGCATGGCACCAGATGTCGTCCTTCCGGGCAAGGCGGAAGGTCAGCTCGTCGTTCTGGCGGTTGTTCCGGCCGACGTAGATCGGGTAGCCGTCGGTGCTTTCAAACCGCATGGGCGGCAGCTTGGCCTGCTTCATGCGCTTCCGGTCGGTGTCGGGACGGAGATACCCGCCCTCCTGTAACTCCCGGCGGATTTCTTCCAGCTCCCCCTCAGTACCGGCGCGGTTCAGCTCCTCCAGCACGCTTTTCAGGTAGTCCAGCTCCAGCCGCCCCAGCTCCAGCTGCTTCGTCAGCTCCTTCTCCGCGTTTTTCATCCGGGCGTAGTCCTTATAATATTTGGCGGCGTTCTGGTTGGGGGAGAGAATGGGGGAAATGGGAATGTCCACCGGCCGCATTTCCTCGTCGTAGAAGTCCTCGCACTGAACGGTAGTCTGCCCCTTCACGATGCGGTGGAGGTTGGCCGTGAGGATGTCCCCCAGCTGGCGCAGACGCTCCCGGTCGTAGGTGGCTTCCAGCTCCTTTTCCTGAATGGCCAGCTTTTTGGTCAGGCGGCCGCACAGATTCTGAACGGTCTTGCGCACGGCCTGACCCTTCTGCCGCATGGCGTCCTTCTGATCCCGGACGGTGTAGTACATATCCAGCAGCTTGCCAAAGGACTCGGCGCGGCGGCACTCGCCGTATTCCCGGATGGGGCAGAAGGCGAACTGCTTCGGCGTGCCGTCCGGGAGGGCGTAATAATAGGGTGCGGGGTGGCTTACGTGCTCGTGGAAGAACAGCGACAGCTTGTCGGCGGTGGTGTCCACGTCCAGCGAATCGATGCGGGCGTCCGTGCTTCCGGCGGCGTACAGCGCCGCCTCCCGGCACACCAGAGGGGACAGACCGCCAACGGTGTCCATCAGCCGGTCGGCCAGAACGTCCGCCCCGGGGGCAGTGAGTATGTTTACATAACGCTGGGCATCACCCTCCGGGGCACTGTCCAGCAGGTTCAGCTTCATGACCGGCTCCGGCGGCTGATACATGAGACCCGGCAGCGCCGCCCGTTTGGCGCTTTCGTCAAGGCCGATGTGCCGCAGGCAGTCCAGAATCCGCCCCTCGGGGGACAGCAGATACAGATTGCAGGTGCGTCCCATCAGCTCGGCTACCAGCGTCTTTTGCACCGGAAAGCCCATCTCGTCGGTGCAGTCGAAGCGGAACGATGCCGCCCGCTCCATGGGGGGCTGGGAAACTTCTGTCAGCTTTGCCCCCAGAAGGTGCTTGCGCAGAAGCATACAGAACATGGGCGGCTGCGCCGGATTCTCCGGAGAAGCCGCCGTCAGATGCAGCCGGGGGGCGGTGGGGTTGGCGGCGAAGAGCAGCTTCTCCCGTCCCTCCTGGCAGCGCAGATGAACGATCACTGTGTCTCTGGCGGGCTGGTGGATTTTCTCCACCCGTGCGCCGATGCACCGCGTGCGGACTTCCTCCAGCACGGCGGATAAGAAAAAGGCATCAAATGCCATGATGCAGTCCTCCTGCTTTGATAGTTTACTCTCCCATAACGGCCTTGAACAGCTCGTTCAGCCGCTGGGTTTTCCCGGCGAGGTACAGTGCGCCGAACAGGGCCTCCAGACCGGTGGCCTTTGCGTACTCGGCGGGGGTGGCGGATTTTGGCACCGCATGGACGTGAGCATTTTTCCCCCGGCGATAGTAGGCAAGCTCCTCCTCGGTCAGCAGGGGCAGCAGCTTGTCCGCGAATTTTGCCTGGGACGTGGCCTTCACCATCTGAATGGTGTCATGGTGCAGCTGCCCCACGGTCTTCTCCCCCTGAGCGCAGAGGTAGCCCCGGCAGAGAATCTCAAACACGCAGTCCCCCATATGGGCAAGCCCCAGATTGGAAATGGCGTCGATCTCCGATTGGGGCAGGTTCATTTTGAAATAATTTTCCATAGCTTCTCCCGATTGACCAGAAATTGGGCGCAAAGCCCGGTGAACAGCCCGGTGAGGATGCTGATGACGATCATCACCGGCAGGTAAACCGCCAGCGATACCGTCCCCGTCAGGGCAATCGCCATGGCCATCTGCCCGATGGAGTGGGCGACGGCGCCCAGGCACCCGGCAACCCAGAGCTGCTTTTTCGTAAGAATTTTCCGCAAAGCGATGGTCACGCCGATGGCGCAGACGCCCCCGGCGGCGGAGTACAGAATGGTGCTGAAATTCCCGGCGAACACCGCTCCCAGAAAAACGCGCACTGCCAGCACCGCCGCGCCCTCTTTCGGCCCCAGCACAAACACGGTGAACACCGTCACGATATTGGCAAGCCCCAGCTTCACGCCGGGGATGGGAACCGGGGAGGGAATCTGGGCTTCGATCATGAAAATGGTCAGGGCAATGGCGGCCAGCAGTGCCAGAAGCGTCAGTTTTTTCGTTTTCAATCCGGCACCGCCTTTCCACGTGTCCTTATATCCGATACAGCCGTTTCCCGTTTTCCATGGTGGCGGCGCGGACTTCCTCCACGGAAATCCCCCGGATCTCTGCCAGACGCTCGGCCATGCGGTACAGCTTTCCGGGGTCGTTGCGTTTTCCCCGGAAGGGTTCCGGGGACATGTAGGGGCAGTCGGTTTCCAGAACGATGCGGTCCAAGGGAATGGCGGCGGCGGTCTCCACCGCTTTCCGGGCGTTTTTGAAGGTCAGGACACCGGTAAAGCCGATGTACCAGCCCCGGGCGATCAGCCATTTAGCCATTTCCGCCGAGCCGGAATAGCAGTGGAACACCCCCGTGACCTCCGGGAATTCTTCTGCAATGCGGATGCCGTCCTCGTGGGCTTCCCGCTCATGGACGATGACGGGCAGATTCAGTTCCAGCGCCAGCGCCATCTGGGCGCGGAACGCCGCCTGCTGACGCTCCCGCGGGATGTCCTCGTAATGGTAGTCAAGGCCAATCTCACCGATGGCCCTGATTTTGGGATTCAGTTTACATAATGTGCGGTATTCTTCCAGAGTGACATCGTTTACCTCGTCGGCAGCATCCGGGTGGGAGCCGACGGCGGCGTAGATATAATCATACCGGGACGCCAGAGCGGAAGCCGCCCGGGAGGACACGAGACTGCATCCGGGGTTCATCAGCAGCCCGATGCCCTGCTCCGGAAGGGCGGACAGAAGCGTTTCCCGGTCGGTGTCGAAGGCGCGGTCATCCATATGGGCGTGGGTATCAAACAGCATAAGCTCTCCTTACAATAAGCTACTCAATGACGGCCACCAGACAGCCGTCCATCTCCGTGACCCGGGGATCGTTCAGGGAGAAATCTGTCCCGTTGGGGTATCCCCGCAGCCCATCTCCGGTGCGCTTGACCTGCGCTTCCTTCAGTACCCAGAAGGTCAGCAGCGCCCGACGCTTGTCCGGCGCGGCATCGAACTGTACCCTTTCCCCGGGGGACAGGATTTTCTCCGCCAGGGCGAGTTTTACGTTCCGGTCAAGCTCCTCGGCGTCAATGCCAATCTCCCGACGGGACAGGGCGCAGAACGCATGTCGTGGGGTGTGGGAGATGGAAAAATGCCAGTCACTGCCGGGGAAATAGGGCTTGCCACCCGCCGCTATGGCAACGGGCGGCAAATCCAGCCCGGTTTCTTCCCGGTAAAGCGCCGCCAGCAGCGCCCGTCCCGCTTCGTGGCCGGTTCGTCCGTCGAGGGCGCAGGACGCGATTTTCACAGCGCGTCAATGATGTCGGATTCCGACGGCTCCTTGGGGCGGCGGTTTTTCAGCCGGTCAACCAGAATGGCGACACCCACGATCAGCACCAGCAGGCCGCACAGACTGATAACGACCCGGGAGGTGGCCATGGGCAGTGCGATCAGCACCGCGCCCAGAACCGTGGTAATGACGGCGGGAAGAATGCCGTAATGATACCGGCCGGCGTTCAGAATGTCCTGAATGCCCCGGACGACCAGCAGGATACCCGCCAGACGACCCAATCCCGCGGCCAGCATCAGGGGGTTGCGCAGAAGCCACGCGCCCACGGCAAAGCAGCAGACGGCGGAAAGCACCTTCCCCACGGTGTCAAAGTGTCCGGCGATGGCGCTGACGGCGAACACGACGCCTGCGATCAGCAGTACCCAGCCCAGAATCTGCGCCACAAGGGCGGAGGCGGAGTCCGGATGAATCAGCAGGATCAGACCCAGCACCATCAGCAGCACCGGGGTAGCGATCAGACGAATGACGGATAAAATAGTATCTTTCATAATAGAGTCACCTCTCTGAAACTCAGTATACCCCGAATCCGGGGCGGTGTCAATCGGGGAAAGCGGAAATCGGGGGCATTGCCCGACACGCACGACGCCCTCTCTTTTGATGGGGGCGGAAAACAGGAAATGGAGCGTATCAGTACAGATACGCTCCATTTCTTGTGTCAATATACGCGCCCCCATTTACCTTCTCCGTCCTCGCTTCGCTCGCCCACATCTCCCAAAGGGAGAGGCAAGGGAGTGCGCTGAAATACTGTGAGCGGCCGGAAAGCGGAGACAATGCCCTTTATTTGCCCCACTTGGGGGCGTCCCTTGGGAACGAGGGAATGGGGTTTCCTCCGCCGATATCCGCTTTCTCACGTAAAATGCGCGGTTTCCTTCCTCCCTTCCCTAACATCACCTACATCTTGTGATTTTTCCACTTTTTTCAGTCCCACATGTTGTGTTTCGACAAAATCTGCGCCGCGGTTGTGCTACTATGATTGCAGGCTCGTGGGACGGAGCCGGATGACTGCCGCCGTGGCGTCGTCCATCTGCTTCCCGCGGCCATACTCCAGAATTTTTGCTGCCAGCTCCCCAGGCGGCATGTCCGGAGTCAGGTCAGACCGGCGGGAAATCCCCTCTCCATCCACGCCGTCGCTGAGCAATACCAGCGCTTCCCCCCGACGCAGGGACAGCTTCTCTACCGTTTCCCGGCTTTCCGTTACGGAAATGCCCGGCGGTGGGGTGGCTGTCCCTATTTTTTCCGCGCTGCCCCGGCGAAGCAGCCAGCTGGGGGCGGCACCCCACTTGTATAACGTGGCGTGGCCGGTGTCGAGATAGAGTTCCGCCAAGTCCACCGTGACCGCCCCGGCACTGCCCCGGAGGGCGAGAATGCTGTTGAGGGTGCGCAGGGCGTGGGCGGCGGGAAACCCGGCGGTGAGCATCTGCCGCAGAAGCGATCCCGCCGACTGCCCCTCCTGGGCAGCGCCCAGCCCGGTACCCATTCCGTCGCAGAGAAGGACGTAATACCGGCACTCGGGCCCCGGAAAGGCAAGGCACCTGTCGCCGTTGGCAAGCTCCTTGCTGCGGCTGCGGGCGGCGGCCTCGGCGCGAAACCAGGCCCTCGGCCGCTGCCCCCGGCGGGGCAGATCGTCGGCAAGCCCCCGCAGGAAATCTCCCAGAAACTGATACTGCTGCACCATCGCCGCCCGGTACTCCGACTGCCGGGCGCTGTCGGCTTTTAATAGCTTCAGCTGCTCCTGCCCCCGGCGAAGCTCCGGGATCAGCCGCCCCGACTTGCGGCATTGGGCGTCCAGCGGGTTTTGCAGCAGCGATACGTCCAGCGACGACTGCTGGGGGCAGCTGTTCCGGGCGGAGCAGCTGCCGCAGGCGCGCTGCCGCACTTTTTGCAGCACGGCGGAAGCGTCAACGGGGGGCGGCGCGGTCTCCAGAAAAAGCTGCTGGGTGACGCCGAGAACCTCCGCCCCCAGCTCCAGCCGCACCTGCGCCAGCCCCGTCTCCCCCCGGCGGCGGGCGGTCTCCGGAGAGGGCGGCATCAGAATTCCCAGCCCGCCGCCGAGAATCAGCCCCGGCAATGGCGTATAATCCCGAATGCCGCAGATCGCCATTACCACCATGCACGCCGCCCCCGGCGCGAGACAGCGCATCCACTTGCGTTCAAAGGGGATCATGCGGATCACGCCCGCGAGACACAGCACCGCCGTCATGGGAATGTTCGTCACCTGCGCCAGATCCAGCCCCAACCCTCCAAGCACCGCGGCGGGGAAAGCGCCGCCCACAGCCAGCGCGCCTGCCGCGAGATACCCCAATCCAAGATAAGGCGTCGGTGAAGCCTGCGCCAGCGCCAGCACCGCCACGCCGCCCACCAGCCAGTCGGTGACGGCGGTGCGTCTGCGCAGCGCCACGGGGAACAGCAGTCCCGCCCCGGCGGCGAGGACAATCCGCAGGAAATAGACCGGCACCGGCACGGTATCCCGCAGCACCAGCTGGAACAGCAGTCCGGTCAGCGCCGTCAGAAACGCGGAAATGGCAGGGAAGATCAGCGGCTGTTCCTCCGGAATGTGCCGGGCAAGGAGCAGCGCCAGCAGTCCGCCGGAGGCCGACCACACCAGCCCCTGCAATCCCGCGATGCCCCAGAAGACCCAGTAGCCCAGCATGGCCCCCAGACTCATGACCGCCGCGTGCCAGCCGCTCATGGCTAAAATCAGCCCCATCGCCAGCGGCTGAGGGTAATTGCCCAGACTGGCCGCGCTGAGCAGAAATCCGCTGCCGCCGCACAGGAGGACGACCCCTCCTGTGCGGATTTTGGGGTTCAGCAGCAGCCTTTGGCACGTTCGCCGCCCCCGCCGCAGGTACGTTTCCATGGATGCAATCATTTCCACCACAGCCTTTCCTTAGTGATGGGAAAATCCTATCACGCCGAGAAAAATTATGCTGTCGGATTCGCAATGGTGAGAAAGTTTCTTAGGAAGCTCTGGTTAAATTGACAAGAGCTGGCAGCGAGAGATTTTGGCTCCGGGCAAAGCACGGAAAATGGAGGAATACTGTATGTATTTCCCATTTTTCGTGCTGAAGACCGGGGGCAAAAGATCCGCTGTCCAGCCGCAGGCAATTTAATCAGAGTTTCCCTTGCATCGGGGGCGGGATGGGTGTATAATGACCTGTAATTAAGGAAGCTGGAAGGGAATCAATGACGGCCATGGGCAGAGAATTTGAACTGAAATACCGGGCGGATTCCGGGATGATTGCCGCCATCCGGGCAGCATTCGGGGATTTTTCCGAGATCCGGATGGAAACGGTCTATTATGACACGCTGGACGCCGCCCTGAGCCACCGGCGCTGGATGCTCAGACGCCGGTACGAAAACGGGACCTCCGTCTGCACCCTGAAAACGCCCCTCCCTGACGGCAGCCGGGGAGAGTGGGAAACCCCATGTGACGATATCGGGTTGGCAGTGAAAGAGTTATGTAAACTCGGCGCGCCGGAAGACCTGCTGCCCCTGACGGCAAGCGGCCTGACGGAAGCCTGCTCTGCCCGGTTCACCCGTCTGGCAAAGCAGATCGTTCTGGAACGCTGCACCGTGGAGCTGGCGCTGGACGAGGGCACGCTGATGGGCGGCGGGAGGACGCTTCCCTTCGCCGAAATGGAAGTGGAACTGAAATCCGGCGAAGAAGCCGCCGCGACCGCCTTTGCCGAAGCTCTGGCGCAGGAATTCAACCTGACCCCGGAACCGAAAAGCAAGGCGCAGCGAGCCATGGCACTGCTGCATTAAGGACATACAGGAGAGAGAAATATGCCCAAATTTGAGACACTGTTTTCCAAATACGACCGTCTGGTGCTGTTCGACACCGAGACCACCGGCCTGCTTTACAACCGGGACGAGATCATTGAGTTTGCCGCCGTGGTGCTGGAGCGGGTGGACGGAACGCCCCAGGTGGTGCAGGAGTACGACCAGCTGGTCGCCCTGTCCCCCGGCGGGTTTGTGCCGCCGAAAATTCAGGAGCTGACCGGCATCTCTACCCAAGACCTGCGGGAACGGGGACTGCCCAAGACCAGAGTCTGCCGGGACATTGCCGAAATGATTCAGGGTAACACCCTGCTGCTGGCCTACAACGCCCATTTTGATCTGAGTTTTCTATTCTATATGCTTCTGCGGGACGGCGACCCGGCCGTGCTCAAGGGCAAGGACAAGCTGGACCTGCTCACGGTCTACCGTGACCGCCACAGCTATCCCCACCGGCTGTGCAGCGCCATTGAGGTCTACGGCCTTTCCGGGAAGGTGGTCAATTCCCACCGGGCGGTGGACGACGTGCTTGCCACCGTGGCGGTGATGGAGGAAATGGAGAAGGAAAAGAACGATTTGGAACGTTATGTAAACCTTTTCGGCTACAACCCCAAATACGGCATCGAGGGCAAGCCCATCAGCTCCATTACTTATAAGCCCCAGCCCTATAATCCCGTGAAGCCGCTGTACGAGGCGTAGTATCCCTATGGAATGGCTGAATGTTTTCGGGCTGGTCATGGTGGCAGTCATCATGATACCCAATATTCTGTTTGCGATGAAGTGCAAGGACGGATTCGTGAACAAATGGAACAACAAATCTGTGGAAACCGTGGAACAAATCGGCAGGTTCGGCTGCTTTGGATTTATGATCATCAACATTCCGGGAACCTGGTTCGGATGGTGGTCTGACGAAGCGTTTGCCATATATCTGGTCGTAGATGCCGTGCTGGTCACGCTTTACTGTGTGATCTGGGCGGTCTGTTTCCGGAAAAGCAGCGTTTTCAGAGCGTTGGCGCTGTCCATCATCCCCTCCGTTCTGTTCCTGTTCAGCGGGATTATGAGCCGGTCGATTCTCCTGACCATTGCCGCGGTATTGTTTGCGCCGAGCCATATTCTGATTTCGTATCAAAACGCAAAATGATTTCACCACAGGAGGTAACAATATGCTGAATCCATCCGCCTATGCTCTGGGGGCCAACCGCTCCTGCATCCGGGACTTGTTTGAATACGGCTGCCAGCGCGCCGCCGTCGTGGGACGGGAGAACGTCTACGACTATTCCCTGGGCAACCCCTCCATCCCCTCGCCGAAGGAGGTGGACGAGACGGTGCGCAAGATCCTCGACGACACCGATTCCCTGCTGATTCACGGCTACACCTCCGCCGTAGGCGATTACGCCACCCGCAAGGCCATTTCCGACGACCTGAACGCCCGCTACGGCGTGTCCACCGTTCCGGAGGAATTCTTCATCGGCTGCGGCGCGGCGCCGGAGCTGGTGAGCGTGTTCCGGGCGCTGGCAGTCCCGGGGGCGGAAATTCTGGCGGTCGCGCCCTATTTTCCGGAATACAAACCCTTCGCGCAGGAGGCGGGGCTGGAATTCAAGGTCGTCCCGGCGGACATCCCCTCCTTCCAGATCAACCTGACCGCCATGGAGCAGATGATCACGCCCAGCACGCAGGCGGTCATCCTCAACTCCCCCAATAACCCCTCCGGCGTGGTCTACACCCGGGAGACCTATCAGGCGCTGGCGGAAATCCTGAACAGCAAGGCCGCAGAGTACGGCCACCCCATTTACATCGTCTCCGACGAGCCGTACCGGGAGCTGGCCTATGGGGTCGAGGTGCCGTTCCTGCCGGAAATTTACCGGGATACCGTCATCTGCTATTCCTATTCCAAGTCTCTGTCCCTCCCCGGCGAACGAATCGGCTATGTGTATGTGCCCCAGAAGGCCACGGACGGCAAAGCGCTGTATTCCGCCGTTGCGGGGGCTGCCCGGGCGGGCGGCCACGTCTGCGCCCCCAGCCTGTGGCAGAAGGTCATCGCCCGGTGCGCCCATCTGCGCCCGGACTTGGAGAGCTACGACCGCAACCGCAAGGCGCTGTACGAAGGGCTGACCCGGATGGGCTACGAAATGGCGAAGCCCGACGGCGCGTTCTATCTGTTCATCAAAGCTCCCGGCGGCGACGCCAACGCATTTTCCGACGCGGCGAAGAAGAAAGACCTGCTGGTCGTCCCCGGCGACGGCTTCGGCTGCCCGGGATATTTCCGCATCTGCTACTGCGTGAGTCTGAAGATGATTCAGAAGAGCCTGCCGGTGTTCGAGGAACTGATTCGCTGCGGAGAGTGGTAAAGTATTTTCCGTATTACGATGGAAACGGGAGCGGAGATTCATGAGTATAGTTAGTACAACTGAACAAAGATTAAAAATAGCAATTTATTATAACAAAGTGATTGATTATCTCGAAGGTGCTGGGGTGTATAAAATTCATAGTGATCCCAGAGATGTTACTTCCCTTCACGCCTTTAATTTCAGCATAGAATGTTATAATAAACTTGCCGCTAAATGCCCTCAATTTGAATTGGACAGACGGTTTTCGGAAGAGCTGATTTCAAGATTGAAGAGTGATAAATGTTATGCTTATGAGGTTTATTATATTTTTAACTGCCTCGTTGCCCAATTAAGATTGGAAAAGAATGGTATTGCGTCATTTGAGGTAGAGAAATCCAAACTGGATGAAATATGTCGGTTATTAAGAGAAAAAACGCTTGTTTACCAAGATGGGTTAAAGAGATGCCGCGACGAAAAAGGAGAATATTATACAGACGGTATGTTTGGATATATGCAAAGCGAAAGTAATCGCGTGTATCACGAGACCGGTAAAAGAATTTTATGAGCTGAAGAAGTGAAAGCAGCAAATTCAGGCCGTTGGTAGCCACTTTTGTGGACGCCAACGGCCTGTTTCCTGTATCAATTGGCCAGAAAATCCGGAATGAACCCAGTGTCCGCCGCCTCGGCTTCCTGCGTGAAGCCTTCCAATTCATTCAGATACATCCAACTGAGCACCGCGTCGTATTCCTCATCGGTGACCCGGCGGTCGAAGGGGGCGGGAAGTCCGCCCATGGGCGTGTACTGGCGCATCAGGCTTACCAGCACCTCCCCGGGGGCGAAATTCTCCCCGATCCAGTCCAGCACCCGCAGGGAATTCTCCACATTTCCGGGCAGAATCAGGTGGCGGATGATGACGCCCCGGGTGACCTTCTCCCCCTCCCAGCGCACCGCACCCACCTGCTGCACCATCTCCTGGATGGCTTCGGCGGCCACGGGAAAATAGTCCGCCGCCCCGGACAGCTGCCCCGCCAGACGGGCATCCGCGTATTTGAGGTCGGGGAGGTAAATATCGACGCACCCATCCAGCGCCCGCAGCGTCTCCACCTGTTCGTACCCGCCGCAGTTGTACACCACCGGCACGGGCAGTTTCGGCCGCAGCGCCGGGAGGATCGTGGGCAGAAAGTGGGTGGGGGTCACAAGATCGATGTTTTCCGCCCCCCGGGCGATCAGGTCTTCAAACAGCTGCCTGAGTCCGGCGGAGTCCGTGGCCTTCCCTACCGCGCCGCCGCTGATGGCGGCGTTCTGGCAGTAGCGGCACCGGAGCGTGCAGCCGCCGAAGAAAACCGCGCCGCTTCCCCCAGCCCCTGCCAGCGCCGGTTCCTCCCATTTGTGGAGCATGGCTTTGGCCACGAGGGCGGTATCCGGGCAACCGCAGAAGCCCCGCTGCCCCGCCGTTCTGTCCACGCCGCACCGCCGGGGGCAGAGATTGCAGTTTACATAATCCATACGCATCCCATCCTTTGGGGGTATCATATCAGTTTTTTCGCCTTTTCTCAACCCCGTACTTTACCGGCGTGCGAAAATGTGGTAAACTACAAAAAGTAAACTGTCTGCGCCCCTCGCAAACAGCGATTTTGAAAGGGGTAATTATTATGGAAATCCGGTTTGCTGAAACCCGGGATATTCCCGGTATGATTAACTTGCTGCTTGAGGTGGGGGAAGTCCACCACCGCATCCGTCCCGACCTGTTCCGGGCAGGCGCGCAGAAATATGACGAGCAGACCCTCGCCCGGATGCTCACCGATGACACCCGTCCCATTTTCGTGGCCGTGGAGGACGGGAGGGTGCTGGGCTACTGCTTCTGCATTTTGCTGGTTCGGAAAAACGACCCGGTGCTCTTAGACGACCGCACACTGTATATTGACGATCTGTGCGTGGACGAAGCCTGCCGGGGCAAGCACGTAGGGCAGGCGCTGTACGATCACACCCTGGCCTACGCCCGCCAAATCGGCTGCCGCAGGGTGACGCTGAACGTGTGGTGCGGCAACGACAGCGCCATGCGCTTCTATGAAAAACAGGGGTTAAAGCCCCGAAACATCCACATGGAAACCATTTTGTGAGGAATGCCATGCTAGTCAAAAACCAGATTTACGAGGCCGAGATCACGGACTACACCGCCGAAGGACAGGGCGTCGCCCATATCGAGGGCTGCGCCGTATTCATCCCCAACGCCGTCGCCGGGGAAAAGGTGCGCGTCCGGGTGGAGAAGGCGCAGAAGACGTGGGCGGCGGGGAAAATTGTGGAGATTCTGGAAAAGTCCCCCCACCGGGTCAACCGGGAGTGTGAGGTCGCCAAGCTCTGCGGCGGCTGCGATTTCTGGCACATGGACTATGCCGAGGAGACCCGGCTGAAAGCCCAGCGGGTGAAGAATTGCTTAAACCGCATCGGCGGTGAAAATCTGGCGGAAGTCCCCATTCTCGCCGCCCCCGACTGCCACGGCTACCGCAACAAGGCGCAGTATCCGGTGGCGGTGAAAAAAGGACGCGCCTACGCCGGGTTCTACCGGGCGGGCACCCACGACGTGGTAGAAAACGCCCGCTGCCGCATTCTCCCGGAGGAGATCGACGCCGCGAAGGATGCGGTAATTGATTATGTAAACCAATACCGGGTCAGCGTCTACGACGAGACCACCGGCAAGGGGCTTCTGCGACATATTTACGTCCGCCGGGGCGCGGTGTCCGGGCAGATTCTGGTGTGTCTCGCGGTGAACGGGGAAAAAATTCCCCGGCCGGAAGCGCTCGTCCAGCGGCTGAACGGGATTCCCGGCTTTACCACGCTGGTGCTGTCCGTGAACACGAAGCGGGGCAACGCCGTGCTGGGCGACCGCTTTCTCACCCTCCACGGCCCCGGCTATATCGAGGACACCCTCTGCGGCCTGAATTTCCGCCTCTCCCCCCGGTCGTTTTATCAGGTAAACCACCATCAAGCGCAGCGGCTGTACCAGATGGCGATTTCTCAGGCGGGAATCACCAAGGCCGACACGGTGCTGGACCTGTACTGCGGCGTCGGCACCATCACGCTGGGCATGGCTGGCGCGGCGGGGAAGGTCATCGGCGTAGAGGTCGTCCCTCAGGCGGTAGCGGACGCCCGGGACAACGCGGTGCGGAACGGCATCACGAACGCGGAATTTTTCTGCGGCGACGCCGGTCAGGCGGCGCTGGAGCTGGAGAAAAGCGGTGTCAGGCCGGACGTGGTGGTCGTTGACCCGCCGAGAAAGGGCCTGAACGCGGACACCATCGAAGCCCTTCACCGCATGTCCCCCCGGCGCATCGTCTACGTCTCCTGTGACCCCGCAACGCTGGCGCGGGACGTGGCGCTGCTGAAAGAGCGGGGCTACACCCTGAAAACCGCCGCCGCGGCGGACTTATTCCCGAGGTGCGCCCATGTGGAGACGGTTGTCTTGCTTTCCAAGGGTGAGGTCGACTCGAAAAAGATTCGGGTTGAGTTCTCTTTGGAAGATATGGATATGTCCGAATTTCAGGATGGGGCAACCTACACCCAGATCAAGGACTATGTGCTGGAGCATAGCGGGTTAAAGGTATCCAACCTTTATATCTCGCAGATTAAACGAAAATGTGGGATTGAGGTCGGCAAGAACTACAATCTGCCCAAATCCGAAGATTCCAGACAGCCCCAGTGTCCGCCGGAAAAAGAGAAAGCAATCCGAGAAGCTATGAAATATTTTGGGATGATTTAATATCCCATATTATGGAGGTTGCTTATGGATAGATTGATTTCTTGTGAGTTCAACATGGATAATGCTTGTGTGGAACTAAAATTTGCAAATGGCAGCATGATTGCCATTGATACCATCGCCGTGGAGAATGAGGTTGCCGACAATATGTATCAGCGGTCAGAACTGGATTATCTGATCTACAATGACCCGATTGGATATGCAGACCTTGTTTTGAACGGAAACCCCGAAATTTATCTAAAAACTGTAACTGAATGTAAACCCTTAGATTAAAACTCAG
>OLGN01000568.1_pt1 | contig 29293 bp, 20 predicted proteins | sample 1605941 | NCBI WGS metagenome assembly OLGN01 (sample SAMN03283269) | human gut metagenome | biome: human-associated habitat; material: feces | host: Homo sapiens | place: USA | collected 2013
AGCTGAACGAGAACTATATCATCCCCGCCGCCTTCGACCCCAGAGTCGGCCCCGCCGTGGCCAAGGCCGTGGCAGAAGCCGCCCGGAAGTCCGGCGTCGCAAGAATCTAATCGCATAGCAAACTCCCGCATACCTGATACGGTTAGGTATGCGGGAGTTTTTTTCTGTGGCAGATATTGATAGGGAAGCGCATTTGTGAAGTCTGCTGAAAAAGAAGTATAAAAATTTTAGCCAGAGTTCTGAAAAAACAGTGGAAAATATGATACGACAGTGCTATAATTAGTTCATAAAAAATTCATGTTTCCGCCGGGGCGGAAACATAGAAAGAGGGACTGCACCATGTTCAAACGAATCCTTGCTTGTCTGATGGTTTTATTGACTCTGGTTTCCTATCTGCCGCCGAGGGCATCGGCGGAGGAGACCCAGCCGCAGGAGGAGACGACAGAGGTTTCCGCGACTCAGCCGTCCGAGCCAGCAACGGTTCCCACCACTGAGCCGACCGCTGCGACGGAGGAAACAACTGCGCCTACCCAGCCGGAGACAACGCCTGCGGAAGAAACGTCCGCGGATGAGACGCTTCCGGAGGAGACTCTGGTGGATACTTACGCTCTTCCGGGGGATGACGGCGCAGTCGCGTCCGGCAAGTGCGGCGAAAATCTGACATGGAGCATCGATGTCGAGGGTGGTACTCTGACCATTTCCGGCACCGGCGCTATGTGGGATTACACTGATATCGTCGAAAATGGTATGATTCATACGACAGCTCCCTGGTATGCCTATTCTCCTGTGAAGCTGATACTTGAGGAGGGCATTTCGCATATAGGTGACTATGCTTTTGAAGGCTGCAGCAGTATTACGGGTAGCCTGACCCTTCCCGAAAGCCTGACCAGCATTGGCCATTATGCTTTTAGGTGCGGGGGTTTTACAGGCGGTCTGACCCTTCCCGAAGGTTTGAAAAGCATCGGCGTTGGTGCCTTTATGGGCTGGAGCAGCCTGACAAGCGTAACGATTCCCCGGAGCGTGACGAGCATTGACAGTAGTGCCTTCAGTTTTTGCGAAAATATGGAAAACATTTTCGTAGCGGAAGGGAATACAGGCTACACTTCTGTGAATGGCGTTCTATTCAATAAGAACATCACGACTCTGGTCACTTACCCGACTGGAAAGAAAGGCACTACTTATCAAATTCCTGAAGGCGTGACGGAGATTTCCGTTTATTCCTTTGGCGGCTGCAACAATTTGACCGGCGTGACAATTCCGGAAGGTGTGACAGTTATCGGCGGTGTTGCTTTCCTGAACTGCAGCAATCTGACCAGCGTGACGATCCCGGAGAGCGTGACAGAAATCGGCATGGGTGCTTTCAATAGCTGCCTCAGCCTGACCAGCATAACGATCCCAAAAGGCGTGACGTACATTGACGAATTCACTTTTAATGAATGCCACAGCCTGACCAGCGTGGTGATTCCGCGAAGCGTAACAAGAATTGGGTCGAGTGCCTTTTCTGGCTGCGACGGCCTGAAAGATGTATATTACGCCGGAAGTCAGAGCCAGTGGAATGGAATCGAAATTTCCGACGGCAACAATTCGCTTCTCAGTGCGGATATCCATTTTGATCCTAGCGGTTCTACCGGTTCCGGCACCTTCGGCGACAACTTGACCTGGAGCGTTGATGCCGAGGGAACGTTGACCATCTCCGGCACCGGTGCTATTCCGGACTTTGAATATGTTATGGGGGAAACGCCAAACAGCATTTATGGCGGAGCCAATACGCCATGGCGTTCCTATTTGATTCGCAAAGTGGTCGTGAATGAGGGCATTACCTCCGTCGGAAGCATTGCACTTGCCTATCTGGAGAAAATGGAATCCATTTCTCTGCCCGCAAGCCTGCGTGAACTTGGCAGCCACGCACTGGCAAACAACTTTGGCCTGAAACAGATCGTCCTGCCTGAGAATCTGGAGACTTTGGACGAGATGGCGCTGTTCCAATGTAGCGGCCTGAGCAGTCTGCATATTCCCGCCGGGGTAAAGAGTATCGGGGAAAGTGCTATAGACGGTTGCCGTTTGGACAGCATTACTGTAGATGAAGCAAACACGGCTTTCTGTGCGGAAGATGGCGTGCTGTACACCAAGGACAAGAAGGAATTGCTGGCGATTACCAGCAACCGGACGGAGCTTACCATTCCGGACAGCGTGACAAGGGTAGGCAGTGCTCTGTTCTTCGATGGCCAAAACATTGTGAGCGTCACTATCGGCGCGCAGTGTGACTGGGGCATGAACCTCTCCCTCTGCAATAGTCTGGAACAGATCACTGTTGTGGACAGCAATCCTTACCTCTGCGCAAAGGACAATGTGCTTTTCAGCAAAGATGGCACCGAATTGATCGTTTATCCCAGCGCCCGACCCGGCACTTCCTATACGGTGCCTGCCGGAACGAAGAAGATTGGCGCTCAGGCTTTTGGTGATTGCCAGAATCTGACTTCCATCGTTCTGCCTGATGGGTTGACGGAGATCGACTTCAGCGGTATCGGCTGCGCTTATCTGGCGGAAATAACGATTCCGGCTTCCGTTACGACCATCAGTCAGGAATCTGTAGGCTTCCACAACGGTACAAAGCTTCAGAATCTGGTGATCCGGGGCGCCGCCGGCTCTGCGGCGGAGAGCTACGCAAAGGAAAATGGCTTTACCTTTGTGGAGATTGGAGCAACCAGCGGCAAGTGCGGCGAGAATCTGACCTGGAGCGTTGATGCCGAGGGAACGTTGACCATCTCCGGCACTGGTGCTATGTGGGATTATACTTCTGTCTCTGAGGATGGAAACTGGCGTACAACGGCTCCCTGGTATGTGCTTTCTCCTGTGAAGCTGGTGCTGAATGAGGGAATTTCGTACATAGGTTGCGAAGCTTTCCGGGGGTGTGGCTTCGCAGGCAGTCTGACAATTCCGAAGAGCGTGACACGTCTCGGACGGGAAGCCTTCCGGGACTGCCAGAACCTGACCAATGTGGTGATTCCGGCAAGCCTGACGAGCATAAAGTACGGTGCCTTCTACGGCTGCACCGGCCTGACCAGCGTGACGATACCGGAAGGTGTGACAGCAATCGAAGTCTTTGCCTTCCGAAACTGCAGCAGACTGACCGGTGTGGTAATCCCGGAGGGCGTAACGTGCATTCCTGATTTTGCCTTTGATGGCTGCGCCAGTCTGACCAGCATAACGATCCCAGAGAGTGTGACAAGCGTTTCCCACGGTGCCTTTGAAGGCTGCAGCAGCCTGAAAGATGTGTATTACCTGGGGACTCAGGCTCAGTGGGAGGAAATAACAGTCTATGGCAGCAACGAACCGCTTCTTGATGCAGAGCTTCATGTTAATTCTGCTGGATATGTCGTTTTCGGCAGCTGCGGCGAAAATCTGACCTGGGGTATCGACGCGGATGGCACTTTGACTATCTCCGGCACCGGAGATATGCAGGATTATGATGTTGTTTCTGAGAATGATGCCTGGCACACGACGGCTCCGTGGTATGCCTATTCTCCCAAGAAACTGGTGCTTGAGGAAGGCATTACACATGTAGGCAAGAGCGCATTTGTCGGGTGCGGCTTTACAGGAGAACTGACGATTCCAAAGGGCGTGACCGACATCGGCTATCGTGCTTTCGGTTATTGCAGCGGGTTTACGGGCAGTGTGACATTACCGGAAGGTCTGACCCAAATTGGCAGTTCTGCTTTCGCATTCTGCAGCGGCCTGACCGGTGTGACGCTCCCGCAGAGCATGACGGAAATTGGCTGGTCTGCATTTGTTGGCTGCAGCAGCCTGGTTGATACGGTGATCCCGGAGGGCGTGACAGCAATCGAGGGTTCTGCTTTTTCCGGGTGCAGCAGCCTGACCAGTGTGACGCTCCCGCAGAGTGTGACGCGCATCGGCATCTCCGCCTTTGCCGAATGCAGCAGTCTGGTCAGCGCGGCGATACCGGAGGGCGTTCGGATCATTGAAGATTATGCCTTCTGCGGCTGCAGCAGCCTGACTAGCGTGACGATTCCGGGAAGCGTGACGGATATTTACGACTCTGTCTTCGTCGGTTGCAGCAGCCTTGAGAATATTTTTGTAGACGCAGGTAATGCAGATTACGCTTCTGCGGATGGCGTCCTGTTTAGTAAGGATCACACAACGCTGCTTGCTTATCCGGCTGGCAGGGAAGCCGCTGCCTATAGGGTTCCGGATGGCGTGACGATCATTGGAGAAAGTGCGTTCGCTGAATGCAAGAATCTGACCAGCGTGGTGATACCGGAAGGCGTAACGAGCATTGGCAGTCCTGACTTCGATGATTGCGATGTTCCGCACAACGGACCTTGGCCGGTTTTTTCCGGGTGCAGCAGCCTGACCAGCGTGACGATCCCGAGAAGCGTGGCGAGCATCAGCGACTTTGCATTTGATGACTGCAGCGGCCTGAAGGACGTATATTATGCAGGAAACCAGGCTCAGTGGAACAAAATAAAAATCGGCGATGGGAATGAACCGCTTCTGGGTGCAAAGCTTCACCTGATTACCGGTTACGGCATCTGTGGTGAGAATCTGACCTGGATATTGACGGAAGATGGCGTTCTGACCATCTCTGGTACCGGAGAAATGACGGATTATCCCAATTTTGCTGATGTTCCCTGGAATGCTTACCGGGAGAAGATACTGTCTGTAGTCATGGAGCCGGGCGTGACGAGCGTCGGCAGGTATGCATTCTTCCAGTGCATCAACATGACTAGCGTGGAGATGCCGGAAGGCGTAACGTCCATCGGCAATAACGCCTTTTCCGCTTGCAGAAACCTGACCAGTGTGGTGATACCGGAGAGTGTGACGAACATTGGCTTCGCCGCCTTTATGGCCTGTAACGGTCTGACTAGCATAACGATTCCTGCGGGTGTAGCGAGTATTAGCAGCACTTCCTTTGGCGCCTGCTTCATCTTGGAAAATATTTTTGTAGATGAAGGGAACACGGTTTATGCTTCTGCTGATGGCATTCTGTTCAACAAAGACCAGACGACTCTGATCACTTACCCGGCAGGAAAAAAGAATACTACGTATATAATTCCTGAGGGTGTGACCAACATTGCCAGCTGTGCCGTTTACAACTGTGGTTACCTGACCAGTGTGACGATTCCGCGGAGCGTGGCAAGCATTGGCGACAACGCCTTTGACTTCTGCTACAATTTGAGGGACATTTCCGTAGATGAAGGAAATGAAGCCTACGCTTCTGTGGATGGCGTCCTGTTCAATAAGGAGCGCACGGTTCTGGTTACCTACCCGGCAGGAAAGGAAAACACCGCTTATACAATCCCGGATGGCGTGACGAATGTTGGCAGATCTGCTTTTTGGGACTGTATGCTGACCAGCATCGTGATTCCGGAGAGCGTAACAAAAATTGAGTGGGGCGCGTTCAGAGACTGTAGCAACCTGAAGGATGTATATTACGTTGGAAGCCAGAGGCAGTGGGAACAGGTTCAGATTGCGGAGTATAACGAACCGCTTCTGAATGCTGCAATCCACTTCAATTCCGTCGGCCCCTGCCCGGAACTGACGCTTGATCGGGAGTACATCACCCTGAGTGTGGGCGCGGAGCCGGTACAGCTCCAGTCTTTCCCGGAATACGCCAGAAAAGCGGTCGTCTGGAGCGTGGAGAACCCTGACGGCGTCAACGTGATCGAAGTAAGCGGCGACGGCTGCGTAACGCCTCTGAACGCGGGAACGGCCTATGTTGTGGCGTCGCTGAACACCGGAGATGGAACCCTCACTGCCCGCTGCCGTGTGGACGTAACAGGAAAGGCAGGCAGCGAGGACGTGATGGGCGTTGATCTGGGCACCAAAAAGGTGACCACGGAGCTTTACAGCACCGATTACGCGAAAATCGACATTCTTCTCCTGCTGGAGCAGAACGAAGTGGCGCTCTTTGCGATGCCGGCGGACAATGGTTCTGCGATCACCGGCGCGTATCTGGAGGACGAGAATGCCCGGCAGTTCTTCGACCTGCGGGTGAAGGACGACCGGCAGCTGCTGCTGGTGCCTACACAGGAAGCGCTGGACAACGCCAAGGGCGTCAAGAGCAGCTACAGCAGTAAAATCGTGGTTCTGGTGAACGGCGTGGAGTACCACACCGACGACGCTGTGACCATCAGCGTAAAGAAGACGATGCCGAAGCTGAAAGCGGCCAATCTTACCTTCAACCCCTTCTACACTGAGCAGAGTCAGGCGCTGACCATCACCGGCGGCACGGTGACCAAGGTCGAAGGCACCACACCCGACTGGCTGACAATGGATGGAACAAAGCTGACCCTGAGCAACGCGCCCAAGTCCGGCAGCGCCAGCCTGAATCTGCTGGTGTACACCACTGAGTGGGCGATTCCCGTGAACGTAAAGGCAAGCGTCAAGCTGAGCTATAAGGCTCCGAGGCTGAAACTGTCCGCTTCCTCCGTCACCCTGTCGGAGACGGACAGCCTGGGGGTGACATTGAAGCTGACTGCCGGAAAGCAGAGTCTGGAAGAACTGAATGTAAAGAGCGTGACCCTGCCCGCGGGCTTTGAAGATACCGAATTGAATCTGTATACCGGAGAAATTGCTCTGGTACCCATCGGAGAAATTCCCACGGGCAAACAGGCAGTGCGGGTAAGCTTCTACGGTACCGATTCCGTTCTTGATCTGCCCCTGAGGGTGAACAAGAGAACGCCGACCCTGAGACTCAGCAAGACCTCCGTGAACCTGAACGCAGAGCTTGGGGACAGCATGACCCTGAAGGTGACAGCCACCCCGGCGGACTTGGACTTGGCCAAAGTAACGGTCACAAATCCCAGCGAAGCGCTGGAAGTGTCCCCTGTGAACGAAGACGGCGAATTCACCGTAACAGTCAAACAGGGTTCCGCTTCCAAGGCGTCCTATGCGCTGACCGTTCAGGCACCCACCAGCAGAGCGGTAAAGCTGACGGTAAGAACGCTGGCGGCAGGGCAGAAGGTGACCATGAGCCTGAAAGCTGCGGGCAGCATCGATCTGACCTTCCCCGAAAAGGGCGTTGCGCTTCAGCCCAAATACCGGAACTACGCCGGTGAGCTGGAAAATGTGGTCTATACCCTGGCACTGAAGCAGGGGAAAGTCACTTTGGACGCGGCCTTTGATGATTATCTGACCATAGGTGAAGATGGGCTGATTCGCTGGAACGGAACCGGCAGTCTGGAGAGCGGCAATGTTTGCCTGATTACCATGACGGGCGAGCTTCCCAACGGCACAATGCTGTTCGCTACCGCGCAGGTGAGAGTGACCGAGACTCCCGTGATCCTGAGACTCAGTAAGGCCAGACTGAGCCTGAACAAGCGTCTGGAAGAGAAGACACAGGTGACGGTGACCACCAGCATCAGAGGTTATACGCTGGGCGATGTGGGGCTTCTGGTGACGGACAATAAGAACGTACCCTCCGACGGCCTGACCGCGGCTTACGAAAACGGCCTGCTCACCCTGTCAGTGAACGAGAAGACGGTTTACGGCGGCAGCTACAAGGTGCAGCTGTGGGTCACGCCCAAGAGAGTCACGACACTTATGGTGAGAATTCCCGCGGAGAAGAAATCCGCCGTGACCATGACCGCGAGAGCCAGGGGCGGTATCGACGTGATCCGTGACGCCTCTGAGGTCGTGGTGACGTCCACCTACAGGAACTGTCTCGACGGAGCTTCTCTGAAGAAGCAGGTCAAGGTAACATGGGCACAGGACGGCAGGAACTACAGTCAGGACGTGACGGAAGACTTCATCCTGACCTGGGCACAGGACGGGACGCTTCATGTGTCGAAGGTCCCCGGGAAAAGGCTGGCGCTGACCGGCAAATACCGTCTGGAGATCCTGTGCGAGGGCATGGAGAAGGAAGCCTATACGGCGCTTTCCGTGAAGTGCGGTACGGCCAGATTTACAGTCGCTTCCGTATCGCTTTACGCCAAGGACGCCAACGACATGGCGCGTCTGACCATTACCACCACGGACAAGACGGTGAACACGCCGGAACGTGTGGAGCTGAAGGACGCCAGACTGAAAGGCACATATGAGGTGCTGGATCTTGGCGGCGGTCAGTTCGCGCTCTGTCTGATTCCCGGCGCGAAAGCAAAAACCGGCACAGTGACGCTGAACCTCTTCTGCGAGGGCAACACCACAGCAAAGCCCAGCGGAACGGTATCGGTCAAGGTGGAGATCCGGTAAACAAAGACAAAAAGGAGCGAGTCGTATTTCGGCTCGTTCCTTTTTGGCGTTTTTCGCTGAGATGTGTAAGCAGACTGTGGGTGGCTCATCTGCGGCAGCATCCCGCCGTTTGCAGGTTTTTATAGGTTTTGCTTCGATTAAGGGAAAAAAACGGCTGTTTTTTAATCTTTTTGCGCATTGTTTTTCCTTCCGAAAAGAAGTATGATTTTGTCGATCAGATAAGTATCTTGGAGGAATCAAAATGACGGTGGCAGAGGCCGAAGACGAATACCTGAAAGCGGTAAGGCTTGGACAAAAGGAGTGTGCCGTGCTGCAGGGGAAGGGGCAGAACCCGTTCCCGGTGGTGCTGGATCAAATATTGGGCGACGGCGTTTCGGAGGGAGCGCAGAATGTCGGCACGCTGGAAATACCCATTGAACGCATCGTTGGCGTGAAAAGCGCGGGGAGAATTTCCGCTTTTTCGGCGGGCTTTTTTCCGCTGCTGGACTGCGAGTCGGAATTCGCAATGAAGTGGATGACGCTGTGCCGGGCGCATCAGGGGGACGAGGGCATCCGCGACCCCATTATTTGCTATGAATATCTGGGAAATTTCTATGTTCAGGAGGGAAATAAGCGACTGAGCGTGCTGAAATATTACGGAGCAATCAGAATTCCCAGCGTCGTTTACCGGATCGTGCCGCCTATGAGCGACAACCCGGAAATTCGCGCTTATTATGAGTTTCTGGACTTTTTCAAATATACGCGGCTTTACGACGCCCTCTACACCCATCCGGGGTGCTACATCCAGCTGCTGGCGCTTACCAATCTGCCGAAGGACCGGGAGTGGACGGAGGAAGAACGCCGCCGTTTCCGGGCGTATTTTCAGTATTTCCGGGAGGCGTTCGATGCGCTGGGAGGCCGGAGCCTGCATATCCGGGCGGAGGAAGCGCTGCTTTTGTGGCTGCAGGTGCATCCCTTTACCGATTTGGGAACGCTGTCCGGCGCACAGCTGAAAAAAACCCTCGGCGAATTGTGGGAAAACGTGGTGGCAATGGATCTGCCGGATCTGGTCGTGCGGACGGAAGCGGCGGGAACCGCCGCAAAGCAGTCGCTGTTCGGCAGACTGTGGCGGCCGGGACATGTCAATGTTGCCTTCGTTCACCAGCGTACCGTGGAGACCAGCCCATGGACGTGCGCCCATGACGTGGGGAGAAAGCATCTGGAGGACGCTCTGGGGAACGCCGTCACGGTGCGCAGCTATTTTGGCGCGGACACGGCCGCTCAGGCGGAAGCGCTTCTGGAACAGGCGGTCGCGGACGGCGCGGAGGTCATTTTCACTACGACGCCCCAGCTGGTCGCGCCCAGCCTGAAGGTCTCCATCCGCTATCCCAAGGTGCGGTTCCTGAACTGCTCCATTCATATGCCTTATTCCACGGTTCGCACCTACTACAGCCGCATCTACGAGGGAAAATTCATCACCGGCGCGATCGCCGGGGCCATGGCGGACAACAACAGAATCGGCTACGTGGGTTCTTATCCGATTTTTGGCGTCCCCGCTTCCATCAACGCCTTTGCCCTCGGCGCGCAGCTCACCAATCCCAGAGCGCAGATCGAGCTGAAATGGTCGTGCATGCCGGGCAACCCGACGCAGGAGTTCATCCGGGACGGAATCCGCGTGATCTCCAACCGGGATACACCGGCGGAGGACAAGCTGCACACGGAGTACGGCACCTATTACATCGACGGCAGCGGCGAATTTATCCCGTTGGGTTCACCCTGCTGGATATGGGGAAAGTTCTATGAAAACGTGATACGGGCGATCCTGTCCGGCACATGGGACGACATCCACGGGCAGGCAGTGAACGACTGGTGGGGGATGAGCAGCGGCGTGATCGACGTAAAGCTGGCGGACGATCTGCCGGAGGGCATCAAGAATCTGGCGCTCTACCTGCGCAGCGGCATCAAAAACGGAACGATCGACCCCTTCCGCAGGAAGATCGTCGCACAGGGCGGCGTAGTCAAGAACGATGGCATACGGACGCTTGGGGCGGAAGACCTGCTTCACATGGACTGGCTGTGCGAGAATATCCACGGCGCGATTCCCGCCTATGACGAGCTGCTCCCGATTTCCAAACCGACGGTGCGGCTTCTGGGCATTTACCGGGACACCATTCCGGCGGATGATGTTACGTAAACCATAGATCAAAAAAGGACGTGTTGCAGTGCTGCAATACGTCCTTTTTGCGTATCATACTGAACTCCAATTAAAATCTTTGATTTTAATCAGGAAATAGTATCAGACCCGGCCGGTAAACAGGCTGCACTGGATATCCACAACGTCGTCCAGCGAAATCTCCGTCCCGTCCAGCATGACCATTGTACGGCGGCTGAGGTCGATTTTTTTCAGATTTCCCTTGAGCGTCCCGTATGCGCCGCCCTGCTTGCGGCGGTCAGGGATGAAACAGGTCACGGTGATCTCCGGGTGCGCCGGGGCGGCGTCCAGAAGGATTTGCTGCTTTTGATCCAGAATGTCCCGGCTGTATTCCGTCAATTCCGCCCGGCTATCCGTCAGACGGCCTGCCTCCTGAAGAACGGCCTCGTAGCCGGTGAGGGCGGAGAAGGGGGAAAACTGCGCGGCTCTGTCCATGGCGGACATGGGGGGATGCTTCCGGGAAACGGGGTGGGGCAGGTAAATTAGATCGTCATATTCGCCCATTATGCTTTGTGTCCTCCTATCTGACCGTTCCGGTCTCTGGCGGTTGCGCCTTCCTCTAAGTCCATGCCTTTCAGAATGGCGTTTTTTCCGTACTTCTTTTTGATGGCCAGCACCGCCTGCTGGCGGCGCTTTTCCCGCTCACGAGCGGCTGCTTCTTCGGCGCGGCGCTTCTCCTGAGAAGCGAAATCGGAGAAAAAGTCCAGTTGCTCAGTGCTTTCATGGCGGGGCAGGGAGTTCTCCGGGACGATGTGGTTGGCGGACAGATACAGCCGCCTGACCAGAAGAGCGGAGTTCACGATGCGGTCGTAAAGTTCCGCGACAGCACTGACGATGGCCTTGGAGGAAGCGGTATGCCCGCCCAGATTCACGGTGCCGTGGGCGTGCTTGGGAATTCTGCGGCCGTAGCGGTCAACGGTGACGGGGCCCTGATAGGCGCGGCTTCGTCCCGGGTCGGTGAGATTTTCAATATCGTAGCCCACCGTCAGGACGATCTGGTCGGTGACAAGTCCTTTGTCCACTAAGTCCAAGGAAAGATCATCCGCCATTTCCCTGACGACCAGCCGGGCCTTTTCCGCAGTATAGGGGCATTGCAGCACCTGACCGGGGCTGATGCTGCTGGACTCCGGCTTGTATGCCTTGATGTCCGCGATGGTGCATGGTTCCCACCCCCAGGCGTGGTCGATCAGCAGCTGGGCGTTGACGCCGAACAGCTTATACAGCAGGTCTTCGTTGTAAAATTCCGTAGGCTTGCCCACGGAACACCGGGCAACGTCGCCCATGGTGCGCAGCCCCACCTTTTCCAGCTTTTTCGCGTAGCCGGGGCCGACCCGCCAGAAATCCGTCAGGGGACGGTGAGACCACAGCTCCTGCCGGTAGCGCAGCTCGTCCAGCTGGGCGATGCGCACGCCGTTTTTGTCTGCGGGAATGTGCTTCGCCACAATGTCCATGGCTACTTTGGCAAGATACAGATTCGTCCCGATTCCGGCGGTGGCCGTAATGCCGGTATTTTCCAGAATGTCCAGAATGATCTTCATGGCGAGCTTTTCCGGAGTCAGGCGGTAGAGATTCAGGTAATTTGTGGCGTCGATGAACACCTCGTCGATGGAGTAGGGGTGGATGTCCTCCGGGGCGACGTATTTGAGATAAATATTGTAAATGGCCGCGCTGGTCTCCATATAAAACGCCATCTGCGGGGGCGCGACGATGTAGTCCACCTCCAGCTCCGGGTGACCGCGCAGTTCGGTGTAGTCGTGGGATTTGCCGGTAAAAGTGCGTCCCGGGGCGGAATTCCGGCGCAGCGCGTTGACCTGTCCGATTTTCTGTACGACCTCAAACAGCCGCGGCCTGCCGGGAATGCCGAAGGATTTCAGAGAAGGGGAGACCGCAAGGCAGATGGTTTTGTCGGTGCGGCTGGGGTCGGCGACCACCAGATTGGTGATCATGGGGTCTAACCCCCGCTGGATGCACTCCACGGAGGCGTAGAAGGATTTCAAGTCGATGGCAATATAGCTTCGGGCTTTCATTCCGGCGCGGCCTCCTTTTATACGAGTTTTTAATAAAACGCTTAAAAGCGTTTTATTAGGCCGCTGGATTGCGGCCGGCGGCCACTGCCGCTAAAAAACGAAGTCAATACATTTCTTACCGCCCCCCAGGCGGTCTGCCGTGAAACGGCTTAAATAAAATGATGAAATCATTTTGTTAAGAAATAGTATTTTTACAAACATAATTTCGATTATTGCAACGTTAGTATAACACGGAAATCCAAAAAAGTACAGAGGAAAATGTGGGCATCGTTCCAAAAAAGAAGCGGGTTCTGCGGGGGAAAGTGTGCTCCCCGCGGAACCCGCGTGTATAAAGTGGTTTTTAAGAATTTCCCAGAAAATTGTCCAGAATCTTTTCCTGAATGCGGATATATTCCCGGGCGTCCTCGGGGCCGAGTGCCTCCAGCAGGGACGATACCCGGGAGATGACCTCCGCCCGGGCTTTCTGTATCGCATTTACCCCGTTTTCTGTCAGCCGGACAAAAATCTGCCGGTTGTCGCTTAAATCGGAGGAGCGGGCGATCAGTCCCTTTTCCTCCATGTGATGCAGAAGAGAGGTGATGCGGGCGGTGCTGACGGCCATCTTTTTGCTGAGTTCCTTGGGATGGATCGCCGTCTCGTGGGTGGCGAGATAGTTCAGAACGAACAGCTCGCCCCGCACCATCTTGGAAAGCTGCTGGTAGGCCGGGACCTGCAGGAGATTCGCCTGCACATTGAGAAGCTGCCCGGCGAGTAGTGAATAGTCCATGCTGCCTGAATCACTCCCGTTCTTCCATGACGCTCATGTACGCCGGACGGATGATCTTATCCATGCAGATCAGCTCCTCGATCCGGTGGGCGCTCCAACCCACGATCCTCGCCACGGCGAACATGGCCGTGTACAGCTCCTGAGGAATTCCCAGCATGTCGTAGACAAAGCCGCTGTAAAAGTCCACGTTGGGGCTGACGCCCTTGTAGATCCGCCGGTGCTTCGCAATCAGCTGAGGAGCAAGCTCCTCCACGTTGCGGTACAGCGTCAGGTCGTCCCCGCGCCCCTTTTCGGCGGCGAGCTTTTCCACATAGCCCTTGAAAATCCGCTCTCTGGGGTCGGACAGGGAATAGACGGCGTGACCCATGCCGTATACAAGCCCCTTCCGGTCGAAGGCGTCCCTGTTGATGATCTTTGCGAGATAATCCTCCAGAGCCTCCTTGTCCGAGCAGTCGGGGACGTGCAGGCGGATGTCCTCCATCATTTCCATGACCTTGATGTTGGCGCCGCCGTGCTTGGGGCCTTTCAGGGAGGACATAGCCGCCGCGATGGTGGAATAGGTGTCGGAACCGGAGGAGGTGATGACACGGGTGGTGAAGGTGGAATTGTTGCCGCCGCCGTGCTCCATGTGGAGAATCAGCGCCGTGTCCAAGACCTTCGCTTCCGTGGCGGTGTATTTTTTGTTGGGGCGGAGCATCATCAGAAGGTTTTCCGCCGTGGAAAGGGCGGGGTCAGGCCGGTGAATGACCATGCTGTCCATATTTTCGTAGTAATTATAGGCGTGGTATCCGTAAACGGCCAGCAGCGGGAACTCGGCAATCAGCTGGATGCACTGCCGGAGGGAATTGCTGACGCTGGTGTCGATGGCGCGCTCGTCGTAGGACGCCAGCGTCAGAATGCCCCGGGTCATGGAGTTCATGATGTCCTTGCCGGGGGCTTTCATGATGACGTCCCGGGTGAAGTTGGTGGGGAGCGTCCTGCACTCGCCCAGCAGCCTCCGGAATTCTTCCGCGGCGGCGCTGTCCGGCATCTGTCCCATGAGCAGAAGATAGGCGATCTTTTCGTAGCCAAGCTCCGTTTCCCCAAGGCTGCCGATCAGGTCTTCCACCCGGTAGCCCCGGTACCAGAGCTGGCCGTCGCAGGGAATCTTTTTGCCGTCCGCAATTTTGGAGGACGTGATCTTGGAAATGTTCGTCAGTCCGGCGAGAACGCCGTTGCCGTTTTCGTCCCGAAGCCCCTTTTTGACACCGTATTCCTCGTACAGCCGGGGGGAGATGGTGTCGTTCCGGCGGCACACCGCCTCGCTGCGGGTCGTGTAGTCATTCAACTGGGTCATGTCCATGCGCCGACCGCTCCTTTCGTAAATACTTCGTTCATAACGTCCTCCAGACGGGAGATCTGTTCCAGAAGGTTCTTCAGATTTTCGTATCCGAAGGCCTCGATTACCCGGCTGTAGTAGGCGTTCAGAATGCCCGCCTGCCGCGCCATGGCCTGCGCGCCGGAATCGGTGATAACGACGTAGGTGCCGTCGCGCCCGTCTCCGCTGTGCGACCAGAAAACCAGTCCCCGTTCATGGAGTTTGCGGACCATTTTGGACGCCTTGGGTATGGGCATTTCCAGTCGCTCGGCCAAATCCCGCAGGTAGGTTTGCTCCGCTGACCCACCCTGACCGGCAGCTTCCGCAATGCTGTGGAGGGCAATGTAGTCGGAAAGGGACAGCTCCGTGAACAGGTCGTGCACGATGTCCCGGTTCAGCAAGTAGCGCTGACGGGTCATCGCATAGGCCAGTTTTTCCACTTCATGTTGATTTTTCATTGGCATCGTCCTTTCCTTAAGTGCGTTTCCGGCGTGAAATTGCCGGGGTATTGCAAGTTTCTGAGAGCGACATTGCATAGCGGGTGCCGGCCCTCCGGGGAGGCGTTCATAATTCGCAGAAGCCTTTCACGGGCGATGGTGCGGACACCGGGAAGAAAGGCACCGGAGTGACAAAACGGGGAAACCATTCGGGGCTGGGCGAAAAATGAAATTTGCTAACATTGTTAGGTATTATAACAGGCGCGGGTCATCTTGTCAATAAACCGAAAACAGGCTTGTAAAATTTGAACAAAAAATGAATGATCGGCCACCAATTTCTATCGTAATTTACAATTGCAATTTTGCAGAAATTCATATATAATTTTCCATATCACAAAAACAGATGTCCACCGACTATGGATGCTGCTTTTGAATGGAGGTAAAGAAAATGAAAAGAGTAATTGCTGTTATCTTAGTACTGTGCATGGCTCTGTCCCTGTGCGCCTGTTCCTCTTCCGGCAGCGGCTCCGCTTCCGGCGAGAAGGTCATCAAGATCGGCGTATTTGAGCCTTCTTCCGGCGACTCCGCGTCCGGCGGCAAGAAGGAAATCCTGGGTATGCAGTATGCCAACAGCCAGGAGCCCACGGTCACTCTGGGCGGCGAGACCTACAAGGTCGAGCTGGTCTACGGCGACAACGGCTCCTCCACCGACAAGGCTCCCTCCGCTGCTTCCTCTCTGGTCAGCGCGGGCGTGTCCGTGGTTCTGGGCTCCTACGGTTCCGGCGTTTCCATGGCCGGCGGCCCCAAGTTTGAAGAGGCCGGCATTCCCGCCATCGGCATCACCTGCACCAACCCCAACGTCACCGCGGGCAATAGCTACTACTTCCGTATCTGCTTCCTGGATAACTTCCAGGCCGACGTTCTGGCCAACTTCGCCGTGAGCAAGTTCAGCGCCAAGACCGCCTACTGCCTGGGCGAGAGCGGCAACGAGTATGACCAGGGCCTGATCGCCTTCTTCACCAAGGTCTTTGAGGCTGCGGGCGGCAAGGTCATCACCGACTCCTTCCCCACCGGCAACTCCGATTTCGGCTCCTACCTGAACAAGGCCAAGAGCGAGGGCGCGGACGTTATCTTCACCCCTGTCTCCATCGCCTACGCCGTGCAGATCATCACCCAGGCCGCGTCTCTGGGCATTGAGGCTCCCTTCCTCGGCTCCGACACGCTGGACGACAACATGGTTCTGGAAGCCATCAAGGGCACCGACCTGCAGCTGTACGTCTCCACCTTCTATCAGGAAGGCGGCGCTCCCGAGTTTGATACGGGCGTTAAGGAGTACATCAACGCCAGCTCCGAGGCGCTGGCTGCCAACGGCGGCAACGACACCATCTCCGCCGTCACCGCCATGGGCTACGACGCTTACTTTGTGGCTCTGGAGGCCATGAAGAAGGCCGACAGCGGCGACAAGGCCGCCATCATGGCCGCTCTGCCCTCCGTCACCTACACCGGCGTTTCCGGCTCCATCGCATTCGACGCTCAGGGCGACGCCATCCGCGACACCGCTTACATCAAGGCGGCGGACACCGCCAGCGGCGCGTGGGTTCTGGAAACCGTCCAGACCGGCTCCGGCAGCTGATATTATCTCCAATTGAATTGTTTGGCGGGGGGCGAATCCCCCCGCCAAACAGTCGTATTATTATGACAGGGAATCTCTGAAAAAACCGTCCGGAGCGGGGCTGCTGACGGCTTCTTCGGGGATTCCGTAAAGAAAGGGAGGAACCCCTGTGGAACAACTGTTTTCTCTGGAATACATGGTATCCATTCTGCTCAGCGGCATTTCTCTGGGCGGGCAGCTGGCGCTGATCGCCATTGGCTACACCATGGTCTACGGCATTCTGCGCCTGATCAACTTTGCCCACGGCGACGTGTTTATGGTCGCCGGCCTGCTGGGTATTTATGTTTCCGCCGTGCTGCCGATCTACGTGGCAATTCCTGTTGTCATCATTCTGACGGTGGCGCTGGGCTTTTTCATCGAGCGGGCGGCCTATAAGCCCCTGCGCAATGCCCCGAGAATGTCCGTCATGATCTCCGCCATCGGCGTCAGCTATCTGCTGGAAAACACTGCGACCTACGTCACCGGCGGCCAGCCCATGACTTATCCCACCATCGGAATTCTGAACAAAACCATCGACATTGTCGGCACCTCCACGAAGCTGGTGGTCATCATCACCCCAGTTCTGGTGCTGGTGCTGATCGTGCTGCTGACCCAGCTGATCAACCACACCAAAATCGGCATGGCCATGCGTGCCGTTTCCAAGGACTTTGAGACGGCGCGGCTGATGGGCATCAAGATCAACAATGTCATTTCCATGACCTTTGTCATCGGTTCTGCTCTGGCAGTGGTGGGTTCCATTCTGTACTTCACCACTTATCCAGCCATTACCCCCACGGCGGGCGCCATGCCGGGACTGAAAGCCTTCGTGGCGGCGGTGTTCGGCGGCATCGGCTCCATCCCCGGCGCGGTGATCGGCGCGTTCCTGATCGGCATCTGCGAGACCATCATCAAGGGCCTGCCCTCGGCATGGAATGTTTCCGTGTTCTCCGATGCCTTCACCTTCGCGCTGCTCATCATCATCCTGACCTGCAAGCCCACCGGACTCTTTGGCGAAAAGGCCACGGATAAGGTTTAAGGAGGTGCCGGATATGCTGAAACAGAAAACAAACAAAAACGGCAGCTTCGCTGCGCTGATCTCCATTTCGGTGCTGCTTTTGCTGATTATCCTGCTGGAAAACATCAGCGACCGCATTCCCGGACTGCCTGCGGTCTTCCTTCCCACCAGCCAGCTGTTTACCGTGCTGAAAAAGGGCGCGGTGTATTCTCTGGTGGCCGTTTCCATGAACCTGCTCAACGGCTTCACCGGCCTGTTCTCTCTGGGACAGGCGGGCTTCATGCTGTTGGGCGCGTATACCTACGCCATCCTGACCGTTCCCATGGCTGCCAAGGATCAGGTCTACTACCTCTACGGCGGCTCGGCTGTGAAGTTTTCTCTGGTGGATATGTTCCAGAGCTTTCTGGGCAGCGCCGGTTTCGGCGGCGGACTAGCGCTGGTTCTGGCCGTTCTCGTGGGACTGATTCTCGCGGGACTGGTTGCCGCACTGTTCGCAGCGCTCATCGGCCTGCCGGTTCTGCGGCTGAAAAGCGACTATCTCGCCATTGCCACACTGGGCTTCGCCGAAATACTCCGGGCGATCTTCCAGTGGCAGACCCTCGGCCCCATCACCAACGGCGCGAATATGATCAAAGGTTTCCCCACCTTCTCCGATTTCAATATCAAAAACGGCGCGGGGCAGGTGATTCTGCGGCTGAGTACATTCGTTCCCTTCCTTGTGGCGATCATCTGCATTGCCCTGATCGTTCTGCTGATCAACTCCTCCTACGGCCGCGCCTTTAAGGCCATCCGGGATGACGAGGTGGCGGCGGAGGCCATGGGCATCAGCCTGTTCAAGCACAAGATGCTCTCCTTCGTCATTTCCAGCTTCTTCTCCGGCGTGGGCGGCGCGCTGTTCGCCATGTATGTTGCCAACGCGCAGGCGAAGGTGTTCACCTCCACCATGACCTATGAGATTCTGCTGATCGTGGTCATCGGCGGCATCGGCTCCGTTTCCGGCTCCGTCATCGGCACGTTCCTGTACGTGGCCTGCTCTGAGTGGTGGCTGCGGTTTCTGGATCGGGAGACCTATATCGGCTCGTTCAAGGTGCCCCTGCTGCGCAGCGGTTTCCGGATGGTCGTATTCTCCGTGGTCATCATGATCATCGTGCTGTTCTTCTCCAAGGGCATCATGGGAGAGAAGGAGCTGAGCTGGAAGGGCATCGGCGGACTGCTGAAAAAGCGGAAAAAGGTTGCCCCCGCGGCGGAAAAGGAGGCCTGAAGCGGCATGAGCGAAACAAACGTTCTTCGTATGGAAAACGTCACCATGCAGTTTGGCGGCGTAGTTGCTGTGAATGACCTGTCTCTGGACGTGCCGGAGGGTCAGATCGTCGCCCTCATCGGCCCCAACGGCGCGGGCAAGACCACGGCCTTTAACTGCATCACCGGTGTGTATCAGCCGACCAACGGCCGGGTGGAATTCATGGGCAAGACCATGATCCGCAACCACCCCACCGGCAAAATGAAAAAGAACTACCTGGGCACCAACGGGGATAAGTATGCAAATGAGCGCAACATTGACCCCACCCCGGATCATGTGGTGTCCTTGGGCATTGCCCGTACCTTCCAGAACATCCGCCTGTGGAAGAGTATGACGGTGTTTGAAAACGTGCTGGTGGCCAAGCATATGCGTGCCAAGCAGAACGTGTTTTCCGCCATTTTCCGGGCGAACGCCAAGGAAGAAGCGAGAATGCGGGAAGAAACCATGGAGCTGCTGAAAGAGCAGGGACTGGAGCAGTACAAGGACGAGATTGCTACCAGCCTGCCCTACGGCCTGCAGCGCCGTCTGGAAATCGCCCGCGCTCTGGCGACGGACCCCAAGCTGCTGCTGCTGGACGAACCGGCGGCGGGCATGAACCCGCAGGAGACGCAGGAACTGGCGGAGTACATCAAAGAGATTCGGGACAGACACCATCTGACGGTCTTCCTTATTGAGCATCACATGGATCTGGTCATGAAGATTTCGGACTACATTTATGTCATTGACTTCGGCAGTGAGATCGCCCGGGGCGTGCCGAGGGAAGTGCAGCAGAACAAGCGCGTGATCGAGGCGTATTTGGGGGTGACGGAGGATGCGTAACATTCTGGAAATTCGGGACTTGCAGGTGCATTACGGCGGAATCGAAGCGGTGAGGGGCATCAGTCTGGACGTGCCGGAAGGGGAGATCGTGACCCTGATCGGCGCAAACGGCGCTGGCAAAAGCTCCACCCTCCGCGCCATCGCGGGGCTGGTGAAGCCCTCTGCGGGAAAAATCTCCTTTCTGGACGAGGACATCACCGGCATGGATTCCAGCATGATCGTGTCCAAGGGCATCACGCTGGTACCCGAGGGACGGCGTATCTTCCCGGACATGACGGTGCTGGAAAACCTGAAAATCGGCGCGTACCTGCGCAAGGACGACCTGACCGAGGACTTGAACTGGGTATTTGACCTGTTTCCCCGACTGAAAGAGCGTTCATGGCAGGCGGGCGGCACCCTGTCCGGCGGCGAGCAGCAGATGCTGGCGGTCGGCCGTGCGCTCATGAGCCGCCCCAAGGTCATCATGATGGACGAGCCGTCTCTGGGACTGGCGCCCATCATCGTCAAGGGCATCTTTGAGATCATCAAGGAGATCAACAAGCAGGGCGTGACGGTTCTGCTCATTGAGCAGAACGCCAATATGGCGCTGAAAACCGCCAATCTCGGCTACGTCATGGAGACCGGGCGTATCACCCTCCACGGCAGCGGCGAGGAGCTGCTGGCAAATGAAGCGGTGAAGGCGGCCTATCTTGGCACGTGATAAGTGAAGAATGCAGCCGGGCTTTCAGAGCGATACGCTCCGAAAGTCCGGCTATTTCTGCCTACGAATAAATTTCATAATGGGGATTGACATTTCAGAGATATGTGCTATTATATCGATAGTAATATATCGGTAACAAAATACTGATAAATTTGTTCGGGAAGCACCGGTGAACCCGGCGGAGGCTGACGGTAAAAATTTCAGCCGAGGACGGTTTCATCAGGGATTCCCCAGGAAAGGTCGATTTTCATGGATAAAACATATGCACCTGTAACCACCGCTCAGGAACTGACCGAAGCATTGGCAAAGTGCCGCGCGGCACAGGAGAAATTTGCCACTTATACGCAGGAGCAGGTGGATAAAATTTTTCTGGCCGCCGCTACCGCAGCCAATCAGATGCGCATTCCTCTGGCCAAGCAGGCCGTAGCCGAAACCGGTATGGGCGTAGTGGAGGATAAGGTCATCAAGAACCACTATGCCGCTGAATATATTTACAACGCCTACAAGGATTCCAAGACCTGCGGTGTCATTGAGGAAGACACGGCCTACGGCATTCAGCGCATTGCCGAGCCTATCGGCGTCATCGCGGCGGTCATTCCCACCACGAACCCCACTTCCACCGCCATTTTCAAGACCCTGATTTCCCTGAAGACCCGTAACGGCATCATCATCAGCCCCCACCCCCGGGCGAAGGGCTGCACCATCGCCGCCGCACGGGTGGTGCTGGAGGCGGCGGTTGCCGCCGGTGCGCCGGAAGGCATCATCGCGTGGATTGACAAGCCCTCTCTGGAGCTGACCAATCAGGTGATGCGGGAGGCCGACCTGATCCTCGCCACCGGCGGCCCCGGCATGGTGAAGGCTGCCTACTCCTCCGGCAAGCCCGCTCTGGGCGTCGGCCCCGGCAACACCCCCGCCGTCATTGACGACAGCGCCGACATTCTGCTGGCGGTTTCCTCCGTCATCCATTCCAAGACCTTTGACAACGGCATGATCTGCGCTTCCGAGCAGAGCGTGGTGGTGCTGGACAGCATCTACGACCGGGTCAAGGCGGAATTCATCAAGCGCGGCTGCTACGTCCTGAACGCGGAAGAAATCGACAAGGTTCGCGCAACCATCCTGATTAACGGTGCATTGAACGCCAAGATCGTGGGTCAGTCCGCCCATACCATCGCGGCGCTGGCGGGCGTTGACGTCCCCGAGACCGCCAAAATCCTCATCGGTGAAGTGACCTCCACCGATCTCTCCGAAGCCTTTGCCCACGAGAAGCTGTCCCCCGTGCTTGCCATGTACCGGGCGTCCGACTTCACCGACGCCATGAACAAGGCGGACACCCTTGTCAAGGATGGCGGCTACGGCCACACCGCTTCCGTCTATCTGGACACGGTGAGCGGGAAGGAGAAGCTGGACGCCTTTGCGGAGAAAATGAAAGCCTGCCGCATTCTGGTGAATACTCCGTCCTCCCACGGCGGCATCGGCGACCTGTACAACTTCAAGCTGGCTCCCTCCCTGACGCTGGGCTGCGGCTCCTGGGGCGGCAACTCCGTTTCCGAGAACGTGGGCATCAAGCACCTGCTGAACATCAAGACTGTGGCAATTAGGAGGGAGAACATGCTCTGGTTCCGTGCGCCTGAAAAGGTTTATTTCAAGAAGGGCTGCCTGCCGGTAGCTTTGGCCGAGCTGAAAAATTACAAGAAGGCATTCATCGTCACCGACGCGTTCCTGTACCAGAACGGCTACACGAAGCCGGTGGAGGAGAAGCTGGACGCCATGGGAATCACCCACACCACCTTCTACAACGTAGCTCCCGATCCCACCCTCGCCTGTGCCAGAGAGGGCGCGGCGCAGATGGCAGCCTTCAAGCCCGATTTGATCCTTGCCATCGGCGGCGGCTCCGCCATGGACGCGGGCAAGATCATGTGGGTGCTGTATGAGCATCCCGAGGCGGATTTCCAGGACATGGCCATGCGCTTTGTGGATATCCGCAAGCGTGTCTACACCTTCCCCAAGATGGGCGAAAAGGCGTATTTCGTCGCCATTCCCACCACCGCCGGCACCGGCTCCGAGGTGACTCCCTTCGCCGTCATCACCGATGAAACCACCGGCGTCAAGTACCCGCTGGCGGACTACGAGCTGCTGCCGAAAATGTCCATCGTGGACGCCGACATGATGATGAACGCCCCCAAGGGTCTGACTGCGGCCTCCGGCATCGACGCCGTGACTCATGCGCTGGAAGCCTACGCTTCTATGATGGCCACGGACTACACCGACGGTCTGGCGCTGCGGAGCCTGAAGCTGATTTTTGAGAACCTGCCCTCCGCCTACGAAAACGGCGCGAAGGATCCCAAGGCCCGTGAGAACATGGCGAACGCCGCCTGCATGGCCGGTATGGCCTTTGCCAACGCATTTTTGGGCGTGTGCCACTCCATGGCGCACAAGCTGGGCGCGTTCCACCATCTGCCCCACGGCGTCGCCAACGCCCTGATGATCGACGAAGTCCTGCGCTTCAACGCCGCCGAGGTTCCCGCGAAGATGGGTACCTTCTCCCAGTACGACCACCCCCACACTTTGGCGCGGTATGCTGAGGTCGCCGACTATCTGAAGCTGGGCGGCGCCACGGACGAGGAGAAGCTGGAGAACCTGATCACGGCCATCGACGAGCTGAAGGTCAAGACCGGCATCAAAAAGACCATCCGGGACTACGGCATTGACGAAACCGACTTCCTGAACCGGCTGGACAGCATGGTGGAACAGGCGTTCGACGACCAGTGCACCGGCGCAAACCCCCGGTATCCCCTCATGAGCGAGATCAAGCAGATGTATCTCAACGCCTACTACGGCACCGACGAGACGAAATAAGCAAAACAGAACCGACGCCCTCCGGCCTAAGACTTCTCAGGCTGGAGGGCGAACTGTTTTGATGAAATCGGAAGGACACGGTCGATACGGGCAGGTTGACTTTTCCCGTTTCCTTGCTATAATGTAGCGGGTAAACCGAGCATCAAACCATTTTCAGGAGGAAGAACATGCTTGAGTATCACAAAATGACCGAAGAAGAAAAATACTGCATCGCCCGGTGGAAATATCCCGGGGAATACGCGATTTACAACAGCCTTTCCTATGAGGAACAGAAAAAGCGGGGGTTCGGGTTTGCGAATCCGGAGAACCATTTGTATTCCTTTTATGACGGGAAAGATCTGGTCGGCTTTATCAATCTGAACGGGGAAGACCCGGAGGTGTTCTTCGGAATCGGGGTGAATCCCGATTGCTGCGGCAAGGGCTACGGGCAGCAGATGACCCGAATGGCATGGGAAATTTCGCAGACGCTGTTTCCCGGAAAACCCATGTATCTGGAAGTCAGAACCTGGAATAAGCGCGCAGTCAGGTGCTATGAAAAGGCGGGATTCCGCATTGTCGGCGAGCCGATCAAGCAAACAACGTCCATAGGGGAAGGCATGTTTTATCACATGGTTCGACAGGACTGAACAGCAAAACGACGTGGCAATGGAGTGCCGCGTCGTTTTTTGCCCAAATTATCGCAGGACGGTGAAATAACTTCCTCTTTTCTGCCAATACTATGGGGAAAGGAGCTGATTTCATGGGGCCTGTCTGGACGGACGATCTGCGGATGCCCTGTTTTCCGCCGCTGTGGGGACAGGCGCGGACGGATGTTCTGGTCATCGGCGGCGGGATGGCGGGGCTGCTCTGCGCCCGTATGCTGCAAAACGCGGGGGTGGACTGCGCCGTGGCGGAAGCGGCTTCCATCGCCGGGGGCATCACGAAGAACACCACCGCTAAAATAACCTCCCAGCATGGCCTGATCTACCAGCAGCTGGCCAAACGCTTTGGAACGGAAAAGGCAGCGCTGTATTTGCAGGCCAACGAGCAGGCGCTTGCCGCGTTTCGCACCCTCTGCGCCGGGATCGACTGTGATTTTTCCGAGGAGGACAACTATATCTATTCCACCGATAACCGGGAAAAGCTGGAGCAGGAGATGCAGGCGCTGGAAAGCATCGGCGCAAAGGCGGAGTTTGCCGAAAATCTGCCGCTGCCCTTTCCCACGGTGGGGGCGGTGAAATTTCCCCATCAGGCGCAGTTTCATCCGCTGAAATTTCTGTCGGCCATTGCCGACGAGCTGACCATCTATGAAAATACCCCCGTGCGGCGGCTGGAAAAGGGCGCAGCCGTCACAGACCGGGGCGTCATCCGGGCGGACGCTTTTATCGTCGCCACCCATTTTCCCTTCCTGAACAAGCACGGCAGCTATTTTCTGAAGCTCTACCAGCAGCGCTCCTACGTGCTGGCGCTGGAAAACGCGCCGGCGCTTCGGGGCATGTATCTGGACGAACGGGAAAACGGCCTGTCCTTCCGGAAGTACGACGGCCGCCTGATTCTGGGCGGCGGCGGACACCGGACGGGACATGAGGGCGGGGGATGGAATGCGTTGGAGCAATTTGCCAAAACACACTATCCCGACGCCAGAATCACCCACCGCTGGGCGGCGCAGGACTGCATGAGTCTGGACGGCGTCCCCTATATCGGCCGCTACAGCGCCATGACGCCGAACCTTTACGTTGCCTCGGGGTTCAACAAATGGGGCATGACGACCTCCATGGTGGCGGCGCAGCTGCTGACCGATATCATCACCGGGAAGAAAAGCCCCTACGAAGCGGTCTTTTCCCCTTCCCGGAGTATGCTGCACGCCCAGCTGGGGGTCAACGCAGTGGAAGCCGGGAAAAATCTTCTGACCGTTTCCCCCAGACGCTGTCCCCATCTGGGCTGTGCGCTAAAGTGGAATCCTCAGGAGCGAAGCTGGGACTGCCCGTGCCACGGTTCCCGGTTCGAGGAAAACGGCAGACTCATCGACAATCCTGCCACGAAAAATCTCCGCAGCCACTGAGCGGATTTTGTATCTTTTACGACTTTCCTCTTGTTTTTTTCCACATGTGCGGTTATAATAGTCAAAGATAAAAACAAGGAGGTCATTATAATGGCTGTAAAAATTGAAAAGGATACCATCATCGGGGACATTCTGGACGTCGCGCCCCAGTCCGCGCCCCTGTTCTTCGCCATCGGTATGCACTGTCTGGGCTGTCCCTCTTCCCGGGGCGAGACCGTTGAGGAAGCCTGCATGGTCCACGGTGTGGACTGCGAGCCGTTCCTCGCCCAGCTGAACAATTTCCTGGAAGCCTACGAGGCCAACGAAGCCGCGAAGCAGAACGGATAAAATACCGGCAGCGCCATCCCGGACAATTGCCGGGATGGCTTTTTTCGTATAGAAGGAGGGACGCCCGTGAAAATTTCCCTTTCCAACCGGCTGCTGGCCTGCTGCGGCTATGTCAAGCCCGGCGACCGGGTGGCGGACGTGGGCTGTGACCACGGTTATCTCGGCATTTACCTTCTGAAAAACGGCATCGCCAGCGCGGTCATTGCCTCCGACGTCCGGGAAATGCCCCTGCAAAGCGCCGTCCGCAATGCGGAAAAATACGGCGTGGAGGAGCACATGTCCTTCTACCTGTCCGACGGCATCCGCGATGTCCCCCGGGAATTCGACTGCATGGTCTGCGCGGGGATGGGGGCGGACACCATGATGTCCATTCTGGACGCCGCAACCTGGCTGAAAAGCGAACGCTACCGGCTGATCCTCCAGTGCCAGAGCAAGCGGCCGGAGCTGCGCCGGTATCTGTACCGTCAGGGCTACGCCATCCGCCGGGAGACGCTGGCGAAGGACGGGAAATTCATCTACCCCGTCATGGAAGTGGTCTATGCCCCCGGGGAGGCGCTGACCGAGGGCGAATATTACATCACCCCGGCACTGCGCCGCAGCGGCAGCGAACTGCTTCCGGCTTTCCGGGAGAGTGTGCTTTCCGGCCTTCGCAAGACCGTGGCGGGGCTGTCCGGCGGGGACGAGGAAAAATACAGGCACTACAAAGCGATTTTGGAGGAACTGACCGATGACGACTGTGGCTGACATTCTCAAGTACATAGAGACCCTTGCCCCAACCTACATGAAAATGGACTGGGACAATGTGGGGCTGCTCTGCGGCAGCCGCGAGACCCCCGTCACCAAGGTTCTCGTGGCGCTCGACCCTTTCGAGGGGGTGTGCCGGGAGGCGGCGGAGTGGGGCGCGGAGCTGATCGTCACCCATCATCCGATCATTTTCGACCCGCTTAAATCCGTGACGGAGGAAACGACCGTCGGACGGAGCATCATGATCCTTTGTCGTCACGGCATCAGCGCCGTGAATGCCCACACCAATCTGGACTGCGCCCCGGGGGGCGTCAACGACGTGCTGGCGGCTACGCTGGGACTGAAGAACGTGGAGACCATCCCGCCCTTTTTCCGGGACGATCAGGGGCGGCAGTGGGGCCTTCTGCGCCGGGGCAGGGTAGAGGAGCAGCCCCTTTCCCAATTTCTGGAAATCGTTAAGAGCAGCCTGAACGCCGAGGGACTGCGCTACGTGGACGGCGGCAAGCCGGCTCGCATGGTGGCGGTGGGCGGCGGGCATTGCTCCGACGAGCTGATGAGCGCCTTCGAGGCCGGGTGCGACACCTTCGTCACCGCGGACATCAAGTACAATGAGTTCTGGGACGCGCAGGCGCTGGGGATGAATCTGATCGACGCGGGGCATTTTGCCACGGAGAACCCCGTTGTGGCCGTGCTGGCGGAGAAAATCGCCGCCGCGTTCCCGGGCATTCAGGTGAAAATTTCCGAAACCCACCGGGACTGCATGAAATTCTATTGAGAAAGTGTTGATTTTTGTCACGGATTCTGATAAAATAGATAAGATTTTTGAATATACTCGCTGAAGGGAAGATATACCTATGTCCGGACATTCCAAATGGCATAACATCCAGAAAACCAAGGGCGCGCAGGACGCCAAGCGCGCGGCAGCCTTCACCAAGATCGCCAAAGAGCTGATCGTCGCGGTGAAGGAGGGCGGCAGTGCAGACCCCGCCTATAACTCCCGTCTGGCCACCGTCATCACCAAGGCCAAGGCCGCCAACATGCCCAACGACAACATCAAGCGCTGCCTGGAAAAGGCGGCAGGCGCGGGCGGCGACAACTACGAGACCATCACCTACGAGGGCTACGGCCCCGGCGGCGTGGCGGTGATCGTGGAGACCATGACCGACAACCGCAACCGCACCGCCGGTTCCATGCGCCACCACTTCGACAAATTCGGCGGCAATCTGGGCGCGACGGGCTGCGTCAGCTGGTCCTTCGACAAGAAGGGCGTGCTGGTGATCGACAACGAGGACGGCGACTATGAGGAAGACCAGGTCATGATGGACGCCATGGACTGCGGCGCGGATGATTTCGAGGCCGAGGACGACGTGTTCACCGTGTACACAGACCCCGACGATTTCAACGCCGTAGCCGACGCCATGACGCAGAAGGGCTACAGCTTCGTATCCGCCCAGATCGAAATGGTACCCCAGAACTACCAGAAGCTCACCGACCCGGAGCAGATCTCCCTGATGGAGAAGCTGCTGGACATCATGGACGACGACGACGACGTCCAGAACGTCTGGCACAACTGGGACGAGGATTGAGGAAGAACGGAAAGAACCGCAGGTTCAGGCGATGGCTTGAACCTGCGGTCTTTTAATTGGGGATGGCGCGGCGCTTAATATTTGTTGTGCTTGAACAGAAAGAACCACAGGAATGATATGACAAAAGACAACAGTAGCACCAGCAAGTTTATAATTCCTCCGAATACGCTGCGGTGAGTTCCAGATAGCCCCGGCGATTATGCGCGATTCCAGCCCATTCCAGAACGGCGGCCAACACAAACACCGGGTCAACGCCGGACTCGCCTGCACTTTTGCCAAAGTAGTTTTTCAGAATAGCGCCTGCGACGGTGTTTTCTTCACACCCGGCCTCACCAAGCCTGTAGTTTCGGGCATTTCCTTTTCCGGCTCTGTGGTTCGGCTGCTTTTTTAGCAGATCGACGATCACGTCAAAGACATCATAGGTATAGATTGGGGGCAGTTCATTGCACAGAATGTGCTGACCGTCTGCGTCCGCTTTTATGCCGTACCGATTGCCGCTGATGGATGTCACGATGGCACGTCCGCCATTTTCCATGAGCTTCCTCTTGACAATATCTCCGGCACGATTGCTTTCCTTACCATCAAACTGGATTTGCATATTAACGTCCTCCTTTATAAATGTTTCGTCGTTTTCCTGTGTGAGATTCAGCGCACTGAGCAGCTCCGTCAGTTTCTTCTTCGCGTAGGGATAGGAGATGTTCAGTTCTTCCTGCAGCAGTTTCAGGTTTCCGCGGTGTTTCAGAAATGTGGTAAGAAACAGGTACTGGTCATTGTCCAGTTTATCAAAGGGGCTGATTTCAAAAGAGTTTGAAAGTTCCATCCCACAGCAGGGGCATTGAAGCTTTGTGATCTTCAAATCATTACCGCAGACGGGACATTCGGAGATAAGCTTTGCCATGTCAATCACCTCGAGAGCATAATAGCACGTTGACTCATATTTGTCAACGCTTAGAAGAAAAATAATTTATTCTTATTTATAAATAGAACGGTTCTTTCCAGAGTATAGAAGGCAAAATGCACCGCTGGAATAAAAATAAGAAGCACATCCAGCCCAATTTCTCAGGCAGGATGTGCTTCTTTGTTTGCTACTTGGGAAAGAAAAGTGTTCCCTTACTTCTTCAGCGCTTCCTCAACAGCAACAGCCACGGAAACGGTAGCGCCGACCATGGGGTTGTTGCCCATGCCCAGGAAGCCCATCATTTCAACGTGGGCAGGCACGGAGGAGGAACCGGCGAACTGGGCGTCGGAGTGCATACGGCCCATGG
>OLGN01000580.1_pt1 | contig 28874 bp, 27 predicted proteins | sample 1605941 | NCBI WGS metagenome assembly OLGN01 (sample SAMN03283269) | human gut metagenome | biome: human-associated habitat; material: feces | host: Homo sapiens | place: USA | collected 2013
TTATGACCACTTCGATACCACTCCATATCATAACAAATTATTTTAATATCTTTAGTATATGTTATATTTCTCTTTTAAGTTTTATCATAATTTATATCTATAATACTACCAGTTCATATTTTTTATTTTATAATTATATACTAATTTTTATAAAACTTTATTATCTTTTTCATTGTCTATTTACATAAATATATTATTTTATACCTCTTGTTGTTTTTTATCTCGTTTTTTAATTCTTAGTTTTTTAAAGAACTCTTTAAGTATATTCTCACATTCTTTTTTTAAAATGCCTTTTTCTATTTCTACTTTATGATTAAATTTATAATCTTCTAAAAGATTTAGAACTGAACCACAGGCTCCAGTTTTTGTATCTTCAGTACCTACGTACACTTTTCTTATTCTTGCTTGTATTAGAGCTCCTGCACACATACTGCAAGGTTCTAATGTAACATACATATCACAATCTGTCAATCTCCAAGAATTTAACTTTTTACTTGCTTTTTGTATAGCTAAAATCTCCGCATGTTTAGTTGTATCTAATTTTTCCTCTTTTTTATTATATGCCCTAGCTATTATTTTATTATCTTTTATGATAACTGCTCCTACTGGTATTTCTTCCTTTTTATATGCTTTTAAAGCTTCTTTTAAAGCTTCTTTCATAAATTTTTCTTGCTCTGTCATATATAAACCCTTTATAAATTTAAATAATTAAATAAATGTAATTATTATTTAATTATTTCGTTAAGTAAATAATAATTGCAAATATTAAAAAATGGTGTGCCTAGTCTTTCGTTTCATTTTTTATAATTTATGTATTATACTTTAAAATACTTAAAACTTTGAGATACTAAGCTTCTAAATTTCAAATATACTTAGAAATATTTTCAAAATTTTCCACAATTGCATTACTTATTGCATTACTTTTTATTTATTAAGCATTATATTATATTTTGCTTGTTTTTACAAGTATTATTTATTATATAAAATTCATTTATAAGCTCTATAGATTGTATAAAACTATATTTTTCCTTTTCTGCTTCCTTTATCATTATCAATAAAATATTTTCTTTTTTATTATATTTTTTACTTAAGTTTTTAATTACCTTATCTCTCATATACATTCCTCCGTTTGACTTTTTTTCAAATTGAATGTATACTTAAGTTGTATATGTGATTATAAGTATACATTCTGAGATAGCTTATGCCAGTAAGCTATCTTTTTTTTATATTATATATACTTATATTTTATATTTCAAACCCGTTTTCGACAAAAAAAGCTCGTAGTACTTGATAATACTACGAAAAATTTTTTAAAATATTTTTTTATTAATTTCATATAATGTTTTTTCTCTTAATTCATGCCAATTAAGTCTTGAAATGTACTTTATACTTTCGCTACTTAATAAGCTATTATCTTTTGCAAAATGATCCCATTCCTGCACAGAAGGAAAGTTTCCAAAGTCAATTGTTATTTGTTTTAATTTCACTATAGATTTATCATATGCACTCTTCATATCATTATCATTAGAAAATACTTGTTGTTTTTTATTAAACTCATTTATCACCTCATCTAGTTCTTTACTTATTTTAGCTACTTCTTCTGAATTTATACCTTCTTTTTCTATTGCATCATGTAACTTTTTTCTTAACTTTTCTATTTTTCTTAAAACCATTTATATTGCTCTTTTAATTCTTCAAAATTTTCCAAATTAGCTTTTGAAATTAATGTAATAGAACTAAATAAACTATTTTCTTGCGCATAAGTATTCCATTCTTCTTCTGTTATATTTTTATTATATTTAAGTATTTTCTTAAATGCTTTTAAACTATCTTTATAATAATTATTTTTCATGTTATCACCAATAATTATTATTTTTATTTTTTATTAATTTAAACTAGAAAAAAATAACAAAAAAAGAAGTAGTTTTTACATTACTTCTCTTCTAACTTCTTTGCATAGCTGTTTAAATTTTTTCTTACTTATAAATTTTAAACTTTCTGAACTCAATAAATTTTCTTTCATAGCAATTTTATTATACTCTTTTTCAGTTAATATTTCTGGTAGTTCTTTTATCTTCTGTAGTGACTTCATGTAAAAATCATGCATATAATCACTCCTTTGTCGTAATTATACCATATTATGTTAATTTTTTGTGTCGAAAGTTGTCGAACATGTAAAAAATATTAGTTCTATATTGATTAATTTGTAAAAATTTGATATAGTATTTAAAGTTGTTTTTACTCCTTCGAGTTGGGTGCATAGACTAATAATTGTTTTCTTTGCATTTCAACTATTAGTTTATGCACCTGACTTTTCGCAAGACTAGTTGGTGCAATTTTAACAGGAAGGAGGATTTCCAATGACAACTTTGTTGACTATCTTAATAATTCGGAATAGTTTTCGCTTTATCTATTGGATTTCTAGTGATTATATGTCACATCTGCAAATACTCTATTACATATCAATCAGTAAAACGAAAATTAGAGATTTATCCCAATACTAGAGATAAACCTCCAAACAAAAAAACAACGGATGAATAAGGGCTTTAGCTCTTATTCTTTTTATTTATATTATTATATTTATTCTTTTGTGTCAATCAGTATTACAAAAGTTTCACAAATGAAATATTTATGTAATATTTTCGTAATAATATTGTAACACCTTTTTATGTTAATGTCAATTATATTAGACAGTTATTTTTTATACATAAAATTATTTCAACAACAATGCTGTAGTTTCTGCACCGACAAAGCCGTCTACTTCTAGTCTATGATTTTTCTGGAATTGCTTTATAGTGTTTTCCATAATTGGTCCATAACTTCCATCTACATCTACAGCATAACCTAATCTATTCAAATTTCTTTGTATCAATCTTACATGCTCATTTTTGATAGTTGGTATTTTATAGTACAAATAATGTTCTAATGCTTCTTTATGACATAAAGGTCCAAATGAACCGTCTACTACTAGATTAGAATTATAATCTAAATTTATTGTGTCTTGCCAATTTTTAACACGCTTTTCATAGTCACTATCTGTATTTTCTATTGTTTGATTGTTACTTGAATTATCTCCTATTATTTTCTCATTATATAAATAATTCATATCTACTCTTCCACTTATTCCACTTACTTCTCCACTAGAGCTATATTGCCAAATATCATACTTTCCTTCGTATTCACATTTTTTATAATATTGTGCTACCCAAACTGAAACATTTTTGTTGAATTTACTTGTATCAATATAGTTTTTAAACCAATCTAAATTAGCATAAATACCTGCCCTATAACCTTCTGCTTCTATTAATTTAGTAAATTCAATACATTGTTGTGTCAATATTTCTTTTCCTTCAACTTTAATGCTTTTATCTTCCATATCAAGATAAATTGGCATTTGTAACACTCTATCTTCTAAATACTCTAAAACTTCTTTAATTTCTTTTTTCAAAGTTTCTACAGAATTACAATAGTTGTATATGTATATGCCTGTTGGAATACCTAATTTCTGGCATTCTTTATAATTTCTTTCAAATTTTGAATCTACATAAAATTTTTCATCATCATAAATATTACCCAACTTTAAAATAACAAAGTTATTATCTTTTTTTACTTTGGTAAAATCTATTATTCTATTTGAACCTGATACATCTATTCCTTTTAACATATATTTTATTCCTCCTTTTTTATTAACTCTGATATCTTTCTTCCTGCTGACTTTACTACTTCATATTCTCCAATTGCAATTGCTAAAAGTAATACTATATTTACTATTCCTGTAACAACACCAGCGAAACTATAATCTGCCAAATAAACTATTCTTATTATTCCTACAATAATAGAAAATACTAATGCTAACCATTTACTGTCTATAGTTTCTGGTAAAAATCTTTTAAATACTTGTGTAAGTAAAGTAATTATAGTAGAACACCCAACTACTGTTAAAAACATATCCATTGTAATAAATTCCATAATATACACCTCCTCCCTACTTCTTTGCTACCATTTTTTCTAAATTTTCTTCTATAAAAAACTTCAAACGTAGCATTTCTGTTCTTTCTTCATCTGAAAATGATTTTTTAAACCTTTGCGTATACTGAACCGCTAAGAAACCAATTGGTTCTCCCATTTTGTTGTTAATAACTATATCGTAAAAAGATTTTATTCCTTGGTCTTTTTTTAAAGTATATGTAGCAGGCATTTTGTCTTTAATTTCTTCTAAATCATAAATTTTTAATTCTTCCTTATCTAATAAAACTTTTGTAAAAATAGGAAGGCAACTTAAAGGTATAGACTGTAAATACATTTGACATGCTTTTATATTAGCTTTACATACTTCATAGCTGCAGCTTGTTTTTAATGCACTTCTGCCATTTGCATAATGTCCGACCGATTATGAAAATCGTATACTTGCACACGGTCAGCCCCAAGAACTTCTTTTACTCGTTCCATTTTATCAATAATTTCTAAGTCTATTGAACATTGCTTTTTTATTTTTTTAGGTAATGCTGTTTCTATTTCTTTTTTAGTTTTTTTAATTGCTACTATTAGACCACATAATGACATTACTATAGCTGTTAAACTTAATAAAAATGAGTTTATATTTTCCATCTTTAATTCCTTTCATTTTCAGGAGAAAGCATAAGCTTTCCCCTATTTACTTTTTGTTAACTTATTTTTATACTTTTGCATCATTTTTGATTTAGCATAATCTTTACACTTGGATTTTAGCTTGTCCAAATATTCCTCACTATATATTCCTTGTTTCTTATATTTTTGATACTGTGAATAAGCTAATTTCTCATATTCTTTTTTCATTTCTTCTGTCAAAGACAAAGTATAATTATTCTTAGATAATATGTCTCTGCTAGGATAAAATTGCAAAGAATCTAAGTCACTAGTACGTGTTGTGAATATAGGGTCTTTTCCAAGTGCCTTTCTAGCAACATCTGTTTTTTGTTCTTGTAAAGGTCTTATTTTATCTGCTTTTTCTGTTCCAGACATTGTTAAATCTTTTTTGATAGCTTTTATTTGTTTATTTAATGCTGCCATATCCGAAGTAGCCTGTTTTAATGTCTCTAGCTGTTTGTTTTCTTCTGATGTAATAGTTCCACCATTTAGCTTTTTTGTTAATTCGTTTTTTAATGTATAAACTTCATCAATAGAAGCGGAATTTTCATTTACATTTACTACAAATCTTTTTCCAATAGCATTATCCTCTGCACCCATAACAGGCTTTTCTACACTTAAACCTAGTTTTCCAGATATGTTGTCTATTATATTTGTTACTTGTGTTCCTAAACCTCCAAAATAGCCACTTATTAAGTTATCTATTTTAGCTGGAGAATAATTAAATATTTTACCTAAAAATATTGCTAGCTGAGATGTGTAATCGTAGTATTGCTGACTTTCTGGTAAATCTAAATCATAGCTTTTTACTATATCTGAATTGTAATAAAAGTCTTTATTGTAAGCATTCTCTATTATCGGAGCAATAGCATTAGGTACTAGTCCACCTATTTCATCGGCAGGTAAGTTGTCCATTAATGCTGTCTCTAACCACTTTCCAAGCATTTCTCCTTCTTTACCTTCTTCAATATGTCCTGTCGCTAAATCTAATACATACTCTTCTAAGCTAAGAATACTACGTAAAACTCCCTGTGGTTTTTTAATAGTTACAATTGTTCCACCAATATTTAGAACAAAATTATCATTTTTCTTACGTTGATTTAATTCTTCTATTTCTTTGTCGTCATATCCTATAGCTTTTATAAGCATTGCAAGTACAGATAGTAAAGCTATTCTAGTCATAGTTTTTTTAGTATTTTGCGTTACTTTTTCTGAAAATGTATAAACACTTCCTACTCTTGCTGCTGAGAATGGTATTAATTGATTTATTTCCCTCATTGCTGTACCAGTTCTTCCAAAGTCTTGTGTTGCATCTCTTGATTCTATAGCTGCTTTTGTTCTAGCATCTATTTCGCTACCACCTTTATTCTTGTATGCTTCATAATTTCTTTCAAATACCCTAAACCTAGTTGATTGTTCAGAAAGTTCTGGTATATAAGTCATAATATCAAGTAGTCTCTTTAGTGGTTTAAATGACTCTTTAATTCCTAGCATTTCACTATTTTTAGTTCCATAGATATCTTTCATAATTTCTTGTGATGATTTTCTGTATTGTGAAAGACGTGTAGAGCTACTTGCACCACTTTGTTGATATATATTATATAGATACTCTATCTTTTTAGCATGTTCAGGAGCATATTTATTTACGAAGTTTCTAACAGTTTTATTTTGAGCAGCTAGTATATCTAATATTCCTATTACGTTGTCTATAACTGGTATAAATCCAGCTTCTGAATACATAGCAGCTTGTGCAGTATCTGCAATCATATTTGGAATTGCAAAGCCAATATTAGCCATAGTTGCACCATATCTTAATGGCATATTTAATTTGCTCATTAACTTTAAAAACCAACTATTAGAATTTTTGTCTAAAGCCATAATTGAATTAAATATGTCTTGCTCTGTAAATTGCAAATAAACTCTGTTTCCATTTGTATCTATAAAGCTTGTAATTCGATTTTCCTGGTCTATTTTGTTGTTAGGTGCAAATATATCTATTGTTTTTTCTAAATCTATATTTTCTACATCTACGCCTTGTTTTTTTAGCTCGCTTTCCCAAGTTGATAGTGTTGCTGTTCCTACATGCTGTACTGGTGTAGGTATAACATCAAAGATAGCATTTTGCATACCTAACTCTTCTCCTTGTTCATATAAAGCTCTTAAAACATTATTGTTTTCAACTTGTTGTATAATATTTGCAGAATTTACAACGATATTTTCTAAAACATCTTTAATATCAAGTTCCGAACCAGTTCTACCTTTTATTATCTCTGAAACTGTTCCTCTTCTTCCAACTTGGTTTTTACCTATAACCCTTTGAAATGGTACATAAAATGTATTACTTTCTTTAATTGTATCTGCATTTTCTTGTGTTATTAATCCATTATTAACTGCATACTGCAAAACTCCATTTAATGTATCATATACTATTTGTGCTGCTTCTTGTATTTGTATATCATTTTCAAATTGTTTAACCACAGCTTTACTATCAAGAGTTCTAATTCCAGTTTTTAAAGATTTAGCTTTGTACTCTAAGTCTCTCTTTGCAACAAGATATGCTCTTAAGTCATTAAATCTTTGTGGGTCATTATTTAATATTTCTCCTAATTTATTTAAGCCAGGCATTAATTTATCGCCATTTACATCTATATATCCATCTGAAATCATGGAAACAGCTTTATTGTTTACTCCAGAAGCTAGTCTAGTTAATATGTAAGCATTTCTACTTGGGTCAATTTCACTAGGTTTTTTGCCAGACATTTTTGCCCAATCATTTACTGTAGCTTTCAACAAATAATCTTTATCATATATTAATCTCATTGCATTTTTCTTAAACTTTTCAGGTGTCATTGGTTCTTTATCTGTTTGTTCTCCAATTGACATATTACTTAATATTCTATTTTTTGGATTTTGATGTATGTAATTGTACAATTGATTTTGAACTCTAGTTAAGAAGTCATTAATAGATTTGTCTTGCTGTCTAACATTATCTATAAATGAAGAAGTCTTAGGATAAAGTTTTTCCGCTAAGGATTGATTTATAATATAAACTCTAACTACTTCTGCCCAGCCTTCTTCTAGTTGAACTGTCTTTGTATCATTCTCGTAGCCACCATGTCTTTGTACAGCTTCTAGCAATTCATTTTGCAATTCTCCTTTATTAATTGTTACTCTTTGTCCTAAATCTAAGGCATGTCCAACTTCGTGAAGTATATTGTCTATATCTTTAAGCTCTTTTACTCTTATAAAGTCATTTTTAGATTTATATATACCATAAGCAGGCTCTCTGAAATGTCCTTTTAGTATTTTCTTCCCTAAGTAATTTTCTATAGTCTTTCTAATGTCAGTTAATTTTGTCACTGGTATATTATTATCAAAAGCTCCCATAGATTCTACAAGTTCTATTTCTTGTTCGATTAATCTCTCAGAACTTTGTGCATTTGTAGCACCTCTATTATAATCTATAGATAATAACGTTTTTAGATAATTGTTATCTTTAGCATTATTTATAAAGTTCTTGTCATCATGTGTTCTTTCATCATATGGTACGGATTTTTCATATCTATTTGTTGCTTGATTGTTGATATTTATATTTTTAGCTATATTCTGTAGAATTTTTTTATCTATAGTTTTTACATTTTCGTTTTGTTCTAATGTACTTTCAACTATATTCATAAAATCTTTTGTACTCATTTCGGATACAATAACATCTGGAATCACGATATCTTCCATATCTGCACCATAATCTGTTTCAGTTCCTGTAAAAATATGTACTTTTTCATAATCTGTTACATGATGAGTAATATCATATTCTCTAAAGAAACTCATTCCATCAACTGTTAAATTGAAAACAGATGCACCATTTGTAATCCAACCATTATCTTCCGCAATTTCTCTTTTCAATTTTTCTAATTCATTATCGTTAATTTCTAAAATATCATTTATACCATATATTGTTTTTAAATCTTGTTCGTTTCTTTCATCATAAATATAATCATCTACCATATCTTCCCACATAGAAACACCACTTTTGTGGTCTTTACCTTTAAAACCGTCTTTACTATCAAATCTAAAGTATAATGATTGATTATTGTATTTTAATGAATCTGTTTCTTTATCATATACAACTTTATTTTTAATAGCTTTTTCAAATCTAACACCTTCACTATTTGAAATACGCTGTTGTCGTTCACTTTCTGTAGAATAATATTCAATAGGAATTCCTTTGCTTTCTAATTTGTCGATTATTTCTTTAGATGCATTTCGTGGAACAATGGCTTTTTGCACTTCATCAAATCCAACAGCCCTTTGTGGTTTTGCTTCAAAATATTCTGTAGGTACATTTCTTAAACTGTTTAAAAAGTCAACTGCATCTTTCAATACATTCTTAGGCACATTATCTATAGAAACATAACTTAATTCATTTTCTAAAACATCAATAGTTACATTTCTTGATTTTGCAACTTCATTTAATGCTTCTGCTATTGTATCTGTACTTCCAAAGTATCTATCTATCTTATCATATTTGCTAATTTCTTCTGTTAATTTATAAAAGTCATCATATAATTTGCTTTTTAATTCTTCCATTTCTTCAGCTGTTACAAGATTATTTTCCATTTTGTGCATTTCTTCTATTGATTTAAACTTTTGAGCCATATTAGCTCGAATTTTTGCAACACCAGTACTAAAAGTATGTTCACTTCCTTGTGTTGATTTTTTAGTCATATATTTAACGATATTATCTAAGTTGTACTCAATAGACATTTGAGTTAATGATTTTCTACTTCCGTCAGGATAATAAGGGTCAACGCCATCTTTCATTATCCTTTTTTGGTCTATCATTTCCATTGCACTAGCAAATAAATTTTCTACTTCTTGAGCAGAAACATTATCGTTTGACCTTTCTAATTCATATTGTATTATTTCCTTTGCTCTAGTAAAATCATTATTCTGTATATACTCTTCTATCATATCAATATAGCTTAAACTAATACCATTTTGTTTAGCAATATTTTCAAATACTTTTGCTTTTGTTCTATTAAGTGTGTATGCAATTTGTGGCTTTCTAGTTGAATATATATCGCTATTGTATGTAACATTACGTCTGTCTGTAGGATTTATTGTGTCTTTATTAAACAACAATGTAATGTCTCCATATTCCAATACTGGATTTTGATACTTAGTTATAGCAATGCTTGGTACTGGTAATGCCCCTAAATCTAAAGCTTCTAATAATTTTTCTTCACTTGTATTGTGCTGTGCTATTAATGTTTTATTATTTGAAGTTTTAGTCATTTTTTCATATCTAATATCTGGATTAGAGGTTGGTTTTTGATTATCTATATTTTTAAACTGATTGCTTTTAAAAGTTATATAATCGGTGCCTAATTTTGCTTTTCCATTGCTATAAATACCTTCATCATATATATTTTGTATGATAATTCCGTCAGCGTTTAATTGTCCATCATCTATTGCCTCTGATATTGCTTGTACCAAATCTGCCGTAGAGGTTCTCGTTTTGCCTTTTTCTTGCCATACAGATGCTCCTTGCTCGTGCAAAAATTCTCTTACATTATTAATTCCAACAATCTTAATATTATCAATATCTATCATTGACCATTTTTCTTTTTGTGCGTCTATTACTATTGGATTTTTAATATTTAGGTAACCTCTATATATGCCATTATTTCCAGTATAGGTACTAGCAACATCTTCTCTACTTGTATAAAAATTAACATTTCTTTTAAATTCAGTAAATCCAAAATTGTTAGTACCATGATATACAACCAACAAATTACCATTTTCATCTCTTACTTTACTATCTTTAAAAAATTCTTGTTGTGTCTTAGTTAGTTTATTTCCTTGGCTGTCATATTCATTTGCAATACTTATTTTTTCTGCTCTTGTATTATTTTTTGTATTCTGCATAGACTTATTATTAACATTAGTTTTGACAGAATTGTTTTTCTGTGATATACTAGTGTTAACAGAGATATTGCCGTGAATTAGCACCGCCTTTTGGCAACGCTAAGGCAGTATCTCCTTTATTTATTTTAAGCTCTATTAATCTTTGAAGCCTAAAATGAAATCCGTCATTTTTTTGTGTTACATCAAATTCTACTAAGAATGGTTTGTTATTTATAATCACTTGGTTTGTATAGTATTTCCAATTCTTGTATTGCTGCCTATTTTTGGTTTCTTCTCCATAACTAGTTTGTTTGGCACTCGATATTATTTGCTCTATTTTACTTAATGCTTGTATATGTTCTTTTAAAAATTTACTTTGAAATTTATTGTTGTAAGCTTTATAGGCACTTTCCTTAATATCTTCTAAAATAACCTTTATATTTATTCCTGAATCTTTATTAAAAAATATTCTTTTTTTATTATTTTCACTAAATATTTTTTTAGAAAGTTTTATGTACTCATTTTCACTTATTTTTTTAAAGTTTGTTTTTTCAAGAGTGTCTATATTTCCTATTTTTATATTAGTATGGAAATTATCTTCAGCCTTCTTTCGTTCTCCTTCGATTAATTCTGAAATATTATTATACTTAGTTGCGTTGCCTGTTAAATTTGTATTAGCACTTCTTCTATCAATAATCTTTTCTCCAAAAACTCTAACATCTTCATCATCTATTACACCATAATTGCTATCTTTTTGTGTTTCTTTATATAAGCCTAAGTTCTTTTTAGTATTTACATAGTTTTCACTTGGCTGCACATCTTGTCCATAAATATTTCTATATCCATCTGTTAATGCAGAATCTATATATGTAACTATTTTTCTTGACAATGGAGTAGTTATATTGCCGTTTGAGATTTCTTCTAATGATTGAGATATTTGATTCCATGAAGCTCCAGTATTGTCTTTAATTGCTTCTAGTTCTCTTGTCGTACTTCTCTTTTGTCCTGTCCAAGTATCTCCAGTTTTGTATCTTTGACCTGGTGTAGAATTAGATAAATCATCTAAGAAGTTTGTAGCCATAGTTTGTACATCTTGTTTCAATTCCGAATTACTTTCAATTATGTCTGGAGTTATAGACATATTCGTCTGAGAAACGTCAGAATTAGTTTTAACGGCATTATCATTTTGAGATGACATATTTTGTGTTTCATTACTTTGAACGTCTGTATTATTATTCTGGAAAGTTTGAGCAGTATTTCTTCTTTGTACAATATCATTTTGTATTGTATAGGCAGTATTTAATAATGCATCTCTTACAGAATAATCTGACATAGCGACTTTTTTATTAATAGCAGTGATGTCTCTTTCTTTTAAGTTAATCATTTTACTATTAAAACCTGCTTCTGCAGCTAGCATAGAGTTGTATGGTGTAGTATCTAATCTTAAACCTGTTTCAGTATCTATTACTGTATATATATCATTGCCAGTTTTTACTATAGCAGGTTGTACATTAACCTTTTTGTTCGGATTGTTTATAGATTTTCCTCTAGTTTCTTCCACATTTGCTATAGTTCCATCTGGATTAAATGTTGAAACATAAAGCTTTTGTGGAATATCTTCATTTTGGTACATCTGTTCTATTTGCTTATTTAAAGAATCATCTACTACAGCTTTAGTAACAATTTTCTTTTCTTCTTGTGTTAGTTCTCTTCCTAATTGTTCTTCTGCAGATTTAGTAGCAGAGTTTGAATTTATTATCATTGCTGTACTACTACCTAAACCAGCACTTAAAGCAGCTAATGTCATTTGTTCAAATACATCTGCCCAATTCCAATCATAGTGAAAATCTGCTTCTCCAAGCTTGTCAATAATTCTATTATCTGCAAAGAAGTTTCCTGTATAAGACAAAAATTCTTCTGCAGCTTCTCCAGTCATTTTAACGCCTAAATTAGCTAGTGTTTTTGCAGCTTTTGATGTGAATTTTGACACAAGTTTTTTACCAAACTCATCTGTTATCTCATTTCCACCAACTCCAAGAACTCCAAAAATACCTTCTGTAGTTCCTTCAACACCTCCACTTATAAATGCTTTTGTCCATCTTTCAACTTCCGATACATTTGGCTTGCTATTAGCTTCTTGCAATCCACCTGCCATACCTCCTGCAATTGCTAATGTTGGTAAATTTAAAGTCTTTCCACCAAGTCTCAAACCTATATTACCACCACTTAAATTAGCACCTAGTTTAGAACTTCCTATTGTTTTAGTTCCAGTTTTAGCAGATAAACTACCTCCTATTCCAGACAAGCCTAATGTATAACCAAATAGCTCCACTACTTGGTCTGTATTAGTTCCAAGAACAGAAGAGTTTTCATATCCTTGCTTTTCTCCTGTTTCATTAATAAATTGATTTAGTCCACTAGCGTAATTTTCAACAATATTCTTATCTTTATCATAAGTTATTCCTGCTGGATTAATTACTTTTTCTGGAGTACCGTTTACTAAGTTGTATAACATACCTACAGTACTGGCATTTGCCACTTTACTAGTAACATTTTGCGTAATATTTTTATCTGCGAAGTTTCTTGTTTTCTTCGCAGCATCTTTAAATCCTAAAATATTCTGCACAGTAGCTACTACGTTTGTACCAATATCAAAAACATTTTCTATAGGAGATAAAATACCAGTTGCTAAATCTTGTACTATATCTGTTCCTGTACCTAAAATAGTTTTAGATATATCTCCAAATTGGTAACCATCTTCAAGTTCATTTGCTTGAAACCAGTTCTTTTTTTCTTTTGCATTATTAATAATACTAATTTCTGTTTTTTTAGAATTAGGAGCTTGTACATTAGATGCTTCTTTTACTTTATTTTGTAATTCTTTTTGTTGTTCAGGAGTTAATTTATTTACATTAACTTCATTTTGGTTTTCTGCAGGATTGTTAGATACTTCTGTTTCTTGAATAGGAGTTGTTTTTTCGCTATCGTCAGAATTAACATTTCTATCAATTAAATCCATAAAAAATTTACCATTTTCTTCTGACTTTGCTAATTCTTCTTGAGAAACAGTTCTTATTGTATTATTCTTTCTAGGATTTATACTATTTGAAATTTCTCTTGCTCTATTAAATCTATTAATATATTCTTGATTAGTATACATATTGGAATTATCAACTGTATTTTTCCTAGCATTAATAGAATTAGATATTTGTCTTGCACGTTCTAAACGTTTTTTTCTTTCTTCTTCATCTATAATCAACTATATTGCACCTCCTTGTTATAAACTGTCAAGATATTCTTTTCTTGCTGCCCATAATCTATCTTCGTCTGTTGGCTCACTTAAACCATACATTGCTAGTAAATAAGCATAGTCATTATCATTAAGACGACCGGCTGTGTATTCGTTTGTTACATAATCCCAAACTTCTGGCTTTTGTGAATTGTCTATTGTATATTGTTTAGTAGTATCATCATATACTGAATATCTATTATTTATAATGTCTTTATATGTACTTAAATTAGATTTACTAGAGCTTGAGCTTGACCCATATTTTGACTGCATTTGATATTCATAGTTCATCATTTCTTTATCATATTTATTTTTTAAGTTATATTCATAATCTGCCATTTCTTTGTCTAATTCATTTCTTAATTGATATAAAGCTTTATCATTTTCATATTGTAATTCTAATTGTTCTCGCATTTTCTTAAGCTCAAATTCTTGTTGTTCTTTAGCAAGTCTTGCTTCTCCAGACAATGTTCCAACTGGCACACCTAAAATTTTAGCAGCTTCGTTATCTACATAACCTAACTCATCTACTCTTTTCCAAGCATTTTCAAGTTCGTTTTGTTTCTTTTGATACTCAAACTTTTTATTCTCGAATTCTCTATCTTTAGCGTCTTTCCACTGTTCAAATTGTTGAGAGTCATAATTCATTACTAGTTGTGCGGTATCTGCTAAATTTCCTAAATATTCAATCCAACGGTCATGTGCTTTTTCTTCATATTGAGGGATTAATTCAGATACAATTCTTGCTACTCTTTCATTTGTTGAGGTAGAATTTAGAACGCCTGAACCTGCCAAACTCTGTAATGTACTATTTGCAGCATATTCTGTAGCAAGCTTTAATGCTTCATCTTGGTTTGGGTCATATTGAAAACCTTTATTTGTTTGTGATAGCATTTCACTAATTAAGCTGTTAATGGTATCTGAATATGCACTTTGATATTGTCCTTCTACAGAGTTTATATTTGAAATTGTAGGAGTAACAATTGTACTTCCAACACTAGTTTTCTTTATCCCACTTGCTCCTATTCCAGTATTTGAATTTTGAGATGTTTGTTTGTTATTTCCAAACTTATTTGTATAGCTATTATATATTTGGTTAAAATCTATTACATTTGTGTTAGTATTTTGCGGATTATATGCTTGTGGTCTAGGTGCTGTACTTGCTTGCTGTTGTAATCCATTTATACCATTATTAAGACCAGTCATAACTTGATTTGCAGATTGAGCAAATTGATTATTATTAGGTTGTGCTATTTCAGGTTGCAATTGTATTGGAATTGTTATTGGAGTTATTGGATTACTAGTTTGCTGTGCTTGTGGTACGGTATTATTTTGCTGTACAGGAGATGTATTAGTATTATTAACACTATTTATGTTTTGCTGTGGATTACTTGTTGCCTGCATAACTCTATTTGTTTGTAAAAACGTATTTGGCATATTTGTGCTCCTTTCACTTGTTATATATTCCATTTAATTTTTCTTTCCAATTATTAATTGTAGAATCTGCATTGTTACTTAAATCAAATGTATTTACTCCTACAGCATTATTTAAAATGCTTTTCCAATGTGATAATGTAGATTCTACAGTAGGATATAATTGGTAACTTCCTTTGTTGACTACATTTAGTTGCCTTGCCCATTCTTTTAATGTATCTGAGTTTTTAGAATATCTTCTAAAATACATTATCTTAAATGTGTCCTATCTATTCTTTCCATTGCATACAAAGTAAAATCTCCCTTTCCTGAAATTTCAAAAGTATAACTATTTACATTTTGCATGTCATTTGGAATAAGAACACACTCTGTTTTATTTTTACCTGGGCTTAAGGCTTTTTTCTTTTCATAAGTTTTATTGCTATCTGTAATTACTTTTATATTAACTTCTGCATTTTCTGCCAAATCATAATTAAACCACAATGCAGACAAAGACTTTTTCTTACTTAATACACCATTTTTAAATTCTTTTGTTTTCATATAAAATGGTATAAGTTCTTGGTATGTAACATTGTTACCATCTACAAACTCATTTGCTCCATATGTTCTTGTGTATACATTTGCTTCTCTTTTTCCTCCTGTAAGTTCATAAATAGTTCCATTTGCTGTTAAACCATAGATTGGATTAGGAGTTTGACTAAAGTTTAAATCGTTATAACTATCACATATTGTTGTGTAATATAATTCATCTTCATTATTAATTGGTTGTAACTCTTTAGTCCATTTTCTTAATCTTTGGTCAAATATTAAAAAGAATTTATAATCTGGAAACCAAAAATATACTTTATTTTCACTTGCAGCTACACTTATATTTCTAGCTTCATTTATCGTAATTCCATAAATATATTGCTTTATTCCTCCTGTCACGCTATTATTACCAGTTGGTTCTTCTATCTGTCTTATTGAACTTCCATCATATTCATAAATAGAGCGACCAAACAACCAATAAAGCATTGAATTATGTACTTTACATGTACACTGGTCATAACAGCCAATATTATTGTCTAATGAAACACAAGTGTAAGAATCTGCTTTTCCTGCCATAACATTTGAACCATAATATAAATGCATGTTTTCTTGCGAAAATACAATTAATTTATCATCAAAAGAAACCAATCCTGTTATTTGATTACAGTTAGGTACTCTATCTTCTCTACTGTTTTCTGTACTAGTCCAGTCCATAGGATTTTGTAACGCACTGAAGTACAACATATTTCCTTTGCTAGCCATCATTCTATTTTTGTGATAGCACATATGTTCAAAAACAATATCTTTTTTATCATTATCTTTTGGAAGTGGTACTATTTCAGGAGTATTAAGTGAAGATAATGGCAATTTGTGTCTTGTTGGTGTTACACCATCTCCATATAAAATCATATATTCGTTGTTACCATCTGCATAATAAACATGATTAAATTTATTTCCTACAATGTTATTTGCTATTATTGTACCTTGCATATCTTTTAATTGTGTTCCCTGTATATAAAATAAATATTTTATTCCTGCAACTCCAAAATATTTAATATCTGCACCTTTTAATCCTGGGTTTTTTACCATTGTTCTTCCTATACTAGTTCTTATTGCGGGATAATTGTCTAAACACATATTATGCATATCTTGGCACTCATCATCTTGTATTGCCTGTGGAGGATAAATATTACTTATACCACCAGATAAATAGTTAATTTGATTACTACTCTTTACTTGCACATTTTGTAAATATGGGTTAGTTTGCAATATTATCTCCTCCTTTTAAATTTGTATAATCTATTTATAATTGGATAACCTGGTTGCTGTTCATATTTATTTTCATTAGCTTTTTGTACTAAATTGTTATATAAAAGTATATATTCATTTGCTAGTTCTACATCTGGATTGTGTCCTGACATTGCTATAATAGACATGATGTTATATTTAACTAAATCTATATAATTGTCGTCTAATTCTATGTAATTATCTAAAGAAGTAACCATTTTAGGCTTTTTTCTGTAATAAATATCTACTTTTCTAACTCCTTGTGGCACAGGATATATACCAATTAATCCTTCTCTTCCGTCATAATATCCAGGTTCACTCATTTTTTGATTAGGTATATATGGTCTTAACTTACTAAATCCACCCCACTCATACTTATTATTTTGGTCTTTTTCATTATTTGAGATAGTTACCCCTGTAATCATTTCTATTTGGCAATCCTCTGGAAGTGAATATAACTCTTGATTAGCACTTGTAGTAAATGTATAAAACTCTTGTATTGCTAAATCTTTATATATTTTTTTCATTGTCTCATTTATCCACAAAAACAAACTTTCTTCGCTGTATTCATGTGGTAATCTTACTTTAATATCATCTAATACTTGTCTTACTGTAGTTTTACTTATTGTAGCCATATTACACCTCCTATTTAGCTCTTATAATATATTTTGTATTTGCTTGTCCTGTACTTAAATTAGGAATATTAAAAGTCTCAGGCAAGCTCGTATCTTCATTTACAACAATATTATTTAGTTTAGAATATAAAGCAATGTAATTAATAGTATTAACAGCTTGTCCATTGCACTCTAAATAATTTGAAGGAACGCTACCTTTACCTGCATAAATTACAACTCCTGCAATAGGAATTAAAGCAGGTGTTGTAGATTGTGATTCACTCCATAATTCTGGAAATTGTCTTATTTCTATGCCTTCTATTTTTGCATTTACATTATTTCCAACAAAGATAACTTCATCTGCTCTAAACAATGTATTTGAATAGTAATACTCCCCTTTTGGTACAAATATATATTTTGAACCTATTTCTATTGCATCATATATAGCTTGTTGTATATTTAATCTATTGTCTGTTGTTCCATCTCCAACAACTCCATAGTTTTGAAGTGGTACTATTCCAAATGTATAAAAGAACATATCTTGTAATTCTTTCATTTTTACTAAATTCCTTATGTCACTCATTATTGCACCTCCAAACTTCCTTTTTCTACTACGCCCATGTTTCCTATAAAGGTTTTGCCAGATTTAACATCTGTAGCCAAAGCACTTAATCTTCCTGCACTTGAAAAATCTTTATAGTACATGTCGCCGTTATATTTTAAGCCAATTAATTTTTGCCTATTAAAAGAAACCTCTATCATTGAATATGTATATACAAAAGGTGTAGGTTCAACTCCATTTTCAGTTCGTCCAGATACAAAAAATATGCCTTTAAGTCCTGGTATAGTTCTTAAATATGTACCATATGTAATTAAAATATCGTGTTCGTATAATTTTGTGACTATTTGTGCTCCTTCAAAGTTGAGTTGATAGCAAAAAACTTTGTAATAATATTTAGAATTTTTATACTCATAGTGTGAAGTAAATAAATATTTGCCAGTCAAACTAAAAATATTTCGTTTGTCTCCATATATTGTACCCATTGCTATATATTCTTCTGAATTACTTGCTTGCCAAATTGTATCTCCAACTTCTACTTTTCCATTAATATAATCAACTACAAGTTTTTCTATTAGATTTGAGCTAACGGCATATAGAGCATTTGGTGTTATTAAAGTTGAGTCATATACGTTAACTCCTGATGGCAGTTTAACTTCCGATATTTTTGTAAAGTTTTCTGAATATATAGCAAAAAAACCATAGCTTGAATTGTAGTTTTCATATTTTTTTAAATAAACAATTCTATCATTGTTTAAGAAAGTCACATTTGCAGCACCTTGTATGTTATCTAACTCTCTGACATATCCGTATCCTTCATTTTTATTTGTATCTTGAATATAATATGAAAAATCGAATATTTTCGTTATACAATTTGTACCATTGTTTGCCTTTTGATATGTTACAGCAAGTTTATTTGAATATGGGCTCCAAGTTATTTTTGGACTGACAGCTGAATAATTTATAACCTCAGATATAATTAGCCATCTTTTATACATAGTTTCTTGTGATGTACTTCCTTCTACCCCTGCTTCGTAAGTTTCATTTGCAAGAATCTTTACAGAAGAACCACTGTTTAAAGATGTAGTTAAAGTAAATACATATACTCTTACAGCTCCATTTGGGTTATTTGCTTCTTTTTGGCTCATAAGTATTGCTAATTTACATTCATATCCACTATAATTTTCGTCAGAATTCATTCTTGAACATGAAATTTCTAGTACGTTATAATTATTTATAATGTCCTCAGGTATTCCCAAATCAATTAATTTGAAATCTGGTGTTTTTACTTCTCCATATTGATTTTCTACTTTTCCAAAAGTTCCATCACTGCTCATTCTGTAATATGTTTCTAGCGTTTGAGTGTTTTTATTATAAATAACCATAACATTTCCATCTCCAGTTACAGTTACCCAGTTATAATCAATTTTACTATTCTTTACGCCTGCGTAAACCTGAGGTCTATCCTCCGATTCTTCATAAACAAGTTCAGCATTTCCAGTCATAGGATAAGGGTTATCTGGATTAAATTGGTTACCACTATTGCCACTATAAACAAAAGTTCCATATACTTTTTTACCATTAACATATGCAGTTTTTCCTCTTAATATATCACCTGCTGTAGCTGTAGCATCTGATGTATCTAATCCTGTCTGTATTTTTCTTACATTGTTTGCCATAGTAGAAAAGCTATCATTAGCAGAGGTTTTAATTCCTTTGTCAGTAATAGCCCCTGCTATTAAGCCTTTTCCACTACTGACAGATTGAAAAAGTTTATCTATATTTGAATTTATGCCATTTATACTTTTATTAATATTTGTTACACTATTATTCAAACTTGTATTTAAGTTAGACACATTTTTATTTGTGCTTTTTATTGCATTTTCTAACTCTGTAAAATTAGCATTTGAATCTGATACAACCTGTTTTATCTTTGAATCTGTATATGCTTTTTGGTCTGTTGCTACTTTATTAATCTTTGCTGTTAAATTTTTATTTAATGTTTGTAAGTCTGAAATTTTAGCAAATTGTGAAAAATCTTGACTTCCTATTGCAGAATCTGCATATCTTTTTGCTTGTTCTAATATTGAAGCATCTTGTGTATCTATATATTTTCTTAATGCTAATTCTGCTCTTTCGTGATATTGTTTAACCCATAATTTTGTTGCATATTCTTCTGCTGCAATTCCTCCTAAATGGTTAGAATCATTTGATAAATTTGAATCTGGTCTTCCACCACTTTGAGCTGTATATTTGCTTATTTCTTCAAAAGAATTTGACATATTAATCTCCTTTCGTAAAATCTAAAAAAATAAAGGGAAACAAGAACTGCTTCCCTTTTAGTTATGCTCCTACAACAACGTTTTCTACGTTACTTGATTTTACAACTCTATTTAGAGCATCAACTTCAACAACAACAATTTTGTTTCCAGAAGCACAAGCTATATCTGTATTTAATAGTAATGCTGTATAATCACTTGCTGAATCTCCATAGCTTGGTTTATTTACAGAAGCTCCAACTTTATATTTTAAAGTTCCACTACTATTTCCAGTAACATTTGTTACTTTAGTATGAGTAGTATCTGCTCCTGCAGCTAGTGTTACATCTAAACTACCTAAAGCAGTTGTTGATGTACCAGTAGAACCAACTAATCCTCTCCAATCACAGTATCCTACATCATAACGTGTATAACCATACATGTTGTAGTCCATTTGGTCAAAGATTTTCTCTGAACCAAAGATAGGTGCTTCTCTTCTTAGGAATAGCAAGTTTTCAAATAATGGGTCTTGAATGAACCAAGGTTTTGTAAGTCCTGTTGGGTCGCTTAAGTAATCCCATACTACGATTTCTAAGTTTGGTACAGTATTTACATCATTAAAGTTTGTTCCACTTTGTAAAATAGAATTTACTATTGCTTTTGCAACAAACTCTAATTCTGGACATACTACTAACCTTTTAGCAGAAGCAACAATTGGTAATCCTGCTTCGTCTTTTTGTAGTCTCATTAATGTCATAGCTTCTTTTAAAGATTGGTCGCTTAATTCTGCTTGAATTAAGTTAGAAACTACTCCTGTAGCATTTATCAATGGGTGGTTTGCAGAGAATAAAGATACTCCATCATAACCTACATTAGTAAATCCATTTTTGATTACATTAGATGTATGTGTTTCCTCAGTTCCTCTTAAACCTCTTCCTAAAGCTTTAGCAGAACCACCTTTTCCTATACCTTCCATAACATTATAAAGGTCGTCTTGTACTAATTCCCATGTAAGTTGATAAGCTTTATCGTATCTTTTTGCTTCAAATAAAGCTGTCTCTCCTTCGTCGAATTTGTCATGATTGAACTTTTGACCTTCTGTGTTTTCTTGCCATAAACCAAAAGCTCCTAAGTGTGGATAGCTTTGTTGTTTAGCTCTCATTTTATCTGTTTTAAATATCTTTTTGTAAGTTGCTGGTACTTCGTTGTAAGAATCAAAGAATATTTTTTTATGTATTGGTGTTAATAAGCTAGCAAAATTCTCTCTTGTTAGCATTTGTGCTGTTGTTGGCATATTAGCCACCTCCTATATTTATTTTTTAGGTAAATATAGGAATGAAAACTTATTTTACTTTTCTCTTATTGTATTCGTCATAATCATTAATCGAATTAGAGTTTTTAGCTGCTAAATAATCTTTAATATCAATTCCTGCCATTTGTGCTGCAGCTATTTCTAATGCTGTTGCTTTTGGTGTACTGTCAGTATTTTTTACTGCATTACCTCCATTTGAATTAATATTTTGTAGAATTTCTTTTCTAGTTTGATTATTTTGTAGCTTTGCCTCTACTTTCTTTTCTATCTCCCTATTAGTATTTTGAACCCTATTGTGATTTACTGCATAATAAGCTTGTTCTACGCTTAAGCCTTTGTCGACTAAAGGTCTTATTTCGTCCTCATGCTCTAATATGTCAGAAAATTCACTATCTTTAGACTTCTCTGATAGTTCTAGCTTAAACTTCATATCTGCAAGTTCTTTCTTTAATTGCTCTGAGCCTTTGTCCTTTTTATTTATTGCTGCACTTATTGACTTTGCAATTTCAGGGTCTACGCCACCTTCTATCAATTCGTCTACTGTATTCTTTTCTGGTGCTGTGTTAGTTTTTTGAGTTAATTGAGCTAATTGTTCTTTAAGTTCTCTATTTTCTTTTTCAGCAGCTTTTCTCAATTTTCTCTCATAGTTTACGCCTTTTTGAAGATTAACTTTTTTGTCATCTTCTGGCTCTTGTGGATTTTGATTATCTTCTGGTTGATTATCTTGGATTGTATCATCTACTACATCATTATTTGCAGTATCGTTATCTCCAGTATCAACTGTTGGTAATGCAATTCCATCTTCTGTGTTTACAGGTATTGTACCTAAATCAATTCCGTCTAATTCCATGTTAGCTCCTTTCCATTTTTTAGCCAGTGTTATGTCACTCTAGTGATTTTTAGCCAGGTTTTCTCCTCTAATTTATTTAAAATAAAATATTAATATCAATTTAATGTACTTTCATGTGATTTGTTAGCCCAGATTTGTTTTTAAATATCCTTTTACATACTGGACATATAAATTCATTACTTATCGTCTCAGACTCCTCAGAATTTATTCTAGGCTCTTCTGTGACTTCTTTTGTAGATGTATTTGTACTATTATCTATTTTTGATAATTCTTTTTGCATTATTCCTTTAATAACATAAGTTTGACCTTGTTGCTTTAAAAGTAATAATGTTTCTCTATTGCAACATGGACAGTTTGTTTTGCTTAAATGTTTTACTGCTCCACCATATAAAGTTTCGCCAACTCTTTGTAGTTTTGTTATATCATTTATTTTAAATTCATAACCACATTTGCAAACTTGTCCATTTTCTAATTCATATCCGTGATAATTCATCTTGATACTCCTTTCTGAAACGGGTCATTTTCGACCCCTTTTTAAATCTCTCTTAAATAACTAGTCTGTACATTACCATTTGCATTTAATCCTTCAACTCCTGCATTCATACTTTGTTGTAATGCTTGCTCTTGTTGTGTCTTTTCAATTGTTTCTTGGTCATATACTCCAATCTGCTGTTGTTCTTGTATAGTTTTTGGTATTTCTGGAATATTTAATCCCACTTGTTTTACTAACCAATTTCTATACTCTGGAGTTGTTATAGCCTTATCTACATATGATTGTCTTACTATACTATATCTGTATGCTCTATTGTTTGGTAATCCTGCACCAACTGATACACTTAAATCAAACATAACTTGTCTTGTTTCATTATATACTTGCATATATTCGTAATCTTCTGGTTTAGCATCTTTATGTGCTTCTTTATATGCATTTCTGTATTCAGTATCCGCTTCTGTAAGAATAGGAATTCTGTTAAGCCCATCTGGATTAAATGATGTGAACTTATCTTTTCCATCTTCTCCAACAATTCTAAATATCATTGTTGTATTCCAGTTAAGTAGTGCTAACTCTATTGCATATTCAAACACTTCGGATAATGTTTCTTGTAATAAACCTTTTTTGTGTTCAATCATGCTATTACCTGAATTTTGCAATGCTAAGCTCTCTGTAGCTGTTCCAACTCCTGCTTGTTGTTTACCAATCATTTGGTCGCTAAATCTTGTTACAATTGTTTTATCATTGTTTATTGTATCTGCTCTTTTTTCTATTAAATATTGTGGTATGTTAGGTGGCTGTAACCACTTCATACCATTTATGTTATTTGCTACTATTGTTTGTCCTGGTGTATTTGTTACTTTTTCTGCATCTATACCAGAACTTGTTTCAATTATTGGTATTGGGTTACCAGTTAGTCTTGCATTTCTTAATATACTGTCGTCAAGTTCGTCTATCTGGTCTGATATAGGAAGTACTAATTCTGCACTTGCTTTTGCCCATACCGTATTTTCTCTATACATATCTGGAGTTAGAAAATATGGATATTTACTATTTGGAAATAGTTCCAACTCTTCTGCTTTTAATTCGCTAGCTTCTTTAGTCTTTCCTTGTTCTAATAGTTTAGTTTGCTTTTCTATTAGTTCATTTTCTCTTTTTTCAGATACTTTCTTTAATTCTTTTTTAGTATCTTTCAGAATAACTCCATCTGCTGACATTTCTACTAGTCTTAATTTAATTTTTCCATTTTCTTTGTATCTAGTCCATACGAGTAAATATACGTATTGCTCTTCTTCGCTATTTTGAATTAAATTTTCTATTGGGTCATAGTTCGCTATTATACAATCTGCAATGTCATCTCCATATTCCATCTTTGCACTATAAATTGACTTTGCTTTTGCTTCTATTATGTATTGAGCTTCTTGTATGTCGTACACATCTGTTATTGCTGGGTCTATGAATAATTTAGATGGGTGTATTGGTTCAATTATTGGAAGTCCTTTTCCTTCTAATTTGTCAAAATTCCATAAAACTCTAAATATACCAGTTCCAGTCATTTCTCTACGTCTTTCGTGTACTTCTATCTTACGATACATCTTATTCTTATCTTTTATAAAGTCTGCAATAGTTCTTACTTGGTCACAAAATGGTTTGTCTCCTGGTTCTCTTGGGTCTACTTGTATTGCTAGTGTTTGGTCACACAGCAATGCTGTTTTTCCTTCTACATTTGCATTTGTAATGTTTGTGTTTGGTGCTGGGTCATCTTCGTCGCTGTAATCGAAATCGCCTTCCCAATATTTAGCAATGTCGTCCCACTTTTTCATTAAACCAAGTCTTTGCTTATCTTCATAAGCTCTTCTGTACCATATGATAAATTGTTCCGCTTCTTCAATCTCTTTTTCAGACATTAATGCTGCTCTTTTAGCTCTCTTTTGCTTTACAATCTCGTCATATTCGTTTGCTTGCTCTATTCTATCTTCCATACACTACTCCTCTTTTTTGTTAGTTTGTAATGGTATTCCACCTTTTTGTTTCACTGGTTCATATAATCCATCTTTATTCTTATATTTGTCATAAGCTCGTCCATTTAAAACGTTACTAAAATCTGTAGGTGCTATTCTTGCTCTTATTCTTGCTTTAGGCTCTTTGTTAGAATGTTCTATATTTTCTACATTTACTTGATTTGTTTGTTTAAGCAACTCTTTTAGTGTATTATCTAACAAAAATATTGCTACCATATTTAAAGTAAATAAAAGAATTAATGCTGTTATTACTAGTAATTCCATTATCTTCTCCTCCTTGAAATTGGTTTATTTACATGTACATTAATAGGTGTATTTATATCTTTATATCCTAAATCCTCTAACTCAGTCTCAGTATAAGTTCCTTTCGGCAATATAATTCTTTTACTCATTGGTGTTTGCCACATTGTACAGAAATATCTTAATGCATCTGGCATATGTGTTAATTCGTGTGGTTCAACCGCTACGTCATTAGGATTTTTTTCGTCATGTTGTACTGCAGGTAATGTTCTTATTAAGTTTGTACAATTACTAAATATCTTTAGCTTAGAAGTTGGTATCCCTTGTTCATCATTAAATACTCTTAACCACTCATGTACTGCAAGCCAACCTGTTATTCTATTATTATCTGCTTTAGTTAAATATTGACCATTTTGTGCAAATATATCTGCTGTACTCTTTCCTGTATCTTTATTTCTGTTCCACAAGTCTGGTGGAGCATAATCTGTTGTTATCTTCTCATCTGTCATAGCATTTATTTTCTCTGCTGCTGCAGATACAATTAAGTTTGGTTCGTAGAATTCTTTATAAGCATAAGCATTTAAGTGATAGTCCATTGCTATCCATAAAGTTGCACACATATCTAGTCCGTAATCTCTAGTTCTAAATATCCTCCAATCTTTTGGAATTACAAATGGTTCACACACATGTATATCACGTCTAAACTCACTAAAGAATTGACCATCAAATATATCCCAGTCTCCATATAAAAGTGCTTTTCTTTCTTTTTCTGGTAACAATTCAAGTCTGTTAATATAATCTGGGTCGCTATCCATCATGAATATATTGTCTTGTACTAAAGAAGGAATAAATACAACAGTACTTTTCTTGCCATTTTCTAATGTAATTTCGTGTACTTTGTTCGGCTCTCCTGAATTGATAAATCTTTCTTTTACCCATTCATGTCCTACTCCTCCTGGGTTAGTAGAACTCTTTATTCTTTTTGGATATGGATTAGCACCACGACATCTTGAAATCATATATGTATACATAAATTCAGTAAAATGTGTTAATTCATCAAATCGAATTACATCATATTCTGCTGATTGATATTGATAAACATCTTTTTCTGTTGCTATGTATGAAAAATCTATTATACTTCCATTTCTAAATGTCCATGTATGTTTTGAGCTATTATATGTTGCTACGTCTCTTGGATAAAATTCTAAGCTAGTTCTTATTATTGATTTTTCTAATTCTGGAAATGTTGTACGGAATATTATTTGTTTTGACTTAGGGTAAGTTAATGCATATAGCAATCCATCTACTAGTTGTCCATAACTTTTGCCGTCCGACCTGCTGCACCTTAGCCGTCCAAACAGAGTTTCAAAAGCTTCTGAATTAATAAACTGTTCTTGCTTTTCTGTAATATCTATATCCATTTGGTAGCACCACCTCCATTAAACATATTGCATTATATATCCATGAACAGTATTTCTTTTGCCTTTTAATACATCACATATATGTCTGTCGTTAAAATATCTCTCAGCTTCTGAAATACTGTTAAAATATATTACTTCTCCTGTGCTTTTATTTACTGCTTTACATTTTATTTTTCTACTTTCATTTGTTTTTTGTGATGCTTTAAAAACGTTTTGCCACAACCCTTTATCTATAGCATGATGAGCGTTTTCATAATTTGTACACCATTCTAAATTTTCTACACTATTATCATTTTTATTACCATTAATATGATTTACCTGAGGTTTATTTTCTGGGTTTGGAATAAACGCCTTTGCTACCAATCTATGAACAAAAAAATGTTTTCTTCCATATATAGTTGTGACTTCTAAACGATGATAACCTTTTTTTATTTGATGTTTAAGAGTTTTATTAGTTTTAATATTAATTACGTCTCCAAAGTTGCTTATTAAATAATTAGGCATGTAATTTATTTTTTTCCATATTTTATTTTTAATCATCACTTTTTCCTTTTATTAACTCCTCTTTTCATAATCTTATTATGTTAATTAAGTGGGTATTTCTCCCGTGGAGAATTGGCATTTTATCGCCTGTAAGTATTGATATTGCTATTCTTAACATAATATGTTTTAATTTTTCTTTTTTACATTGATATTAACCTCAAAAGGCTTGTCCTGAGTGAGATTTACGTTTTCTTTAAACATTCCAAGATGTTTTCCTAGCAATTCCAGTGCTCTTGTCTTATCGTTTGTTTTGAATTCAACTGTTTGTTCTGGAATATGTTCAAGTGGTATTTCATCGTTAGTTTTACTTAAAGATATTTTCATTGCTCCTGCTTTTTGCAGTATCTTTACTCCACTTATTGCTTTGGCTGTGTCATCGTCTAATTCAGTAACTTTTTTCAATGTACCATTTTCATTGTAAATGTCTTTTATGTTAAAAAGAGCTATTTTTGCTAATTCTTGTATTATTGTATCTTGTGTGATTTTGTTTCTTTCTTGTATTTCTTTTTGCTTTTCTGCTATATACTCTTTAACCTTAGTGTTTCTTAGTAACTTACTACCATTAACATTTGCCGTCTCATCTTTTCTACAGCTCTTATAAGCTACTTTATAAGCCCTAGTTGCATTAAAGTCTATTAAGTATTCATCACAAAATCTTTTCTGTGCATTAGTCATTTACAAGCTCCTTTTCTACTTCTTTTATGTATCGTTCTACTATTTCATTTATAAAATCATTACTACATGCTACTATGTCACATAATATCTCTTCTGTTATTTCTGTTACGTTATATAATCCATAGCTCCACATATAACAATGTGCTAATTCATGTTTTAATGTTCTTATCTTCTGAGAAGTACACATATTCTTATTTATATAAATAGTATGTATTGGATATTTAGTTACACCGAAGGTATAATATACTTTTCCTTCGTTTTCTTCTTTATACATTTCATCTAGTTTTTCTTTTTCTAGCTCTTCTATGTTCCATTCTGTATTATTTATTACAAATTTCATATTTACTCCTCAATATCTATAGCTCTTTTATAAATTTTTCATAATCTGCTGCTACTTGATGTTCTATTCTGCAACCTCTTGCATTTTCCCAATCTGGCATAAATATTACAGCATCTACTTTTCCTATTGCCTCTATTGATTTTGCTAAATAATAAATACTTTCGTCACAATCTTTTGGTGCTTCTTCTGTAAATATTGTATCTATTACATAGTGTCCTTGTTTTTGTAACTCCTCTACTAATTGTTGTCTTTCCCTTCTTATACGTTCTGAACTTTTATTTTTCATTGGCTGACTTATCATTATTCTCATGTTTTTTTCCTTTCTTTTTTTATATAAACACTATGTAAGATATAATTTGTTCTATCCTACATACTATTTATAGTGATTTTTGCTAGTTAGTGTAGATAAGGATTTGCACCTTATATGAATAACTTTTGAGCTTTACTTAAACTTATCTACTGGGATATCTCCGCCAC
>OLGN01000595.1_pt1 | contig 28050 bp, 20 predicted proteins | sample 1605941 | NCBI WGS metagenome assembly OLGN01 (sample SAMN03283269) | human gut metagenome | biome: human-associated habitat; material: feces | host: Homo sapiens | place: USA | collected 2013
AGGCGATTTAAAATGGCGAGATGCGTTGCTGGTCGCACATCGTGTGAACAGTAACAAAGGCTAGTATAGACAATGGCTGAGAGATGAATTAAAATAGAATCATAAAAACTTAAAAAAGACAGCAGAGAGTGAGTGATCATTCCCTGCTGTTTTCGGACGTTATAAAAGGAATAGTGAAAATGTAAAATGAGCGTGTGGGAGGCGCGGGGGAATGATTACAATACTGATTGTAGATGATGAAAAACTGGAGAGAAGGGGAATCCGTTTTCTGCTGAAAAGAGAAGGAGACTTCCAGATTTTAGAAGCGGCGAATGGAAAGGATGCACTTGGTATACTGGCTTCGAATCATGTAGATATTTTATTTTCGGATGTAAAGATGCCTTACATGAACGGACTGGAACTGACAAAAGCAGTAAGAGAAGATCATCCGGATATGGAAATCGTAATTTTCAGCGGATATAATGATTTTTCCTACGCGAGAGAGGCTCTGCGATATGGTGTCGTGGATTATGTCCTAAAGCCGGTCGATCCGAACGAATTTCATAAGACCTTTCAACGAGTGATGGAAAATATCTCATCTAAGGAAGAGAAGCAAAAGCAGCAGAACAGAAAAGAAGATTATCTGAAGAAATACTTCTTCCTGAGATATCTATATTCGGGAAAAGAAGAGGATTTTGTTCAACTTGAGAAATTAACGGATGAAACAGAAGACGATGTTTCACAGCTTTCGCGCATGGTTCTTGTCAGTGCATCCAATGGTTTTTTCGAGACGGAGGAGGAACATTTTCTGACAAGTTTGAAGGAAGAGGTGCAGAGAGAATTTTATTATGTGAATCTGAATTCAAATGAGTCCATCTTTCTGTTCCCGGAGAAGTATACAGACTATCATGTGGTTGTAGAGAAAATGTATCGGTTCTTTGCGCATCAGTTTGACAGTGAATGTTATTTTGCGGTCAGTAAAGAAATTGAGGATAGAAAGAATCTGGCAGAGGAGTTTAAAGCCCTGGAAGGAATGCTGGAAGAGCAGTTCTACCAGCCACATCAGCATTTATTTTTTCACGGAGAGAAGCAGGAAGAGAAGAAAGCAGACCCGGCAGAAGATTCTGAAATCATGGAACAGATCACGAATGATATTCAATATAAAGATCTGCCCCATCTCCGTCAGGATTTTCAGAAATTGGAAGATAAATACCGTGCCAATAAGCAGTTTTCAGATATGTATGTAAAGTTTGTATTTTCCGGAATTTTAAAAGAATTGCTTGATCAGATGGATGGAATGGATGAGAAAATGCTTTCGAAGAGAGTGGATCGGTTATATCGTTGCAAAAACCTGAAGAATGTGATCGCTATAGTAGACGAAGCACTTCAGGAATATGAACACTGTATACAGGAACAGGAAGACGGATTCCGTTCAGAGATTACGAAAGTAAAAAGTTACATTTATCATCACTACCAGGAGAGGAATCTTGGAGCAGAGACGCTTTCAGCAATGGTATTTCTTTCTCCCGGATATTTAAGTGCTGTGTTCAAAGAAGAAATGGGAGTGACACTGAACCGCTTTATCCGTGAAGTGCGGATGGAAAAAGCGAAAGAACTTCTTGAGACAACGAATATGAAGATCTCCGGAATTGCAAAAGAAGTAGGATTTTCCAATAACTCATACTTCTGCAGAAGTTTCCGGGAATTTTTCGGAGACACACCGGAAGCATGCAGGAAAGGAACAGAGGCGGATGAAAAAACAAATACGGAAGCTGCTCCATCGATTTGAAAATCTGAAATTCCGTAAGAAACTGTCAGTTTTGATGTTGATTGCAGGATTGGTGCCGGTTGTATTCCTGGCTTTTTCTATGCAATATGGCATGACGAATCAGCTGAGAGAAAAGGAACAGTATAACCTGGAAAAAATACTGGAGCAGTCGGTGAACTCAATTGAGAACCAGTCACAGATTTATGAAAATCTGGTCGATTATTTATCCTATTCACAAAGTCTCAGGAATATTTTCGATACGGAAATGGAATCAGATTATGAGAAATATTTGAAATATGTGAAAGTAGCAGATCCGTTGCTTCAGATGCCGACCATCTATCACAAAGAGATTCGGAGTATTACGCTGTATTCTGACAATATAGAAGTGCCACATGGAGATACACTTCTTCCAATGTCAGAAGCGGAGAATCAACAGTGGTATTCTAGGCTGAATGAAGGAACGCTGATGCAGTGGAGCATTACTCGTGGGGGGAATAAATCAATCATTGCCAGTCGAAAATTCTACGATAATGATACGATCAAAGCAGTATTGGAGATGCGCCTGGATTATGAAAAAGTTCTTAGTCCATTCATGAGTCAGATTACAGATAATACAGGTGGTATGATTCTGGACGATAATGGAAATGTTGTTTATGCGGATTGTTCTATGGATAAAAAATATCGTCCAAAGAATATTGAGAATCTTAAGGATATCAGTGATAAGTATTATATTTCACAGAGAACAATGAAAGATACCGGATGGGATTTCTATATCTATCGTCCGAAGGCGGTAAGTGAAAATGCAATCCATAAGCTTTTGCTTAAAAATATTCCGTTAATTTTAATCAGTGTTCTCCTTTTGAGTCTTTTAGGGTATGTTTTCTCCATCCGTATGGTGTCACAGTTGGAATTGTTGACAGAGAATATGAACCAGATCAATATGGGACTTCGCAAGGTTACGGTGCAGAGTAAGTCCAAGGATGAGGTTGGTGTGTTGATTCGGTCATTCCAGCGCATGATGGATCAGATGAACCATTTGATCTCAGAAGTATATGAGAGTAAGATCCAGCTTCAGAATAGTGAGATGAGAGCGCTGCAGGCACAGATCAATCCACATTTCCTTTACAATTCACTTTCTATTATCAATTGGAAAGCGATTGAAGCGGGGGAGGATGAAATCAGTCATGTGACATTGGCACTGTCTACTTATTATAGAACAAGCCTGAATCGTGGTGAAACAATGACTACGGTGGCAAAAGAAATTGATAATATCCGTGCATACCTCAAGATCCAGTTGGTTATGCATGATAACGAGTTCCGTGTGGTCGAACAGATTTCGGATGGTCTTAATGATTATATGATACCGAAGCTGATCCTTCAGCCGCTGGCAGAAAATGCAATCGATCACGGAATCGATGTGTCAGATAATGAGGATCCAACATTGTGGCTGACGATTCGTGAAGAAGATAAGCATATTTTCTTTGAAATCAGGGACAACGGAGCAGGAATGACGCAGGAAAAGGCAGATCAGATACTGACCTATCAGTCGTCCGGTTATGGCGTGCGAAATGTCTGTGACAGAATCCATGTTCTTTACGGAGAGAAAGGTGAGATGAAGATAGAAAGCACTCCTGGAAAAGGAACGCGTGTCTTTATCCGGATTCCGAAGAAGACGGAGGCAAAGGGGCTATGAAAAACGATAGGAAAAAGCGAATTCTTTCAGCCCAGCTTGTATTAATTTTATTGATGATACTTTGGTGCGGAACTTGTTTTGAATCAAAAGAAAGTCAAAGACAGATGGAACAGTCAGATGCATCTCAAAGTGAGTCTGGTGCAGGCGAAGCAGCTGAAGGGAAAAGAAAACTGATGTATGAAGCAATGCATACGCCGCTTGGAAAATATCCTGAGACAGTCACGTATACACTTGGCAAGATTGCAGGAGCAAATAATTCGAATCTCCCGGTGGGAAATACGTACGAAAACAATGCGTATACGAGATATCTGAAGAAAGTGCTTAATATTCAAAATGCAGATGTCTTTGAATTGCAGGATGGCAATACGTATGAAGAGGCAGTCAATGTAGCGATTGAAGATCGAGATATTCCGGATGTGCTTGTTGTGAAAGGAAGAGATAACCTACTCCGCCTGATTGAAGCAGGTATGATTGAAGACCTCACAGAAACTTATGAAGAGTGTACGACAGATACAATCAAAGAAATGTATGACAGTTATGGAGATTCTCTCTTACAATCTGCAACGGTTGATGGAAAGTTGTATGCATTTCCGAATACGGTGATCGATGACGGAGTTCCACTTCTCTGGTTGAGGAAAGACTGGATTGAGAAGTTGGGATTGAAGGAACCGGAAACGGTAGAAGAAGCGTTGGAGATAGTGCGTGCATTTGTAGAACAAGATGCAGCAGGAGACGGTCAGACGATTGGTCTTGCCTGTAGTACAGATGTGATTGCCGGGGCGGACCAGACTTATGGAGTGGATTCAGCGTTTATACATGCAGGTGCAATGCCATGTCACTGGATTCTGGATGAAAGTGGAGATGTAGTTTATGGGTCAGTAACGCAGGAAACAAAAGAAGCACTTTCAAAGCTTCGTAATCTATATGAGAATGGGATACTCGACCAGAGATTCTTGTTGAGAAAGACGGAAAACATAGATAATCTGTTAAAAACCGGACATTGCGGAGCAATCTACGGACGTTGGTGGGCTCCGAATAATCCGCTTAGTGCGGCATATAGTGTCGATTCAAATGCAGAGTGGAAACCGTATCTTTTAGACAAAGAACAAGTGAATGAGACACAGAAGATATCAGTTTTTGAATCGTATGACCAGTGGATGTATGTGGTGGTACGCAAAGGATATGAACATCCGGAAATTGTAGCAAAGTATGTGAGTGCTATTTTTGATCAGTCCAGATATGCAAATGATGCTTCAGCAAGAGAGGTGAATGACTATTTTTCCATTAATGTAGATCCGACGGCCCGTCCGCTGAATATTAATGTGGATTATGAGGATGCACTTTATCGGACAACGGAACATATTCAGGCAGCGTTGGACAAAACGCTTGATGTGTCGGAATTGAGTGGACTAGAAAAATCTTATTATGATACATGTAAATCATTTTTGAATGGACAGTTGACAACGGCAAATGGCTGGGCAGCTTATGCATCAAGAATTGAGGCAGTGGGGGAACTGCAGAAAGCGGGAATACGAAGTGCACAGACACTGCCTTTGGAAAACGTAAATGCCGAAATCCCGCAGGAATTACAAGAACTGGAGAATGAAGCGTTTCTTCAGATTATCAGTGGGGAGAAACCAGTGGATTACTTTGATACTTTTGTGGTAGAATGGTATGCGAACGGCGGAAAAGAGCTGACCGAACAGATACAGAATGCCTATGAAAGTGGAAAGGACTAAAAAGAATGGATATTAATCAGAGACTGACAGAAGAACTGGATGTAAAACGCTGGCAGATCGATGCGGCAGTACAGCTGATCGATGAAGGCAATACGATTCCATTTATTTCAAGATATAGAAAAGAAGCAACCGGAGAACTGAATGACGAACAGTTGAGAAAGCTGTATGAACGTCTGGTATATTTAAGAAATCTGGAAGAGAAGAAAGAACAGGTAATCTCAAGTATCGAGGAGCAGGGAAAACTGACAGAAGAATTAAAGAAACAGATTCTGGCAGCGGAAACACTTGTGGCAGTAGAAGACCTGTATCGTCCGTATCGTCCGAAACGACGTACCCGTGCGACAATCGCGAAGGAAAAGGGACTTGAGCCATTGGCTGCACTGATCACATTGCAGAAGACAAAAGAGCCGCTTGAGAAGACAGCGGAAGCGTATATTTCCGAAGAAAAAGGTGTGGAAAGTGCAAAGGATGCAATCAGCGGAGCATGTGATATTATTGCAGAAAGCATTTCAGATGAGGCAGCTTACAGAACCTGGATCCGAGAGACGACAATGAGAAAAGGAAAGGTTACTTCTCAGGCGAAGGATCCGGAGGCAGAGTCTGTTTACGAGATGTATTATGAGTTTGAAGAAGCCGTTGCGAAGCTTGCAGGACATCGAATTCTTGCATTGAACCGTGGTGAGAAAGAGAAATTCCTGACAGTGAAGGTGGAAGCACCGGAAGAAGATATTTTAAGATATCTTGAGAGAAAAGTGATCCGTACAGAGAATCCTTATACAACACCGGTATTGAAAGAGACAATTGCAGACAGTTACAACCGTCTGATCGGACCGGCTATTGAGCGTGAGGTCAGAAACGAACTGACAGAGAAGGCAGAAGACGGGGCAATCGAAGTGTTTGGAAAGAACCTTCATCAGCTCCTGATGCAGCCGCCGATTGCAGGCAAGGTTGTGCTTGGCTGGGATCCGGCTTTCCGTACGGGATGTAAGCTGGCAGTTGTTGATGAGACAGGAAAGGTAATCGGAACAACCGTTATTTATCCGACTGCACCGACAACAGAGAAGAAAATTCAGGCAAGTAAGGATCTGCTTAAGAAGATTATTCCGAAGTATCACGTTTCTCTGATCTCTCTTGGAAATGGTACTGCTTCCCGTGAATCAGAGCAGTTTATCGTAGAGCTTCTGAAAGAGATTCCGGAGAAGGTACAGTATGTGATCGTCAATGAGGCGGGAGCATCTGTCTATTCTGCAAGTAAGCTGGCAACAGAAGAATTTCCGAAATTCGATGTGGGACAGAGAAGCGCGGCATCAATCGCACGCCGTCTGCAGGATCCGCTTGCAGAGCTTGTAAAGATTGACCCGAAATCAATTGGTGTCGGTCAGTATCAGCATGATATGAACCAGAAGAAGCTTGGGGAGTCTTTAAACGGAGTTGTAGAGGATTGCGTAAATAAAGTTGGAGTAGATTTAAATACTGCTTCTGCACCGTTACTTTCTTACATCTCAGGAATCAGCAGTGCAATCGCAAAAAATATTGTGGCGTACAGAGAAGAAAACGGTCGTTTTACAGACAGAAAAGAACTGCTTAAAGTACCGAAACTCGGACCGAAAGCGTTCGAGCAGTGCGCAGGTTTTATGCGTATTTTCGAAGGTAAGAATCCACTTGATGCTACAGGTGTTCATCCGGAATCTTATGCTGCAGCAGAAAAGCTGTTGAAGAAGCAAGGGTACGAAGCAGATGCTATCACAGCACATCAGCTGACAGGACTTGGTCTTACAATCGGAGATTATAAGAAGCTGGCAGAAGAACTTGGAATCGGTGAGATCACACTTCGTGATATCGTCAAAGAACTTGAGAAACCGGCTCGTGACCCACGTGATGAGATGCCAAAGCCAATCCTTCGCACAGATGTCTTTGAGATGAAAGATCTGAAAGAAGGTATGGTGCTGAAAGGTACTGTGAGAAATGTGATCGACTTTGGAGTATTTGTGGACATCGGAGTTCACCAGGACGGACTTGTACACATTTCCCAGATCACAGACAGATATATCAAACATCCGCTGGAGGCAGTAAGTGTTGGAGATGTTGTGGATGTGAAGGTGATGAGTGTGGATCTGAAGAAGAAGAGGATTCAGCTGACGATGAGAGGAATTTAATAATTTTGTATATTGTATTGTTAAAGTGAATATGCTATAATGCCGATAGGCAAAGAGAAGTGAGTAGTTCATGTGATTTGACTACAAGCGCGAAAACCCCAGAGCGGCAACTCTGGGGTTTTCTATTCCCAAAAACGGTGGGAATAAATCCGTAGGCTCGTTACCGACTATTGTTTATAAAAAGAGAAACATCCAAACAGAAACCGATGGAGGTTAGTTTGGATGTTTCTTTCAGTGAACAATTCAATTATCTTATCTTCTGTGTTGCTCCGTAAAGTTTTGGTCCTACGATTGCTGCGATGATGATTTTAGCTGCATCTCCCGGAAGGTATGGAATAACACCCATCATAAGACCTTCTTTGAAGGAGAGGCTTAACAGTTTGGCAAGCCATACAGTTCCGAATGCATAACATACAGCCATTCCGATGATCATTCCGATGATTGTAGGAACGAGCTTACGGTCAAAGTGCTCGAGTGCAAATCCCATGATCAGTGCGAGGAAGATGAATCCGATCAGATATCCGCCGGTTGGTCCTGCGAGAACCTGGAGACCTCCACGGAAAGAGGAGAAGACCGGGACACCAATTGCTCCGAGCAGGAGGTAGATGATGAAGCTGATTGTTCCGGATTTCATTCCGAGAACGAAGATTGCAAGGAAGATTGCAAAGTTTGTAAGGGAAATCGGAACAGGGCTGAATGGCAGCGGGATGGAAAGTGGTCCGAGGACGCAGGTTACTGCAGTCATCAGGGCGATGAGTACCATCTGTTTTGTTCTTATTTTCTGGTTGTCTACGGCAACTGTGCCGGAAGTTTCATTCTGTGACATTTCAATTTACTCCTTTAGATCTTAATACTTATCGCTGTTTCAAGCGAGCTTTAACATCGTTGTCTGAAATATGGCAACGATTGAGTTCTTCGTTAGTATAATTCATGAAAAGCTGATTGTCAACTATAAAATGCAGAAAGGTTAACAATTAAAAACTTATTAATTTTGCAGACATGTGATAGGCAAAATGGAAAGAATAAGGTAGAATAGATAAAGTCAGGAAAATTGCCAGAAGAGAAAGGAATTGCATGTTTGGATATGTAACGGTCTGTGAACCGGAATTAAAAGTAAAAGATCTGAAGAAATACAGGGCATATTATTGTGGACTTTGCCGGACATTGAAAGAAGATTATGGATTTATGGGGCAGATGACATTGACGTATGATATGACATTTGCAGTTATTCTGTTATCCTCTTTATATGAGACAATTGCGAAACATGAGGAACACCGCTGTAAGGTTCATCCAGTGAAGCGGCAACATATGTTGCGGAATGAAATTACATCTTATGCGGCGGCAATGAATGTACTGCTTGCATATTATCATATGGAAGATGACTGGCAGGATGATCATAAAGTGTCAAGTCTGATGACGAAGAGCCTGATTCAGGGGAAAGCAAAGAAAATCATAGAAAAATATCCGCGGCAGAGTGAGATCATTCGGAAATCTCTGGAAGAACTTGGAGAATGTGAACATGAGAACAGCATGGATATTGACCGGGCTGCAGGATGTTTTGGCAGATTAATGGCGGAGCTTTTTGTTTGGAAGGAGGATATCTGGGAGAAGACGCTCAGAAAGATGGGGTTCTATCTTGGAAAATTCATTTACCTGATGGATGCCTATGAGGATCTGCCGGAAGATAGAAAGAAGAATCGCTATAATCCATTGAAAGAACTGGCAAAGCGGCCGGATTATGAGGTGCAGATGGAACAGATTCTTCGGATGATGATAGCGGAGAGCACAGTCCGTTTTGAACAACTGCCATGTCTGGTTGACGTAGACATTTTAAGAAATATATTATATGATGGAGTCTGGAATCATTACAATAAGATTCAGATGAAGAAAAGAGAGGAAAAGAATGATGACAAAAAATCCATATGATGTGCTTGGTGTGTCACCGAATGCGTCGGATGATGAGATAAAGAGAGTGTATCGGGATCTGACAAGAAAATATCACCCGGATGCAAATGTGAACAATCCGTTAGCAGATCTTGCAGAAGAGAAGTTTAAGGAAGTACAGGAAGCGTATGATATTATCATGAGAGAACGTGCGAACGGAGGAAATTCGTACGGGAATAATTATGGATATGGTTCTTCTGAAAGTTATTCTTATGGAAATCAGTCTTATGGAAATCAGAACAGCTCTTATGGCTATGGAACGATGGATCCTAAACTGCAGGCAGCTGCGAACTATATTAACAGCAGACGTTACAGAGAGGCAATCAATACACTGGATCAGGTTCAGCAGAGAAGTGCGATGTGGTATTATCTGAGCGGCTGTGCGAATGCAGGAATCGGAAATCAGATTCTGGCGAGGGATCACGCGGCACAGGCAGTAAATATGGAACCAAACAATCTGCAGTTTCGTCAGCTGTTGAATCAGTTGGATTTCAATAGCAGAAGATATCAGAACAGTCCGTATGGTGGAGGCTATGCACCGGGAGGACAGAATTCCTGCGGTACAGGAAATATGTGTTGCGACTTATGGCTTGCAGACACATTGTGTGAATGTATGGGAGGCGATCTCTGCTCATGCATGTAAAAGCAAAACAAATGGCATTTGGAGGTTTGATCCTTGCGGTGACTGTCGTGTGTATGGCACTTGGAAGCGTGATCGAGACGAATACATTGTTTTTGTTGGCAGCAGCGGCATTTTTTGTAGGGATTGTTATTCGTGAGTTCGGTCTTCGTACAGGGGCGGCCTTTTATCTGGCAGCAATTTTATTAGGATTCCTGGTTACGCCGAATAAGTTTTATGTAATTACATTTGCTGCGATGGGATTCTATATTCTTGGAATTGAAGCAGTCTGGATATTTCTTGCGAAAAGACCACAGATGGGACATAGGATGGGGATTTACTGGCTTGTGAAATATGTGATCTTTAATCTGGTGTATCTCCCGTGTCTTTTCGGATTCCGCTCGATGCTGTTTCAGAAAGCAGTGTCAGATCAATTGCTTTTGGCAGCTGTATTGGTTGGGCAGATAGCAATATTGGTTTATGATAAAGCTTATCAGTATGTTCAGGGAACCCTATGGGAAAAATGGAGAAAACGTATTCTATAAAGAATGTATGAGAAAATCTTGTCGAGAAGACAGGATTTTTCTTTATATAAAAGGAATGAGCCACATCTCTGTGACTCAAGGGGGAAAAAGTTTATGAAAAAGTGTTCTTTTTAAGAACAATTATAGTATAGAGGTATTTTGTGAAAAAAGTGTGATGAACTTTTGAACCGAAAATGAACATTATTGAAAAATTTTATTAAGAAAACGACAAACCTAGTAGGAAAAAAGGAATGTCAATATATTAGTCGAAAGTACGGTGCAAAATGATATTAAATATCAATAAAAGGGGTTGCATTTTTAGTAAGAGCGCGCTATAGTAGTAAGAGTAAAAGGAATTTAATCTTCGGGGTAGGGTGCAAGTCCCAACCGGCGGTATAGTCCGCGACCCGCATATGATGCGGCTGAACTGGTGACTCGTCTGTGATGGCATTACAGAATGGGAATTCCGGTACCGACAGTAAAGTCTGGATGAGAGAAGAAGTTCATGCCCGCAGGATCAGAAAAAGAGATATTCGAATATGATATCTGATTGCCTGAGAATCTTGCGAGAATGCCATTAAGAGCAGAAAACATGAATCCCGGAAGGTAATTACCTTCCGGGTTTTTTCTTGTGAAGATTACCTTTTTCAAAAAGAAAAAATGCTGTTTAGGATAAAGACAGCGGATAGAAAAAGGAGAGTAACACTATGAGTACAGAGACAAAGACACTAACAAACGCAGATGCGAAGATTCAGCCGAAGCTGGGGGTAAAGGCATTAGTTCAGATCGGAATGCTTTCAGCAATCGCAATTATTCTGATGATGTTCGAGATTCCACTTCCGTTTGCACCGACATTTTATAAGATTGATTTAAGTGAAGTTCCGGTTCTGGTAGGATGCTTTGCAATGGGACCTATGGCAGGTGTGTTGGTAGAGCTTGTTAAAATCTTATTAAACTTTGTTATGACAGGAACATCAACAGCAGGTGTTGGAGAGATCGCAAACTTTATTATCGGATGTTCTTTCTGTGTACCGGCAGGTCTGATCTATAGAAAAAACAGAACAAGAAAAAGTGCTCTGATCGGAATGGCAGCAGGAACACTTCTGATGATCGTGATCGGATGCTTCGTGAATGGATTCGTACTTCTTCCGACTTATGCAAAAGCATTCGGAATGCCAATTGATGCACTGGTTGGTATGGGAACAGCAGTTAACTCACATATCACAAGCCTTTCTACATTTGTTATGTTTGCGGTAGCACCGTTCAATCTTGTGAAGGGAATTGTTGTATCACTTGTTGTATTTCTGATCTACAAGAAGATCAGCCCGATCTTCAGAATCAGATAATAGACGAAGAGAAAAATTTGAGATAAAAGAATATAAGTAACTGTTCAGAGCCAAGCAAAATTTCAAAAACAGGTATAAAATGCTTGCATTTTTAAGACTGTTTTTGAAATTTTATTTGGCGGATACGCCACACCGACGAAATGCGTAGCATTTTGGAGGTTAGCTCTGAACAGTTACGAATATAAGTGAAAGAATATAAGTTGCTCTGGGACAGATTGTTTTCAAAGTCTGTCCCGGAGCATTTTTTGTTGGCGGCATATCCGAAAACTGCAAAAAGTCGAATATGCAGTTTATTTCCGTATCTTCATCGCACTAAGTGCAGCACCGATCGCACCGGCGTAGCGGGCATCCGGTGATCAGAGTGCGGTCAAGCTTAACTGCTTCGCGAACCTGTTCCTCCGTGATCGTTACCTCGAATTTTTTTCGAGATATTCTTTGAAGCGGAGAATCTCAGCCTTCCAAAGGTCGAGTACTTCAGCTTTCTGGGATTGTGTTGATGTGATCTCTTCTAGTGGCTATTATCCGGTTGACAAATGGGAACAAGAACTGAATCGAATTGAAAAAACTGTTTTAAAATACCAGAAACTATTTTTCTTTGCCGAAGCAGGATGTATGTCGAGAAAAGGTTCCGAATGACTGGGAATTACAGGGAGAACTTTATCTGGAAGAACAATGCGAATGGTATCAGGCAATGTTCGAAGCATGTAAGAATAGATCATGGCTTCGCGGTTTTGCTTTATGGGAGTGGGCACCAAAGCTGCCTTCCGAGTCTGAGGCGTGGAAGGATGATAGTTATGAAATATGTAACAAACCGGTGCAGGAGGTAATCAGGAGATTCTATGAAAATGAGACAGAAAAATACTTCACAGCGTGTACAGAAAAATAGTTTATCTCAGAAATCAGAGCAGGATTTTTGGAGAGAAGAAGCAGAGATGATGCATCTGTTTCGACAGAACAGAGAAAGTAATGGAAATGTATTGGAGTCTGGATCTTATGAAGAGCTGATGGAGCAAAAGGGTGTTTTTTATCAGATGGAACATTTGTAAAGGAAAGAATAGCTTGTGTGGTGGATGGTGATGTGTTAAACTGATTGATATTAGAAAATGAAAGTGAAGGAGGAAGACGGTAAAGCATGAGATTATTGATAGATGAAAAAGATTTAGCATTGCTATTAGAGAAGAAAAGAGATCTCATAGGAAATAAAGTAACTATTGATACAATTATTGCCGGTGTTTCTTTTTTGCTTTCAGTATTTACAGCTAGTTATAATGATTTTTTAGGAATCCGTGGGTTTGGAATTGTTTTAAAGACTATTTTCTGTATTATTGGAATTGTTTATTGCTTGAAAATTGTGAAAGATGTTTCAGAGATGCTAAAGAACAAGTATGATCATGAAGTATTGTTTCAAGATATTGAACAGTTAAATATGATTCAACATAATCATTCATTGGTAGCTGTAAAAGATAATTCCTGTGAAGAAAAGTTGCGTTATCTTGTTTATTATGATGAAAGATGGGACTGTAAATTATTTTTGAATTATAAGACACAGAACAGAAATAATGAGGCTGCATTAAAGGAGCAGGTTGCTGCAGATTTGAATCTGAATAGTGATGATATAGTATGTAATTATATTACATCACGGGTTCAGGAGAAATATTCTGTTAGTCATCAGGAGATGAGAGTATATAATCATAGATTATATGAAATGTATTTTAATTACATTCCAGATAAATTTAAAAAAGATAATTTCGAAGTAAATGGAAAGCATTATTATTGGATGACAATAGAAGAAATGGAAAAAGATGACAATATAAAAGAAAAAAATTTAGAAGTTGTTGATTTTGTAAAAGAGTACATAAAATAAAAAGTGTTGAAACATGCGAAAAAGGATATAAGTTGAAAATAGAGGGATGAAGACTTTAGGGGATTCATCCTTTTGTTATAGTAACAAAAAGATTTTAAAAAGTTTTCTTTCCACTGGCTTTCCTTGTATTTACCATTGAAATCGGATATACTAAAGAATAGTCAATCTTTGAAAAATTTGATATTTATAAGAACAAAAACTAAGGAGAAAAAGAATGAGTATATATGATTTGAATGCATATGAAGTGCTCCAGACAGAAGATTTATCTGATCTGAAGTCAAAGGGGACACTTCTGAAGCATAAGAAAAGCGGAGCACGAGTGCTTCTTATGGAAAATGATGATGAGAACAAGGTGTTTACAATTGGATTCCGTACACCACCGTCAGACAGTACAGGAGTTCCACACATTATGGAACATTCTGTTCTGTGCGGATCGAATGAATTCCCGGTGAAGGATCCGTTTGTTGAGCTTGTGAAAGGTTCTCTGAATACATTTTTGAATGCGATGACTTATCCGGACAAGACAGTATATCCGGTGGCAAGCTGCAATGACAAGGATTTTCAGAATCTGATGCATGTCTATATGGATGCAGTATTTTATCCAAATATTTATCAGAATGACAAGACATTCCGCCAGGAAGGTTGGAGCTATAAGCTAGATAATCCAGATGGAGAGTTGACAATCAGCGGTGTTGTATACAACGAGATGAAAGGAGCATTCTCTTCTCCGGAAGGCGTACTTGACCGCGTGGTTCTGAACTCTCTGTTCCCGGATAATGCGTATTCCGTAGAGTCCGGTGGAGACCCGGAGGTAATTCCGGAACTTACTTATGAGCAATTTTTAGATTTCCATAGAAAGTATTATCACCCATCTAACAGCTATATTTACCTGTATGGTGATATGAATATGGAAGAGAAATTAAGATGGCTTGACGAGAAGTATTTGTCAGATTTTGAGAATGAACCGGTGGATTCAGAGATTCATCTGCAGAAGCCATTTACAGAGATGAAGGAAGTCGTTCAGGAGTATTCCATCGCAAGTGAAGAGAGTGAGGAGGATAACACCTATCTTTCTTATAATAAAGTGATCGGTACTACACTGGATGAGAAACTGTATCTGGCATTTGAGATTCTGGATTACGCACTTCTGTCCGCACCGGGCGCACCGCTGAAGAAAGCACTTCTCGATGCAGGGGTCGGCAAGGATATCTCAGGATCTTATGACAACGGAGTTTATCAGCCGATCTTCTCTGTGATTTCTAAGAATGCGAATGTAGAGCAGAAGGAAGAATTCGTTCGTGTAATTGAAGATACATTGAAAGATATTGTGAAAAATGGAATCAATAAGAAAGCACTTCGCGCAGGAATCAACTATCATGAATTCCGTTTCCGCGAGGCTGATTTCGGAAATTATCCGCGTGGACTGATGTATGGACTGCAGTTGTTTGATAGCTGGCTGTATGATGAGACGAAACCATTTATCCACATGCAGGCAATTCCGACATTTGAATTTCTGAAAGAACAGGTGGAGACAGGATACTTTGAAGAACTGATCCAGAAATATCTCCTGGATAATACACATGGTTCTATCGTGATCATTAAGCCGGAGCGTGGACGTACTGCAAGAATGGATAAGGAACTTGCAGATAAGCTTCAGGCATACAAAGACAGTTTGTCAAAAGAAGAAATCGATGCACTTGTGAAAGCAACGAAAGAGTTGGAAGAATATCAGGAAGAAGAGTCGGCACCGGAAGATCTGGCGAAGATTCCTGTACTTGGACGCGAAGATATTTCCAGAGAGATCGCACCGATTTATAATAAAGAGCTTGAGACAAGCGGAGTGAAGCTGGTACACCATGAAGTTGAGACGAATGGAATTGGATACACAGCGCTTTTGTTTGACCTGTCCGGTATTCCGGAAGAGAAACTTCCATATATCAGCATTCTGCAGAGTGTGCTTGGAATTATTAATACAAAGAATTATGAATACAGTGAACTGTTTAATGAGATCAATGTACACACAGGAGGAATCGGAACTTCTCTGGAGCTTTACACAGACGTAACAAAGGTAAAGGAGAAAGAATTCCGTGCGACATTTGAAATCAAAGGTAAAGCGCTGTATCCGAAGATGGATGTTCTGTTCTCTATGATGCGTGAGATTCTGATGGAATCTGATCTTGGGGATGAGAAGCGTCTGAAAGAAATCTTAGCAATGTTGAAATCCAGACTGCAGATGTCCTTCCTGTCATCCGGGCATACGACAGCAGCTCTTCGTTCCCTGTCTTATACTTCACCGATGGCGAAGTTCAAGGATGATACAGATGGAATCGGTTACTATGAGGTTGTAAAGGAACTGGAGGAAAACTTTGAGGAGAAGAAAGCAGAACTGATTGCAAACTTAAGACAGATTGCACAGCAGATTTTCCGCAAGGACAATCTGATCATCAGTTATACTTCATCAGCGGATGGTCTTGCACCGATGGAAGAAGCATTTGCAAAGATTGCAGACACACTTCATACAGAGGAAAAGGAAGCAGAGATACCGTGTGAAATTCATTGTGTGAAACGCAACGAGGGATTCAAGACATCTTCAAAAGTTCAGTATGTTGCAAGAACAGGTAACTTTATTGACCGTGGTGTTGAGTATACAGGAGCACTTCAGATTCTGAAAGTCATCTTGAGCTATGATTATCTGTGGCAGAATGTCCGTGTGAAGGGCGGAGCTTACGGATGCATGAGCAGCTTCAATCGTATTGGAGAGGGATATCTGGTATCTTACCGTGACCCGAATCTGGAGAAGACAATGGAAATCTACGAAGGAGTTGTGGATTATCTAAAGAACTTCAATGTAGATGACAGAGACATGAACAAGTTTATTATCGGAACGATCAGTAATATCGACCGTCCGATGAATCCGGCAGCAAAGGGAAGCAGATCAATGAATCTTTATATGAACCATGTATCTGCTGAGATGATCAGGGAAGAGAGAGATCAGATCCTTGATGCACAGCAGTCAGACATCCGTGCACTTGCCGATGTACTTCAAGCATTACTTGATGCACATGAACTTTGCGTGATCGGAAGTGAAGAGAAGATTGAGGAGCAGAAAGAGATGTTCCTTGAAATAAAGACACTTTAAGATAGAAAAAGAAAGGAAAAAGTATGCAGGATAATTTTAAATCAGGATTTGTCACACTGATCGGAAGACCAAATGTTGGAAAATCTACTTTGATGAATCGTCTGATCGGACAGAAGATTGCAATCACATCAAATAAACCGCAGACAACAAGAAACCGTATCCAGACTGTTCTGACAACAGAGGAAGGTCAGATTGTGTTCGTAGATACACCGGGAATTCACAAAGCAAAGAATAAACTTGGTGAGTATATGGTGAATATTGCAGAACGTTCTTTGAATGAAGTGGATGTTGTACTTTGGCTTGTAGAGCCATCTACATTTATCGGTGCAGGTGAGAAGCATATTATTGAGCAGTTAAAGAAGGTAAAGACACCGGTTATTCTTGTTATCAATAAAGTTGATATGGTGAAGAAGGAAGAGGTTCTTACTTTTATTGATGCATATCGTAAGGAATGTGATTTCGCAGAAATCGTTCCGGTATCTGCAAGAAGAGGCGATAATACGGATGAGCTTGTAAATGTAATTATGAAATATCTTCCATACGGACCGCAGTTCTATGATAAAGATACAATCACAGACCAGCCGGAGCGCCAGATCGTGGCAGAGATTATCCGCGAGAAAGCATTGCATAGCTTGAATGAGGAGATCCCTCATGGAATCGCAGTAGCAATCGATCAGATGAAGATGAACCACAAAGTGTGTCATATTGATGCTACAATCATCTGCGAGAGAGATTCCCATAAAGGGATCATCATCGGAAAGCAGGGAAGTATGCTGAAAAAAATCGGAAGTACTGCAAGATTTGAAATCGAGCGTCTGCTGGATTGCAAAGTAAATTTGAAGCTGTGGGTGAAGGTTCAGAAGAACTGGAGAGACAGTGATTATATGATGAAAAATTTTGGATACAGGGAAGACGAGATGTAAGCCCTGAAATGCATTTGCGGTAAATTCTGAAGAAATTCTAAAGAAAAAAGTGCTGTTCCTTAAAGAATGGCACTTTTTTCTTTAATAAATGCCAAAGCCTATTGTTATTATGAAAAAGTGGGATAAAATGAGGATTGTGGGAGTTGCATAGCAATGGAGCAATCCGGTTACATCATAAAACGGGAAAGCAATGGAGCAATCCGGTTACATCATAAAATGGGAAAAGAATGGAGAAAACAAGAAGTGAGACAAAGGACAGGGGATTTGGACAGAAAGAGAATAATAGAAATCTTACTCCCGCCGGTAATTGCTTTTCTGGTGAATTCAGTTGTCTACTGGGGAGCACCGAGATTGGCAGATAACGGTGAGTACCATAACCTGTCACTTGCATTAGATACAAAGATCCCATTGCTCCCGGCATTTATTCTTGTTTATTTTGGATGTTACATTTTCTGGGTGATTAATTATCTACTTGTATCATTGCGGGAGGAAGAGATAAAATACAGATTCTTTACGGCTGATTTGTATGCAAGAATCATTTGTTTTCTGTTTTTTGTGTTTTATCCGACAACAAATGTAAGACCAGAACTTGTCGGAAACGGAATTTTTGTTCAGGGCATGCGTTTTTTGTATCAGATTGATGAACCGGTGAATTTATTTCCATCAATCCATTGTATGGCAAGCTGGTTCTGCTGTATTGGAATCAGGGGAGACAAAAAAGTACCGGTGTGGTATAAGATCGTATCTGTAATGATTGCAGTGTTGGTCTTTGTTTCTACGCTTGTAACAAAACAGCATGTAATTGTGGATGTGATCGGTGGAGTTGCGGTAGCGGAGCTGACCTGGTTTGTGAGCTGTCGGACAAACGGATGGAAAATTTACAGAAATCTGGTTCGTAAAGTAGGAGGAGAAAATGGAAAATAAAAAGAAAATGATATTTAATGTACTTTTTCTCTTTCTTGTCTTTGCGGCAACAATCTATGGAGTATTCCATGGGGAGGATTTAAGTGAGATTGCAGAAATTCTGAAAACAGTGAATTTATACTGGTTGCTTCCGGGTGTTGCCTGTGTGATTATCTTTATCTGGGGAGAGTCAATTATTATATTTTATATGATGCATACGCTTGGTATTCATCTAAAGAAATGGAAATGTTTCTTGTTTTCCTCTGTAGGATTCTTTTTCAGCTGTATCACACCATCCGCAACAGGAGGACAGCCGGCGCAGATTTATTATATGAAGAAAGAGAAAATTCCAATCCCGGTATCAACGCTTGTATTGATGATTGTCACGATTACCTATAAGATGGTTCTCGTTGTGATCGGTCTTGGACTTATGATCTTCGGCAGGGGATTCATCAGAACACATATGTATGATATCCGTCATATTTTTTATCTTGGAACAGGACTAAATGTGTTTTGTGTGGCGTCTATGCTGCTCCTTGTATTTCATCCGGTGCTTGCGCGTTCTATTCTTGTAAAAGGGATGGAACTGCTGGAAAAAATGCATCTGATGCGACATAAAAGTACAAGAATTGAGAAACTGAATGTATCGATGGATCAGTATCATACAACAGCGGTTTATCTGAAAGATCATATAATGGTACTGGTCAATGTATTTGCAATCACATTATTTCAGAGGTTCGCACTGTTTACAGCAACCTGGTTTGTATATAAGGCATTTGGACTGTCCGGAACGAATGTATTCGTGATCATTCTTCTGCAGTCTGTGATTTCGGTTTCTGTGGATATGCTGCCACTGCCGGGGGGGATGGGAATCAGTGAAAAACTGTTTTCGATGATTTTTGAACCGGTTTTTGGAAGTGCACTTTTGATCCCGGGAATGATCTTAAGCAGAGGACTTGGATATTATACAGAATTATTGATCAGTGCAATTTTTACGATCGTGGCGAATTTTACAATAGGAAGAAACTTAAGGAAGAAAGCATAAATAAAAGGATGGTTATTCTGATAAGAATAAAAATAAGGGGGAAATAAAATGTTAGGTGTTTATGATTACACAGTTATACTTACATATATCAGTCTGTGGATTTCGATTGGTGGGATGATGCTGTCATTGAATGGACATCTGGATCTTGCAGTATTGTGTCTTGCACTGTCTGGTCTGTGTGATATGTTTGATGGGAAGATTGCAAGAACAAAGAAGGATAGAACAGAAATAGAGAAACGTTTTGGAATCCAGATTGATTCCCTGTGTGACATTGTCTGTTTTGGAGTTGGACCGGCGATCATCTGTTATTGTATGGGAATGAATGGGATTGTCGGTGTTCTTATTCTTATGTTTTATGTGTTGGCAGGATTGATCCGTCTGGCATGGTTTAATGTAACAGAAGAGTGCAGGCAGGATGAGACAACAGAGAACAGAAAGTGTTATCAGGGATTGCCGATCACATCCATGTCGATCGCATTACCGATTCTTGTTGTGCTTCGCCCATTTTTGCACTGTGATTTCAGAATTGCACTGCATGCGATGGTTCTTCTTGTAGGACTTCTGTTTGTTATGGATTTCAAATTAAAAAAGCCGGGGAATAAGACACTTTCTGCATTAGTCGGAGTAGTAGCGGTTGCAGTAGTCTGGACATTGAGACGAAGATTCATGTAAGAGGAGAGATTATGATTTATGCAGACAGAAACGGAAACAGGATGGAGAAAACAACAGGACAGGACAGATTCCTGGAATATATCTATGGACATACATTGACAAGAATGATGCTGAAACCATTGCTTGGTTCCAGGGTATCCCGACTTGGCGGAAAAGTGCTGGACAGCAGAGTGTCCAGACTGTTGATTCCATCGTTTGTCAGAAAAAATCAGATTGATCTGTCAATCTATGAAAAGAAACATTATTCTTCTTATAATGACTTTTTTACGCGTAAGATTTTAGCGGAGGAACGTCCGATTGACGGAAGAAAAGAAGTGCTGATCAGTCCTTGTGACGGGAAAGTGACAGTTTGTCCGATTCGAAGGGATGGACTTTTTCTTATCAAACAGACACAGTATACAGTTCGCAGTCTTTTGAAGGATGAAAAGCTTGCGAAACGCTATGAAGGTGGAACAGCTTATATAATCCGTCTCACGGTAGATGACTACCACAGATATTGTTATGTGGCAGATGGTGTGAAATCTGCACAGCGAAAGATCGGAGGAGTATTCCATACAGTAAATCCGGTGGCAAATGACTATGCTCCGATTTACAAGATGAATACAAGGGAATATTGTCTTGTACAGACAGAAGAACTGGGAACCGTTTTGCAGATGGAAGTCGGTGCTCTTATGGTTGGACGGATTAAGAATCATAAAAAGAAAGTATCTGTTGTACACCGGGGAGAAGAAAAAGGAATGTTCGAGTTTGGCGGGTCTACAGTCGTTCTTTTGACAGAGCCGGGAAAAGTGCAGACGGATGAAGATCTGGTGAGAAACAGTGCAACCGGTGCAGAGACATTGGTAAAGATGGGTGAGAAAATCGGTGAAAAATGTCAGAAAGAACCGTTTTCGGGCGAGAACGGAGGATTTTCTATAGCTTTCTAAATTAAAGTGTGCTAAAATGGCTGTGTTTGTTGATGAAACACAGCCATTTTTTGCAAATATGCAGAGAAACTGTTACTGTTCACTCCCGTGTCAATCACTCCGCTGATTGACATGGAGGAGGCATGTTTTGGCTTGAATGCATCTCGCCTCATCGCCAAAGGTGATTTAAAATGGCGAGATGCGTTGCTGGTCGCACATCGTGTGAACAGTAACGAGAAACTTTTTCGTATCAATATGGAGATAAGACAAAGAGAAGGAGGAAAATTCAGGTGAAAAAGAGAAGAATACTTGCAGTTCTTATGATCGTTGCACTTGCAGTTGCTTCTTTTTCCGGTTGTGGAAAGAAGAAGGAAAAGGAAGAGCCAAAGAAAGAGACAAAGCAGGTAGTGCAAGAGGAAGAAGAGCCAGAAGAAGTAGAAGAAGAGCCGGAAGTGAATCAGGAGACATTTGCTATTTTTGGAGTTGACTCCAGGGAAAATAATCTTGGTAAGGGAACAAGATCAGACTCCCTGATGGTGGTAAATGTAGATAATACAAATAAAAAAGTGTATATTGCTTCTGTCTATAGAGATTGTTATGTACAGATTGAAGGTCATGGTCTGGATAAGATCACACATGCACACTCTTTCGGAGGACCGGAGCTTGCAATGGATACATTAAATACAAACTTTGATCTGGATATTCAGAAATATATTACAGTTAACTTCATGAATGTAGCAGAACTGGTTGATGATATGGATGGAATCGAGCAGGATATTACAGAAGAAGAAACAAAGTATATCAATGGTTATATTGATGAGCTTAATGGAATCAGGGGAACATCTTCTGCACACATTACAGAAGCAGGTACTTATGCATTAGACGGAACACAGGCGGTTGCATTTAGCCGTATCCGTTATACAGAAGGAGGAGATTATAAGAGAAGTGAAAGACAGAGAACAGTTCTCTTTAAGATTTTCTCAAAAGCACAGGAGCTTGACAAAGCGAAAAAGATCGATATTGCCAAGAGCATGCTTGATAAAATTAATACAAACTATTTAGAGAGCGAAGTACTTCGTCTTTTAAGTAAAATCACAGAATACAAGGTGGAAGCAATGGATGCATTTCCAAAGGTATTCTATTCCGGTAAGATTGATGGTGTGTTCTATGAAGTTCCGGTTACATTGAATGACATGAGTACACAGATGCATACATTTTTGTATCCGACAGAAACGTATACACCTTCTGAGACAGTTCAGTCTATCAGTGCTCAGGAAAGTGCGGTAGCACCAACAGCGAATAATGATTTTACACAGCAATAAGAGCATTTTAAACTGATTTTTGAAAAGAGTTGTGAAAAATAGAGAATAATTTCGTTTTTCACAGCTCTTTTTTGTATATGAAAAAGTCGTGTTCTGGTTACACATCGTGTGAACAGTAACATGTTCTGATATAGAAAAACGTCTACTCGGGTTGCAATTACTTCCAATTTTATGAAATGTGTGTTATTCTAGCATTGAATGCTACTTGAACGTTTAACTAAGACAAGAAAAAAGAAAAGGTTAGATAAGGGGTAAGAAAATGAAATACGAGAAGATGAACAATCTCTTCCTGCGTCAGTCCTATCTGGATTCCTGGGAAGATTATGAAAGAAGTTTAAAGAAAAAAAGTTTTATCAAATGGGATTATATTATATTGACAGCATCAAATGAAGCACAGGCAACGGCTTATCGAAATCAGATCGAGAACCGTCTGGAAAAAGGTCTTCTTCCGGAAGAGACAACGTATGCGGTTCTTCCGGATCCGGAGGGAAAACGTGTGGGATCAGGAGGCGCTACATTTCAGGTGATGCGTTATATTGCAGACCAGGAGCCTGAGAGAGAGAATCCTTTTAAGAATCGTAGAATTCTTGTGATTCATTCAGGTGGTGACAGTAAGAGAGTGCCGCAGTATTCTGCAATCGGCAAGCTTTTCTCACCGGTTCCAAGAGAATTGCCGGATGGAAGAAGTTCCACTTTATTTGATGAGTTTATTGTAGGAATGTCAGGAGTTCCATCCAGAATCCAGGAGGGAATGCTTGTTTTGTCAGGTGATGTATTGCTTCTGTTTAATCCACTTCAGATTGATGCGCAGTTTGACGGAGCGGCAGCAATTTCTATTAAAGAGCCGGTAGCTACAGGAAAGAATCATGGCGTATTTCTGAACGACGGACATGATTATGTAAAGTGCTTTCTTCATAAACAGACGGAAGAGCGTCTGCGAGAGATGGGAGCCGTTAATAAAGCGGGAAATGTAGATCTTGATACAGGTGCGGTATTGTTTGGCAGCGCACTGTTGCAGGCACTGTTCCGTCTGATTTCAACAGGGGGCAAAGTAGACGAGAAGAAATTCAGGCAGTTTTGTAATGAAGAAGCAAGGATCAGCTTTTATGGGGATTTTTTATATCCGCTTGCAAATGATTCTACATTAGAAGATTTCTATAAAGAGGCAGCAGAAGGACAGCTTAATGAGGCACTGCATGAATGCAGGACACAGATCTGGAATGCAATCCATCATTTCTCAATGAAGCTGTTGTGTCTGTCACCGGCGGAATTTATTCATTTCGGAACAACAAGGGAATTGAGAAGTCTTGTAACAAAAGATGTGCAGGATTACGAGTTCCTGGACTGGAAGATGCAGGTGAATTCAGCGGTGCAAAAAGAAGGATTTGCAGCGCATAATGCTTATGTAGGAAGCCGTGCGAAGATAGGAAAAGAAGCATATCTGGAGAATTGTTATATTCTTGGCAATTCTGAGGTCGGCGACGGAACCGTTCTTTCCCATGTGCGCATTATGGACCGGAAGATTCCGGAACAGATTGTTATGCACGGAATTGAACTGACAGGTGGGAAAAAAGTAATCAGGATTTATGGTGTACCAGATAATCCGAAAGGAAAATATCCGGGAGAGGTTTCATTTCTCGGCACGACATTGAATCAGTTTATGGCTCAGAATAAAGTGACGAAAGAAGAACTCTGGAAAGGAGAAGAGACCTATCTGTGGTTTGCAGATCTTTATCCGGTGTGTGATGACTGGGAAGATGCACTTGATATGGCTGAAATCATTTACAAGATGGCACATGGTACTGCAACAAAAGAAGAGATTTCCAGATGGCGTGAGACTGAACGCATGAGCCTCTATTCCAGTTTTAATGCAGCAGATATTGAGGCATCCTGTGATCAGGAGAGGTTTCTTGAAAACCGTATTCTTGCAAGGTGTTTCATCAGAAAACTGGAGCAGGGAATGTATTATGCGGATGCACTCAAGATATTTGGAAAGCGTGGAATATCGAAAGAAATCTTTAAGTTACTGATGGAAGATGCGGCAGAAGCAGATTTCTCATTGAAGATTCGAATCTATCATGCAGTCTCCTGTTATATGAAAAAGACAAGAACGATTTATGATGATCTGCATTATGATGCACTTGAGAATGACTGTTTTGGAACAATCCAGGAGGTAATTTATGAAGAAGCAGAGAAGAAACTTCCGGATAGTGCAGGATATAGAATTGTAAAAGATCAGGTTGATATCGCCCTTCCGGTCCGCGTGAACTGGGGCGGAGGCTGGACGGATACACCACCACATTGTAATGAAAAGGGTGGAGTAGTTCTTAATGCTGCAATGAAATTAAGAGGAATCTATCCGGTACAGATCACGGTGAAGAGATTAGATGAGCTTCATGTGGAATTTGAAAGTAAGGATATCGGAGTCTATACAACTGTAGACAGTGCAGCTGAGATCCAGGATTGTCATAATCCATATGATTCATTTGCACTGCATAAAGCAGCTTTGATTGCCTGTGGAATTATCCCGGTCAAGGAAGAAGCAGATCTTCAGGAGATTTTAAAGCGGATGGGAGGAGGAATCTATCTTTCTACCCAGGTTTATGGAGTACCGAAAGGATCAGGACTTGGAACAAGCAGTATCTTATCAGGAGCGTGCGTAAAGGGAATCTTTGAATTTCTTGGTCAGGAGCGTACAGATGCAGAGATCTATGATGTTGTCCTTGGTATGGAGCAGATCATGAGTACCGGAGGCGGATGGCAGGATCAGGTTGGCGGACTGACAGAAGGAATTAAACTGATCTCAACAAAACCGGGGATTGCCCAGAATCTTGTTGTAGAGAAGATAGAAATGCCGGAAGAGGGAAAGAAAGAACTGAAAGAACGTTTCGCATTGATTTATACTGGTCAGAGGCGTCTCGCAAGAAATCTGCTGCGTGATGTGGTTGGTGGCTATATCGGAAGCAGACCAGAATCATTGAAGGCATTAAAGGAGATGAAGGCAATCGCCGTGTTAATGCGTTTTGCACTGGAGCAGGGAGATATTGACGAATTTGCTGAGCTTTTAAACCAACATTGGAAATTATCCTGTATGTTGGATGCCGGTACAACCAATACCTGTATCGATCAGATTCTTCTTGTATGTGAAGACCTGATCGATGGGAAGTTTATATCAGGAGCCGGTGGAGGCGGATTCATTCAGGTGATTCTAAAGAAAGATGTGACAAAGGAGCAGCTGCATGAACGTCTGCATGGCGTGTTCCAGGACAGTGGCGTAGATGTATGGGATTGCGAATTACTTGTTTAACGTATAAGTAAGACAAGAAATGAAAATTTGACAAAGAATTTCTACATGGTATAATGAGCGAAAAAGAAAGCAGTATATCAGTTAGGAGTAGATTTTTGAAGAGCAATAAGAAAACGAATAGAGCGAAGAACAGGAAATTGACGATGATCTCATTTTTGCCGGCAATCATCTGGCTGATCCTTCTTCTGGTTTTGTCAAGCCAGAATGGACCACAGACAGCGGCAACCAGTCTGCCGATGGCAGAATGGATCCAACAGCACTTTTTTCCACAGGACAGTGTGGATTATGTGCATATGTATCTGAGAAAATGGGCACACTTTATCGTTTATTTCATAGAATCAGGATTATTGGTTCTGGCAATGAAGAATGTGATGAAAGCCTGGAAAGCGGCGTGTGCGGTATTCGGACTTTGTACGATCCTGGCAATTGCAGATGAGGCACACAAGGTTCTGATCGTAGGAAGACATTGTCAGTGGGATGAAGCAGGAATCAATATTGTCGGTGTGATCATGGGAGTGCTGCTGACCTGGAGTATTCTATGGCTGATTCGTTGGGCAAGGGGAACACTTGAAGATTAGAAGGAATATTTTCGCAGAAAGCTTCATATAATGACATCAGGAAGACAAGCTGTGAAAGGGGAAATCGAAAGGTGATTCTTGGATATATTGTCTGTTTTCTCGGTGGTCTGATTTTGGGCGTAGTCCTTATGTGTTTGCTTCAGATAAAGAGATGATTTGTGAGAGAGGTTGAGAGACCTCTCTTTTTTGTATATCAGGAAAGTATTTTCCTGATATACAAAAAATACTCCGTTTAGGATCTGCACAAATCCGAAAAACACCCGTTGTTGTTTTACATAAACTTAACATTTGGTTGATTTCAGACTTTACATTTCTTACGTAACATATGTACTGTGCTTGAGGGAAGCATAAATGGCTGCAGAAAATAAAAAAAAGAAAATGCAGTGGGATTAGAAATGTGTATGAAATGTAAAGGAGATAATTAACATGAAAATGAAAAAGTTTATCGCATTACTTACAGTAGCAGGTATGACAGCAACAATGGCAGTTGGATGTGGAAGTTCATCAAACGAAACTTCAGATAATGCAGCAGATACAAATACAGAGAGCAGTGACAGCTCATTAAGCGGAACAATCACAGCAGCCGGTTCATCAGCACTGAAACCACTTGCTGATGATGCAGCAGATTCGTTTCTAAATGATCATCCGGATGTATCTATCACAATCGATGCAGGCGGTTCAGGAGAAGGACTGAAGCAGGTATCAGAAGGAACTGTAGATATTGGTAACTCTGATGTGGCAGCAGAAGATAAACTGGATGAGACAGCAGCAAAAGAGCTTGTAGATCATCAGGTATGTGTTGTAACTATGGCACCGATCGTAAACAAAGATGTTGCAGAAGCAGGTGTTAAGAGTCTTACAAAAGAGCAGTTGATCTCCATCTTCACAGGAAAGACAACAAACTGGAAAGATGTTGGAGGACCGGATGAGGATATTGTTCTTGTAACACGCCCTGAGTCTTCAGGAACAAGAGCAACATTCCAGAAATATGCACTGGACGGAAACGAAGAAGCTTCTAACACATCCATGGAAACAGATGATTCCGGAGTTCTTCTTACAAATGTAAAGAGTACAAACGGAGCAATCGGTTATGTAGCACTTTCTTATCTGACAGGAGATGCAGGTGTTGAGACAGTAGCAATTGATGATGTTGAGCCAACACTTGAGAATACTTACAGCGGAAAATATCCTGTATGGACATTCGAGCATATGTACACAAAGGGTGAACCAAATGAAGTGACAAAAGCATTCCTTGATTATATCACAGGTGATGAATATGGCGATCAGATGGAGAAACTTGGTTATGGTGTTGCATCTAAGATGACTGTAACAGAGCACTAATAGCATAAAGTGAAAAGCTATGAAATGTACTGTGTGTTCCGGGAAAATTCAGAACAGCAGTACATTTCACTGATAAAAGGTGAAAATATGAAGAAACAAAACATGTTTACAAAAGAGTATGCATGGAGAGGACTGATGACAGCGGGCGGTTTGCTTGTTATTGCCATCACAATCTGTATCGGAGCCTTTCTTATATATAAGGGATCCGGTACATTTACGATATTTGGTCATTCCATATTTGAATTCTTAGGATCGACAGACTGGAACCCGGAAGATAATGCAC
>OLGN01000624.1_pt1 | contig 27023 bp, 26 predicted proteins | sample 1605941 | NCBI WGS metagenome assembly OLGN01 (sample SAMN03283269) | human gut metagenome | biome: human-associated habitat; material: feces | host: Homo sapiens | place: USA | collected 2013
CCTGCCGCGTTCTATAAGGAGAGGGTTCGCCCTTACTTGTTGTCTTGTCCAGACTATCCTTTCGCCGAGCAGACGAAAATATTCCTTTATCCCCCTAGTTTCCGGAAGATGCACCTCTCACCGTCCAAAGGGCGCGGCCTGCCGCAGTGCCGCCACAAACTGCGCCAGCGCGGGGTTTTGGGCGTCCCGCCGCCACGCCGCTATCACTTCCTCCTGCTCGCCCTGTCCGGTCAGCGGGATAAAAACTAGGTTTTCCGCCGGGGCATTCTTCCGCGCCGAGTAATCCGGCAGAATGGATACTCCCTCCTCCGCCGCCACCATCATCAGGATGCTCTCACTATCGGAGGAGCAGAACAGGATATTAGGCCGGTAGCCTGCCTCCTTATACAGGTTCATAAAAAACGCGTCGCCGTAGGAATCCAGCGTTTCTGCCGGGGACATGTAAATGATCGGCTCCCCCCGCAGCTCCCGGCGGGTCAGCCGCACCCGCTGCGCCAGCGGATGCCCGGCATACAGCGCCGCCACCAGCCCCACCTCCTCGGCCAGCAGCCAGTCCACCCGTTCATCCTGCTTCAGGTTGGTGCTGTCCCAGGTCAGGATCAGATCAAACTGATTCCCCAAAAGTCCCGCCGCCAGCTGGTCGGTGGTGCAGCGGTAAAAGGTGATCAGCAAATTGGCGTGCCGCTGGTGGAATTCCCGCAGGAAATCGGTAAATCCGCTTTGCTCATAGCCCTTTAGGTACCCAATGCGCAGGCTGCCGGAAAGCCCGGTGGAAGCGCCGTGCGCCCGGTCAATGGCCTGATCCATCCGCTCCAGGATCGCCTTCGCTTCGGTCAGAAACGCCTTGCCCGCCGGCGTTAGGGAAACCGGCCGGGTACTCCGGTCAAACAGGGGACACCCCAGCATCTCCTCCAGCAGCCGTATCTGCTGCGTCACCGCTGTCTGGGAGATAAAAAACTGGTCGGCTGCCTTGGTAAAGCTCCGGCTCTCCGCCGCCGCCACAAAGTATCTCAGTTGGTTTCGGTTCATCGGTTTCCTCCCTTTCTCCTTTCCGGTCCCTGCAATCCGCTGCATCATAACTTTTTCTTATATTATAATGCCAAACTGCTCCTTGTCAATGCTCCTCTCCCGTCCTATAATAAGAATACTTTTTATAAAGTCGAAATGAGGAGTATTGTATGCAAAGAGAAAATTTCCGTTCCCGCTTAGGGTTCCTGTTGGTCAGTGCCGGCTGCGCCATCGGTATCGGCAATGTCTGGCGCTTCCCCTATATCACCGGCCAGTACGGCGGCGGATACTTTGTGCTGTTTTATCTCATCTGCCTGGTCATCATGGGCATCCCGGTTATGACCATGGAGCTGGCCGTGGGCCGCGCCAGCCGCAAAAGCGCCGTACAGGCCTACCAGACCCTCGAAAAGCCGGGCCAGAAGTGGCACATCCACGGCTGGTTCTGCATGCTGGGCTGCTGCCTGCTTATGATGTACTACACCACCGTCACCGGTTGGATGGTGGATTACTTTTATAAATTCCTCCGGGGCGATTTTGCCGCCGGCATGGGCACCGAGGAGATCGGCGGCGTCTTCAGCCAGATGCTCTCCTCCCCCGGAGGAATGACCATCTTTATGGTCATCGTGGTCGTTCTGGGCTTTTTGGTTTGCAGCTTTGGCGTGCAGAAAGGCCTCGAGCGCATCACCAAGGTCATGATGATCGCCCTGCTGGCCCTCATTGTTGTGCTGGCGGTGCACAGCCTGCTGCTGCCCGGCGCCGCCGAGGGCATGAAATTCTACCTGCTCCCCTCCGCCGAAAGCATCCGTACCAACGGCCTGGGGAATATCATCACCGCCGCCATGAATCAGGCCTTCTTTACCCTCAGTCTCGGCATCGCCGCCATGGAGATCTTTGGAAGCTACATGAGCCGGGAGCACACCCTCGCCGGCGAGGCCACCCGCATCTGCGCTCTGGATACCTTTGTGGCCATTATGGCCGGCGTCATCATCTTCCCGGCCTGCTTCTCCTACGGCGTCCAGCCCGATGCCGGACCCTCCCTCATCTTCCAGACGCTCCCCAGCGTTTTCGTCAATATGGAAGGCGGCCGCCTGTGGGGCACCCTGTTCTTCCTGTTCATGACCTTTGCCAGCTTCTCCACGGTGCTGGCCGTGTTTGAGAATCTCCTGGCCTTCGCGGTGGATACCTTCGGCATCAGCCGCAAAAAGGCCTCCCTTATCGGCTGCATTGCCATGCTGGTGCTCAGCATGCCCTGTGTCCTTGGCTTTAATGTCTGGGGCGACCTGCAGCTCATCGGCGCACGCGGCGTGCAGGATAGCGAGGATTTCCTTGTCAGCAATCTGCTGCTGCCCATCGGCGCAGTCGTCTATCTGCTGTTCTGCGTCAGTCGCTGGGGCTGGGGCTTCGATCACTACCTTGCGGAAGCCAATACCGGAAAAGGCCCCAAGCTCCCCCGCTGGCTGCGTCCCTATTTCCGCTATGTTCTCCCCCTGCTCATCATCGTCATTCTGGTGCAGGGCCTTCTGTAATCAGTCAAAAATCAAGAGCCGTCCCCACGGGGCGGCTCTTTTGTGCGGTCAGGCATTATTCTTCTTTTTGGTATTCCAGGATATCGCCGGCATCGCAGTCCAGTGCCTCACAGATGGCCGCCAGGGTGGAAAAGCGAATGGCCGTCACCTTGTTGTTCTTGATCTTGGAAAGGTTGACATTGGAGATGCCAACGCGTTCGGCCAGCTCATTCAGCGATATTTTGCGTTCCACCATCATGCGGTCCAGCCGTAATATTATTTTCCCCATAGGCAAAGTCCCCTTTACACCAGTCCTTCTACATCCTGCTCCAGCGCTGCGCCGTGGGCAAAGCTCTGCGTCAGGCACAGCACGATAATTCCCATCGAAAAGCCGTAGAGATTCACACTGGTCTCCACGGCGTCCAACCCCTGCACCAGCCGGGAAACGGCACTCATCACCAGCCCGATCACCGGCACGACAATGCAAAAAATACCGATCTCCCGCAGCATACGGATGTTATCCGGCTGGAACGGCGTGCTTTCCTGCGATTTTTTTAGGATGAGATGCACATTCCGGAATACCATCGCCATCAGCGAAAGAATGAACACCGCACTGATCCCAAACAGCAGCACGGCCCGCGGCTCCACCGCCCCGGCGGCGTTGGTCACCGTCATTTCATAGCCGTAGGTGTTCAGCTCCGGCCTATACTGCGGCAGGATGCGTTCCAGCAGTCCGGAAAGCCACGGCCCGGCAGCCACGCTGCAGATGGCCAGTGCGGCCATGCTGGCGGTGCCCACCCAGTGCAGCAGCTCCAGTATCTTGGTTAAAACCAGCGCTATTTTTTGAATACTCTTCATGTATGTCCCTCCATAGTGGTTTCTGCCTAACGGTTTGACATGCATAGAATAGCATCATATTTAACGATTGTCAATATATTTTTAATGTTTAACGATAAATTTTATCCATTATCCGGTTCATCCGCTTCTTCCTTCGCGAAGACCATCACACTCACGGTGTAGCACCCGTCGCCCGGCTGCGTCTCCATCTCGCCGCCGTATTTCTTCACCACCCGGTTGATGATTCCCCTGCCGTTGCCGCGGGTCATCTTGCCCTGGTTCACGGCGGTGCCCTCGGCGCCCTTACCGCAGCTGTTGCGGCACAGGATGGAAAGCGCCCCATCCGCCGTCTGCATGGTTAGTCCTACCTGCTTCGGCTCAGCTGCCCCGGCCGCCGCTATGGCGTTATCCAGCAGATTGCTCACCAACGCCACCAGGTCGTAGTCATCAAAGCCCGCCGTCCCCGCCGTCAGCTTTATGTCAAAGTTCGCCTCAATACCCGCCTTTTCACAGTCGGCGGCCTTATTCACCAGCAGCGCGTTCAGTATGGCGTTGCGGCAGTAGTGCAGGTTGATGAGCTTCGGTGCGGCCACCTCCTCGGCATACTGCTTCAGGTCGGTGCCCTCCGGGGCCCCGGCGGTCAGGCTGCGTATCACCGCCACATGGTTATTGATGTCATGCTGCATCTCACGGATCTGCTTCTGCTGCTCCTCCAGCAGGGTATAGTAGCTCTGCTGCATCCGGGTGGCCTCCAGCTGGGCCCGCAGCGCGGCGTTCTCGTTCATCCGGCGGATCATCACAAACAGCGCCAGGTCGCCCAGCATCCCCGCCACCAGCGCCGCCACCCCATAGGGGTTAAAAATGGCCGTCTTGGTCTCATTGGCGTACAGCACCAGGGTAATAAAAAACAGAATAAACTGCGAAGCGGGGATCAGGATATACGCCATGATATCCAAGCGCGCATTGCGGCGCTGCACATATCTTACCAGCCGAATAACAAGCCAGCAGAATCCCCAGACGATCAGCTCAGTCGCCGCAATAGAGGAATTGAAATACCACACGCCCCGCACATTATCCAAAAGGTAATAGTACATATAGTCGGGGATCAGCCATATAGACAGAGCCTCCGAAACTGCCATTCCCAGTATTTCAATGTTTTTTTCCAAAAAGAACAGCAGAAGCAGCATGGCAACGCTGCCATCGAATACGGTAAACAGATAGATGAGCTGAATTACAAAATACAATGCCACCAACGGGTAGAAAATGTGAAATGCATTGCAGCCGGGGATCTCCCGCACATAGCTGATGATGACCAGCCCGACATACATCAGCAGCGTCGCGCGGGTCAGGTTTTTCCGGTTTTGGTATTTCGGCTTGTAGGGGATAAACGCGTGGATAAACCACACAAATATAAATGTGATCAGATTATTGATGATGCCATACACCATGTTTCCAAAGAAATGCGATGTAAAAAACTGAATGATCGCTGTCATGCTTCTCTCTCCTCAATTCCGTTCTCTCTCACAGCTCGATATGGTGGTATTTACGGAACTGCTCCCGCACGGCAGGGTAGTAGCCGTGGCTGATGGGCACCACCGTCCCGTCCTTCATCAGGAAGCTCTCCCGCCGAAACACCGCCGCATGGTCCAGGCTCACCGCAAAGCTGTTGTGGCACCGCAGAAAGGCCGGGTCCCCCAGCCGTTCCAGCAGCTCCTCCAGCCTCAGGGCGGTGGTCACGCATTGCCCGTCCGCCAGGTACAGCTTGGTCACCCGCAGCCGCCGCTCCATATAGAGGATTGTCTGTTTTTCCAGCACAAGCTGTTCGCCTTTCTGCGGCAGCACCAGTTGGCCGTTTTCGGCCTCGGCCAGTGCGGTCATCGCCTTTTGCAGCGCCAGCGGCAGGTGCTTCTCCATCGTCGGCCGGTACACATAGTAGGTGTGCCGGGTGGCATAGGCGTCGGGGGCATAGTCCAGGTATCCCGTCAGGTAGATGATCTGGCAGGTGGGCAGCAGCCGGTTCAGCGCTTCTCCCACCGCTATGCCGTTCATCTCTCCCAGCTCAATATCCAGCACCGCCAGCTGGTAGCGGCAGTTCTCCTCCCGCACCGCGCGCAGCAGTGCTTCCCCGCTTTCAAATGGCGCAATCAGCGCCTCCTCAGCAAAATATTCCCGCAGCCGGGCGGCGGTCGCTTCCCGCAGCTCTCTCTCATCATCGCATATCGCTATTTTTATCATCCCGTCGCCTCCACTCTTTTGTCAAATTATATCACACCTGTGCGAATTTTGGAAGCAAATATGACAGTATCTTACCTATTTATGCACGCTGTCCCAAAGGGTCTTTCCCCGGCACCCCTTCTGTGTTACAATACCCTTGATAAGGGGTAAGGGAGCGGAGAAGAACGACTGGGCAGATGTCACCGCTCCGTTCCCATGCCGGCACCGCTTTCGGGCAGCGGGGCCGCCGCAGCCAAATTTAGAGAAAACATAGAAGATCGAAATCGGCAGAGCCTCATTTTTGGGGTTCTGCCGCTTTCGTATTTTGCGTTTTGGCCAAACTTTTCTCCCGCCGCTTGGTCATTTCGGCGAAGAAAAGAACAGCCCTATTTCGTCCTCAAAAAAATTTCCCGCCGTCTTCGATGCCCTTTTGCCATTTTTCTGTTGCAAAAACGCAACAACCCACCCCGATTTTTTCTTTTTATAGGGGGACCCCGCACAAATTGTCGGAAAAAATTTTGGAATTCTGCTAAAATCCGTGTGTTGCGCAAATGCATCACTGTTGCGATTACGCAACACAAATTATTTGCAAAAATGCAACAAAACAGTATAATAAAGCCAGCAAGCCCACTTATTTCTACAAAAGGGGAGGAACTCTCATGAACTGGCTCGATACCATCACCTACATCCTGTACGGCTGCGGCGTCCTTATCATCCTGCTGTTCGCCGTCAATCTCATCCTCGCCAAAAAGCGCGGGGAGGACTCCAAATGGGTGCGCCGGGCGCTGTATGTGGTGGCCTTCATCGCCGCCGTCCTCGGCGCTATCCGGGCCAAGGCCGTCTATTCCGAAACGGTTTTCTTCGCCGATCTGCTCGTGATCTTCTGCCTCATCGTTGCCTTCGTCCGCTCAGAAAAACCCCAGCAGCCCCCGGAGGACGACGACCAGCAGTAATTTTCACCCGCTCCAACCAAAAGCCTCCCCTTTGTAAGGGGTAATGAAGCGGCGGCGAGCCGTACCGGCTTTGCACCCTGCAAAATCAACGCCCCGCCGCCAGGCGACCACTAACTTGGCCTAAAAATTCTTTTGCCCACTTTTCATCACAGAAAAGTAGCCCCCGCCGAAGGCGGCCACCACCCCCCCGCGGCGAGCGGCGCTTCCCAAGCCCTCCGCAAGGCTTTTATCTCCCCCGGACTGACGGATAAAAAATCGACCCGTCAGCTCCGCCGCCGGCAGAACCTTCGGGTCGTTTGTTTTACAGGCTCACAGCTGGATCTTTCCCTCCTGCTCCTGGCTTTTCAGGTACCGTGCCTTTACAGCGCGGGAAAGAAGCGAGGCCAGCGCGCCGATGGTCCCCAGCAGCCCCAGCCACCCCAGGAACATGGCCGCCGTGATCTCACCGGCCGGGTCGCCGCCGCGGCTCAGCAGCTCCATCCCGCCAAAGAGGACAAGGCACCCCGCCAGCACCAGCAGGAGTTTCCCCGGCTTGGTCGTGGCCTTGGCGGTGGAAAAGCCCACATCCAGCGTTACCAGCAGCAGAACGATGCACAGGATCGTCCCTTGAGAAAGCAGCGTGCGGATCAGGAACATATCATTTTTCCTCCGTCTTTTCGTGGGATTCTTCGGCCGCCGCGGGTGCGCTCTCCTGCTTCAGCTTTCGCGTCAGCGCCTCCAGCTCCTCCGGGCTCATGGAGCTGCGCAGCTGCTCCACCCGCCGCTCCAGGTCCTTCTGGGCCTCGGCAGCCGCGGTTTTGGCCTGCTCTATGTTCTGCTTTTGGTACGCGCGCGCTAAACCATCCGCGTACGCGCGTCCCGTGGGCGCGGGCGCGACCGGGATCAAAGCTGTCAAACCGCAAAGCACCAGCACCAGCTTCAGGCAGGTGATGGCCGCCCCGTAGCTGGAATATTCGGTGTGCAGGGTGGAAAGGTACAGCGCCTTATAGTCGGCAAAGAAAATGACGGTAAGGACGCACCACACCAGGAAAAACCCAAACCCCAGGATGAGCTTTTTGTTGCTGTCCAGCCCCCGGCGGTTGCAGAACAGAATGCCGCCGATGACCAGCAGCGCCAGCATCACCAGCTCCAGCAGCAGGAAGACGGGCCAGGTGGCAGGCCCCTGGGCCAGGTATCCCCGGCTCAGGATGAAATCTCCGATGACCACCGCCGCAAACAGCAGGATGGCCGCAATAAACCGGGCGCGGGGAGCAGTACTTTTTTCCATCGTTGTCACCTCTTTCGCAGAATAAACGGCCCCAAAACGGCCGAAATTGTAAATTTTTTGTTAAAAATTGTGAAATATTAACCTCTCAGATGCAAAAAGGGGTCGATTTTGCCGTATTAGTGGGGGGAGTTTTTCGACCTTGGTTTCATCCACTGTGATTTCAGCCACAGTGTAGCATATGTTTTTTCCCTTGGCAAGTTTTTTCATCAAAACCGGCGATTCGCCGGCAGGGCGCGGGCCCTCCGGCAGCAAATAGAAACTGGGCGGCGGCATCCTGTCCCGCCCGCCAAAAAAGGAGGACCCACCATGGATTGGGCTATCAAAATCGGCTATGCGGTGATGGTTTTCGCCATCATCATGTGCTTCATCTTCAGCAAGCGCGGCGAAAAGGAAATGCGTCATATGGTTGACCGCTTCGCACAGGCGTTCTGCAAGCTTTCCAACTATGTGCTGCCGGGCGGCAAAGCGCCTGCGGCCACACTTGCCGCTCGCAAAAAGGACGGGGTGATGCAGGCCCTGCCGGCCGCCGAGCAGCCGGAGGAGCTGCAAAAGCTGATGAAGCGGGGAACCGCCCGCCACCTGGCGGAGCTGTACGACCAAATGGAGGAGGCCAGCGCCGAGCTGGTGTACCGCTGCCGCAAGCATCGCCGCAACCGGGAGCTTTTCGCCGATCCCATCCGGCAGATCTGCTACCTGACGAGTGTGTTCCTGGAGGGCTGCGCCGACCCCAAGACCATCAGCGACCAGAACCGGATCAATGCCTTCGAGAGCTTCTACACCGACCAGCTCAAGCACCGCGCCACCCTGCTGAAGCGCATAGCCGGCGAGAATGCCGAGCCGTTCCTGGAGCTGAACATGGACTACGACCTGGCCACCGTGGAGAAGATGGAGCTGGAGGCCAAGAAAAACCGCCGCAAGAATGAACGGGAGGCCGCCGCCCGCAGAAAACAGGAAAAGGCCGCCCAGCGCGAGATCAACCGCAACAAATAACGCCCGCAAAATTCCTCGCCCGGTAAAGCGGCCCCAAAGGGGAAACCGCAAGACCCATTGGGGTGCGGGGCCGGCTCCGGGGAGCAATGGCCCGGCGGAAATGGGGGATTTGCGGCGGGCGCGCCGCAGCGGGGAGGGCTGCCCGTCAGGGTCAGCACGACAAAAGCGGAGGGCGCGCCCGCCTTCCTGCCCGGCCTGCGGGAGTGCGGGTACCGGGCGGGGGAAATACAGCAGATACCAGAAAAAACAGCGAATACAGGAGGTTCCGCTAGATGACGGAAAAACAGATAGGAGGGAACGGCATGGCCAAACGGCAGCCAACAGTACTGCGCGTACCGGAAAACGGGGCAGGGGATCCCTTTTTTGGGCGGCAGGGCAATTGGTTCGAGGTTATTTTTGAATCTTCCTACGATGGCTTTTACATCACCGATGGCAACGCCATCACCCTGACCCTGAATAAAAGCTACGAGACCATCAGCGGCCTGCGCAAGGAGGAGATGGTGGGCCGCAGCATGGCGGAGCTGGTGGCCAGCCGGGTCATTTCGGGTTCCGGCACATTGCTGGCGCTGGAACGCCGGGAATCGGTGACGATGGAGCAGCAGTTCAAAACCGGCAAGCGGGCCATCATCACCAGCACCCCGGTTTTCGATTCCGAAAGCAACATTGTCATGGTGGTTACCAATGTCCGGGATGTTACCGAGCTGTACTCCCTGAAGGAGCAGCTGGAGCAGAGCGAGGAGCGCAACCGGCTCTATTCCGCCGAGCTGGAGGCTGCCCGCAGCCGCCAGGACCGCAATCCATCCAGCCTTATTTTCCACGATAAGAGCATGCAGAATGTCATTAGCCTGCTGAACCGCGCCGCCCAGATGGAGGTGCCGGTGCTGCTGCAGGGCGAGGTGGGCGTGGGCAAGGGCGCCCTTTCGGAGTACATCTACAGCAAAAGCAAGCGACGCAAGGAACACTTTATCACCATACCCTGTGCCTCCCTGCCGGATGACACCATGGTGGCCGAGCTGTTCGGGCTGGGACCGGGGGTCTCACCGGAATACCCACAGGGCAAGACCGGCCTGCTGGAGCAGGCCAACCGCGGGGTGGTCTTTCTGGATGAGGTGGAGCAGCTGAACCACGAAAGCCAGACCCGGCTGCTTTCGGCCATCAAGCGGCGGCAGGTAAAGCCGCTGGGCTACGGCGCCGATAAGCCCTGTGACCTGAGAATTATCGCTTCCACCAGCGCTGACCTGCTGGCCCTGGTGCGGGAAAAGAAGTTCCGGGAGGACCTGTACTATGCCCTGAGCGTGCTGCCCATCAATGTACCGCCGCTGCGGGAGCGCCGGGAGGATATTCCCTACATTGTGACGGCCTATGCCGCCGAAATGAACAAGAAATATCACCAGAAAAAGCGCTTCGCCCCGGAGACCATCATCTGCATGCAGAGCTACAACTGGCCCGGCAATATCCGGGAGCTGCACAATGTGGTGGAGCGCATGATGATCATTTCCAAGAACAGTGTCATCCAGCCGGAGGAGCTGCCCATCACCGATAACATCACCATCAGCCAGAAGGATAGCGAGGAGTACTTTGAGCAAGTGAACCTGCACAAGCTGGTGGAGCAGCTGGAGATCAGCTACATCCGGCGGGCGTACAGCCGCTACGGCAATGTAAGGGACGCCGCCCGCAGCCTGGGCATGGATGCTTCCACCTTTGTGCGCAAGCGCAAAAAGATAGAGCAGGGGAGGGAATAGTTGCAAAAACGCAATGATGCGCAAAAATGCAACACCTCCTGATTTGTTCAAAATTTTTTAACGAATAGTCAGAAAAGCAAGGAATCAAGCGGAAAAACGGAACAAATTTTTTTGAAAATCGGGAGTGACTGTTGCAGATGCACAACACGAACTCCCGATTTTTCCGCAAAAAATGCAAAAAATGTAGCAAAAACACCCAAAACCGCAAATATGCCAAAAATAAAAGTGAACAAAGGAATTCTCCTCAAAAATACACCCCTGCCAAACTTGCTCCGGGGCGGTTTACAAGCCGAAATTGGCCGGATATAATCGAAAATGAAAGCGGGTGGCCGCTGTGCCGCGCCCCTGGAGAAAGGCCCGCTTTACTGTGAAACAGCCGGATGGCAGCCGCCTGATTGGGACAGGGGAGCAGCCCGCCGGCAGAGGAGTTACCACAAAAAACTGTGACGAGGAGGAAACTTCACATGACCGAAATGACCGAAACCAAAAAAGTGGAGGTACCGGAAGGCTTTATGACCGGTAAGTTCCCGCTGAAAAAGCGCGCTTACGGTGAAGAGCAGCCCGGTATCAAAGTAGGCCCCTTCAAGATCCGTCTCCCCCTGATCCACCACGAGTGGTCCTGGACCGAGATGGCCGCCGCCATGTTCCTGGGCGTTGCCTGTCTGGGCGCTGGTGTTACCACCACCATGACCACCTTTGGTCTGGATGACCCCGCGAATATCGCTGCCCTTGGCTTTGATGAGAACGGCGTATTCCTGATGGCCCTGACCTTCGGTGTTCTGAACGCGATCTGCTACTACCTGCCCTCTCTGCTGGGCGACCCCGTAGTTCCCGGCTGGATCACCCCCGCGCTGCCTTTGACCCTGAAATTCCTGCAGCAGTGGGACCTGCCCAACTACGCCACCGGACAAGTAGACCGTATTTACGCGATGATAGCCCTGCAGATGCTGGTTGCTCTCAGCTTCCTCATCATGGGTGCTACGGGTATCGGCCGTAAGCTGGTAGATGCCGTACCCATGGGCATCAAGGCCGGTATTGTATTGGGCGCCGGTGTAACGGCTGCGGTAAACGTTTTCTCCGCCCGTATGCCCAAGGCTCCCTGGACCGTTGCCATCGCCGTACTGATGTCCTACTTCTTCCTGTTCAACCCCAGCTTTGCCCGCAAGGCTTCCAAGAGCCGCTTCTGGAATGTAGTGCGTAACCAGGGCGTAGTACCTGCCCAGCTGTTCGCCATCATTCTGGCTCCCGTGCTGCTGCACGAGATCCCGCTGCCTCAGATCCAGTGGGGCTTTACCCCCCTGAGCTTCGGCTATGTTCTGGAGCACTTCACCATCTTCGGCCTGGGCTTCCCGGCCTGGAGCTTCTTCCTGGCGGCGATCCCCTCCGCGCTGGCGACCTACATCATCGCCTTCTCCGACTTTGTACTGGCGAAGGAAGTTGTTGCCGAGGCAACCTCTTACCGTCCTGATGAGAAGGTTATCTTCGATGCCAGCCGTTCCAACCTGGTAAGCTTCCTGCGTAACGCCATCATGTCCCTCTTTGCTCCCTGGGTTCCCATGTGCGGCCCGCTGTGGGCTTCCGGTCTTTTGACCATCACCGAGCGCTACAAGAGAGGCTACAAGACCATGCACACCTACTGGGATGGTGTATGTACCTTCCGTGCAGCTACCGTAATCTCCGTTCTCATCCTGCCGCTGGTCACCCTCATTAAGCCCGCGTTTGCCATCTTCTTCGGCATCACCATGGGCGTTCAGGCCTTCGCCTGCGGCAACATCGGTATCCGTATGTGCACCACCGCCAATGACCGCGGCGTTGCCTGCGTTATCGCCGGTGCTCTGACCTACTTCACCCCCGGCTGGGCTCTGCTCGTCGGTATCATCGTCTGGGCTGTTGTTGACGGCTCCGAGGCTGTGATCAACCTGAAGAACCGCAAGAAGACCCCCGGTGAGCCCACTCCCGAGGAGCTGGTCTTTAAGCCTGAGGACAAAAAAGGCTGCTGCTGATCATTAAAGAAATTACCCCGCAAGGGAAAATGCCCCACCCGCGGGAGATGAGATAGCCCACTGCGGCGCGCACTCATCTCCCGGCGGGCAAGGGAAAGATGGAACTGATGATCCCAAGGTCAGTTCCATCTTTTCCCGCGAAAGCGCGCCGCCCCAAAGAGAAAAGAAAAGGGAGGTAAACCGCCATGAAAATGCTTTCTATTAAACCGACCATCTATAAGTTTAAGACCGCTGAAGAATTCGCTGCGGAATTCAAAATCGGCGCGGGTGACCTGGTGATCACCAACGAATATATCTACCAGCCCTTCTTTGGCAAGCTGAACCTCGGCTGCGATGTGCTGTATCAGGAGAAATACGGCGCTGGCGAGCCCTCCGATGACATGGCAGAGGCCATGTATAAGGACATTAAAGGCGACCATAAGCGTGTTATCGCCATCGGCGGCGGTACCGTCATTGATATTTCCAAGCTTTTTGCACTGAAAACTGTTTCCCCCATCCTCGATCTCTATGACGGCAAGGCCGAGATCGTGAAGGATAAGGAGCTGGTACTGGTGCCCACCACCTGCGGCACCGGCAGCGAAGTGACCAACATCGCCATCCTGGCGCTGAACAGCCGCGGCACCAAGAAGGGCCTGGCGGTGGATGAGATGTATGCCGACAGCGCCGTGCTGGTACCTGAGCTGCTGAACGGCCTGCCCTTCCGCTTCTTCGCTACCAGCTCCATCGATGCCCTGATCCATGCCGTGGAATCCAGTCTTTCCCCCAAGGGCAACGAGATGACCCGGATGTTTGGCTACAAGGCCATTGATATGATCCTGCACGGCTACAAGAAGATCGCTGCGGACGGCCCCGAGGCCCGGATGCCGCTGCTGGAGGACTTCCTGATGGCCTCTCTGTACGCGGGCATCGCCTTTGGCAATGCGGGCTGCGCCGCCGTTCATGCCATGAGCTATCCCCTGGGTGCGACCTTCCATGTGGCGCACGGCGAGAGCAACTACGCCATGTTCACCGGCGTAATGAAGAACTATATGGAGATCCGCCAGGATGGCGAGATCGAGAGGCTCAATCAGTTCATCGCCGATATCCTGGGCTGCAAGGTAGAGGATGTTTATGAGGAGCTGGAGAAGCTGCTGAATAACCTCATCAAGAAGAAGGCCCTGCACGAGTACGGCATGAGCCGTGAGCAGATCGAGGAATTTGCGGACAGCGTAATAGCGAACCAGGGCCGCCTGATGGCCAATAACTTTGTGGAGCTGGACCGCGACCGCCTCATCAAGATCTATACCGAGCTGTACTAATTGCACGTAAACAGAGCCGACTAACGATGAATCCAAAGAAAGAAAGGAAGTAACGAAAATGGCACTGATGACAGGCGAACAGTATATCGAAAGCATTAAGAAGATCAAAATGGAGATCTATATGTTCGGTGAGAAGTACAGCAATCCCACCGAAAGCCCCATTCTGCGTCCTTCTCTCAACTCCGTCCGTATGACCTACGACCTGGCCCAGATGCCCGAGTATGAGGACCTGATGACCGTGGTTTCCCCCTACACCGGCACCCGCGTCAACCGCTTCGCCCATATCCACCAGAGCACGGAGGATCTGGTAAAGAAGGTTAAGATGCAGCGCCTGTGCGGCCAGAAGACCGCAGCCTGCTTCCAGCGCTGCGTGGGTATGGATGCTTTCAACGCCCTGTTCTCCACCACCTATGAGTGCGACAAGGCCCACGGCACCAACTACCATGAGAACTTTGTGAAGTTCATGAAGTATGCCGCCGAGAACGACCTGACCGTTGACGGCGCCATGACCGACCCCAAGGGCGACCGTTCCCTGGCACCTCACGCCCAGGCCGATCCTGATATGTTCCTGCGCATTGTGGAGCGCCGCCCCGACGGTATCGTAGTCCGCGGCGCCAAGGCCCACCAGACCGGTATCTGCAACTCCCACGAGGTCATCGTAATGCCCACCCAGTCCATGGGTCCCGATGATAAGGACTATGCGGTTTCCTTTGCCGTACCGCTGGATACCCCCGGTCTGTTCATGATCATCGGCCGCCAGAGCTGCGACACCCGTAAGCTGGAGGGCTCCACCCTGGATGTCGGCAACTCCGAGTTCGGCGGCGTGGAAGCCTTGACCATCTTTGACGATGTATTTGTTCCCAATGACCGTATCTTCCTGTGCGGCGAGCATGAATTTGCCGGGATGCTGGTGGAGCGCTTTGCCGGTTACCACCGCCAGAGCTACGGCGGCTGCAAGGTCGGCGTAGGCGATGTTCTGATTGGTGCTGCTGCTGTTGCCGCTGACTACAACGGCGCTGCCAAGGCCAGCCACATCAAGGATAAGCTCATCGAGATGACCCACCTGAATGAGACCCTGTACTGCTGCGGTATCGCCTGCTCCGCCGAGGGCCACAAGACCGAGAGCGGCAACTACATCATTGACCTGCTGCTGGCCAATGTCTGCAAGCAGAATGTGACCCGCTTCCCCTATGAGATCGTCCGCCTGGCCGAGGATATCGCCGGCGGTCTGATGGTCACCGCTCCCTCCGAGAAGGACCTGCGCGATGAGAAGATCGGTCCGTACATCGATAAGTACCTGCGCGGCGTGGCTACCGTCACCACCGAAAACCGCATGAAGATCCTGCGTCTCATCGAAAACTTGGCCCTGGGCACCGCGGCCGTTGGCTACCGCACCGAATCCATGCACGGCGCCGGTTCTCCCCAGGCTCAGCGCATCATGATAAGCCGCCAGGGCAACCTGAACGCCAAGAAGGAGCTGGCCAAGGCCATCGCCCATATTGAAGAATAACCTCCTCATAGAATAACCCCTTTATCTCCCCGCGGGGCAGGGCACAGGGCGCTGTGCCCTGGCTCTGCCCCGCCCCCTTTGCGGGGGAAAACCAAAGACCCAAGGAGAGATGCAAACCATGCTGGAACGGATCGAACAGGTTCTGGATGAAAAAGTACGCCCCGCCCTGCGCACCCACGATGGCGACATAAAGGTGGTGCGGGTGGAGGACGGCGTTTTGTACTTCCGTATGCTGGGGCAATGCAGCAACTGTCCCTCCGCGGTGGTAACGGCCGAAGAACTGGTGGCGCCGCCTATTCTGGAGGCGATACCGGAGCTGCGGCAGGTGGTGCTGGATACCACCGTAAGCGATGAGCTGTGGCAGGACGCCATGGAGCTGCTGCGGCGGCGTCACGCCGGTGAAGCGTGAGAATAGGCATAAAGTACTGTGGGGGCTGCAACCCACGCTATGACCGGGTGGCCGCGGTAAAGGAGCTGCAACAGCGGCACCCCGAATGGAAGATAGAGCCCGCCGGAGAGGGCGGGCAGGAGTACATTCTGGTGGTGTGCGGCTGTACCGCCGTGTGCGCGGGCCATGCCCACCTGAAGGCCGCCAAACACAAATTTGTCATTAACAGCAGGGAGCAGTTTGCGGCTGCCTGCGAAGCGATAATAAAAGAAAACGAGGTGTAACAATGGAGGACTGGAGAACTCTGTATCAACAGAAGCTGACCACAGCCGAGGAGGCAGTAAAGCATATTAAATCCGGCGACCGTGTGGTAGTGACCCACGCCACTGGCGAACCCATCCTGCTGACCGACGCGATGGTAGCCAATGCCGAGCAGTACGAGAATGTGGAAGTGGTGCACATGGTGGCCATGGGCAAGGCCGAATACTGCCTGCCCGAAAATTCCAAGCACTTCCGCCACAACAGCCTGTTCCTGGGCGGCAGCACCCGTAAGGCCATAGAGGAGGGCCGGGGCGACTTTACCCCCGTGTTCTTCAGCGAGATTCCGGAGCTGTTCCGCACCACGCTGCACCCCAATGTAGTGCTGCTGCACTTGAGCACCCCCGATGAGCACGGCTATTGCAGCTTTGGCGTTTCCTGCGACTATACCAAGCCCGCCGCCGAGTGCGCCGACCTGCTGATCGCGCAGATCAACCCCAAGATGCCCCGCACCATGGGTGACAGCTTCATCCATGTCAGCAAGCTGGATTACATCGTGGAGCAGGAGACCGACCTCATCGAACTGGCCCCGCCCCATATTGGCGATGTGGAGCGCGCCATCGGCGAGAATATCGCCTCCCTGGTGAAGGACGGCGACTGCCTGCAGCTGGGCATCGGCGCCATCCCCGACGCGGTGCTCCTGTTCCTGAAGGACAAGAAGGACCTGGGTATCCATTCCGAGATGTTCAGCGACGGCGTGGTAGAGCTGGTAGAGGCCGGTGTCATCACCAATGCGAAGAAGAACATTCACAAGGGCAAGAGCGTGGCGACCTTCCTGATGGGCACCCGCCGCCTGTATGACTATGTGGATAACAACCCCGAGGTGGCCATGATGCCGGTGGACTATGTCAATGATCCCCGTGTCATCTGCCAGAACGATAACCTTGTTTCCATCAACTCCTGCGTGCAGGTGGACCTGATGGGCCAGGTGGTTTCCACCTGCGTGGGTCTGAGGCAGATCAGCGGCGTGGGCGGCCAGGTGGACTTTGTACGCGGCGCCAATATGAGCCGGGGCGGCCGCACCATTATGGCCATGCCCAGCACCGCCGCCAAGGGCACCATCTCTAAGATCGTTCCGCTCATTGATGAGGGCGCGGCCGTGACCACCAGCCGCTACGATGTGAACTATGTGGTGACCGAGTACGGCATTGCCCAGCTGAAGGGCAAGACCCTGCGCGAGCGAGCCAGAGAGCTCATCAAGATCGCGCATCCCGATTTCCGGGAGGGGCTCATCAAGGTATACGAGGAGCGCTTCCACGCGAAGTTCTGATTGATTTTCTCTTCATTTTCATGTTCCCCTTTGCGGAGAGGAGGACAATGCCAGCCCCATTGTCCTCCTTTTCTGCACATAGAGAAGCGGAAAAAATGACCGAAAAGAGAGGAGTTCACCTCCATGAATGAAGTGATATTAAGCGGGCTGGGCATCCTGCTGGCACTGTGCGGCATGACCGTACTCATCTTCCGGCGGGTCTCGCCCATTATAGTGGGGCCGCTGGCGGCGCTGCTGGTAACAGTGATGAGCGGGCTGCCGGTGCTGGATTCGGTGACCGGCACCTATGTACAGGGCGTTGGCTCCTTCTTTGTTTCCTACTTTATGATCTTCCTGCTGGGGAACATCCTGGGCAGCCTGTACCAGATCAGCGGGGCGGCGGCGAAGATCGGCGAAACGGTGGTGCGGTGGTTCGGCGCCAAAAACTGCATGGTGGCGTGCTTGATTTCGGCGGCGCTGCTGAGCTACGGCGGCATCAACAGCTTTGTCATCATCTTCGCCATCTATCCCATCGCGCTCAAGCTCTTTGAGGAGGCGGACCTGCCCACCTACCTGCTGCCGGGTATTGTGTGCGGCGGCATGTGGACCTTTGCGATGACCGGGCCCTTTTCACCGCAGATCTGCAACATCGTTTCGATGCAGAGCCTGGGCACCCCCTCCTACGCCGGGCTGATCCCCGGCTTGGCGGCTTCGGTCGTCATGGCGGTGCTGATTGTGTGGTACATGAACCGCCAGGCAAAGAAGGCAAAGGGACGGGGCGAGCACTTTACCCCACCGGAGGGCGGTGTGCGCCAGCATGAGGGGCCCACTCCCGGCACCGTGGTCAGCTTTATCCCGCTGACGGCTGTTATCGTGCTTTTTAATGTGACGGAGATCGGCATTGTGGCCTGCCTGCTCATCGGCATTGTGCTGTCGCTGGGGCTTTTCTGGCGCAGCATTCCGTGGGGAGAGATGCTCTCCACCATGAACCAGGCGGCGGGCAGCTCCGTGACGGTCATCATCAACACGGCTACCATTGTGGGCTTTGGTGCGGTGGCGAAGATCACCCCTTTCTATGCCTGGGCGGTGGAGCTGCTGGAGGCTTCCACCGCGAACCCCTATGTGGTGGCCGCCGTGGGCAGCAATATTTTCGCCTGCATCCTCGGCTCCTCCTCCGGCGGGCTGACGCTGATGTATACCTCGCTGAAGGAGATCTTCCTGAGCTACGCGGGGCAGGGGTACAGCCTGGAATTTATCCACCGGCTGTGCTCACTCGGCTCCGGGGGGCTGGATTCCATGCCGTGGAACGGCTCCATTGTTTCGGTGTTCGGCATCTGCCACACCACCCACAAGGCCAGCTATAAGTATAACTTTGTGACCTGCGCGGTGATCCCGGTGCTGTGTACCTTCCTCATCGCGCTGCCCATCTGTATCTGGCTGGGCTGAGAGAAGAAGGAGAAAACCCATGAAAACGATACTGACCATGCCCAGCCCCGAGCTGGCCCTGCTGACGATGACGGGGGAGGGTAAGCCCTTTGTGCTGAACCGCCGCACCATGGCGGAGCTGGAAGCCCTGCTGGATGAGGTGCGCCGCCGCGCCCCCCGGGCCCTGGTACTCACCGGGGAGGGGAGGTTCTTCTGCGCCGGGGCGGATATACGGGAGATGGCGGCCATGGATGGCCGGGAGCTGTATGACTGGGCGCTGCTGGGCAGCCGCCTGAACACCAACCTGGAGGAGCTGCCGATGCCGGTGCTGGCCGCGGTGAACGGCATGGCGCTGGGCGGCGGCTGTGAGCTGGCGCTGGCGTGTGACCTGCGGCTGGCCTCCATGGCGGCGAGCTTTGCGGTGCCGGAGGTGACCCTGGGCACCATATGCGGGGCGGGCGGCACCCAGCGGCTGCCCCGGCTTATCGGTGAAACGCGGGCCAAGGAGATGATCTTTACCGGGCGGGAAATTACCGCCGAAACGGCCCGGGAATGGGGTCTGGTAAATGGGGTCTTTACTGCCGGCAGCCTGCTGGAGGAAACACTGAACCTGGCGGAGGAGATCGCCCGGAACAGCCCCTACGCTGTGACCCGCGCTAAGCGGAGCGTGAACGGCGGACGGGAAATGCTGCTGGAGGAAGCGCTGGAATGGGAACGGAGCCTCTTTGGCGAATGTGGCGAAAGCCGGGACCGCAAAGAGGGCATGACGGCCTTCCTGGAAAAACGGCCCCGGATATTTACCGGGGAATGAGAGGGGAGAGAGCATGGCAAAGGTGATCTCGGCCGCCGAGGCCGCCGCCCTGATTGGGGACGGCATGACGGTGGCGGTGGATGGCTTTATCGGCTTTTCGCTGGCGGAGGATATCCTGTGTGAGATGGAGGAGCGCTTCCTGCGGGAGGGCCACCCCCGTGACCTGCGGCTGGTGAATGTGGCGGGCTTGGGCGGCGATGGCCGCCGCCGGGGCATCAATCATTTTGCGCACCGGGGGATGCTCTCCCGGCTTTTGTGCAGCAATCTCAGCTTGGCCAATGCCATTTACCCCCACATCAGCGCAGAGGATTTTGCGCTGTTTATGGCTCCGCAGGGGGTCATGTCCCACATGATGCGGGCCATCGCCGGGAAAAAGCCGGGGGTGCTGACCTCCGTGGGGCTCAGGACCTTTGTGGACCCGCGGCGGGATGGCTGCCGCATGAACCAAAAGGCCTGGGAAAGCGGCGAGGAAGTGGTGCAGCTGGTGGAGCTGGCCGGGCAGGAGCAGCTCTTTTTCCCGGCGTTCCCGCTGGATGCCTGCATCATCAAGGGCAGCACTGCCGATGCCGATGGGAACATCAGCATGGAAAAGGAGGCCTTCCTTCTGGAGCAGTACGAGATGGCCGCCGCCGCCCATAACAGCGGCGGACTGGTACTGGCCCAGGTGGATCAATTGGCGCCCGCCCACACCATGAACGCCAAGGATGTGGTGGTGCCTGGCTGCCTGGTGGATTACATCGTGGTGGGGCGGGAGGAAAACTCCCGGCAGCAGTTTGTCACCGAGGAGCGCTGGGTGGAGGCCTTTACCGGGCGGGTGCGCATCCCGCTGGAGGGGCTGCCGCCGGTGCCGCCGGACATCAAAAAGGTGATGGCCCGCCGGGCCGCCGCGGAAATAAAGGACGGTGACTTTGTTAATTTCGGGATCGGGGTGCCTACCCTTATCACCAATGTACTGGCCGAGGAAAAACGGCTGGAGCGGGTGACGCTCAGCATTGAATCCGGGACGATAGGCGGGGCGCCGCAGGGCGGCCTGCTGACCGGCGCCGCCTACAATGCCGATGCCATGATAAAGCAGCCGGATATCTTTGACCTGTACGATGGCGGCGGCATTGATGTGGCGTGCCTGGGCGGGGCTGAATTTGACCGGGAGGGCAATGTGAATGTGAGCCGCTTTGGGGAGAAGATCCCCGGGCCCGGCGGGTTCATCAATATCTCGCAGGGAGCGAAGAAGGTGTGCTTTATGGGCAGCTTTACCGCCGGGGAAAGCGAGATCCGGCTGGAAGGCGGCCGGCTGCGCATCATAAAGGACGGCAATATCCGCAAGTTCCGGCAGGCGGTGGGGCATATCACCTTTTCCGGGGAGTACTCCAACCAAAAGGGGACCCAGCAGGTGCTGTATATCACCGAGCGCGCGGTGTTTCGCCTGACGCCGGAGGGCCTGCTGCTGTGCGAGATCGCCCCCGGGGTGGACCTGCGGCGGGATATTCTGGAGAAGATGGAATTTACCCCGCTGATTGCCCCCGACCTGCGGGAAATGGACGCGGCGCTTTTTGCCGAGTGAGGGAAATTTATGCGTTTTGAAAGCGTGTGGGCGGTGTACCTTAGCGCCTGCGGCAGTACCCGGCGGGTGCTGCGGCGGATGGCCGAAGCGGCCGGGGAAGCGCTGGCCCTGCCGGTGCGGGAGCTGGACTACACCCTGCCCCCGGCACGGGAACAAAACTATGCCTTTGGCGAAGGAGATCTGATATTCTGGGGGAGCCCGACCTACGCGGGGCGGCTGCCCAATGTGCTACTGCCCTTTTTGCGGGGACGCTTTACCGGCGGGGGCGCAGCGGCCGTGGCGGTGGTGCTGTACGGCAACCGCGGCTATGATGACGCCCTGAAGGAGCTGTGCGAGGTGCTTTCCGGGAACGGCTTTTGCCCGGTGGCTGCGGCGGCAATGGTGGGCGAGCATGCCTTTGCGCCGGCGCTGGCCCATGGCCGGCCGGATGCCGAGGATATTGCCGCGGCGAAGGCCTTTGCCCGGAACGCGGCGCATACGCTGCGGGAACGGGAACGGCCCATTCCGGCAGCGGTGCCCGGCCGGGAGCCGATTGGGCCCTACTACACCCCGCTGGGACTGGATGGGGAACCAGCGCGCTTTTTGAAGGCGAAGCCGCTGACCGACCCCCTGAAATGCGCCCGGTGCGGGCTGTGCGCGGCGCTTTGCCCCATGGGGTCCATCCCAAGAGAGACCCCGGAGGAATGCGGCGGCATCTGCATCAAGTGCCAAGCCTGTGTAAAGGGATGCCCCACCGGGGCCAAATATTTCGCCGATGCGGCGTTTTGCTCCCACCGTGCCATGCTTGGAGCAGACCTACGCAAAACGGCGGGAGAACGAATTCTTCCCGCCCCTGTGATGAATATACCTTCGCTTGGCAAGAGCAGATACGGCTTTTGCGGATATAAATACCGTCCGACTTTGTGCGTCGCGTTGACAGGCGCCAGTCTGCCTGCCGCTCCGCGCTTCCTCGGACGCCATTTCTCCCGCGCAAAAACTCCGAAAAGCGTGTGTGTCCTTGTCAAGCAAAGGTAAAATCCCCTGTCCAGACCCACGCGGGTGGACAGGGGAATTTTTTTATTCTTCGGTTTCCTCGGTGGAATCTGACTCCAGCGGTTCGGTGCCTTCCCCCTCCGCCAGGCGGTAGCCCACGCCCACCTCGGTAAAGAGGTACCGGGGTTCTTCGGGATTTTTCTCCAGCTTGCGGCGGAGGTTGGCCATATGGACCCGCAGCAGCTTGTTATCCCGGGGGTTGGCCGCGGGGCCCCACAGCTCCCGCAGCATCTGCTGGTAGGTAAGCACCCGCCCGGCATAGCGGCCCAGCAGCGCCAGGATCTTAAACTCACTGGGGGTCAGGCCGGCGTCCTCGCCGCCCAGGTAGGCCCGGTGTTTATTGTAGTCAATGACAAGATCCCCCACGATGTACTGGCCCTCCCGCAGCTCCTCGCCGCCGCAGGCCTTGCGGGTGTGGCGCAGCGCCGTGCGGATGCGCGCCAGCAGCTCCACGGTGCCAAAGGGCTTGGTGAGGTAATCATCCGCACCAAGATCCAGTGCGCCGGCCTTGTCGTCCTCGGTCATGCGGGCAGAAATGACAATGATGGGAACACTGCTCCATTTGCGGATGCCTTGAATGATGCCAATGCCATCCATATCGGGCAGGCCCAGGTCCAGCAGGACGCAATCGGGACAGTGGGAGGCCGCCAACGCCAGCGCCGAGCGGCCATCCCCCACGGCGACGGTATCATAGCCCGCGTTGCTCAAGGTGCTTTGCAGGTAGTGCCGGATGCCGGCGTCATCCTCTACGATCATGATCTTATCACAGTGTTTCATCCTTCGGTTTCCTCCTCATCTTCGGTTCCGGCAGGCAGCCACAGGCATACCCGCGCTCCACCCTCGGGGCGGTTTTCGGCGGTCATGCGGCCGCCGTGTGCTTTTATGATGGCGCTGCATAGCGTGAGCCCCAGTCCCAGTCCCCGGCGGCCATCAGCGCAGGAGCGCGGCTGCGGCAGCAGCTTGCGGTCAAAAAGCTGGGGGAGCAGCTCTGGAGGGAAACCCGCGCCGTCATCCTCCACAGCGATCATCACGGTATCCCCCTGCCCGGCGATCTCCACCCGGATGCGGGTAGCGCCCTCGGCGTGGTTCACCGCGTTTTCCAAAAGGTTCAGAATGACTTGCTCCATCAAGGTGGCATCCATCGGGGCGGTCAGGATCTCCTGCGGGCGGATGACCGTGACCGGCAGGGCATTGCGGCTGCGCCGCAGCTTCATCACGGCGCTGTCCACAATCTCCTCCACCACCTCATCGGTGCGGTGCAGGCTTACCTGTTCCCCGGCCATACGGGTGACCGAGAGCATATTTTCGGTGATGCGGGTCAGCCACCGGGTCTCCTGACGGATCTGCTCCAGCAGGGTACGGCGCTCCGCTTCGCTCAGGTCGGGCTGCTCCAGCAGCAGGCTGTCGGCACCCTCAATGGAGGCGAGCGGTGTGCGCAGATCATGGGAGAGAGCCCGCAAAAGGTCTGCCCGAAGCTTTTCGCTTTCGATCTCATACCGCAGGCGTTCGGTTTGCTTTACCCGAGTGGTAAGGGTGCTGATGACCACCGAGACCACCAGCATGACCACGAAGGTGAGCGGGTAACCCGTGATGCTCATATCAAAGCTCCAAAAGGGGTAGGTGAACATGTAATTGACGCAGAACACCCCGATGACCGAGGCCAGAACACCCCACACATAGCCGTTGGTGACCAGTGCCACTATGGCGACAGCCAGCACAAAGATGAGAACGGCAAAGGGGTTGTTGTCATCGTGCACGCGGGAAAGCACGCTGCATACGGCCACCGCTGCCCCCAATAGAAGCAGCATCCGCAGGGTGTCCCGCGCCCATTCTTTTTTGGGGATCATGCCGTTCACCTCCTATCCATTTATAATGCTCCAACCCATTATACCATGCTGTGCCGGGACAGAAAGATAAATTATTCGCTAAGATTTATGTGGGAGAGTTTTTTTCCGAAAAATTAGCGTTGGACAGCCGTATAATGGTACCAAACCAAAACCCCGAGAGGTTTATGAGGAGGATATCATTATGTATACTCAGGCGTACATCGAAGCTCGTAAGGAATTTATCAACTGCATCGTGCTCAGCCCTATCTGTATCTTTGTTTCGCTTATCATTGCGTTTACCGAGTGGCTGCCCATCATGCATGCGGAGAAAAACAAGGTAGAGGCGTAACCCATACATACCACACACTTTTCCGATAGATCATCCCGCAAAAGGCGGCGCAGTACTGGTGGCTGTGCCGCCTTTTGTGTGCTCCCAAAAGCAAATGAGCTCTTGTCAAGTGAAGGCAAAATGTTTCATGAAACAAAAATCCCCGCCAAAAGACGGGGATTTGTACTTTTCGGTGGGTCATTCGGCCTTGGGCATGTGGCTGTCCAGGTAATCAATGATATCCCGGAACAGCTCCTCCTTCAGTGCCTCATTGTGCACCTCATGGCGGGCACCGTGGTACAGGGTGATGGTGACCTCCTTTAGTCCCTGGGCCTTCAGGCCCTCGTACACCTCGGTGACGCCCTTGCCGTTATTGCCTACGGCGTCCTCATCCCCGGCGTACAGCCACACGGGCAGGTCCTTGGGGATGGCGGCATACCATTCGGGACGGTTGCAGCGGTCCACCAGCTCCAGCAGCTCGCCGTAGCCGCTATTGGTAAAGATAAAGCTGCACCAGGGGTCCTTGATATACTTGCGGCAGACCTCCTCGTCGTGGCAGATCCAGTCCACCAAGGTCTTTTGCTCGGTCTGTTTATTGTTGTTGCCGGTGGTCAGCATATACAGCAGCTTGGAGGTCCCCTTCTTGCCGCCGAACAACGAAATCAAGGCAACCAGCGCCTTGCCGGGACCGGCGGCGGGGTTCTTCCCGGCGGTGCCGCTGATGAGCAGCGCCTGGAGGTTTTTGCCGTAGCGGGCGGCGTACAGCCGCGCCACAAAGGAGCCCATGCTGTGTCCCAACAGGAAGTAGGGCAGCCCGGCAAAGTGGGCGCTTATGGCCTTCCGCTCGATCTCCTGATCCTCCACCAGGTTGTTCCAGGCGCCTTTTTCGCCAAAGTAGCCCAGCATTTCATTGTTCAGACGGGCGGTGGAGCCGTGCCCCAGGTGATCAATACCGCAAACGGCATAACCGGCGTCGGTCAGGTGCTGGGCCAGCTCCTCGTACCGCAGGATGTACTCGCACATGCCGTGGCAGATCTGTACCACAGCGCGGGGGTGTCCTTCCGGCAGGAATAAAAAGCCCGAAAGCTTGCTTTTGCCATCGCTGGAATCCAGGGTAAAGGTTCTCTTCTCCATACCTCTTTTGTCCTCCTCGGTTTTATTGCACTTACACCAGCGCGCGGTCCACCGCGGTCACCTCCTGCGCATCGCCGGCAGGGTCCACGGTGTAAAAGGTCAGGTACTCAAAGCGAGTCCACAGCCGGGGCAGCAGGTCGCTGCCGCCGCCGGGCATACCGGTCACCACATAGTGGGGCAGACTATCCGCCAGCAGCTGCACCAGGCTGCGTTCAGGGTCTTCACTGTAATGCACGGTCATGCGGGCGCCGGCATTCAGGCTGGTGCGGTACAGGTGCTCTATAGCGGCGGGGTCCGGCACATTGCCAAACCGCGCGATATTCTGTACCTCCAGTACGCACTGGTGTTCATCGGCTAGGGCTCTCCCGGCCAGGATCAAACGGTCGCAGCTAAGCTGGTCGGTCACCAATACCAGCACGGTAGGATGCAGTTTTTGTGGCTTGCGGGTAGTCACCAACTGGGTCAACGCTCCTTTATGTTATTTTTGCATAGCGCTCCGCCCAGGAGCGGGTACTTCTATTTTCATTATAACAAATCCCACCGCAAAAAGAAACGAAAGTGAGAAATTTTCACGAAATGTTTGCAATTGTGCATAAGCAGGTGCCTCCCCAAAATTAGATAAAAAGTTGACGAACGGCCGAAAAAGCGGTATCATATAGGTAAAGCGGCACCCCGCGTATGCCCCACCGTGCCGCAGGATAATACGAGGTGAGCGAGCATGAACGAAAAAACGGTTTCCATTTCGGTGATCCGGCGCCTGCCGCGGTACTACCGCTATTTGGGGATGCTGCTGCACAGCGGCGTGACCCGTATCTCCTCCAAGGAGCTGGCCGCGCAGATGAAGGTCACCGCCAGTCAGATCCGTCAGGACCTAAACTGCTTCGGTGGCTTTGGCCAGCAGGGCTATGGCTACAATGTGGAGCTATTGTATAAAGAGATCGGCGCTATCCTGGGCGTCGAAAAAAAGATCCCGGCCATTCTCATCGGCTGCGGCACCCGCGGCCAAAGCCTCATCCGGGAGGACGACCTGTTCCGGGACCGCGGTTTTGAGCTGATCGGGGCCTTCGATAAATCCCCGGAGAAGATCGGTCAGGTGCTTCCCAATGGCCTGACAGTGCAGGATATTGCCACCCTGCCGGAATTTTGCTGTGAGCGCGGCCCGCACATGGCGGTGGTGTGTATTCCCCGGGATGCCGCCGAACAGATGGCGGAAACACTGGTGGAATCCGGTATCCGGTCGTTCTGGAATTTCTCCAGCTACGATTTTAAGCTGAAGTATGAGGAATATCCTTCGGTCAATGTCCACCTGGGCGATAGCCTGCTGACCCTCTCCTACCTGGTGAACCACCCCAAGGGAGAACCGCAGGAAGAATAAGCGTACATAGAAAAAGCTCCCCATACGGGGAGTTTTTTCTTTTCCCGGCCAAACCCATCTCACCCCAACCCATAGTCTCCCTTGTGTAAAGGGAGGTGGTGAGCGGAGCGAACCGGAGGGATTGCCGGTACAAACTATGGAGATAGTTTCATCTCGCCTGTTGGCGGGGCGGAGCCTTTTGCAAAAGCATAGTTAGCACCGCTCGCCGCGGAGGCGTTCCTTTTGTGCGTACAAAAGGAACCAAAATAC
>OLGN01000664.1_pt1 | contig 25755 bp, 20 predicted proteins | sample 1605941 | NCBI WGS metagenome assembly OLGN01 (sample SAMN03283269) | human gut metagenome | biome: human-associated habitat; material: feces | host: Homo sapiens | place: USA | collected 2013
CCGGCGGCAATGACGAGGTGGGCGTCACCGGCCTGGACTATCTGTCGCCGGAGGAGGCCGAGGCCGCCAAGGCGGAGGAGCTGCATTTCACGGACGGCACCACTTCCGCTCAGGACATTGTCACGGAGGCTACCGGCGGCGCCAATGTCAACTCCTGGTTCGTGGACCAGGTGCTGCGGGATGTCTCCGCGGATCTGGCGGACCTGTACGGCATCACCGAAAAAGAGGCCCTGAACCGGATCTACAACAGCGGCTACAACATCTACACCACGCTGGACCCGAAGATTCAGGAGATTGCGGAGTCTGTCTACGAGGACCGGGGGAGTCTGAACAACCTCACCTCCGCCAGCGGACAGCTGATCCACTCCGGCATTACCATTATCGAGCCCTCCACCGGCAACATCGTGGCCATGGTGGGCGATATGGGACCCAAGTCCGGAAACCTGCTGTGGAACTATGCAACGGATATCCAGCAGCCGGGTTCCTCCATCAAGCCGCTGACGGCTTATGCCCCGGCGCTGGATGCGGGGGCAGTCTCCCCGGCAACCACCTTTGACAACTACCCGGTCCGCCTGCTGAATAGGAATCCATGGCCCAAGAACTCGCCCAACACCTACACGGGCTGGACATCCGTGCGCAACGGTGTCAAGGCATCCATCAACACCATCGCGGTGCAGACACTGGAAAAGGTTGGGGTCACGGCGGCCTACCAATTCGCCACCGAAAATCTGGGGCTGAGTCTGGCACCGGAGGATATGAACGTCAGCCCGCTGGGGCTGCCCGCGGGCGTGGCGGCGGCCATCACAGCGGCACTGCCCATGGCGGATCGCTACCCGGACCCGCTCTGCCGCACCCTGCGCGCGGCGCTGAGCCGGGCCGAGGGCGTGCCGCCGGAGCAGATCCTCTGCGGCAACGGCGCGGCGGACCTCATCTTCCGGCTGGTCTGGGCCGCAAAGCCCCGCCGGGCGCTCGTGACGGCCCCTACCTTTGCCGAGTACGCCGCCGCACTGGATACGGCAGGCTGTGAGGTAAAACGCTTTTTCCTCGGGGAAGCAGAGGACTTCGCGGTGACGGACGCCCTTGTGGACGCCGTGGACGAGAGCACCGACATGGTGTTCCTCTGCCAGCCCAACAACCCCACCGGACAGCTTGCTTCGCCCGGGCTGGTCGAAAAGCTGCTGCGCCGGTGCGAGGCGTGTGGCGCGATCCTTGCGGTGGACGAATGCTTCCTCGATTTCCTGCCCGACGCCGACCGGTGGACGGCGAAGCCTCTGCTGGAAAGCAGCAGCCTCGTCATCTTCAAGGCCTTTACCAAGCTCTACGGCATGGCAGGCGTCCGGCTGGGCTACTGCCTCTGCGGCGACGAGGCGCTTTTAGAGAAGATGCAGGCAGCGGGTCAGCCGTGGGCCGTGTCGAGTCTGGCGCAGGCGGCGGGCATCGCGGCTTTGAAGGAGACTGCCTATGTGGATGAGGTGCGGGCGCTGATCGCGCAGCAGCGTCCGGCCATGACGGCGGGGCTGCGGGCGCTGGGCCTGCGGGCCATCGACGGAAAGGCCAACTATCTGCTCTTCCGCGCCCCTGCCGACCTGAACGAACGACTCCGCCCGCTGGGTACACAGGTGCGCAGCTGCGCGAATTATCCGAGCCTCGGGCCGGAGTGGTACCGCACGGCGGTGCGCACGGCTCCCGAGAACGCCCGGCTGCTGGAGATCATGAGGGAGGTGCTGGAATGAGCAGAGCAAAATGCATCATGGTGCAGGGCACGATGAGCGGCGCGGGCAAAAGCCTGCTCTGCGCGGCGCTCTGCCGCATCTTTGCGCAGGACGGCCTGCGCGCCGTGCCCTTCAAGAGCCAGAACATGGCCCTGAACAGCTTCGTCACCAAGGACGGCCTTGAGATGGGCCGGGCGCAGGTGGTGCAGGCGCAGGCGGCCGGCGTTGAGCCGGACGTGCGGATGAACCCGATCCTCCTGAAGCCCAGCAGCGACGTGGGCAGTCAGGTCATCGTCAACGGTGAGGTGCGGGGCCAGATGGCGGCGGCGGAGTATTTCCGCACGAAAAAAAAGCTGGTGCCGGACATCATGGCCGCATATGATAGTCTGGCCGAGGAGGCCGACGTCATCGTCATCGAGGGCGCAGGCAGCCCGGCGGAGATAAACCTGAAAAGCGAGGACATCGTGAACATGGGCCTCGCCGAGATGGTGGATGCGCCGGTGCTTCTGGTGGGCGACATCGACCGGGGCGGCGTGTTCGCCCAGCTTTACGGCACGGTGGAGCTGCTGGAAGAGAAGGAGCGGGCGCGCATCAAGGGGCTTGTCATCAATAAATTCCGGGGCGATGTGGAGATCCTCCGCCCCGGCCTTGCGATGCTGGAAGAGAAGACTCATCTGCCGGTGGTGGGGGTCGTGCCGTATCTGAAGGTGGACATCGAGGACGAGGACTCCCTGAGCCAGCGCCTCGAGAGCCGGGGCGGAAAAAAGCCGCTGGATGCAGCCATCCTCCGCCTGCCGCACATCTCCAACTTTACCGATTTCATGCCGCTGGAGCAGCACCCGCTGCTGGGTGTGCGGTATGTGCAGAATACCCGCCAGCTGGGCACACCGGATCTCGTCATCCTGCCCGGCACCAAGAACACAGTGGATGACCTGCTCTGGCTGCGGCAGTCCGGGCTGGAAGCAACCCTGTTGAAGCTGGCGGCCAGCGGCACGCCGGTGCTGGGGGTCTGCGGCGGGTATCAGATGCTGGGCGAGACGCTGGCCGACCCTGAGGGCACGGAGAGCGGTACGGTGCAGACCGTGCGGGGGCTGGGGCTGCTGCCCGCCCGCACGGTTTTTACCGGCCAGAAGCACCGCACTCAGGACACTGCCGCCGTGACCGCCGCCCCCTTTGCGGGTGCGGCCCTGACCGGATATCAGATCCACACCGGCCGCACCGAGGTGCAGGGTGTGCCCTTCTGCACACTGGCAGACGGCACACCCGAGGGCTGCGTGCAGGACAATGTGTTCGGCACCTATCTGCACGGCCTGTTTGATACCGGTGAACTCACCGAGAAGCTGGTGGCCCTGCTCTGCCGGCGCAAGGGCATCGCGCCGGACAGTGCCGCCCTCATCCCGATGGAGCAGTACCGCCAGCAGCAGTTTGACCTGCTGGCCGATGGCGTGCGCGGCGCGCTGGATCTGGATGCCGTTTACGCGGCCATGGGGTTGGAGAACCCGCGGAGGAATGCACAATGATCCCACAACATCATCTGCCCGCCGACATTGAGCGGACAAGCCTTTCCATCATCACGGCAGAGCTGGAAGCGCAGGGCCTGACCCCGCCGCCCGAGACTGCCGCTGTGGTCAAGCGGGTCATCCACACCACCGCCGACTTTGACTATGCGAAAAATCTGCGCTTCACGCCGGGGGCTGTGGTAGCAGGTGTGGCCGCCCTGCGGGCCGGGACTCCCATCATCACCGACACCAACATGGCGCTTTCGGGCATTTCCAAGCCTGCCCTTGCCCGGTTGGGCGGCAGTGCCCTCTGCTACATGGCGGACCCCGAGGTGGCGCGGACCGCAGCCGAGACCGGAACCACCCGGGCAGTGGCCTCCATGCACCGCGCGGCGCAGGAGCACCCCGGGGCCATTCTTGCGGTGGGCAATGCCCCCACCGCTCTGCTGACCATTGTGGAGGAGATCGAGGCCGGGCTGCGGCCTGCTCTGGTCATCGCCGTGCCGGTGGGCTTTGTGAATGTGGTGGAAAGCAAGGAAGCGCTGTTTGCCGCCTGTGCAGCCCACGGCGTGCCTGCCATCGCGGCCATGGGCCGCAAGGGCGGCAGTACCGTGGCCGCTGCAGTCTGCAACGCCCTGGTCTACTCCGCTGCCGAGATGCTGGACCCTGCGGCGAGAGGGTGGAAATAGGGCGGAACCGGTAAAAGCGCCCCTTTTTACGCTTTTGCTTGACTTTTTGGTAGAAACAAGGTATCGTTTACCTGTATGACGATTGATATATGAGTTGAAGCTTTGCGTGAAAAAGGAAACATTATGGCACAAACGATTTTAGAAGAAAAGAAAAAATCACGGCTGATGACAGAGGGCAGCATCTGGAAGAGCATCCTGCTCTTCTCGGTGCCGCTGATCCTGGGCAACATGCTGCAGCAGCTGTACAACACCGCCGATTCCATCATCGTGGGCAACTTTGTGGGCAGCAACGCGCTGGCAGCGGTCGGCTCCAGCGGCTCGCCCATCTTCCTGCTCATCGGGTTCAGCCAGGGTATTGCCGTGGGTGCCGGTGTCGTGGTGTCCCAGTTTCTGGGAGCCAAGGACAGGGAGGGCGCGCACGTTGCAGTTCACACCTCGCTGGCCCTTTCGGCCATTCTGGGTGCGATCCTGACCGTGTGCGGCATTGCCGTCAGCCGGGCCCTGCTCACCGCCATGAACACCCCCGCAGAGGTGCTGGAGGATGCGGTGCTCTATATGCGGCTCTATTTTGGCGGTGTGCTGTTCAGCGTGGTGTATAACATGGCGGCCGGTATCCTGAACGCCGCCGGCAACTCCAAGCGGAGCCTGCTCTACCTGGGCGCTGCCTCCATCACCAACATCGTCCTCGACCTTGTCCTGATCGCCGGATGCAAGATGGGCGTGGCCGGTGCGGCCATTGCCACCGATATCAGCCAGCTGGTGTCCTGTGTGCTCTCCCTGCGGTTTCTGATGCGGGTGGAGGACGATTACCGCGTGACGGCAAAGGAAGTGCGCGTGCACAAAAAGATGGCGGTCCGCATCATCAAGGTGGGCCTGCCCACCGGCATCCAGAATATGGTCATCTCCCTTTCCAATGTGCTGGTGCAGGTCAGCGTCAACGGCTATGGTGCCGCTGCCATGGCAGGCTTTGCCGCCTATATGAAGGTGGATGGCTTCAACATTCTGCCTGTGCTGAGCTTCAGCATGGCGGCCACCACCTTTGTGGGCCAGAACTTTGGTGCGGGCAAGATCGACCGTGTCAAAAAGGGCACCTTTGTCACCCTGGGCATGTGCATCGTTTACACCATCCTGACCGGTATCCTGCTGCTCGTCTTCCAGGATTCCATCATGCACCTGTTCACCGGCGATGAAACGGTCATTGCCTACGGCAAGATCTGTATGCTCTATTTCTGCCCCTTCTACTGGATGCTGGGCATCCTGCAGGGCCTTGCCGGTACGGTGCGCGGCACCGGCAAGAGCGTGCCGCCCATGGTGGTGCTGCTGATCTCCCTGTGCCTGTTCCGTATTGTCTGGATCCAGTTTGCCCTGCCCCTGTTTGCAGGCATTGAGGGTGTGCTGCTGGTCTACCCGGTGTCCTGGGCTGTGGGTGCAGTGTTGATGGTGCTCTACGCCTGGAAGGGCAAATGGATGCAGCTGCCGGAAGCAATTTCGTAAATCGGGCACTCCTTTCCCCCGGTAAGAGTGCGCTTTATACAAAAAATAACGTATGAATGTGTAAAAATATTCGGAGGGGGGCTAAAAATCTGCGAAAATCAGTTGACTTCTGCCGAAAAATACCGTATACTGAATTATAGTTTCAAATCGAACGACGGACTTCGACAAAAGGGGCTGATAAGATGGAGTGCACACAGGCAGAGGCTTTTGAACAGTATATTCGGGATCTGCGCGTTGTGCGCTCGATCTCCCGGCCCAGCTTTCCGGAGGGCAAAGCTCCCGCTGCTGTGCTGGAAGAGATCCAGACCAACGCACTGAGATGCAACGCCCTGATGCGGCAGAATGAGGCACTGCTGGCGCAGTTTGTCTACGACCGTGACCCTGCGGCTCTGACAGACGGAGACATCCAGGGACTGAGTGCCTTTGCGGGCAGGCTGTTCAACTATGCGAACAGCGAGGATATGGGCGTGGCGTTCAAGGTGCATCAACTGCTGCTGGCAGCGGCCCGCAGCCGGGAAGACGTGCCCATGATCGTCAGGGAGCTGTACTACACAGGCATCACCCTGCATTATATGAACGTCCGGGATGAGGGAACTGGCATCAACCTGTTGGGAGATGCGATCCAGGTCTATTTTACGGAAGCTGCTGAGTACATGTCACGGTATGAACAGCTGGACAGGAATACCCGGCAGTATCTCATCCGCTGTGTGGGCAACACCCGGCTGGGGATGTCCCGCGGCACCCATGCGGAAAGCTGCCGGTATCTGGAACGGTTCCGCCGCGCAATGGAGGTCATCCAGTCTGCGCATTACCATGCGCTGGACCCGGAGTTCCCCTGGGAAAGCTACATCTATTCCATGCACATGGACCGCATGACCCTGCTGACCCATCTGCGGCAGGAGGAGGATCCTGATGTGGCGCGGCAGGTGCTGGAATCGGCGGAATACATCTGGGGGCACAAGAAGAAGTACAAGGGTCAGGATGCGCGCCTGCAGAACTGGCGGGTGCCCTATTTTTACGCCGCTGTCCGCTACCATGCCGGGGTAGGCAGCCTGGAAGATGTGGTCAAGATCCTTCTGGAATCGGCGGGAAGCGTGGCGCAGGATGATTATTCTGCCGAGGCCATCAACCGGAAGCTGGTTCTGGCGGCCTATCTCTCGGTCTATGCAGAACGTCTGGACGAGGCGGGAGCACAGAGATATCGTGCAACCGTGGAGCAGGTACGCCGTTCTGCGGATCAGTATCTGGAACGGATGCCGGCCAGCCAGTATCCCCGTGTGGTAAACTCTGCCGCCTGGGAGTTGAGCAAGATCAACACCAGCTCAGATGAAACGGCGAACCGCCGGATGCTGGGCAGTATCCTGGCCGGGCACAAGCCGACCTATGTCCACTCGCTGATGGTGGCAGAGCTGACCCGTGCCCTGCTGCATCGGCAGATCGAGACAAGGCCCGAAACACTGGTGGGCCTGCTGGGCTGCAGGAGCGCGGCCGAGGTGCAGGCCCGGCGGGAAGAGCTCTGCCAGACGGCCTATGAGTGCGGCCTGTACCACGACCTTGGCAAGTGTGCCGTTCTGATGTACATCGACAATAACGCCCGCCGCCTGCTGGATGAGGAGTTTTTCTGCATCCAGAGCCACCCAAGGACCGGCGCTGACATTCTGAATAGAATGGGCTGCGGAAGAACGCTGGCCCTGGCGGCACTCTATCACCACTGCTATTACAATGGCAAGGGCGGCTATCCCAATGATGTACCCTCCTGCCCGCCGGAGATCAAGGGAATCGTGGATGCGCTGAGCGTGGCAGACTCGCTGGATGCCGCCACCGATAATATCGGTCGGTGCTACAACCTTGCCAAGCCCTTCCGCACGCTGCTGGAAGAGCTGCGGGCCCAGAGCGGCACCCGCTATGCGCCCAATGTGGTCGCCCTGTTCGAGGATGAGCGTTTCTGCCAGCAGCTGGCAGAGAACACGGATGCCGAGCGCAAAAGGGTGTATCTGCAGGTGTATCACGCCGGAAGTGAAGAAAAATAAATATCATAAGCAAAAGGAGCCTCTTGGGCTCACATCCCCTGTCTCTACAGGGAAATAGGTGTGAGTGCCAAAAGGCTCCTTTTCTTTTGCTCTTATGATATTAGATGCAAAAAGCTTTGTCAAGCACCGGCGGCTGCATCGCTTCAGCCGGGGTACTTAGCCACTTCCAGCAGTTCCTCCGCCCGGCGGACCTGTTCCGCCGTGGGGGGAACAGCGTCCGGCAGGGGATAGGAGATGCCCAGCTTCTGCCACTTGAACAGCCCCAGTGTGTGGTAGGGGAGCACCTCCACCCGCTGCACCGTTTTCAGGCTGCGGATGAAATCTGCGGTCCTGCGCAGGCCCTCCTCGTTATCGGTGAGGCCGGGCACCAGCACATGCCGGATCCAGAGCGGAACGCCCAGATCAGAGATGTGCCGTGCCATGGCTAAGATGTTGGCATTGTCCCAGCCGGTAAGCTGACGGTGCTTCTCCGGGTCGATCTCCTTGAGATCCAGGATCACCAGACTGGTGGAAGCCATCAGGGTATCGAAGGCGGCCAGGTAGGCGGGGTCATCGGGCTGGAACGGCTGACCGGCCGTGTCCAGCGCGGTGTGTATCCCCTTGGCGCGCGCCAGCTGGAAGAATTTTGTCAAGAAGTCCATCTGCCGCAGCGGCTCGCCGCCGCTGACGGTAATGCCGCCCTTCTTGCCCCAGTAATTGCGGTAGCGCCAGACGTGCTGGAACAGCTTCTCCGGAGACCATTCCGTGCCGCCCTCAGCGCTCCACGTTTCGGGGTTGTGGCAGTATTTGCAGCGCAGGGCACAGCCCTGCAGAAAGACAACGAACCTGACACCCGGCCCGTCCACCGAGCCGAAGCTTTCCAGCGAGTGGACGAGACCGACAGGGTCACAGTGCGGCATGGCAGGTACGGGAGATCACGTCCATCTGCTGCTCGCGGGTCAGGTCGATGAACTTGACCGCATAGCCGGAGACGCGGATGGTGAAGTTGGCGTATTCTTCCTTTTCGGGGTGCTCCATGGCATCCAGCAGCTTCTCCTTGCCGAACACGTTCACGTTCAGGTGGTGTGCACCCTGATCGAAGTAGCCGTCCAGCACCTGCACCAGGTTCTCCTTGCGCTCCTCCTCGCTGTGGCCCAGAGCCTCGGGGTTGATGGTCTGGGTGTTGGAGATGCCGTCCAGAGCCCAGTGGTAGGGCAGCTTGGCAACAGAGTTCAGGGAAGCCAGCAGGCCGTTCTGCTCCGCACCGTAGCTGGGGTTTGCACCGGGTGCAAAGGGGGTAAAGGCGGCACGGCCATCGGGCAGAGCACCGGTGTACTTGCCGTACACCACGTTGGAGGTGATGGTCAGGATGGAGGTGGTAGCCTCGGAGTTGCGGTAGGTGTGGCGCTTCTTGATCATCTCCAGGAAGGTGCGCAGCAGCCAAACGCCGATCTCATCGGCACGGTCGTCATCGTTGCCGTACTTGGGGAAGTCGCCCTCCACCTCATAGCCGGTGGCCAGGCCGGTTTCATCGCGCACGACCTTGACCTTGGCGTACTTGATGGCGCTCAGGGAGTCGATGACGTGGGAGAAGCCTGCAATGCCGGTGGCAAAGGTGCGGCGCACATCGGTGTCGATCAGGGCCATCTCGGCTTCCTCATAGTAGTACTTGTCGTGCATATACTGGATCAGGTTCAGCACGTTGACGTACAGGCCGGCCAGCCAGTCCAGCATCTGGACATACTTGGGCAGGACTTCGTCATAGTTCAGGTACTCGCTGGTGATGGGGGCATAGTTGGGGCCGCACTGCTCGTGGCTCTTCTCGTCCACGCCGCCGTTGATGGCGTACAGCAGGCACTTTGCCAGGTTGGCGCGGGCACCAAAGAACTGCATCTCCTTGCCGGTCTGGGTGGCAGACACGCAGCAGCAGATGGAGTAATCGTCGCCCCAAACGGGCTTCATCACATCATCGTTCTCGTACTGGACAGAGCTGGTGTTGATGGATACCTTGGCAGCGTACTTCTTGAAGTTCTCAGGCAGGGCAGAGGAGTACAGAACGGTCAGGTTCGGCTCCGGTGCGGGGCCCATGTTCTCCAGAGTGTGCAGGAAGCGGTAGCAGTTCTTGGTGACCATGCTGCGGCCGTCCATGCCGATGCCGCCCACTTCCAGGGTGGCCCACACGGGGTCGCCGGAGAACAGCTGGTTGTAGCTGGGGATGCGGGCAAACTTGACCATGCGGAACTTCATCACCATGTGGTCGATCAGCTCCTGGGCCTGGCTCTCGGTCAGGGTGCCATTCTCCAGATCGCGCTGGATGTAGATATCCAGGAAGGTGGAGATGCGGCCCACGCTCATGGCAGCGCCGTTCTGGGTCTTGATGGCGGCCAGGTAGCCGAAGTACAGCCACTGGCAGGCTTCCTTGGCGTTCTTAGCGGGCTGGGAGATATCGCAGCCGTAGGCCTCGGCCATCTTCTTCATGCCCTTCAGGGCGCTGATCTGGCGCGCGATCTCCTCGCGCAGGCGGATCACATCATCGGTCATGGTGCCGTCGCCGCAGTTGGCGAAATCTTCCTGCTTGAACTTGATCAGGGCATCGATGCCGTACAGGGCCACGCGGCGGTAGTCGCCCACGATGCGGCCGCGGCCGTAGGTGTCGGGCAGGCCGGTGATGATGTGGGTGTGGCGGGCAGCCTTCATCTCAGGGGTGTAGGCATCGAACACAGCCTGGTTGTGGGTGCGGGTATAGTCGGTAAAGATCTTGTGCAGCTCCTCGCTGGGCTGATAGCCGTAGGTGGTGCAGGCCTGCTCTGCCATCTTGATGCCGCCGTAGGGCATGAATGCACGCTTCAGGGGCTTGTCGGTCTGCAGGCCGACGATCTGCTCCAGATCCTTCAGGGTCTCGTCGATATAGCCGGGGCCGTAAGCGGTCAGGCTGCTGACGACTTCGGTCTCCATGTCCAGCACGCCGCCCTTGGCGCGCTCTTCCTTCTGCAGCTTCTGCAGGGCACCCCACAGCTTATCGGTCGCCTCGGTGGGGCCAGCCAGAAAGCTTTCGTCGCCGTCGTACGGGGTGTAGTTCTTCTGGATGAAGTCGCGGACATTGACTTCCTCTTTCCAGATGCGGCCCTCAAAGCCTTCCCACTGTTCAAAATTGATCATTGGAACCTCCTTGCTCCATTCCATGCGCGGGTTAGCGCATTCTAACTATTGAGCCTTTGAAAAACCGCACTGCATAGGCGGCTTTCTGGGGGCGAAACGGTCTTGAACTGCCGTCTGCGGCAGTTCCAACTACAAGGTGTAGACAAAAATGAAAGCTTGCCCACAAAATCTTGCGTTACTATAATAACAAGAACCACTTTAAAAAGCAATAGAAAACAAGTGGGTTTTCTTCCAAAGCAAGGGGGATTCTTTGGGCAGAATGTAGAAAAAAAGCTAAAACCCCGGCGACACACACCTTTTTCGGGAAAAATTGCAAATTGAGGGTTGACAAGACTAACCGCTTATGGTATTCTGTTCTCGCAGCGGCGGTTAGCTAACTCTAACCACGATACACCAAAAAACGGAGCGTCTGCAAGCGCTCCGTTCCATTCCTCCATTCCATACTCTCTTTTTCTTGGCAGGATGCAGCATTCTGGTTTGCTCTGCATCCGCTGCGCGGCACACAGGGCTCTGGTACGGCACTGTGCGCAGATGAAAACAAAAACGGGACACTCAGCTTGACCACCTGAGTGCCCCGATTTTTGTTTTGTCCCGGTCGTTGATCAGCCGCATCCCGGGGAGCGGGCAACATTCTTTACACCACCGCATCCCGCAGCAGCTGGTAGATCGCCCCCGCGTTTCCATCGGGGGAACGGAGGGAGACGAACTTTCCGTTTACCTGACAGACCCCGTCCGAATAGACGGTGAAAAGCAGGTTCTGGCTGGCATCGTCTGCAAAGCGCAGGGTGATGGAATGCGCTTCGTAGTCGTGGGAGTAGGAGCGGGCATTCTGGCTGAATTTTTGGTAGCAGCTCGCGTTTTGCAGGATCTCGAAAAATGCCTGATAAGTATCATCGCCCGCAGAATAGGCACGGGTGGTGACCACAGAGGGGCTCAGGCTGACAGTATCTTCCACACTGACAGAGACGGAAGTGCTTTTATTGATGTCGGTTTTCAGGTCAACGCGGCGGTTGGAAACGAATAACAGCACGAACAACACGACCCAGAGGGCCATGATGGCATAAAAACGGAGACTTTTGTTTTCCATAAGGCGTTCTCCTTTGGTGGGCCGCACAGCTGGGCGGCCAGAAATCTTCAAAGAGTACGCTTTCATTATAGTGCCGGAACGCGCAGGATGTCAACTGTTCTCCAGATGCTTCTGCGCCGCAAAAGTGCCTGCGGCGCTGGCGGCGAACACAAAATAGTAGCTTGCGATGCGGAAGAGCATCAGGGTGCTCATGGCCTCGCCGCTGGTCATAAAGCTGCTGAACACCAGCAGAAAGGCTGTTTCAATGGAGCCCATGCCTGCCACATTGGGCAGGGCATTGGAAAGGAAGAGCATCAGGCTGGTGAGCAGTTGTACCTGCCAGAAGCTCAGCCCGCAGGAAAGCCCCATGAACCGGATGCAGAACCACGGCAGGGTGAACATCAGAAACAGCTTGAGGGTCTGCACGGCAAGGATGCGGGCACAGCGGCCCTTGTCGGCCAGCAGGAGACGGCTCTCGGTGGCCAGAGTGTCCAGCTGTTCCAGCCACTTTTCCCGGCGGGTCTGCCACGGTTCTGTTTTGGGTAGAAAGCCCATGGCCCAGCGGGCCAGCCGCTGCACCAGCGGCGAGACACAGAGCAGCACCAGCGTCACGATGACCAGCGCCACCACGCAGTAGGCGGCGGGCAGATAGTGCATCACGCCGGAGGTGTTGGCGGCGAGCCAACGGTGCTGTAGCAGGAGCATCACAGTGGCATAGAGCAGAACGGTGGTCTTGTGGAATACATATTGCAGGGTCATCAGGCCCACACCGGGGCCCAGCGGCAGGCCGCAGTGGTAGAGATAGTAGGACTCCATGGGCACAGCCCCGGCACCCAGGCCGACCACGTTGCCAAAGATGCCCACAAAGGCGGCATCCATGCCGCGCCGCAGGGTGAAGCCCGGCAGGCGGCAGCGGATGATGAGCCAGCAGACGATTCCCTCAAGCAGGGGGTATGTCAGGCCGATGGCCAGCACCAGCAGCACCTGCCAGAAGGAGAGCTGGGCCAGCGCGGTCGAGATCTCGGCCCAGTGGCTGCTGAAGATAAAAACCACCACACAGGTCAGCGCCAGCAGCACCAGCAGAGAAAAGATCGCCTTTTTGCGGGAGGGCTGCTGGGGGGTGTTGGTCTGTTCCATGGGACAAGGCTCCTTTCACGATACTGCTTGCAGTATAACACAGGGGAACCTTGTTTTTGTGAACTGAAACAAAATTTTTCTCGTCACTTTGTGTGATATGATAAAAAAGAACCTCTCAGGCTTACTTCGTTCGCCAAGCCCGGGTTGCGGCTCCCAGCATCCACTTCGTGTTGGAAACAACACTTGTGTCTTGCTGGCCGCGGCCCCAACAGCAACGCCCTTTCTCCGCCACTGGCGGCGGTTGTTGCCGTTGCCCCTATGAGGAGAAGTGGCATTGCGAAGCAATGACGGAGAGGTTTTGTGTTACTTTTTCGCTGTCAGATCTTCCACAGCAGCCCGGAGCGTCTGCTCAAAAGCCTCCTTGGAATAATACTGCTCGTACATTTTGCGGCATTCTGTCCGCATGGAGGCCAGCTCTTCCGGGTGTTCAATGGCATGCTCCAGCAGGACAGCCAGCTGCTGCGGGTCGTCGTTGTGGTAAACGAAGCCGTTCCGCCCCTCGGAGATGAGCCCGGCGGTGCCGGTGTGCTCCGATACGATGGATGGCTTGCCGAAGATCAGACCCTCGGTGACAAAGGTGGGCATGGGATCGTCGCGGGAGGCGCAGACCAAACCGGTGCACTGCTCCATCAGGCTCTTGATCTCGTCACGGGTGAGCCGCTTGCAGTAGTACACGTTTTCCGGGTAGTCTGCGGTCAGGGCGCGGACGGAATCCATCATCTCCTTGTCAGCGGCCTGGCCCACAAAGAGGAAGGAGGCCTTCTCCCGTACCTCGGGCGGCAGCAGGCGGATGGCCTTGCAGAAGATATCGTGGCCCTTGCGGCGCTCAAAGGAGCCCACCGTGGCAAACAGCGGGCGGCCGCGGTTGTAGCCCAGATCGGTGCGGACAAAGTTCTCTGCCGCGTAATCAGGCAGGCCGTAGATGAGCGGCCGGATCTCGAACTCGGGCCGCACGGCGCGCATGGCGTTGGCGGCGTGGCTGCCCACCGAGTAGACCCGGACATTCTCTCCCAGCTGGGTGGGGATCTGGTGGGCAATGTGGGGATAGCCTGCAAAGGCATCGTGGAGCCACCACAGCACCGGCACGGCGGTGCCGCTCAGGGCACGGACAGCCCGGGCCATGACCACTGTGTTGGCGATGACGAAGTCGGCACAGAGAGCCATGCCCCAGGCATCGGAGACATTGCGGCAGGACGACCGGGTGATGACCGAGGCCCCGGCATCCAGGAAGAGATGCAGGGAGCCGCCGTCACTGGGGCCCAGCACAAGTACCTCATACCCCATGCTGCGCAGCACCGGCACGGCACTCACCAGCACGATGGGTGCGCCGGTCATATCCAGCACATGGCTCATAATAAAGGCACGTTTGCCGTGGGCCGAAAACGCATCCTCGGCGCAGATGCCGCGCTCGTAGTGGAGCAGGGCCTGCGGGATGAGAGTGGGCTTAGTGCAGAGCTGCGCGGCCAGCGCCAGCAGCTCGGGCACATTTTCGGGGTCATGGGCGGCGGCGCGGCAGCGCTCCAACAGGGTGCGGCTGACCACGGCGCAGCGGTTCTGCGCCTGCAGCGGCTGGCTCTGATAGAGGGCAGTCGCCCCGCCAAAGCCGAACACAGCGTTGCAGACGGCGTAATCCGCACCATCCTGCAGGGCTTTGGCAAAGTACATCAGGGCGGTGGACATCAGCTCCACGTCCTCGGCGGCCAGAAGCACGCCGTCTACGCTTGCGGTCAGTTCTCCTTCCAGCCGCTCCACCAGCCGGAACTTGCGGTGGAGCTGGTCGGTCAGGGTGGCTTTCAGGGCCGTGCTGCGGGCCGATGCGCAGACCAGCAGATAGGTGCTCTGGGTGTTGCTGTACTCCTGCAGGGCCAGCTGACGCTGCTGCAGGGGGGTGTAATTGTTATACATGGCTGTTCCTCCGTTCCACTTCTCAGTTTCCACGGTGGAACAGGCGCATCAGGCTGCGGATGGGAGCAGTGAGCTTCCAGCTTTTACTGGAAAACACGCTTTCCAGCGAGGTCTCGTAGGCAGTGCTCCGGGCCTGCAGGTCGGCGTTTTTCTGGTGCAGCTGTGCGATCTCCTGCTGCAGGGCGGCCACCATCTGCTGCTGGGCCGCGGCATTCTGCTCCAGCTGCTGGATATGCTGCTTTTCGCTGTCCTTGCGCAGCTGGAGCTGCTGCACGCCCTGCAGCACGGCGCAGAACAAAGGCTCGTCCGTCAGGGTCTCCAGCGGGAAGTAGCCGTAGCTCACCACCAGCTTCATCCCGGCAGGGTAGTGGGTGGTGCCCTCCAGCCGGTAGTTGGGGTCATCGCCCAGGAACAGGGTGCTTCCGCCGGAAAGGTTCAGGCCGTTGGTGGGCACGCAGATGATGCGGTCGTCTGAAAAAATCAGGTTGGTGATGCAGCAGGGCAGCTCACCCGGGTCGAACCGCAGGGCCTGCACGGCCACCGGCAGCTCAAAGGTCGCGGTCACAGCACCGGTCAGCTCGTCGGTGGTGCAGTCGGGCGCGGTCAGGGTGTCCTTTTCCGAAAAGCCGAAGCCTGCATCATAATAGAGCAGCGGCTGCAGCAGAGTGGGCGAGTCAGTGTGCATCTCGCGCTGGGGGTGTGCCGCAAGGTAGGACTGCACCTTCTGTTCCAGGGAAAGGCAGCGCTCTGCCAGATGGGAAGCACCTTCATCCGAAAGCTTGAGCTGCTGTTCCAGCTCGGCGATCTTTTCCTGCAGAGCCGCAGTGTTCTCAGGAGCTGCGTTGTTCATAACCGGATTCTCCTCATAATATTATTTCACTTCAGCAGAGGGTGCACCCTCTGCAAAAAATCAGTGTTTTGCCGCAAAATGACGCTCAGGCGCTTCGGTGCGGGCGCTGCGCCGGCGGGGCGCTTCCGCCGCCTTCTGCTCCCGGCGGGAGGTGAGCCAGAACTTCAGGTCCCGGCGGCGCACCAGCAGCTCGCAGATGAGCAGGGTGGAGCCCAGCGAAAGGGTGAACTGCAGCACCATGCCCAGCACCGGGTGAGCCGCAAACTTCTGGGGCATCAGATACCAGGGAATGGCCGTGAGCTCCACGGTGTGGACGCAGAAGATGAACAGCGAACGACGGCCAATGGCCTGGATGGCGTGGGTGACAACGTTCTCCACCCTGCGCTGGAACCAGATGACGATGGAAAGGATGCCCAGGCCCGTCGCGGCATCCAGCAGGATGCTCACGGGGCCGAAGGTCCACTCGGCCATCGAGACGCAGTCGGTGCTCTTGGTAAGAAGCACCAGTGCGGCCACAGCCAGCGCCGCCGCGATCATCCCGCCGCGCAGACGGGGCGAGAGAGGCTGCTCAAAGATCTTATACTTCTTGGCAAGGTAGCCCACATACAGAGCCGGAACGGTGACCATGCCCTGGCCGATGCAAAAAGGAGCCTCCCAGGTGATGCAGATGCCCCAGCCTAACAGCATGGTACCCAGCACCGCCCAGTTTATGTACTGCTCCGGGAAGATATTCAGGATGAGATCCAGCAGGATCCATGCGATCATCAGCGAGAGCAGATACCACATGGGGCCGCAGGAGAAGAACAGCTGGCCGAAATAGGTGGCCGTGTGGGGCAGGCCCAGTGCAAAGCCGCCCAGCACCTTGTAGGTCTCGTAGGTGGCGTTGTGCAGGCTGCCGAACAGGCTGTAATGGATGATAAAATGGAACACGGTGGTGGCAATGCCTGTATAGATGTAAGGCTTGAGCAGCGTTTTGAACTGCTGGTCGATACACTTGCCGATGGAGCGCTTGCGGAAGCCGTAGCCGCTGGCAATGTAAAAGGCCGCCATCAGGGATTCGCGGTAGGCGAACATGCAAAAGGTCAGCGGGTTGATGTGGCTGGCATCGCCCATGGGGTAAAGCTCACCGGTGTGGGCAAAGACGATGGTCAGCATGCCGACACCCTTGAGCAGATCGAACATGCCCAGCGAATTTGCGGCACGGCGTTTGGTTCCCTCCATAAAAAGGTCCTCCTCTGCGCCGCACCCCGCCCCGGGATGGCAGAATTGCCGGATTTTTGGCGCATCATGTTAAAAATTAGAGATATTTATAATAAGTATAATGCTTTTTGCCCTTGCTGTCAATCAAACGCAGGGAGAAAGCACGGTGGGCGGATACCGGGAAAAGTGTACCACACTCACGGCCTGCCCGCAACAAAAGGCAGGATTTACATCCGGGTGCACAGATTGACTGCAAGTTTAAGTTGCATATTTGTGCAATTAAATCTTGCATTTAAGCCCTCTATGCGGTATACTCTAGGCTAGAGTGCCCAGAAGATTCCATTTGGCGGAAACAAAAGGGAATAATTTAACAAAAATAAACAGGGAGTGCAAAATAATGGCAAACAAGGCTTGTAACGAAGTTGTGACCGTGGCAAATATGCCGATGACCGTTTTTGATATGATCTCTGCGATGCAGAATAAGTATGCTGACCGTGTGGCGTTCCGCTATGTGGAGGGCAAGGACATGGTGGTGGAAAAGACCTACGCTCAGTATGTGCAGGATATCCGCAAAGCGACCGGCTACCTGCAGCAGGAGTTGGGCGAGCCCAAGGGCAAGAAGATCGTCATCCTGAGCCGCACCAACTATGAGTATGGCGCGGTCGTTTTCGGCACCATGATGGCAGGCGCTGTCATCGTGACCCTGAACCAGGGCAAGACCTGGGCCGAGCTGGAATATGAGCTGGGCATGGTGGAGCCGGACCTCATCTTCAATGATGGCATCGATTACGGCTATCGCGCCCAGCTGGAAGCGCTCTACGGCGCTCAGCTCCGCCCCATGGATGCCTGGACCGCTGCCCCTGAGGCTGAGATGGTCAACCGCATCGACCACGAGGGTCTGCTGATGCTGATGTTCACTTCCGGCACCACCGGCCGCAGCAAGGGCGTGATGCTGAGCGAGAAGAACTACTTCACCGCCTGCCAGATGTACATCGATGGCCTGAAGTCCGTCCTTGACTATGAGGAGCGGCTGGTACCCCAGTACCTCGACCAGACCTTCAGCCACTTTACGCTGGTGCCCATGTTCCATCTGGCCGGTTTCATCTGCTACTTTGTCTATGGCGTGCAGGGCTGGACCCTGAATCTCTGCTGTGATGCCCGCGACCTGCGCCGGGATATGAGCCTGATGCACAGCGATGCCATGTCTACCCCGCCGGTGCTGGTGGAGATGATCTGCAACGAGGTCAAGCGCGGCCATGCCGACCGCCTGAACGGTCTGTGGAACCTGAGCTGCAGCTCTGCCATCCTTGATCCCGCCATTCTGAGCGGTCTGGTGAAGAATGGCTTCTACATCAATCAGTGCTACTCCATGACCGAGCTGGCCGGCTATGGCCTGCTGAACGTGACCCAGGAGGGCGACCACCTGCGTGCCCTGGGCAAGCCGGACGGCTTCTGTGAGGTCAAGGTGGACGAGACCGGCGAGATCTGCGTCCGCGGCGGCTGCGTGATGCTGGGCTACTATAAGGACCCCGAGGCCACTGCCGAGACCATCGACAAGGACGGCTGGCTCCACACCGGCGACCTGGCCCGCGTGGATGAGGAAGGCTACTACTATATGACCGGCCGCAAGAAGAACCTCATCATTCTGGACAGCGGCGAGAACGTCAGCCCCGAGGAGCTGGAAAAGCTACTGGGCAAGTGCGATGCCATCAAGGAGTGCATCGTCAAGGAGATGGGCAAGAAGATCGGCACCGTGGTCTGCTGTGAGGATGACAAGCAGCAGCAGGTGAAGGCTTTTGTCACCGAGCTGAACCGCACCCTGCCCATGTACAAGCGCATCTCCGTTGTAGAATGCAGCGCCGAGCCCCTGCCCCGCAACGCGCTGGGCAAGCTGCTGCGCAAGTAAAATCAAACGGGAGAAAAAGGAGCAGACCATGGTAAACAATGTCTATGATCTTGTCACCCGGACAATGGAGCAGGAATTCCCCGGGCGGGTGGCGTTCCGCTGGGTAGAGGATGCCACCGGCACCGTGAAGGAAAAGACCTATGCCGAGTATGTACAGGATATCCGCCGCGCCGCTGCCTGGTTTGCCCGGAATATCCCGGAGGTGGAGGGCAAGCGGGTGGTCCTGTTGAGCCGGAACTGCTATGAGTACGGCGTGAATACTTTTGGCGCTGTGCTGGCCGGGGCTGTTCTGGTAACGATGAACCAGAAAAAGACCTGGGACGAACTGAGCTGGGAGCTGGAGCTGGCAGAGCCTGCCCTCATCCTGAACGATGGGGTGGACTACGGCTGCCGTGACCAGCTGGAGGCTGCGTATGGGGAACGCCTGCGGCCGATGGATGTCTGGAAGGACACCGCGCCCGGCGGGCTGGAAAAGAAAATCGACCCCAATGCCCTGATGGTCATGCTGTTCACCTCCGGCACCACCGGCCGCAGCAAGGCCGTGATGCTGGCGGAGCGGAACTTCTTTACCGTGATGCAGATGCACGTTGCCATGGGCGACCACATGCTGGACTTCAAGCACCGGCAGCTGCCCGAGGACAAAAACGATGTCCTGAGCAACTTTGCCATCCTGCCCCTGTTCCATCTGGGCACCTTTATCTGCCTGTTCTCCTGGCCCTTCAAGGGCTGGGCCCTGAACCTTTGCAGTGATCTGCGGAATTTCTACCGGGATCTGGGCCTGATGCACAGCGATTCCATTGCTGTGGCCCCGGTGCTGATGGAGAGCATCTACAAGGATGTCAAGCGCGGCCGCGCCGATAAGCTGAACGGCCTGTGGAACCCCTGCGGCAGCTCTGCCATGTTCGACAGCGAGCTGCTGCTGGGTCTGGTGGAAAACGGCATGTACATCACCCAGTGCTACGGCATGACCGAGACCTGCGGCGATGGTCTGGTGAACTACGCCCAGGCAGAGCCCCATATCCGGGCGCTGGGCAAGCCGGACGGCCACTGCGAGTACAAGCTGGATGAGACCGGCGAGATCTGCATCCGGGGCGGCTGTGTGATGCTGGGCTACTATAAAGACCCCGAGGCCACCGCCGAGATCATCGACAAAGACGGCTGGCTCCACACCGGCGACCTGGCCCGTGAGGACGAGGACGGCTATTACTACATGGTGGGCCGGAAGAAGAACCTGATCATTCTGGGCACCGGCGAGAACGTCAGCCCCGAGGAGCTGGAAAGAAAGCTCAACGCCTGCCCTGAGGTGCAGGAGTGCGTGGTCAAAGAGATGGGCAAAAAGATCGGTGCGCTGATCTGCTGTGCCGAGGAAAAGCAGGCAGAGGTCCGGGCCTTTATCACCGGGTTGAACCGTATCCTGCCGCTGTACCAGCGGATCACGGCAGTGGAGTTCAGCGCCGAGCCCCTGCCCCGCAACGCCATGGGCAAGCTGCTGCGCAGGTAAGCGCGGAAATTGTAAAAAAAGCGCAAAATAGGGCGGTCGGTGTGTTGCATTTCCTCCATAAAACAGGTATTATAAAACACAGGAATGCCCCGCCGGCTGGCTAAACCGGCCCGGCGCGTGGCATACTGAAACTGCGCCCTTGCAGGCGAAAAAAAATCCCTCACGGAAAGGAAGATTTTTTGATGGAAAGAGCAGAAATCATGTCTCAGATCCTGGCAATTCTGGAGGATGTGGCAGAGATCTCGCCCGAGGATGTCAACGAAAACAGCGTGATGATGGATGATCTGGATCTGTCCTCTATGGAGATCCTGACCGTCGTGGCCGATCTGGAAGAGACCTTTGGCCTGCGCATCCCCGAAAAGGAGCTGCGCAACTTTGTGACCATCGGCGATCTGGCCGATTATCTGGCCGAGAACGCGGGGTAAATTCCGGATGAATGCAGAGCAGCGTGCGGTGTTTCAGGGCATCGTCTACTACTACCGTGAAAATCAGGTCCTCTGCCGCTATCAGGCCACGCTGAAGGAGACCGTTGCCCCGGCTCTTCTGCAGCAGGCACTGGATGCGGCCCGCCCGCTGGCAGAATATTATTTCTGCCATGTGGTGTGGGAAAAGCGGGAGGCCCGTCTAGAGCCCAACACTGCCCCCTGCCGTGTGCGGCAGGGCAGCACCCAGCCAAAGATCCCCGAGGAGACGAACGATTATTTCTTCTCGCTGGGCTATGAGGGGAACACGGTCTATCTGGACTGGTTCCACTTCCTGGCCGATGGCCGGGGCAGCGCGCCCTTTTTCACCCTGCTGCTCAAGCTCTACTGCAACCTGCGCTCCAACGCTGGTTTTGTGTGCGAGGCCCTTGCCTCTGACCCGCCCTATGATGTGGAACAGCTGCTGGCCTGCTACCCGGAGAGCCAGGTGGCCAACGACATGCAGAAGGACGTGCTGCAGATCCACGAGGGCACGCCCCATTTCCAGCGGCTGCGGCTGGACAGGAAAAGCCTTATGGAGCTGGCGCAGAAGGAGGGCGTGAAGCCCTTCAGCGCCCTCATGGGGCTGACCTGCCAGGCAGCGCAGCGGTATCTGGAAAAGAACGACCTTGTGTACAGCTATGCCGCCGACACCCGCGCGGCGCTGGGGGTGCCGCATGCCCTGTACAACTGCATTGCGTCCTTTCAGCTGTCCCTGCAGCTGGAACCGCAGGCCCGGCTCCACAGCTTTGCAAAGCGGCTCGACCATGAGATCCGGGAAAGCCTGACCCCGGAGCGCCGCCTGTTCCGCATGGCCGAACAGATGGGCTGGGTGTATCAGGTGTTCCGGCAGAAGGCCGCGCTCAAGATCAAGAAGCGTGTGTTCCAGATGGGCGAGTACATCAGCGGCTTCCCGGCAGATTTCTGGGTCAGCTACATCGGCAGCCCGCTGCTGCCGCACAGCCCGGAGCTGGAAGCGTACCTGACCGATTTCCAGACCTGGGTGCTGCCGGACGGCGCGTCCCTTGCAATGGAGGTCACCAGCCTGCACGGCGTGCTGACCTGCTGCATTGAGAACAAGGTGGACAAGCCCGGCTACCTCGAGGCCCTGCGCGACGTGATGGAGCAGGAGGGCATCAGGGTGCTGGAAGCGGTACATATCTCTTAAAAGAAAATGACCCTTTCCGTCATGCGTCGGCGTGGCGGAAGGGGTCATTTTTCATATTGTGGAGGTGGGCCGGATGCTGACCTCGCCGTGCTGCAGGGCAATCTGCCTGCCGCCCTCGCGCTCCACCACCAGACGGCCCGCATCGTCAATGGAAAGGGCCTTTGCGGCATAGGTCTCGGCCCCGGTGCAGACGGTGACCCAGTGGCCCGGCACAAAACAGCGGGCCCGGTACTCGTCCAGACAGTCGAAGGCCGGGCAGAGGGAGAGCAGCTCCCGGGCAATGGCCCCGGCCAGCACCGCCCGGCTCACGGGTGCGGGGCCGCCGGGGTAAAGGCTGCCTGCCGTGCGGGCCAGCTCCTCGGGCCAATCGGCAGGGGAGGTGGTCAGGTTGAGGCCAATGCCCACCACCAGCCATTCCAGCTGGCCGCTCTCCATGTCGGTCCCGGCTTCGGTCAGGATGCCGCAGACCTTGCGGCCCTGATAGTAAAGGTCGTTCACCCATTTGATGCCCAGCTCCAGCCCGCACAGGGCCTTGACAGCCCGGGCCACGGCCACCGCCGCACTGATGGTCGCGCTCTGGGCATCGGCGGCAGAAAGGGCGGGCCGCAGGATGAGGGAGAGGTAGACCCCCTTCCCGGCAGGGCTTTCAAACCGCCGCCCAAGCCGCCCGCGCCCCGCCTGCTGGTGGGCCGTGAGCACCAGCGTACCGTGGGGTGCACCGCCCAGTGCCAGCTGCTTGGCCGTCAGGTTGGAGCTTTGTAGCGTGTCGTAGATGTGGATGGGAGCGGGATAGGGGCCCACCGCTTCGGCGCAGAAGGGGTCACCGCCTGCCAGCCGGTAGCCCCGGCGCGGGGCGGAATCCAGCGCGTATCCCTGGGCCAAAAGCGCCTGTGCCGCCTTGTGGACAGCCGCGCGGCTTACGCCCAGCGCTTCGGCCAGCTGCTGGCCTGAGATATAGGCTCCCTCTGCCGCCGAAAGCGCCTGCAGCAGGGCCTGTTTGGTGCTTCCCCCCATGGAAAACGCCTCCTTCTTATAGTATAATAACAGTATAGCATAACTTGAAGTTTTGCAAAAGAAAAACCTCTCAGGCGCTTTGCGCCAGCTCCCCATATTTTTTAAATTTTTTGCAGGAAAACCGCGCTCTGTTTCGTATTCAATTACAGAGCGGCAGGAAAGGAGGGATGCGGACCGTTGACAACACTGGAATTCAATGCGCTGGTGCGGCAGTATCAGGGGCTGGTCTACACGGTCTGCCACCAGCTGGTGCCGGACGAGGGCGATGCCCAGGATCTGGCACAGGAGACTTTTCTGGCCGCATGGCGGGCCATTGACCGCTGCCCGCCCGGGTACGAAAAGCAGTGGCTGGCGCGTATCGCTTCCAACAAAGCCAAGGACTACCTGCGCAGTGCGTGGGTGCGCCGGGTGAACACCCCGGGAGATGATATCCTTGCACTGGAAGGCGCGCCGCCCGGCTCCGACCCGGAGCAGCAGGTGCTGGATGCCATGAGCGAGGAGACCCTGACCGGGAAGATCCTGGGGATGCGGGAGCCGTACCGCACCCCCTGCCGCCTGATGCTGCTGGAGGGCCGCACCGCCGCCGAGGCGGCAGCCCTCTGCGGCAGGCCCCAAAAGACGGTGGAGGCGCAGATCTACCGGGCAAAGAAAATGCTGGCGGAGCAGATCCGTCAGGAAAGGAGGAGCGAAGATGGAATTGTTTCGTGAAGATGGCTGCATGACCGACGCGGGCTTCCGGGCCATGATGGACGGCCAGCTGGATGAGCTGGGCAGGCTGGAAGCCGCCGAACACCTCGCCTATTGTGACCAGTGCATGGACCGTTACACGGCCCTTTTGACCGCCGATGCACTGGAAAAACCGCCAAAGAGTGTGCAGGGCGCGGTGATGGGCACGATCTGGGCCCGCCTGATGCAGAATACCTATGGCAGGGCTGCCGTGGCCGGTGTGGCCGCTGTGCTGGCCCTGACCCTGTGGCGGAGCGGGGCGCTGCAGCAGATCATCCAGTATGGTGCCGGGCGGGAGACCGTGCTGGAGACCGACCAGAGCCAGCTCTGGGAACCCGGCCAGAACGACCCTGCCCCGGAGAACACCCTGCAATACCGCCCCATTGAGGACGACCGGCCGCAGGCCGCGCCGGAACAGCTGGGGAGACCCATGGAGACAAAACAGGACCGCCGCTATGCCGGCGAAGGCTCCTCTTTGCTTCACAAGCTGTTCACGGATGTGACCGATAAGATCGCGGGCAACACCCCGAATACAGAGAAATGAGGGAACGATTATGAAGAAAAATGGCATCCTGACCCTGCTGTTCGCCTTTATCCCGGGCGCGGGCCAGATGTATCAGGGATATATGAAGCGCGGTCTTTCGCTGGTGCTGATGGCCGCTGCCATCGGCATGGCAGCCATGCTGATCCCGCCCGTCGCGTTTGCGCTGCTGGTGGTGTTCATGTACAGCTTTTTCGACACCTTCAACCTGCGTGCCCAGATCAGCATGGGCACCGCCCCGGAGGACGATTATCTGGTCCACTTCGACCCGCAGGACAAGCGCCTTGCACGGATGATGATGGACAGCCACAAGCTGGTGGGCTGGTGCCTGATCGCCACCGGTGCGCTGATCGCCTATGAGCAGATCATTATGAACACGCTGGGCGACATCCTGTGGCGCTGGGGCCAGAAGGCTCCGGTGTGGCGGGCCATCTATTTGGTGATGGATCAACTGCCCGAGGTGGTGCTCTGCGTGGCACTGATTCTGTGCGGCATCTGGCTGGTGCGTGGGCCCAGGGCAAAGAAAGCTGCTCCGGAAGCTGCACCGGAGGAAACCGATTTTCAGGAGTATCAGCCCGAAAAGAAGATGCCCAGCCTGTTGGAACACTTTGCCCGCAAGGCAGAGCCGGATACGACCGGTGAGGTGAGCCTTGACCCGGAGGATGAAGACGATGGACGAGAAGAAGAATAACACAGCAGAGAACCCGGCCTTCAAGGCCCCGGAAAACGCCCCGGTGCGCCGGGTGGGCACCCTGACACTGGGAGTCTGCCTGATCGCCTGCGGCGTGCTGTTCCTCTGCTATTTCTTTGTGCCGCATTTCAACTGGGATCTTGCGCTGAAGATCGCCCCGGCGGCAGGGCTGATCCTGCTGGGGTGCGAGGTGCTGTATTTTGCCGCAAGGCCTCAGCGCTGGAAGTACGATTTCCTCTCGGTGTTCCTCTGCATCGTGCTGATGGTCAGCGCCTTTGGCGGGGCCTGCCTGATGGCAGCCTTTGATTTTGCCCTGCACCGGGGGGAGTTCTGGATCGAATACGATGCCCGGCAGGAACAGGACTTGGATGATGAAAGCGACCGCCTGCGCCTGGATCTGGACGAGGGCACCGGCCCTGACCTCGATGAGGAAAATGAGGACAGCAGCGCGGCCTCCCACGCGGAAGTTTGAGCCATACAAAAAACATATCACAGCAATACAAAAGATACCTTTTACAGGGGGCACCTGTCCGGGTATACTGAATATGCACCCGGACGATGGGTGCTCGAAGAAAAAAGTGTAAAAGCGAACCGCCATGGCATCTGTCACCATGGCGGTTCGCTTTTTGCTGTATCGTGTATTACTTGCGGGCGATCATCTCGGTGTAGGCCAGCACCAGGGGGCCTACGCCCTTGGCATCGTTGCAGACCACAGGCTCACTGAAGTAGTAGGCCAGGGAGCCGTCGCGGTGGTCCTTGCCGCCCAGACCTGCCACCAGGCAGATGCCATCCAGCTGCAGGCTGTCGTCCGGGTTCTTGGAGAGGTATCTGTCACAGGTGCCGTAGAAGGCTTTCTCAGCCCAGGCAGCCATCCGCTTGGGCAGGTAGCCCAGGCGCACGCCCTTGAGCACCGCATAGGCGAACAGGGCGGTGCCGCTGGTCTCAAGGTAGTTGCCCTCCACGCCGGGGTGATCCATCACCTGCCAGAACATGCCGGTCTCCTCGTCCTGGAACTTGTGCACATCCT
>OLGN01000677.1_pt1 | contig 25250 bp, 26 predicted proteins | sample 1605941 | NCBI WGS metagenome assembly OLGN01 (sample SAMN03283269) | human gut metagenome | biome: human-associated habitat; material: feces | host: Homo sapiens | place: USA | collected 2013
GGGCTCCACCCCGTTTCTTTGGGCAAGGCCAAAGAAATGGGGTGGAACGGCAGGGTTGAGTACAAATACTCAGCAACGTATAGGCGAGTTCCGCCGAGGCCACATGCCGGGCTGCGGGCGGCAGGGGCCGTCCGCTAAGGAGGGGACCCCCGGCGAGGGTTCCCCCTTTGACCCCCTCCTGCGCTTTTTTGAGCATGGGGCGTTCCGCGCGCTGCGGCGCGCGGCCAGGGGCGCCGCCCCTGGACCCCGCCCGCTTTTTTGTAAAAAAGCGGGGCAAAAATCTTTTACGCTTGGTGCGGCGGGCGCAAAAAAGGCCCGGCGGAAGTTCCGCCGGGCCTTGGAGCTATTTACTGCTCGTATACCTTCTGAGGGTGGATGATGTGCCTGGGGCAGACCTCTGCGCAGTGGCCGCAGCCGGTACACTTGTCGTAGTCGATGACGGCGACATTGTTCACGACCTTTATGGCCTCGTGCGGGCACTCGCGCTGGCACTTCATGCAGCCGATGCAGCCCGCGTCGCACATCTTGCGAGTCTGCGCGCCCTTGTCCTCCGAGCGGCAGCCGACGAGCACGCGCTGCTCGTAGGGGACCTTGCGGATGATCTTCTTCGGGCAGGCGTCGTAGCAGGCCATGCAGGCCACGCACTTCTCGCGGTCCACGACCGCCACGCCGTTCTCGATGTGCATCGCGCCGAACTGGCAGGCGCGCACGCAGTTGCCGAGGCCGATGCAGGAAAACTGACACTGTTTCGGGCCCTTGTTGCCGAAGCGCATGGCCGCGACGCAGTCCTTGGGGCCGTCGTACTCGAAGAAGAGCTTGGCCGTCTCCGCGCTGCCGGAGCAGGGGACGAAGGCCACGTACTTGACCTCGGGCGCGGCGTCAAGGCCCATTATGGCCGCCACCTTCACGGCCGTGGCCGCGCCGCCCGGGGAGCACTTGTTGGGGGGAGCCTCGCCAGCGACCACCGCCGCGGCGTAGGCGTCGCAGCCCGCGTAGCCGCAGCCGCCGCAGTTGGCGCCCGCGAGGGCCGAGCGGACCTCGTCTATCCTCGGGTCCTGCTCGACGTGGAAGATCTTCGCCGCAAAGGCCAGCAGGCCGCCGAAGATCGCGCCCATGACGCCGAGGACGAGTACGGCGTAGAGTATGTTCATCATAACGCCTTACCCCCTTAACCTATCTTCATGCCCGAGAAGCCCATGAAGGCCAGGGCCAGGAGTCCCGCCGTCACGAGGGCTATCGGGAAGCCGTCGAAGCTCTCGGGGTAGTCGGCAAACTGCAGCCTGTCGCGCACGCTCGCAAACAGCACGATGGCGACGAGGAAGCCGAGGCCGCCGGTGATGCCGTAGACGACGCTCTCGATGAAGTTGTAGTTGTTCTGCACGTTCAGCAGCACGACGCCGAGGACGGCGCAGTTGGTGGTGATGAGCGGCAGGAAAATGCCGAGCGCGGTGTAGAGCGAGGGAACGGACTTCTTGAGGAACATCTCGACGAACTGCACCAGCACGGCGATGACCAGGATGAAGGCCAGGGTGCTCATGTACTCCAGGTCGAGCGCTATGAGCAGCGTGTTCACCGCGTAGCAGATGGCGGAAGCCAGGCCCATGACGAAGGTGACGGCCAGGCCCATGCCGAGGGCGGTGTCTATCTTCGTGGAGCAGCCCAGGAAGGGGCAGCATCCGAGGAACTGCGAGAAGATGAAGTTGTTTATGAGTATCGCGCCGAGCGCGATGGTAAGTACCGAATCAAACATTACTCAGCCGCCTCCTTTACAACCTCGACCTTCGCCGCACGGGCGGCCTTTTCCTTCTTCTCAGCGGACTTGCGCAGGGCGTACTGCATGGCCGCCAGCAGGCAGGCAAGGGTCAGGAAGCCGCCGAAGGGCATTATCATGATGGTGGCGCCGAACTCCTCGGGGAAGATGCGGATGCCCGCCGCAGAGCCGTCTGCCACGGCGCGGAAGGTGCCGTCCACTATCTCAAAGACGCCCGCACCGAAGGTGCCGGAGCCCAGCAGCTCGCGGATGACGCACATGCAGATGAGCACCAGCGTGTAGCCTATGCCCTGGAAAATGCCGTCAAAGAAGCTGGGGCCCACGGGCTCGTGCTGGCAGAAAGCCTCGGCACGGCCGATGATGATGCAGTTGACGACGATGAGCGGGATGAACACACCGAGGCTCGCGGAGAGCGCCGGCACATAGGCCTGCAGCAGCAGGTCCACGATGGTGACGAAGCCCGCGATGACGACGACGAACATCGCCAGGCGGATGTCGTTCGGGATGACCTTGCGCATCGCCGAGATGACGACGTTGCAGCAGGTCAGGATGATGAGCACCGACAGGCCCATGCCTATGCCGTTGAAGAACATGGTCGTGATGGCCATGGTCGAGCACAGGCCGATGCGCTGCACGAGCACGGGGTTATTGGTTATGAGGCCCTCGGTGAACTGCTTTTTCAGATTCATGTCTCAGAGCCCCCCTTAACCCAGCGATTTCACGACCGCTATGGCCGTGTTGGCGGCGTTGGCCATCGCCCTGGCGGAGATGGTCGCGGCCGTTATGGAATCCACCGTGCCGCCGTCCTTGGTGACGGCCATGCCCTCGGTCTGGCCGACGAAGCTGGCCAGGAAGTCCTCCTCGACTATCTTCGCGCCGAGGCCGGAAGTCTCCGAGTGGGAGATGACGCTCGCGCCGGTGATGCTGTAGTCGGGGGCGACGCCGAAGGCGGCGGAGATGGAGCTCTGCGCGCCGGAGAAGGTCAGCTCCACGACCCAGCCCTCGTCGCCCGCCTGGGCGACCGCGTCCACGGTCTGGAAGGCCTCCTTGTCGTAGGCGACGTCGGTATACTCGCCGTCCCAGGGGAGCACCGCGTTGTAGGCCTCGGCCCTCGCCTGCTCCTCCAGCTCCTTTATCCTGTCCTTCGTGAGCATGTTCACGAAACCCAGCACGCCGGAGACAATGGCGGAGACGAGGAAGAGCACGAGCGCCAGCCGGACTATCTGGTTGGGCGCTTTCTTAGTTTCAGCCATTTGCAGCACCCTCCTTCGCCTGTTTCTTCGCGGCCTTTTTGGCGGCCTTGGCGGCCTTCACGTCCTCGGCGGATACGCCGAACTGCCTCGGCCTCGTCAGCTTGTCAACGCCCCAGGTGCAGCAGTTCATGATGAGGATGGCGTAGCTGACGCCCTCGGGGTAGGAGCCGAAGTAGCGGATGAGCACGGTCAGCACGCCGCAGCCCAGACCGAACACCAGCTGGCCCTTGAGCGTCACGGGGCTCGTGGAGTAGTCGGTGGCCATGAAGAAGGCGCCGAGCAAGAGGCCGCCGGAGCAGACGTTCAGGAGCATCCAGTCGAACCTGCCGTAGCCCTCGTGGCCGAAGATGAGGCAGAGCACGGCTACAGAGCCGATAAAGGAGACGGGGATGCGCCAGCTGATGACCTTGCGGGCCAGCAGCCACAGGCCGCCGATGAGCACCGCGAGGGTGCTTATCTCGCCCACAGAGCCGGGTATGCCGCCCAGGAAGATGGAGCCGAGGCCCATGTGCTCGGGCAGGGGCTGGCCACTATAAAGGTAGGAGAGCGGGGTGGCCATCGTGGCGGCGTCCACCGCGCCGGAGAGCACGCTGGGCACGGCCCAGACGGTCATGTAGCCCGCATAGGCCGCCGTCAGGAAGGCGCGGCCCGCGAGGGCGGGGTTCAGGAAGTTCTTGCCTATGCCGCCGTAGAGCTGCTTGACAACGACCACCGAGAAGAAGGAGCCGATGACGACCATCCACCACTTCGCCTCGGAGGGCAGCACGCAGACGAGCAGTATCGCCGTGACGACGGCCGAGAGGTCGCCCACCGTGCTGTTCTTTTTCATGAGCTTGCGGTAGCCCCACTCGAAAAAGACGCAGGAGACTATGGAGACCGCCAGCAGCAGGACGACGTTCGCGCCGAACATGTACACCGCGACGGCCAGCGCCGGGATGAGGCCGATTATTACATCCAGCATTATCTGCCGGGTGCCGCGGGGGGTCCTGAGGATGGGGTTCGACGTGACTTTGAAAATCTTCTTCTCCTCCATCAGGCCTTCGCCTCCTTTCCGGCTTCGGCCGCGGCGTTGATCCTCGCGGCCTCGGCGCGGGCCTTCTCCTCCGCGCGCTTGGCGTTTATCATGGCCTTGCCGAGCTTGAAGGTGTGAGTCAGCGGCAGGCGTCCCGGACATCCGTAGGAGCAGGAGCCGCACTCAAAGCAGTCCATGACGTGGTATTCCTCCATCTTCTTTATATCGCCCTTGTGGACGTACATGTACATGTACATCGGCTCAAGCTTCATCGGGCAGTGGGCGATGCAGTTGCCGCAGCGGATGCAGGCGGGCGTCTCGCTCTCCCGGTTCATGTCCGCGCTGAAAAGGAGGAGGCCGCTTGCGCCCTTGACGCTGCCCGCCGTGGGATCTGCCACGCAGATGCCCATCATGGGTCCGCCCATGCAGATGCGCTCGACCCTCGACATGTCCGCGCCGGCCTCCGCGAAGATGTGCTCCAGCGGGGTGCCGAAGCGGCACAGGAGGTTCTGCGCCTCCGGCACGCAGTCGCCCGCGACGGTGACCACGCGCTCTATGGAGGGGATGCCCTCATAGCAGGCCCGGTAGATAGTGTAGGCCGTATATGTAGAGACGACGTTGCAGCCGACGCCGGAGGGCAGGCCGCCGGGCTTGACCTCGCGGTTGGTGTTCGCCTTCACCTGCATCTTCTCCGCGCCCTGGGGGTACTTCACGAGCTCGGGGACGATCTCGACGCCGTATTTGGCCGGGTCAAGGCTGTTCAGCAGGTCTATGGCGTCCTGCTTGTTCTTCTCGATGCCGTAATAGCACTTGTCGAGACCGTGCGCAATGCGGACGAGCTCTATGCCCTTCAAAAGCTCCTCCGGGCGCTCCAGCATGGTGCGGTGGTCGCCGCAGAGATAGGGCTCGCACTCGGCGCCGTTTATGATGACCGTGTCCACCTTGCCGCGCGCGCCCTGGATCTTGAAGGCCGTCGGGAACATCGCGCCGCCCATGCCGACGACGCCGGCCTCGCGGATGCGGGCGATGATGGCGTCGGGGTCCTTGAGCTGCTCCTCGCTGAGGGGCTTCATGTCCTCGCAGGGCGTGTCCTGAAAGTCGTTCTCAATGACGACGGACATGACCATGTCGCCCAGCATGTGGCGCCTGGGCTCGACGGCTATGACCTTACCGGAGACGGACGAGTGTACCGGGGCGGACACCGGCGCGTCGTTCGAGCCTATGAGCTGGCCCATCTTCACCGTATCCCCCACCTTGACGACGGGCTTGTTCGGGGCGCCTATCTGCTGGATCATAGGCAGCACCACGACAGGAGGCGGCGAGATGGTACGCACAGGCGTCTTACTGGCGGTCTTCGCGTAATCGGGGTGAACACCGCCATAGTACTTAAAGGGCATGAGCATCACCTCTCATAATTTTTGACTATGCAATCGTAACACATTTGTCAATTTATGTCCAGCAAAAATGACACTAAAACACCATATTACCAAGATTATTTATTAACAATCCTGCGAAACTCTTAACAAATGCAAGTTTTGTGTCATTTTTGTCTTCTCCCTTCCGATATGCGGAAAGTGTGAATTTTTTTGCGCGACTGCGTATGATAAAAATTTAACATTATGTCTAGTTTTTGTCAATCTTATTTTGCGCTTTTAATGGCTGCAAAGTTAATGTATAATAACGGAGCGGGGTCTGCCCCGCCGGAAGGAGGCTGCGGGATGACCGTCACAAGGCTCGGGGCGAGGAAATGGCTCTCCATAGTCCTGGTCGGACTAGTGGGCCAGTTCGCCTGGACCATTGAGAACATGTACTTCAACGTCTACCTCTACAACACCATCTCGACGGAGCCGGACTACATTGCGGCCATGGTGGGCTGGAGCGCGGCGGCGGCGACGCTGACAGCCCTTTTCATGGGCGCGCTCTCGGACAGGCTCGGAAAGCGCAGGCTCCTCATCGGGCTGGGATACATCCTCTGGGGAGGCTCGACGGCGGCCTTCGGGCTCGTGACCGTGGAGAGCGCGGCAAAGCTCTTCCCCGCTGCGAACGCGGTTGCTGCGGCGGCGGTGATGATAGTCGTGCTCGACTGCGTGATGACCTTTTTCGGCTCCACGGCGAACGACGCCGCCTTCAACGCCTGGCTGACGGACGCGACGGATGAGACGAACCGCGGCCGGGCCGAGTCCGTCATCGCAACGCTGCCGCTCATTTCCATGCTCGTCATCTTCGGGGCCTTCGACGGGCTGACGCAGGCCGCGCGCTGGAGGGAGTTTTTCGGCATCTTCGGCGCGCTGGTGACGGCGACGGGCGTTGTTTCGCTCTTTCTCGTGAAGGACGAGCCGGGTCTGGAGCCGCGGCGGGACAGCTATTTCAAAAACCTCGTCTACGGCCTGCGGCCCTCGGTGGCAAGGGAAAACCCGGGGCTCTACCTGGCGCTCGCGGCCTTCGCCGTGTTCTCGGTGGCGGTGCAGGTCTTCTTCCCCTACCTCATAATCTACATCCAAAACTTCCTCGGCATCGCGGACTACGCCATCGTCCTCGGCGTGGTGCTCATCGCGGCCTCGCTGGTGAGCGTGCTCTCGGGCAGGCTCATAGACAGGCTGGGCAAGCTGCGCTTCACCCTCCCGGCGTCGGCGGTGATGTTCGCGGGGCTCGTCGCCATGTACTTTGCACGCGGGCAGCTGGCGGTCATCCTGGCCGGCTGCGTGATGATGAGCGGCTACATGCTGGTGACAGCCTCACTCTCCGGCAAGGTGCGCGACCTCACGCCGCCGGACAAGGCCGGGCATTTTCAAGGCATCAGGATGCTCTTCGCCGTGCTGCTGCCCATGATAATCGGCCCGCAGATAGGCTCCGCCGTCATAAAGGGCGGGGACAGCACCTACGTCGAGCTGGGGGTCACGAAGACCGTGCCGACGCCGGGCATTTTCCTGGCCGCGGCGGGCGTGCTGCTTTTGACGCTCATACCCGTTTTCATCCTCAGAAGGAGGGAAAAGCATGCTGACAACTGAGTGGGGCGAGGCCCTCGACAGGGAGCACCCCCTGCCCGAATATCCCCGGCCCCAGCTCCGGCGCGAGGGCTGGCTGAACCTGAACGGCCCCTGGGAATACGCCTTCACCCGCAGCGGCGAGGAGCCGGAGGAGTATGATGGCGAGATAATCGTCCCCTTCGCGCCCGAGTCCGCGCTCTCCGGCGTGGGCAGGACGCTGCAGCCGGGGGAATATCTCTGGTACCGCCGAGGCCTGACGCTGCCCGAGGGCTTCGACCGGGGGCGCGTGCTGCTGCACTTCGGCGCCGTGGACCGCTGCGCCCACGTCTGGATAAACGGCGAGGAGGCCTGTACGCACGAGGGGGGCTTTCTCCCCTTCTCCGCCGATATCACGCCGCTGCTGCTTCCCGAGGGGGAGGAAAACAGCCTCGTCGTCTGCGTCACGGACGATACGGACAAGGCCCCCGGCTCGCGCGGCAAGCAGAAACTCAAGCCCGGCGGCATTTGGTATACGCCCGTCAGCGGCATATGGCAGACCGTCTGGTGTGAGAGCGTGCCGGAAAGCTATATCCGCGGCCTCTTCATCACGCCGCACCCGGAGAAGAGCTCCGTCGAGCTCTTCGTGGACGGCGAGGGCCCCTGCCGGGCGCTCATAGGCGGCATGGCCTACGACTTCTACGCCGGGACGCCCGCCCTGCTCCGCCTGGAGGAGCCCGTGAAGCTCTGGTCCCCGGAGGAGCCGCAGCTCTACGAGCTCTCCCTCGCCCTGGGTGAGGACCGGGTGGAGAGCTACTTCGCCATGCGCAGCTTCTCCGTCGAGGCGGACTCCGAGGGGAAAAAGCGCCTGTTCCTAAACGGCAAGCCCTATTTCCACAACGGCCTGCTCGACCAGGGCTGGTGGCCCGACGGGCTCTACACCGCGCCGAGCGACGAGGCCCTGCGCTTCGACATCGAAACGGCCAAGGCCATGGGCTTCAACATGCTGCGCAAGCACGTGAAGGTCGAGCCCCTGCGCTGGTACTACCACTGCGACAGGCTGGGCATGCTGGTCTGGCAGGACATGCCGAACGGCGGAGGGACCTACAACCCCGCCGTCATCTCCGCCCCCCTGCTCACCGGCTGGCATATGAAAGACAACAAGTACGGCGCCTTCGGCCGGCGAGACGAGCGCGGGCGCATCCAGTTCCTGCGGGAGCTGCGCGAGATGGTGACGGCGCTATACAACTGCCCCTGCATAGCCATGTGGGTGCCTTTCAACGAGGGCTGGGGCCAGTTCGACGCCGAGCGCTGCGCCGCCGCCATCCTGGAGATAGACGCCACGCGCACCATAGACCACGCCAGCGGCTGGCACGACCAGGGCATAGGCGATATAAAGAGCCTGCACGTCTACTTCGACGACTATCGCTACTCCCCGGACAAGAAGGGCCGCTGTGTCGTGCTCTCCGAGTTCGGCGGCTACGCCTGGGCTGCGGAGGGCCACGTCTCTGAGCAGAAGCCTTTCGGCTACAAGAAGTTCAAAACGGCGGACGAGCTGCGCCGCGGCATCACCCTGCTCTACGACGGGCAGATACGCCCCGCCTGCCGCTCCGGCCTCGCCGCCGCCGTCTACACCCAGCTCACGGACGTCGAGGGCGAGCTCAACGGCCTCATCACCTATGACCGCAGGCTGGTAAAGATAGCCCCCGAAGCCGTCGCGCGCATGGTCCGAATGCCGCCGCTCAAAAAATGAAAAACCGCCGCCCTCCGGGGCGGCGGTTTTTTCCGCTGCGGACTTTGGTCCTGGTCTATAACAGACCAGTTGCTTTTCAAACGGCAAGGGCGATAAATGTTTGACAAGCCCGTCAATATGTACTATAATTTTAACACATGAGGGCGGGTTTGTTGTGCAATTCCGGCGCAAAGACGCCGCCGACTTCGTCTGAAAACAAACAATATACGAGGGGGCTGCAAATTGAAGGATCTGAAACACCTGATCTACTTTGAAAACCTCCTGCAGGAGGCTCAGAACGAGCTCGTCACGCAGGCGGTGAACGAGGGCAAGCTCGCGCTGGGATATAACTGCTACTACATCCCTGAGGTGCTGCTCAATCTTCCGGGATGCTTTTCCTCGCGCCTGCGCGCGCCGCGCTGCTCTTCCACGGACGTCGCCACCTACTACATGACCAACCGCAACTGTCCCTATGTCCGCTCCATCCTTGAGCGCGGCATCGAGGGCGGCTACAACTACCTGAGCGCCCTCTTCGGCGCCGAGAGCTGCGCCGCCATGGAGAGGATGCAGGAGCACTTCTTCCTCATAAACCCCGTGAAGAACGACAAGTTCTTCGTCACCATCATCGACCCGCCCATGAAGGGCGACAAGACCTCCCTCGACTACTACAAGGCCCAGCTGAAGCTCAAGGTGCTCGACGAGCTTGAAAAACGCTTTGGCATAGACACCTCCGAGGCCGCGCTGCGCAAGGCCGTCGAGGACTTCAACGAGCTTTGCGACACCATCACCGAGATAGGCAATTACCGCAAGCTCGAAAACCCGCCCATCACGGGCTATGAGTTCCACGTCATCCAGCTCGTCAGCCAGGTGTGTCCGCACGAGCTCATCCTCCCCTACATAAAGGAAACGCTGGAGGAGATAAAGACCCGCGAACCGGAGCCGAAGTTCCCCTTCCGCGCCCGCATAGTCATGGTCGGCTCCGAGATAGACGACCCGGACTTCACCAAGCTCGTCGAGATGTGCGGCGCCATGGTTGTGGCGGACCGCTACTGCTTCGGCAGCTTCCCGAGCAGGGAGCGCATAGACATCGCCCCCGGCGAGAGCGCCTACGACGCCATCTGCCGCCACTACCTCCACTGGAACCAGTGCGCGAGGTTCATGTCCGGTGACAAGATAGACCAGCGCCACACGGAGGTCAAGCGCCTTGTGGACGAGTTCCATGCCGACGGCGTCGTGTATGAGAACATGAAGTTCTGCGAGTTCTGGAGCTATGAGAAGGTCCTGGGCTCCTTCGTCCTGCAGAGCGAGATGGGCGTGCCCTGCTGCACCATTGAGAAGGAATACGCGCTCGGCTCCGTGGGCCAGCTGCGCACGAGGTTCCAGGCCTTCGTCGAGAGCCTGGAGATCAAAAAGATCAACGCCTGAGGAAGGGGGAGAAGAAGATGAAAAACCCGATCACAGCCTTTGTGGACAAGAAACTGCAGAAATTCGACCCCAAGTGGCAGGCGGAGAACGGCACCGGCGGCCTGCGCAGCCGCTTCTATGACAAGACCGGCATCGCCAAATACCGCGAGTGGCGCGGCGTACACGACACCATGGTGGACTACCTCGCCTGGCTGAACAACCTCAAGAGCATGGGCCTCATGGTCGCCAGCGCCCCTCTGCCGGTGCTCAAGGGCATGTGGGAGTACCGCTGGATGGGCTCCTACCTCGGCACCTTCTGCTTCATAGACAGGCTCTTCGAGGGCTTCCGCGGCCCCGAGCTGAAGATCGCGCATCTCAACATGCACGCCATAGTCCAGAGCCTGACGAAGAAGATAGCTCTGGTCCTCTCCAATGACCGCAGGCTCGGCGGCGGCCCGCTGACCGACAGGCTGGTCCCGATGGACGAGGTCATGCCGCCCCTCTTCATGGCCGGCTTCCCGAACCTCATCCCCATCCCGCTGCAGACCCTGCCCGAGTTCATCATCTGCGACATCGACCAGCACCTGCAGCCGCACTATATAGACGTCGCCGAGAGCTTCGGCCTCGCGGCGGACGTCTGCTCCCGCTGCTCGGCTGAGACGGGCATCACCTTTGAGGACGACTTCCCGCTCATCGGCAAGGCCATGCTCACGACGAACATGCCCTGCAACGCCAGCGAGGCGACGAGTATGTTCCAGCGTCGCCGCATAGGCCTGCCCGACTTCCCCATCACCATGGCGATGATACACAACGAGCCGGGCGCGCACCCCTACAGCACCCAGGTGCTGAAGGACGCCATCGCCTTCATCGAGAAGGAATACGGCGAGAAGTACGACTGGGACGCCCTCTTCGAGCGCGCCAAGCACATGAACGAGCAGAACACGATAGAGCTCGAAAAATGGGACATCTTCAAGACCCCGTATTCCGCCCTGTGCGGCATTGCTGAGACGCTGTACCGCCTCTACTCCTGGGCCAGCGTCAACGGCCAGGAGGACTACTTCACGAAGACGGACCGCAAGGTCATCAAGATCATGCGTCGCTGCTACAAGAAGAAGTACGAGCCTTTCGGCGGCAAGACCCGCCACCGCGCCTTCCTCTGGGGCCCCTCCGCGGTGTACTACACCGACTTCCCGACCTGGATACAGAACTGCTGGGGCGTCAACATCGTGCTGAACATGGACTCGACGATGGGCCACAACATGATAAGCACGGACGACCCGGAGCAGGCCATCAAGGATCTGGCGCTGTTCTCGGAGAAGGGCGTCATGCGTCACCACGCCGTCGGCGGCTGGGAGAACGTCAACGCCATCTGGGACTGGGCGAAGAACTTCAACTGCGACATGGTGCTCATGAACGACAACGTCGCCTGCAAGGGCATGAACGGCGTCCACGCAATGATGGAGGAGCAGGCGCGCGATCTGGGCTTCTACTTCATCTTCGTGGAGCACGACCTCGAAGACTGCCGCACCATCTCGCGGCGCGACATGCGCAACATCGTTAACAACTACATGTCCGTCGTCGTGGGCGAGGAGCCGCTGGACCCGACCCTGGTGGATTTCGACGACTCCGAGGCGTGGTAAGGAAAGGCAGGTAAAGCGAAATGAAGAAAGCAAAAAAGGCAAAGGTCCCGGCGAAAAAGCGCGCGCTGAAGATAGCTGGCAAGCTGACCCTGTTCGGCTTCATCACCTTCCTCGTGACCTTCGGCATATACTTCTTTAACCTCGAAAACAAGCTCATCTACTACGTCATCCGCCCGTTCCTCAACAAGCACTACGATAATCAGAAGAGGGACAGAAGGATAGTATAACGAACAAAAAAAGCAAGCCCGCCGGCCAAATGGCCGGCGGATCGTTTTTTTCCCGGGTATTTGCGCACATATCGCGCAGCTCCGCAAAATTGCCGGGCTCGGCGCAGAAGCTGAAGTCCTCTCCGCAGCTCCCGCAGCCCTGGACGCGGATCTTGACGGTCCCCTCCCCCAGCAGGCATCGCAAAAGCACGGCCGTATCCTTTTCGCCCCGGAGCACGATGCAGCTGCCCTGTCTGACGCCTGCGAGCTTCCAAGTGCTCCCGCCCTGGCTTATCTCTATGTTGAACTCGGTGCCGCTCAAAAGCTCGCGCCCAAATATGCCTCTGAAAGTGAAAGAGGCGCCCGAGCTGTCTACCTCAAGGTAGGCCTCCAGCAGATATCGGCCCTCGACCTCAAAGCCCTGGTCATTAATAATGTAAAACTCTGCGTCTGCGGGCTCAGATGTGCATGGCACGGCTTTCCAGACAGGCGCCCCGCAGCCGCAGCCTGACAGCAGCAGGATTAGCAGCAGCCAGGCAGACGCGAGCATTATTGCAGTTTGCCCTTTATTCATCGACATCTCCCCATATGCGCGTGGCCATATCTGAGCATATGTCGCGGAAAATATCTACTGTCGTATACATATTTTCTCCCTATTTCCCGTAGACTAAACGTATCCGGAGGGAAAGAGGGGTGGAGCGTGTTGGAGTTTGACAAAGGGGCGGCAGGACGGACAATACGCTCGCTGCGGCGCGAGCGGGGGCTGTCGCAGGAGGTGCTCAGCGGCTTTGCGGGCATTGCCAGGACGCATTTGACGATGATAGAAAACGGAACGAAGCAGGCCAACTTCGAGACGATATGGCGAATCGCGCTCGCCCTCGATCTGCGCCCGAGCCAGCTGGTAGAGCAGATCGAGCGCGAATGTTTGGCTCCCGGCAGCACAGAGGCAGACGCGAAAAAATAAACCGCGCCACACCCGCCTCCTCCGCATCGCGCGTGCGGCGGCGGGTTTTTACGTATCTGCGTTGGATTTTACCACGAGGCAGACCGACGTTCGGGTCGTCGAGGACGCCGACCCCTACAGGGTTTCTGCGTGACGCACCGTGTGCGGAGCCGTGGGCGTATCTTGTAGGGGCGGGGTTCCAACCTCCCGCCCGGACGCCGGTATACCGCAGACGTCACGTCGGCGCAGGCCGTTACTCCGGGAGGGCGCGCAGGAGCTCGGCGTAGAAGGCCTCCGTCTCCTCCCGCGTCATCAGGTTGAATATACGCGTCAGGCCCTCGTCTGTCAACACGACGATGTAGCAGTCCTGCTGCGGGTCGAGGGAGATGCGCACGTTCTCGTAGCCCTCGACGTCGAAACGCCCCTCGCAGAGCGTATCCATCCCCGTCCCCGCCACACGCGCGGCGCGGGGCAGCTCGTAGAGCAGCTCCGTCTCGCTTATCTCGTCCAGGGGTATCTCATACCTCTCCGTGAAATGCTGAAAATACAGCTCCCCATCCTCTATCCGCGCCCCGCGCGGCGTGAAGTCTATGGCCACAAGCCACACGGCCGCGAGCGGCACGCCGATGACCAGGATGAGCGCGACGAGACCCATCGTTATCTTCCCCGCGGGCTTTGCGAGGTTCATGCCCATACCCATGCCCGTGCGGTCGTTTATCAGGGTGCGCCTGTCGTCGGGGTTGCAGTAGAAGAGGCCCCAGATCCAGTATTGGTCCTCGTCCACATAGTCGCGCGCGCCGCTCTCCCGCGGGAGCCGCTCCTGCGCGCGGCGCACGGCAAACTCGGCCCGCAGCGCGAAATACAGCATCCCCGCCGTGTAGGCGAGCGTCAGCAGCATCAGCCAGAACACGCTCTCCCGCAGGAACCAGAAGCCCAGCGCCAGGAGCGCCGAGAGCCAGGACATGGCTATCCAGGTCTTGCCCCAGTTGTAGCGCCGCACGCGGGTCAGCGCCGCGTTTACCCGGCTGTCAGAGTCCACGACGTCCGGCCTCTGCCGGAAGACGAGCGGGTAAAAGAAAAGGCTCATGAGGCAGCAGAGCGCGAAAGTCAGCCCGAGGATGAGTCCGCCCATGCGCTCGCCCTCGTTCCCGGAGGCCATCGCCAGCGCGCAGGGTATGAGCGAGACGAGAAGCGGCGGGATGAAGAGCCAGCGCGAGAGCGGCTTGCCCAGCTCCTCCGGCTTTGCGCCGAGGTCCGCGGCCACGACGGTGCCGCCGTAGGGCGAGAGCCAGCCGTTTTCTTTCTTCAGCGCCCGCAGCCGCCCGTTGCAGCGCGCGAAGAGCACGAAACTCGGCGCTATCGCCGCCAGCATCCAAATGAACATGTAGGCCAGCGCCAGCGAAAAGCGCGGCAGCAGCAGCGCCGGTATGAGCGCCGCCGTCATGATGAAAAACCAGCGCCAAACCCGCTTTTTGTACTCGCGGCAGATCTCCTGCACCCTCGGGTCGTGCTGGGCCGTCAGCGGCAGGGTGCAGCCTATGGCGATGTTCTTCTTCACCTTCGCCTCGTTCGCCATGACCACGGCCATGATGGGCAGGACGGGGTAACAGCACACGAGCAGAAAGATCGTAACGCCCAGGTCGCTCATTTTTCACCGCCTCCTTCACGGTAAAAATCGCGGCAAAGCCCCAGAAAACTCTCCTCCGAGACTCCGGAGAGCCGCGCCTCAGCGGCTATCAGCCGCAGGCCCTCGCGGGACTGCGGCCCGAGCTCCCCGGTCTCCGGGGAACCGGCCACGACCGTCCCGCCCCGGCGGTCCGTCGTGATGAGGCCCTCCTGCTTCAAAAGCGAGTACGCCTTGCTGACCGTCATCATGTTCACGCCGGACTGCTCTGCAAGCGCGCGGATGGCAGGCAGCTTCTCCCCCGGCCGGAGCTCGCCCGAGGCTATGCCGACCACTATCTGATCCCGTATCTGCCTGTATATAGGTACCTGTGAGGAAAAATCCAGCCTGAGCAGCAAGTCTACACGCCTCCTTTGTATTAGTTATTATAATACAAACAATGCACCGTGTCAACAAGGCCGAAATTGGGGTTGACAAATGTTTACCTTGTATGCTATCTTTTAGGTAGACAATCGTTTACCTTTGGGGGTATTGGATATGGAACATCTTTCAAACGGGGAATGGACGCTGATGAATGCGCTGTGGGAGCGCGAGCCCGCGACTGTGGCACAGCTGGTGCATGCCCTTGCGCCGGAGACGGGCTGGTCGAAGCACACGGTGATGACCATGCTCTCGCGCCTGGAGCAGAAGGGCGCGGTAGCCTGTGCGCAGGGCGAACGCGCGAGGGAGTATTCGGCCCTGCTTGAGCGCGACAAGGCAGCGGCACGGGAGACGGACAGCTTCCTCTCCCGCGTTTACGGCGGCAGCCTGGGGCTCATGGTCAATTCCATGCTCCGGGCGCGCTCGCTCTCGGAGGACGAGGTCGAGGAGCTGCGCGGCATCCTCGCTTCAGCGGAAGGGGGCGGAGGCAAATGACGGGCGTCATCATCGGCTCTTCCCTGCTCATCGTCCTCGTCGCCGTACTGCGGCGGCTGCTGCGCGGGCGGGTGAGCGCGCGGCTCATCTACGCGCTCTGGGGCCTGGCGCTGCTGCGGCTGCTCGTGCCCTTCTCGCCGGAGCTGGGCCTGCCCAGCGCGGAGGCTGCGGCCCGGGAGGTATATGAGCGCACGGAGCTCTCCGAGGCCATGCTGCCCTATGAGCGGGTCACCGCACCCTACGCGGCCGGCCAGAGCCGCGGCGTACTGCCTGAGGACGACCCCTACACCTCGCAGCTGACGCTGGACCGCAGCTATGCCGGTTCCCGTGCCGACATCGTACACCGCCGCAGCTGCAAGGTCCGCAGCCAGAACGGTGCGCTCAAACTCCGCATCCTGCTGGACAAAAACAGCATCGAAGTTTTCGTCAACGATGGCGAGCAGACCATGACCGCATGGATCTACACCCCCCAGTCTGCCGACGGCATCACCTTTGCCGCAGACAGCAAAGCAGCCATCACGGTGGAACAGTTTGAGCTGAATCTGTAACCTGATATTCCCTTCATTTCTCCTTCATCAATACAGCCCCGTTCTGGATTCCTTCGCCAGAACGGGGCTGTGTTTGTTATGTCATTGATCTTCCAGCCTGCCGTGGTCACAGCCAAGTGACAGGTAGTGCTCAATCTCCCCTCTCAGCACAAGCTGTGCATACTCCAGCGGCTTATTGTAGAGCAGCCAGTCCAGCTCTGCCCGCTGTGCCGGGGTGCTGCCGTATTCGTCCTCAATGGCTATGCAGTCGATGGCAACGGCAGAGCCGTCCGTAAACCGGGCTTCCACTCGGTTGGTATCCATGTTATAGTGGCAGGAAAGCAGTTTGTTCATAAGAAAACCTCCATGTTTTTCACATTTACTTCTTCTGCGGCGGAAAGTTCCGGCTGTCCGTTTGCAGATCCATGAATCCGCTTTGTGATGCAGCCCTTTGCAGGTCTACACCCATCCACCACACGCCCGATTCTTACACCAAAACTAGAACAACGCTCTTTTTGCTCTGCACAAAATCCTGCATCGTTTGGCGTAAAATTAGCGTATGGCGTAGTTTTCGCCGGAAATCCGTCAAAAGAAAAAGCCTGAAACTTCTCGGCACATCAAGAAGTTTCAGGCTTTGTTTCGCTTAAATTGGAAATTTACTGCTCAATCGGCTTCATCGTGGGGTGTGGCAAGATTCAGCCCTGTTTTCGTCCAACAGGCTCCAACAACATCCTCAAAACTGGCGAAGTTCATCGGGAACAGTCCGTCAAGCTCCAACACTGTCCACGAAAGTTGTACACAGTTTTGTTCACGACCCATTTTCCAAGGGTCTTGACGGAAACTGGGACGGACTTTGTGGCAGGCTGTTGAACGTAACTATCCGTGATGTGCTTCATTGCCCAACAGAGGAGAACATCTCGGTTATTCTGCATCCAGATCTTACCTTACGAGCAGTGCGCTCTGCAAAGCAGTCATGGATGCCTTCTTCTTTTCTTGGGTCGCTTCTGCGTACACATCCATTGTAGTGGAAATATCCGCATGACCCATGATCTCCTGAATGACCTTCAGGTTGGTTTCGTTTTCGCAGAAACGGGTGCAGAACGTATGCCGGAGATGGTGGCAGCTGAAGTGAGGCAGAAGAACCGGGTCACGGTTTTCCTCTTCGGCTTTGGCTGCTTCCTCTTTATTATAGTCTGCGCAAATCGAGTGGATTGTCCGATTGATCATGCCCGGCAGATAGACCTTGCCCTCTCCCGTACAGAATACAAATCCGGAGTAGCCATCAATCTCATCGGTGGAAAATCCAATCACCTTTTGATACTGATATTCTTCCAGAAAAGCATCGAACACCTCGTCCAGCATGTGGATGATGCGGATGCCTGCGCTGGTTTTAAATCCTTTGCATAGACTGCCCGATGTTCGCCGCGAATCGTAGTGTAGCGGAACACATAACGGCCATCTTTGCGCTGGGATTCGCCTTTTTTCAAGACGTAACCACGAGAATCTTTTCTTGTTGCCATTCTTCTCACCTCATTTTCAGATTTGAGGAAAACAGCCATATCCTAATGGACTGCATCAAAGATTATGGAATCAATTTCTGCCATCCTGCTCCAAGGATACCCGATGTTCTCCGTCTTTGCAAGGATGTCGGACCGATGGGGGACAAAAAAATTCGCCGCATCCAGAAGGAAACGGCGAACCAGTTATGGAATCTTTACTTTTTGACTTTTTCAATCATACACTCGTGCTTCTTTGTGGCCTTATCATAATTGATGCCGACCAACAGCAGATTTCCCTGATAATCCTTCAGCGCATTGCCGTAGTGCTTCTCCTTGATTTGAGCCAATGCGCCAGCCGCACTCTTGTCCCATTTCAGCTCGATCACTACCGCCGGTTTATCCAGATGCAGCTTCCGGGGAATCATGCACACATCGGCAAAGCCTTTGCCGGCGGGCAGCTCTCGCACCATCGTGTAATACTCTCGTGCAAAGTAGAACGCCAAATTGATGGTGCAACTCAACGAATTTTCATCGTTGTATTGAAGGATCGACACTTCTTCGTGTGCCTTATCAATTCCGGCTGCAACAGCATCTGCATCCATCGCCCATAGTGCATCCAGCAGTTTGCGTGATGCTTCCACAGAATCCATCACACCATGCCAGTTCATTGTACTGATGGCATTGACGTACTCCTGCGAAACTTCCTTGTTGGGAATCATCACGGTTTCGTCTGCGCTGTTATAGGTCAGATACCCCAGATGCACCAGCAGCGTCAGTACATCGTCCTTGCTGGCAAAGGTCGTCATGTCGTTGCTAAACGTGCCTGTATTGACTTTTACAGCTTCCCCTGCCAGCATTCGGACAACTGCATCCTGCAAGCCATCCATATCCATCTGGATGTAGATCTTCAGAGCTTCGTAGGTTTCCGTCTGGTTCCAGTAGGTTCCAAACTTGTGCCGCAGCATCGCTTCGACAACCGATTTGGGGCTGTACATGGAGAAATGTTCATCTCCGGTCTGCCGATGAGCAATCAGGTCATAGCCATCGTACCACGCCTTGGCTTCTTCAAAGCTTATCTGATACTTTTCGCACAGCGCAACCACTTCTGATTCGGTAAAGCCGAAATACTCTGCCAGTTCACCGGGGTCGGTCATGGAATACTCGGTGAACATATTCAGCGCAGAATGGGAGCCATATTTCTTGATGGGCAGAATACCCGTCATATAGGCCAGCGCGACATAATCCTTGTCTTTCAGCCATGCCCGCAGGAAGTCCAGATATTTCTTCTGTGCGTCCTGATTTTGCTGATATTCCCGGAACAGGCAGTCCCACTCGTCGATCAGGATCACAAAAGACCGCTTTGTTTTTGCATAAATATCTTTCATGACCTGAATCAGGTTGTTCTCATCCCGGAAACGGACTTCCTGAAAATGGTCGGTCAGATCAAAGACCAGATACTTTTGCAGCATCGTCAGCATTTCATCCATGCTGTGTGTCATGCTGAGAAATTCCTGCATATTGACCTTGAGCACATCGTACTGATTCAAATGCTGTTCGTAGGATGCCGCCTTGCTGATTTTCAGGGAATGGAACAGAGGTGCGGAATCCTCGCCGCGGTCATAGTATGCCGCCAGCATATCCGCTGCCATCGACTTGCCAAAACGCCGGGGACGGCTGACGCAGAGGAACTTCTGCCGCGTGTTCAAAACCGCATTTGTCTTTTCGATCAGTCCTGTCTTGTCCACATAGATCTCCGAGTTCAGACTTTCCTGAAAGCCTTTGCTGCCCGGATTCAGATAGCTGCCCATGCGACACCCTCCCATCTCAGCGAATGTTACTATGTTCATTATACTCTAATCTTCCCAGAATCACAAGAACAGGTTGATTTTATGTATGGCTTCCGGCTACACACCGAAAGCCAAAAATCACATCCGAAAAGTATCCAGATACTCATCGAAGATGTCCAGATTCACCAATACCAAGCGGCGAATCTTGTAGATTGCTCCTACTTCTTTGGCAATCTGCTCAAATGTATGCAGCCCCATCGAGTAGAGTTCCGCACCCTCCTGATTGCGGATATACTTCTTTTTCTTCCCGGCCAGTATCTTTTCCAGTTCTGGAACTGTAAAGGTCTCTGTTTCCCATGTCATGCCATTCTTCTCCTTTGTCAAGGTTATGTGGTATACTTGCATTATCAGGATATAGAAAAAGGACACTCCACTTTCGGCTTTTGCCGATGGTGAAATGTCCTCTTGACTGTTTTCTCGTTTACAGTTTTCTGCTGGATGTGGAACTGGCGAAAATCCGTCACGCTCCGTTTGGGATTTTTGCCTTCTCCGACAAGCCCCTAAGAAATCCGTCTGAACATTCAGGTTTTTGGTACATTCAGGGTCGGATTTTCAGTTCGTGCGGACTGTCGGAGACACAAGGATTACCACGTAGCTTAGTTAGATTCCGGGCGCATCGTGGGGATGTCATCGACGAGCAGTTATAAGCCTTTATTTCTTGATATTACTCTACACCGCAAGGGTTGATTTTTGTCTTTCCATTTACATCTCTACACAAGCCTTTATCCGAACTGTATTGTTTGGCGTATGAATTGGCGTAAATGGCGTATGGCGTATTTGGCGTATGCTTTATTTTATTCTTCAGAGTCTTTCCACTGTGCGAACTGACGGTCAAGATTTTCAAATTCAGACTTACGCAGTTCCTTGGTCACATCCGCATAGATGTTCAAGGTCGTGGAAATATCCGAATGTCCCAGCGCATCCTGAATCACTTTGATGTTCACGCCCGCTTCGCACATCCGGGTCGTGAAGGTATGCCGCAGGGTATGGCAGCTGAAACGCGGCAGGAGCACGGTGCTGTTCGGATTCTTCGCCAGCACTTCATCGTTGCAGTCCCGGATGATGCGCCGGATGGCCTTGTTCAGCGTTCCCTGATGCTGGCACTCTCCAAAGCGATTGACGAAGATGAAGTCCGTATAGCCATCCACCGTTACCGTGCAATGGATCTCTGCTTCTTCCTGATAGGCACGTTCCTTTTCAAAGGCTTCTTTCACGAAGTCCATCATCGGAACAGTGCGGACACCGGCCTTTGTTTTGGGCGAGTGGCAGTTGAAGTAGCAGCCCTTCTTGCCGCCGTTGTTCTCACGGTGGTCGTAGTTGACCAGCGTGTGATTGACGGAGATCGTGCCTTCCTCTAAATCCACATCGCACCAGCGCAAACCAGTGGCTTCTCCTACACGCAAACCAGTTCCCAGCATGACCGCAAAAATCGGGTACCAGTGCTGGTACTTCGGCGTTTTGGAGAGGTAGGACAGCAACAGATTCTGCTCTGCTACGGTCAGTGCCTTACGGCGGTTGGTTTCAAACTGATGTGCTTTTTTCAGCTCCCGCAGAACATTGTCCGAGGGATTGCTCCGCAGATAGCAATCATCCACCGCCATGTCCAGCACCTGATGCAAAACCGTGTGTACGCTGTCAATCGTAGAGATCTGCAAGCCCCGCTCATCCGCCAACGTGTTGTAGAACTGCTTCACGTCCGACTTTTTGAGCGCAGACACCTTCGATTTGCCGAAATCCGGTTCCACGAACTGCCGATAAAGGTACAGATAATTCTGAAAGGTGTTGTCCTTCAGACCGCGCTTCACCTTTGCCCACAGGGCGAACACATCATTCAGGGTGACATACCGCGCTTCGGCCTTGATGCCTTCCAGCGAATCTCGCTGAATGTCGTTTTCCTTTTCCCGAAGTTCCTCCAAGGTCGTAGCATAAATAGAATGCCGCTTGCCATCCGGGGAAGTCCAACGGAAATCGTACTTGCCATCTTTGCGCTGGGATTCCCCTTTGCGGAGAACCACACGCGCCTTGTCCTTGCGTTTCGTATTCTGAGTTGTTGCCATGAGCGTTGCTCCTTTCTACATCGCGGTGCAGAAAAGAGCGTTGTTCTGTGTTCATAGTACCACAGATACGCCATTCTCTGCAAGACGTTTTGAAAAATATCCGGGACATTTTCAAAGCGAGTACATTCGCTCCGTGTATTCATCCAGCTTGCGCCGCTTGATGAGCCGCTTGGAACCCACCCACAGCACGAACTGACAGTGCTCCTTATCCGATAATGAACGCAGCTTGTTGATGCCAATGCCGGAATAAGCCGCAGCTTCTTCCAGCGTCAGATTGCTCTTTTCCCAAATCGGGACATCCTTCATAGGCAGACCTCCAATTCCTTGTAACCGAACGCCTGTAACCAGGCAGGAAAACTCACTTTTTCTGCACACAGGGCATCCGGTGGGCTTTATACTTTTTCTTATCTTTTTAAGGTTACATGGTTACAGAAAGAGGAAAACGCAGCAGTCATGCGGACTTTTCGGTGTAACTGGGGTGTAACCGAACCTGTAACCAAATGTGTAACCGGTGTCCATCAGAAGGGAAAGCTCAGCTGCTTGGCTTCCGCATCCGTTATTTCGGAGAAATTTTCAGCCCCGGTTTCGGGGCTGGTTACGCGCTCCCAGCCTTTCTGAACGCCGTACTTCGGGTAACGCTTGGCGGTCTTATGAGCCTGCCAGCCTTGGATGTCGCCGCGCGAAATTCCGGTGTTCATGATCTCGCAAATAGCACGGGTCTCCCATTCTGCCGGGATATTGGTGTTGCCCAGTGCCTCCGCGTAAAGCTGTTTGGAACACACCCGATCACCTGCATAGTCCTCCAGAAAGGCGTAAATCATGCCAGCCTGCGCATCCTCCTGCATGAAGTCCTGCTGATGGGCTTGCAGTGTTTCCTGCATGGCAGGTCTGAATGCCAGCTTGTAGTTGCCGCTGTTGTAAATCGTCATTGCTTCCGCCCAAAGCTGGTCGATATAGGCGCGGGATTCATCCTCGTTGTCCAGAATGTGAACTTCGGCCAGTTCCGCGTCCACCGGGATTGGAATAAAGCGGCGGTTGCCTGTGCGGTCACGGGGCAAAAAATCCTGCCGATTGGTCGTGCCAGCAAAGACACACTGGCGCAGACGGTCGGCAGGATGGGTTTCGTAGGGGATTTTATAGGTTTCCTTCTGTTTGCTGAGAAAACTCTTGATTTCTTCGATGCTCTTGGCATTGGCGGTGGCGATCATCTCCGACATTTCAATGATCCAGTGTCCTTGCAGCTTTCGGAACACATTGTCATCGTCCAGCCGCCGCAGGTCATCTGAGAACCATTCATCCTTGACTGCCAATAGCCGGAAGAAGGTGGACTTTCCAGCACCCTGACCGCCCACCAGACAGAGCATGGTCTCAAATTTGCATCCCGGCTGGAACACACGCTTGATGGCTCCCAGCAGGAATATCTTCATTGCCTCGCAAGTGTAATCGTCCTCCGCAGCACCGAGAAAATGGTGCAGGACGTGGGCTATCCGCTCTGTTCCATCCCATTTCAGGCTGTTCAGATAGTCCCTGATGGGGTGGTAGCGGTTCTCATTGGCAACAATGCGGATGGCAGATTCAATCTTCTTCTCGCTGGATATGCCGTATTTCTCCATCCGCCGCAGGATATACTTCATGTCGGTGTCATTCAACGCCTTGCCGGAACGCGGCCAGCCCACAGGCTTTACAATGTCGATGCGCTCGCTCAACAGATTCAGCCGGATGGCATTGGCAAGCACATGGTCGTTTTGCAGTATCAATTCACAGTTTCTGATGGTACGTTGAATTTCTCCGTTGGAGTGCTTGCTCAGCATTTCTTTCACGTCCGCAATGGTTCGGGGCGCGTATTCTTCCTGATTGACTTCTTTGCTCAATAAACATCACCTCGTGTTTCTGATTTCTCGGCAACGGGTGGCACAGATGGCTTTCGCTGTATCTGCTCTGCCTGCAAACGGTTCAGCAGTTGCAGAACAGAATCCCGCGCCTTTTCCTTGACCTGTTCCTTGCCTTTCTGCCGGACTTCCGGCTTCAGGAGCTTATCCTGCAAGCGGGTGGCGGTGGTCTGCATGGTCTTGAGAAACTTGTTCAGAACATCGTCCAGACGATGAGCCGCATATTCTCTCGTGGACTGTGCAGCCTTTCGTTCCGGGGACAGCACCCACTTCTTTGTGTCCTCGATCATCCTCATATCTTCCTTGCGGGTCTCGGTGCGCACTACGTCCGTCACGACCTCTACCGCCTTGTCGTAGGCCGCAGCCGAAACCTCGTCAATCAGCGTTTCCATGTCGTTGACCTTGAGGGTCAACTCGTCCAGCTTGCTCTGCTGGGCGGCAAGCTGCTCCTTCTGCTTGGCAAGGATGAAGTCCTGCTTTTCCAGATACTTGCGGTTTCCGTACTCCGCTTCTTCCTCCAAATCCAGCCCATGCCGCTTGGCAATCTCGAACAGCATTTTCCGACAGGCAGCATCAAAGGTGATCTTGCGGTTGTTGCGGCGGCTGAGAGGTTTGGCCGGGTCAGGTAGCTCAAAGCCCAACGCTTCCAGTGCCTTTTCCTGCTGGGGAGCGATTTCGCCATACTGGTTCTCACAGTCGAACACATGACGCTCGTGGATGTGGGGCGTACTTTCGTCCAGATGCAACGCCCAGTCCAGCACATGAACGTGGTCGCCAAACTTGGCCTTGAACTCGTCAATGAACTCGGTGACGATGTTCAGCAAATCCTCTGCCGAAGCGTGTTCATCCAGCGTTCCCAACTGGCAAATGGTTTCTTCCGGGCAGGTCTTGCGGCTGGACAGCAAATCGGGAATGGAACGGTTGCGCTCTGTGTGCCGATTCTTGGCATTGCGTTCATTCTGCCCTTCGACAAACGCCGTGTAGTGGGTTTCATAGAATCGCCGTTCCACATCCGAAAAGGTCGCGGCCAGATCATCCGGGTCGGGTGGAGCGAGAACCGAGCGGAAGCCGTGGAAGCAGTCCCAGTAGATGTTGCCCTTGGCGCGTTCCTGATCGATGTGTTCGCTGTTGGCAAGGTTGAAACTCCGGTCATTGTGCTTGGGGTTATAGGTGCCATGGGTTCCGGCTCGTCCGTTGTGTCGTGTCAATTTCAGATAGACATCCCTCCGTTTCAACATCTTGGCGGGGAGAACGCAGCAGCGAAGCTGCTGAATCTGCCGCCTTTTTGCGCCAGATAATACCCAGTAGGGTATGACGCACAGCATCATATCACTGGGGCAAAGGGCTGCACCCTCTGCACTCCTGCACCGGGCAAGCAAAGATTTGCGAATCCCTGCCATCAGCTCGTCCGGCTTTTTCAGTGGGCCATTTTGACCCACTGGTTTTGTTACGGGTAAAATCAAGTGCCGGGTGGCAGCGCCTGATTTCCAATAGACCTTGAAGCGTTACAGATGGAATCAGATTGTCTTCTTGGCAACCTGATTTTTACGATAGTGTAAGCTGCCGTGTTACGGATAGAACCGGAGTTATCAAAATGAGAACTCCGGTGGCTTCGTTACGGACGAAATCAAGTTATCATTTTGATAACCTGATTTTGATACGGCTAAAATCAAGTTACGGAAAGCGTAACCTGATTTCAGCCGCGCAGCCCAAATTCCCATTTTGAGGATTTGGGAACAAGAAATTTAAGCGTTACGGTATTTTGGTACTTCCCAAAATGGGAAGTACCACTTTACTTTATAAAAGTAAGCGTGGGTGAGGAACTTGACAATCTTTATCAAGTTCCTCAAAGAGAAGCATGAAATCTGGCAAGTGACAAAAATTGTCAGTTGCCAGAGTATCTCTTCGTTTTGCGCTGGCGGTAGTCTTTCTGCCGACAGGCATTGCTGCAATATCTGGCATCTGCCC
>OLGN01000687.1_pt1 | contig 24879 bp, 26 predicted proteins | sample 1605941 | NCBI WGS metagenome assembly OLGN01 (sample SAMN03283269) | human gut metagenome | biome: human-associated habitat; material: feces | host: Homo sapiens | place: USA | collected 2013
GCTCTTTACCGTCTTTGGTAACCTTCTTTGCGGTTTTTCCGCTTGATGAACTACCGCATGATGCAAGAAGAGTTGCTGTCAATGCTGTCGATGCTATTATTGCGATTATCTTTTTTATGTTCATTTTTAAATCTCTCCTGTTAAATTAATTATTTTACGTCAAAGTGTTTAAGTTTTTTCTTGCCAATAAACTGTAGGATCCTGTCAGCAGCAAAGCCAATCACAGCAAGTGTGACGATTCCTGCAAAAGCCCAGCTTGTTTTGTAATAAAGCTTCGAGCTGTTTATAAGATAACCAAGGCCATCACTGCCGACCAGCATTTCAGCTGCCACAACACAGATGATAGCTGAGCTAAGTCCTAGTCTTATTCCAGTGTAGATATTAGATACCGCTGATGGTACAACTACTGTGAAAAAAACTCTTGCTTTTTTTGCCCCCATGCAGGAAGCTGCTTCCACGAGCTGCTTATCAGTTGAAGCCACACCCGCTATAGTGTTTACGAACATAGGGAAGAATGATGCGTAGAAAATAAGTGCTACTTTTGATTCTTCGCCTACTCCGAACCACATTAGAAAGAGTGTCGTCAATGCGATAGCAGGCACAAATCTGAAAAAGCTAAGTATAGGTTCAACGAGCCAGCGTACAGGTCTGAAATTTCCTACAATAAGACCCATAGGAACAGCAAAAATTATTGAAAGTAGCCAGCCTTTTATTACTCTTCCAACGCTTGCAACAATGTCACTCCAAAGAGTTCCGTCTTTGATAAGTTCCTTCATGCTGTCGATCGTTTCCTTTGGGCTTGGAAGAAAATATTCATCATATTTCAAAGATCCTATTCCCCAAAGGGCAATTATTGCTACCCATGATATGATGCCACATTTTAGTATCTTCTGTATAGCAGAGGACTTTGTTTTATTATTTTCCATCTTTAATGTTATCCTTATTAAATATAGTACAGCTCTGAGTCATCAAGAGCTTTGTTTACGAGAATATTTGTAGTGTTTTCATCAATAGTGTAAAGCTTCTTGATAAGTACTTTTACCTTATCACCTTTTTTCAGACGGGAAGCGTTCAGCGGATATCTGCCTGTTACTGAGATACCGTCTATGGAAGCTTTAACCTCAAAGGCGTTTCCTCTGAATGAAACTTCTTCCACAACGGCATCCTCCATTGAGCTTTCAAATTGGTGATACTCGCTGTCTTCAAATTTGTTTATCTCGATAAACTCAGGTCTGATTATAGCTGAAGTCTTGCCCTCTGCTGTTTCAAAGCCTTTGAGCTTGCTGTAGTCCTCGATAACTGCGGACTGACCGATAAACTGAGCAACAAAAGGAGTTTTAGGTTCAAGGTATATCTCAACTGGATTGCCTATCTGCTCAACTCTGCCTTTTTTTGTGATAACAATTTCGTCTGCGACCTCTATTGCTTCGTCCTGATCGTGTGTAACGAAAATGCTAGTTATGCCTATTTTATCAATTGTATCACGAAGCCATGTTCTCAGTTCTTTTCTTACCTTTGCGTCGATAGCTGCAAAAGGTTCGTCAAGTAGAAGGAGTTCAGGCTGAGGTGCCAGTGCTCTTGCAAGAGCGATACGCTGCCTTTGACCTCCGCTGAGCTGGTCAGGATAACGCTTGCCAACGTCAGGCAAGCCAACAAGTTCAAGAAGCTCAGCCACACGTTGTTTGATAAACTTCTTATCTTTTTTCTGAACCTTCAGACCATAAGCTATATTATCGTAAACTGTCATAAAAGGGAAGAGCGCATAGCTTTGAAAAACAAATCCGATACCTCTTTCATTTGATGGAAGTTTGTTGACATTTTTACCATCTATAATAATATCGCCGCTATCCTGTTTTTCCAAACCTGCAAGCATACGCAGGATAGTTGTTTTACCGCTGCCGCTCGGTCCAAGCAGACCGATAAGCTTTCCCTTTTCAATACCAAAACTTACGTTATCCGAAGCTTTAAAATCGCCAAAACTTTTATTAATGTTTTTTAATTCTATATACATAGCTGACAACTCCAATTAAGATATATTGCTGTGATAGTTCCAGTGTCAACATCGCTGCATTCGCTTATTAATCTTTGACAATTTAAGCTCCTCACTTTCAATTCATATCAAGGCGATATGATTAGTATGCTTTTATTATACATGATTTTATGGAAATGTCAATAGTTATGAATGATTTTCATTAAATCATACATATATGATAGGAATACTTTATTATTGTTGTACATTTTATTCATAACTAACATATATGAGAAATATGATATACAGAAATGTTTGATAATACTCTTGACAAAGTGTGTAAATAGTGATATAATCACTATATTCATAGTAAAGCTATATGAATAATATAATATATATTGGAGGAAATAAAAAAATGCTTACAGAACTGACAAACCAGAATTGCAACGAGCTGATATCAGCAGACAAACCGCTTGTTATAGAATTTTACTCACCTACCTGTGTTCACTGTAAAAGAACAGAGGCAGGGCTTAACGAAGCTGCAGAAGAGCTTGGAGAGACCGCTATCATAGCTAAGTGTGATATCACATCTCAGCCAGATCTTGCGAAGAGATATGACGTTACAGCACTGCCAACACTCCTTTTTATAAAGAACGGTGATATCAAAAACAAGCTTGAGGGTTTTACACACAAGCTGATAATTCTTGACAATATTAAGAGATTATAAAAAAATCAGTCCGATGTTTTGAGCATCGGGCATTTTTTTTGAGCAAAAGGTCTTGACAAAGTAGGGAGTTTATGATAAAATAATAATGTTGTGTTGTATGCGGGTGTGGCGGAATTGGCAGACGCGATAGATTTAGGTTCTATTGGCAACACCGTGCAGGTTCAAGTCCTGTCACCCGCACCATATTGGTGAGACTAAATGGATGCTCACCCTTAAAAGCCCGTATTTACGGGCTTTTTTCATGCTTTTCAGCTGAAAAATTCAAGGTAAAAACCATGGATGCTTTTTCATGATTTTCACCGACCGGAAGGGTTCGAACCCTCGACAAATGAATATTGTCAAATAAAACGGCAAGCTTTGAGCAGATTTCGCTCCCGGCTTGCCGTTTTTTTATAAAAAAAACATTCACAAAGTTTAGAAGGCTGTTTTGTCAAATATCACGAAATGCGATAAACGACAAAGCGGCCTTTTTTTGTTTCAAAGGAGGCTCGATAACAAAAATACTATAAAAAGGGAATCTAAAACGACTGGAGGTGATCAAGTAAAAAATGAACAGTAGTCAGACCGATGACATGACCGAAGAACCCGATATGGGAATGACGATGTGAGGTGTAATATGATTTACAACGAAAAGAAGATAGAAATGCTCAGGCAGAGATATCCCGAAGGAACACGAATTTGCCTTGACCACATGGAGGACTTGTGTCCCGTAGAAAGCGGTACTTGCGGAACAGTGCGGTTTGTGGACGATGCCGGTACTCTGCATTGTAAATTTGACAACGGAAGAATGCTCGGTGTTATCCCCGATGTGGATCAGTTCCATAAAATCGATCAGGAACAAGCTCAGACAGACGAGCAAGCAGAAGAAAATGCTCTGAATGACGAAATTACAGAAACAGAGGAAATTGAAGAATCCGAAGAAATGGAAATGTCAATGTAACGGTTAAGTTTTGAAAAAGACTTAGCCGTTTTTTTATTACACAAACAAGAAAGGATCGGTGATAAATGATAAAATATTTCGATATCTTTGCAGGCATTGGCGGATTTCGCTCAGGACTTGAAAAAGCAGGAGGCTTTGAGTGCGTCGGGTACTGCGAAATTGACCGATATGCTAAAAAGGCATACGAAACAATGTACGATACAGAAGGTGAGGTGTATTACGATGACGCAAGAAAAATTGACCCAAACGAGTTACCCGATTTCGACCTTATATGCGGAGGCTTCCCTTGCCAAAGCTTTTCAATCGCTGGAAAAAGGGGCGGATTTGACGACGCAAGAGGAACTCTGTTCTTTGAAATTGCCAGAATCGCTGCCGTTAAAAAACCTAAATATCTGCTGCTTGAGAACGTACCCGGATTGTTATCGCATGACTCAGGCAGGACGTTTGCGACCATCCTTGGTTCGCTGGACGAATTGGGGTACGATGTCGCATGGCAGGTGCTTAACAGCGCAAATTTTAGAGTCGCCCAATCCCGAAAAAGAGTGTTCATTATCGGATTTCTTAGAGAAAAATGCGCCGGAAAAGTATTGTCTTTCACGGACGCAAATCCAAAAACTCTTGTACAACGCATACCCGGACGAGAGGGCTGCAGAGTGTACTCAGCCGACGGACTGAGCATAACGCTTACGGGAACGGCAGGAGGCTTCGGAGGAAAGACAGGACTTTACGAGATCATAGGACTTCCGATCAAGGTCAAAACCAAGTCGGGCTATCAGTTAGCATTGCCCGGCGACAGTATTGATCTCGCCTACCCTAACATTAATTCAAGACGAGGACGTGTAGGTCACGATGTAGCACACACGCTGACAACAAGCTGTAATCAGGGATATTACGCTATGTGTATCGATATGAATCCCGAACCGAAAGTTACAGAGCTTGCGAGGTGCATAACGTCAAGGCAGGACAGCGGTATAGGTCACCATAAAGGAGAAAAGTCGGGGGTGATCGTGATTAGCGATCCGATTGCGGTGCTTACTCCCGAAAAGGAGAAAGTTCGTCAGCAAGGGCGAAGATTTAAACTTCCAAACGAGCCGATGTTTACGATAACTGTCACCGATAAACACGGGGTGATCTACTGCGGATATATCCGCAGGCTCATGCCTTTGGAATGCTGGCGTTTGCAGGGGTTTACAGACGAGCAGTTCAACAAGGTGGCGGCAACGGGAATGTCAGACGCACAGCTTTACAAGCAGGCAGGAAATGCCGTGACTACGAATGTTATCGAGGCTCTTGCAAGGTTTATTTTAGAAATTGACAAGGAGAATGCAAATGAATAATATGATAAAGATATTTGAAAGTAAAGAATTTGGAAAAGTGAGAACTGTGGTACGAAACGGAGAAACTTGGTGGATATTAAAAGATATCTGCCGAGTGCTTGAAATGAAAGCAAACAGTGCCGGAGAGGTCGTCAAAAGACTTGATAAAGATGAGTACGATTCAATCGGACTCACCGATTCGCTCGGAAGAAAACAGAAAGCATATGTCGTAAGCGAATCAGGTTTGTATTCAATTCTTGTAAGGTCTGATAAACCTAAAGCAAAGCCTTTTCGTAAATGGATCACGACCGAAGTACTCCCAACTATCCGTCGCACAGGCGGTTACGTCGGCAACGAAGAAATGTTCATAGAAAACTATCTCCCGTTCCTTGACGAACCGTATCAGAATCTTTTCCGCTTGCAGATGATGGCGATAAATCAGCTGAACGAACGAATCCGCCACGATCAGCCGCTGGTGGAGTTTGCGGAACAGGTTGCAGGCACAGAAAATCTGATTGATATGAACGCTATGGCAAAGCTTGCAAGAGCCGAAAATATCCCTGTCGGCAGGAACAAGCTTTACGGCTGGCTCAAAGGAAAAGACGTTCTTATGGCGAATAATCTGCCGTATCAGGCGTTTATCGACCGAGGATATTTTGCGGTCAAGGAGTCGGTGTTTGAGGTGGACGGTCTGAAAAAGACATACCAGCAGACGTTTGTTACAGGCAGGGGGCAGCAGTTCGTCATAAATTTGCTCAAAAAATATTATGGAAAAGAGGTTTTGCAATAATGGAGATAGTAAGCGTTACTTTACACGATCTGAGAAAAATGAATAACAGCGAGGCTCTTATCCTGCAAGGCTGCGGCGGTGACCTTAAAGAATGGGTTGACGGCATAAACGATATGCTGACCGAAATCGGAATATTGCAGAATGAAAGTCGATTTGAAAAGGCGTATAGCTTTCATAATGAGGATCTTACCTGTTTGCTGTTTCCGTTTGATGACGTTCAGCTTGATATCGGTAAGCTTGCAATGTGGAGATTGCATACACACGAGCAGTTCGGAGGTACATGGCTTTCCGATTATGTTCCGAACAGACTTGGCGGTTTTGTTTCGGAAAAAGAACAAAAACAGAATGAAGATTGCAGTCCTATGGAAGAAACCGAAGATTTAGGAATGGAGATGATGTAATGGTGTATTTATTCACAGGAATGATAATCGGAGGGATTATCGGACTGACGGTCGGCAGCCTTGCTGCGGCTTTTAAGGCAGCTGAAAAAGAGATCGCACGTCTGGACAAGGAGGTAAGTGATGCACACAAACAGAATTAAAGCTAAAGTTGACTTCAAGTTCTGCCTCGGCAGTATTCCAGCAATGCTGAGAGCCACAAAGCCCGTACTTTCGGAAAGGCAGTACAAGGAGCTGTGTAACGAGGTCAATAAAGCCAACGGCTACCTTGAACAGAAACGCATCATATTCAGCTATGTTGATCCAATAATCAAGGGCTGAAGTAACCACAATTAAATAACCACTAAGGTCGTTTTGCCAATGACAGAAAACTTCTGTTTTTAGCAAAGCGACTTTTCTGCTGTTGGTATAAACAGCAGAAAGGAAAAAAATGAACAGTTTTATGTCATGGGTAGGCGGAAAGAAAGCGTTGCGTGACGCCGTGCTTGCTCGCTTTCCTCCATATTATGAACGGTATATCGAGGTTTTCGGGGGCGCAGGCTGGGTGCTTTTTCGCAAACCGCCCGGTATGGATTTTGAGGTGTACAACGATTTTAACGGAAACCTTGCAAACCTGTACCGCTGTGTAAGAGATAAACCGAATAAGCTGAAATACAAGCTTCGTTATGTCCTCGATTCTCGTGAAGATTTCGACTGGATTGCTAGTCTTCACAAGCGAGGTCTGTTCAGCAGATTTCGTGATGTTGACAGGGCGGCGAAGTTTTATCAGCTTATTAGATACAGCTACGCAAGTGGACTTGACAGCTTTGCAAGTCAGCCGCATTCTATTTGGTCGGATTTCCCGATGATAGACTTGGCGGCAAGAAGATTGCAGAAGGTAGTAGTTGAAAACAAGGATTTTGAAAAGCTGATAAGGCAGTACGATCGCCCCGTCAGCTTTTTTTACTGCGATCCGCCGTATTTTGCAACCGAAAACTACTACAAGGACGTGGGTTTTAAAACCAAGGATCATATTAGGCTCAGAGATTCGCTAATGGATATCAAGGGTAAATTCCTTGTTTCCTACAATGACTGTCCCGAAATCCGTGAGCTGTGGGACAAACCGAATATTCACATCGAGGAAATTTCAAGAATAAACAACCTTGCACAAAGATACGATGGAGGTTCGCAGTATGCGGAGCTTTTAATTTCAAATTACGATACAAGCGAGAGATTACGGGCGGTTCGCCAACTTTCGCTGTTTGACGATGAAACAGACAATTTTGGAGGTATAATTTTATGAAAAAAATAATTTTTGCACAAGTAATGGCAGACAACGGAAAAAGCGTATTTTCGGGGCTTTTTGATGAAAACGGCGATCCCGTAAGCGTAGAAACGGAGTGCGATGATAGCGGAGTGACGCTTACGATATGGCGAAATGCTCCCGAAAGAGAACGCCGTGACTGCGGTATCTCAGAGGAAGAGATTGAGAGGACTTGCGCTATGCATGATGACTGCAGTGATTGTCCGCTGTGGGATTATTGCAATGAAGATGAGGAGGTTGTATCATGAGTTATCTTTATAGACATTCTTTTGAAAACGCTGAACAAAGCGGAGAGATCGAGGCATACCGTGAAAGTCAGAAAGAAAATATCCGATGTAAAAATGCGATAGAAAAAGCTATTGCGGATAATTTTGACGGCTATTATTTAAGCGATACAGCGGTCAGGACAGCGCTTGCCGATTTCGGTTATGACCGCACAATGTGGGTGCTGGCGGTAAGTATTCTGAATAAGAATGATGACGGACGTTTCTCACATGAAAATAAGGAGTGGGCAAGGTCTGTTATCCCCCCATATATTTCCCAAAAAGAAATGCGGGAATATTGCGTTGATTCTCATCCTGCCGTGCTTAACGGCTTTATCGATGAGGTCAGAAAGGAATATAGCAAGCTCGGACTTGTGGGAGAAAAGCAGTGCGTTCACTCCGATAAGCCGCAGGACTACGAAAGAAAGCTGTTGATCCTTAAGCCGGAAATTCTTAATGAGCAGTTCAAGAGCCCCATAAATCAGTATTTCTACGCAACGGGAGGTTTTGGCTGCGATCCCGAAAAATCGGGCAGAAAGGTGTTCGGGCAGTTTCTTGCGGACGGCGAGAAGGCGCATTTTTACCGTGAGGATTTCTGCGGAGTTGCGGACTATGATCAGATTCCAAAATGGGCAGTTGAACGGCTTGCGCAGATAGAAGCTCCGCAGATGAAAATACGCATATTTCAGATCGATCACGACAAGGACAGTAACAAGCTTGCTTTTATGAATTATGATTACGCACAGGCACACGGCGGAGTGGATTCGTCCATATACCGTCAGATCTACGGCGGTACGGTAAACTGCAAAAGCCTTGAAAGCGTTTTTGCCCTCTGCAATTCGGACAAAACACCTCCCGGATATTACGGCGAGTCGATGTCCGTTTCTAATGTTATAGAGGTCTGTGAGGGCAAAAATAAAGGTTTTTACTTCTGCAACAGCGTTGGATTTAAGCCTATTGACTTTGATATTACTCGGACAGACCATAATGATATGATGAAAATTCTTGTAGTGGAGAACGGCAAAACACCATATAAAGCGGAAATTCGGCACGATATCCATGCTATGCAGTCTGTGGTCGAAGGCTGTATCGAGCCGATATATTTCGAACCAAAGCAGGACGCTCTTGTCTGGTGCAACGACGAGTTTCTGCTGAATAATTCCGAACCAAACAGAATGGTTGGAGATTGTCTCGTTCACGGTACTTTTTATGTGTCGGGAAACTGCAAAAACGAATACGGCGAATGGGACAGCTGTTCGCTTACCGACGAGCAGATCGAGAAATATTCTGAAATATTTGAAACTCCCGTTATTGTATTTGAGCAAGCGGAAGAACTGACCGAGGATTTTGAGGAAGCGGAAGAACCCAAATTTACAATGTCATAAACGAAAGGATCAGGTGATGCAGATGAAAATTTCAGCGACTATCAACAGACTTGTGGACAAACAGGATTCATCGGTAAAAGCGTATGCCAGCGTGACAATAGACGGAATGTTTGCAGTTCACGGACTGAGAGTAATGGAAACCGAGAAAGGCAGATTTGTAAATATGCCCTCAACTTCATACACAGACCGTGACGGCAACAAACAGTATTCGGACATTTTTCACGCAGTCACAAAATCGGCGAGAAATGCGCTTAATCAGGCTGTTCTGAATGCTTACGATGTCAAACTTCAGCAGATACAGGCAACAGAGATTGAGGTTGAAAATACTCCCGACGAGGAAATGTCCGACGAGCCTGCGGATGAACCTGAGCCTGAGATGTCAATGTGAAATATATCACAAAAGAATACTGTATACTTTGTTGCTTTGGTAGAATTTCTTTGAAAAGACTGGATTATGATATATCTCTGTGATATAGTGAAAGAAACAAATTTATCGGGGTGATACTATGAAAAAAGCAATAACGATCTTAGCTATATGCAGTCTGCTGCTTACAGCCTGCGGACAGATAGACGATACAGAATCCAAAGTGGAAACTACTACGACAACGGTTTCTGAAAGCACAACCGATACGGAAACTTCATCGGCAAAAGAAGAAAAGGATACAAGCGAAGCCACAACTACTACGAAAAAGAGTTCGCAGACGGTATCCTCATCTTCAAAGCCGACGGGTATTACTGTAACTACCACAAAGAAATCAGGTTCGTCAGGTGCTTCGGGAAACTCAATTCAGGGACAAAACAATGCTGTTCAGAATAACAACGGTCAGGAAAATTATCAGCCTGCTCAGAATAGTCAGCAGGCCGATAATTCGCCGCCCGATAACAATCAGAGCAATAACGGTGCGCAACAGAATAACCAATCATCTGACAATAAGCCTCAGAATAACAACCCTTCTCCTCCGGTTACAACGGCAAAACCTGCGGTGACAAATCCGCCGACTACTACACCAAAACCGCAGACTGAACCGCCGGAAGATATAATTGAAGATACAACAAGCCTGCAAAGCGTTTTGAATTATGTAAATTCGCTCGGAAGAACAACCGATGAATATTACAATATAGGTGCAGGATTGGGGCACAACGGCTCTGATTATGGAAAAGCCGAAGCTGTTTACAATTGGATCAGAGGGAACGTCAGCGGAAATTGTCAAGTATTCTCAGCAGCAACAATGTACGCTTGTAAAGGTGTGGGACTTGAATGTCGGTATGCGTTTTTCTCACCGGATGCCTGGTACGGTCATATGGCAAACTTGGTATGTGTGGAGGGAACATGGTATGTGTTCGATACACAGGGCGGCAGATTTTTAAAATCAGATAAATACGGTGAAATAACCCGAATATTTGATGAAAATGATAATACAATTGAAATTTCGATAAGCGAATCGGCTTATTGATAATATGTAACAAATATGCAAGTGAGAGAGCCGAAGAAATTTCGGCTCTTTTTCTTTGCGTGAAATCAAAGGAGAAATGTACTTTATGTTTAAAATTAAATCAAAGATTTTAAAGAAACTTAGCGCAGGGTTCATGGCAGGACTCTGCGCTTTTTCAATGCTCGGCTCTACAATGAGCGGAGTAATTACTGCAAATGCCGCAAGTACTTCGACCGAAAACTCTGCGTTTCCATCGGCAGATACGGTGATCGCAAAGGCGGCAACGCTTCTCGGTTCTCCGTATACTTTCGGAAATAAGGGATATTGGTACGCATACAATCAGGGTCAGTATACTCCGCTGTCGGTACAGACGATAAACAATCTCGGTATCGACTGTTCGGGACTTGTGTACTATACGCTGACGCAGCTTGGATACAAGACTTCGGGATTTTCTTGGAACAACCCCGTTCCTGTGGATACCGATCACTGGCTGACGGTCAACGACAACTGCACTATCAGCTACGGCGGTAAAACTTCCAAGGTCGATGTTGAAAAGAAAAACATCAAGACCACAGACCGTCCATACTGGGAGTGTTCCAACGGTTCGACTATTACGCCCGGTTCTGTAGTGGTGGCTCAGAATCCATATGGCGAAGATCATGCGTGGATTTACATGGGCGAATTTAACAGCCGTTCAGATGTAGTGTCTTACCTGAAATCTATCGGCGTTTCAGAAAGTCTTATCAATTCCAAAACAGTAGGTGACGGAAAAGGCGACGGCGGCAAGCATTGGAGAATCGAGGCTAACGGCTCTGAGGGTGTTGTAATTAATAACAAGACCGACGGTAAAACAGCAACTGCTATGAATATGTCGGCTTTTAGGATCACAAAGACCGACGTGACTTTTGAGATAGATAAGTATAATACAAATGGTGATCTTGTGGGAAAATCAAGCGTTGATAATTCTACAGCGGTATATGGAATCTATCATGATAAGTCCTGCAAAAACAAGGTTGCCGAAATCAAAATAGGAAGCAATGGAAAAGGCTCTGTAAAGCTGCCAAGCAAGACTTATTACGCAAAAGAATTGAAGGCTCCAACAGGTTATTCAGTTGATCCGACCGTATATACAATCAAAGCAGGAAAAAACAAGGTGAAAGAGGACTATGAAACAGGAACAATCAAAATTAACAAAACTGCCGAGGATGGCATAATCAGCGGCAGGGAGTTCAATATATCCTATACCTATAACGGAAAATCCCTTACCGAAACTGCTAAAACCAATGCAAAAGGCATTGCGACCTTAGATGATCTGAAAGTTTATGATATGTCCACAGGCAAGGCTATCACTTACACTGTTTCCGAAATCAACGTAGATACGAGATATGAAACTCCCAAGGCGAAGAATGTCAAGCTTACAGACGGCGACGTTGATCTGACTGTCAATGTAAAGTTCAACAATGAACTCAAAACAGGCTCTATTAAGATCAACAAGCAGTCTGAGGATAATCAGAACGGCGGCAGAGAATTTACTGTAACAGGTAACGGCAAGACTTACAGCATAAAAACAGGTTCTGACGGTGTTGCAATTCTTTCCGATATCCCCGTATACGACAGTAACAATCAGAAAATTGTTTACACGATTTCTGAAAAAAACGTTCCCGTAAAGTATGTTGTTCCTGCCAGTCAGACGGTTACTTTGACAGCTGACGCAACCACAACCAAGACCTTTAAGAACGTTCTCAAAAAGTTTACCGCCCAAGTAACAAAGCAGGATTCCGAAACAGCTTCCGCTCAGGGCGACGGTACTCTTTCAGGTGCAGTTTACGGCATTTACCGTAACGGCGAGCTGGTGGACACCTACACAACCGATGAAAACGGATATTTCAAGACAAAGGAGTATGTCTGCGGAAACTACACTGTTCAGGAAATTTCACCAAGCGAGGGATATCTGCTTGATGAAACTGTGTACCCGGTTGGTGCAGAAACTGAGAATTATTCCATTGAGCATAACCCCATTTCTATGACAGTGACCGAGGACGTTCTCAAGGGAAAAATCAGCATAATCAAGCATTCCGATGACGGCTCAACGCAGATCGAAACTCCCGAAGTCGGTGCAGAGTTTGAGGTTTATCTCAAGTCATCAGGCTCTTATGAAGCTGCAAATGACAGCGAAAAAGACTACCTCGTATGCGATGAAAACGGCTATGCACAGACTAAAATGCTCCCTTACGGAATCTATGTCGTTCATCAAATTAAGGGTTTGGAAAATACCGAACAGATGGAGGACTTTGAAGTCAATATCAGCGAAAACGAAAAAGAATATTTCTATTTGCTCAATGACGCAGTAAAAAAATCCTTTGTGAAAATCGTAAAAAAGGACGCAGAAACAGGCAATGTGATCCCCGTTTCAGGAATCGGCTTCAAGGTTTGGGATTGTGCAAATTCCGAATATGTTTCGCAGAAAATTTACTATCCGTCTGAGATGATTCTTGATGAATTTTATACAGACGAAAGCGGCTCTCTTATGCTCCCGAACGAGCTTGCTTACGGCGATTATGAGCTTCACGAAGTGCAGTCGGCGGAGGGTTATGTGCTTGATAAAAATCCTGTTCCATTTACAATTGACGGTTCAGTGGAAACCGTAGTTGTGGAGAAAACAAATACCGCACAGAAGGGCAGAATTTCTGTTCAGAAAACAGGCAATGTTTTTGCAAGCGTAACTGCTCTTGGCAGCGCAATATATATCGATGAAAACGGCGAGGTTCACGAAAGTGGGCAGACCGCCTATACTCCCGTTTTTGCAAAAGAAAATCTCAGTGGCGCAGTATTTCAGGTAATTGCAAGCGAGGATATCATAACTGCCGACGGCACGATCAGAGCCAACGCAGGCGATGTTGTGGCAGAGCTTGTAACAGACGAAAACGGGTATGCAGAAACTGATTTACTGTATCTTGGCAAGTATGAAGTCAAGGAAATTACTGCTCCTGACGGCTATGTTCTGAACGCAGAATCTCAGTTTGTTGAGCTTACCTACGCAGGGCAGGAAATCGCAGTTCGTGATACCGTTGGCACAGCTTTTGAAAATGACTATCAGGGCATTGAAATTTCTCTTTCTAAGGTTATGGAAAATGATGAAAAGTTCGGAATTTCAGCGGAAGAAAGTTACAAAAATGTTCGTTTCGGATTGTTTGCCGCAGAGGATATTACTGCCGCTGACGGCTCGGTAATTCCTGCCGACGGTCTGATTGCGGAGGTTTCGCTGAACGAGGATATGACGGCTGTAATTGCAGAAAAAATTCCGTTCGGCAAGTATTATGTTCAGGAAATTGCAACCGATGAGCATTATGTTTTGAACGGTAAAAAGTACCTTGTAAACTTCGAGTATATGGGACAGGAAGTAACTACTGTTTCAATCGACTGCGGGCAGTTCGTAAATGAACTGAAACGTGGTAAAATCGAGGGAATCAAGGTAAATGAGAGCAACGAACCTCTTGAAAATGCTCTGTTCGGACTGTTTGCTGTTGATACCGCTGAGTTTACTGCCGACAACGCATATATGACCGCTGTTTCCGATGAAAACGGACACTTTGAATTTGACAAGATCCCATACGGCGAGTATATCGTCAGGGAAATCGAAGCTCCCACAGGCTACATTTTAAGCGATGAAAGCTACCCCGTGACTATTTCTGAGGACGGAGAAATTATCGAAATTATAGCAGTAAATAAGCCTATAACTGTTGAGATAAGTAAACAAGATGTGTATGGAAACGAGCTTGCAGGTGCAGAAATGCAGCTTGAAAATTCTGATGGCGAAGTCGTTGATAAATGGACTTCCGATGGAACAAACCATGTTGTTACCGAACTTCCTGCGGGAGGTTACACACTTAAGGAAATTGCTGCTCCCGACGGTTATGTTATCGCAACCGACATCAGATTTACAGTTGATGTTTATGGCAAGATTACTGTAGAAAATGTGGACGCAACCGCTGTTTCTGAGAACGGCAATCCGCTGATTGTTATGGTAGACGAGGCTGAGAAAATATCTGATGTTCCTGATACCCCGTATACAGGCGATAACCACAGCAATTTTGCGGCTTACGCAATGCTTGGAGCTGCAAGCTTGATTATTGCTGTCCTTATCATCACAAAGAAAGGGAAAAAGCATGAATAAGAAAGCGATTAGAATTGCGGCTGCCGTCAGTGCAGCCGCTCTCCTTTGCGGAGGAATTTATCTTCTTGTGAAAAACGATTTGGCACAGAAAATTAAGTGGCGTGATATTATGATATACGCTCCTACCCCGATAGCGCAGGAAACGCTTGATATGGCGGTAGATAACCGTTCTGAAAAGCCGTCCGCAGACAGAGTTCCCGAGGATACAAAAGACGAACTGACCGCACAGGTCCGGCAGCTTTCCGAAGATCATAGCGATTCTGTCGCATGGCTGTATATTCCCGACACGAATATCGATTACCCGATCATGCAGTCGGGCGATAACGAATATTACTCTCACAGAGCGGTGGACGGCTCATATTTGTACGCAGGCTCGCTTTTTATGGACTACAGAAATTCCTCGGATTTCACCGATTTCAATAGTGTTATCTACGGTCACAATATGGGAAACGCAACGTGTTTTGCGGACATTCCGAATTACGAAAACGAAGAATATTTTATGAACCACAGCTACGGCTGGCTGACTACCGATGACGATGTTCGGCTGATAGATTTCTTTGCGGTGGCAAGGACTTCTGATACAAGCGGACTTTATCTTGCCGACCCAACCTTTGAAGAGTGGGATTCACAGCTTAGAAACTGTGCGAGCATTTACAAGGAGATCGGTATTTCTCCCGATGATAACCTGATAACGCTGTCCACCTGCACTTCTGCGGAGGGTAACAGTCGTACAATTTTGGTAGGAAAAATTATAGAGGAGTGATGTGAAATGAAGTTAAAAAAGACGAAAAAGAAGATACTTGCAGCGGTCGCAAGCGCATTGTGCTTTGCAGCGATGATGTCGACCTCAGCCTACGCATCGGGAGATGTTGCGGGAGCTGTGCAAAGCACTTGGAGTACCGCAAGATCGCAGGTGGTTTCGGTTGTAAACAACGTTGTGTTTCCTGTGATTGACGTAATATTGGCGGTTTTGTTGTTTGTCAAGATAGGTATGCTTTACATGGATTACCGCAAGCACGGTCAGATAGAATGGACTCCGGCGGCTATTCTGTTCGGCTGTTTGATCTTTACTCTGACGGCTCCGTTGTATATCTGGTCAATCGTTTAAAAAGGAGAATTTGTGTATGAAAAAAATATATTCAGCTATGTTTTCAGCGGCAATTGCAATGATAATGACCGCCTGCGGAACGATTTCTCCGCCAACAGCACAAACGACAACGGCAGTTACAACAGCCGAAACCAATGTGCAAAGCTTGACGGACTTATCTTCATCTTCGGACTCTGACAGCAAAGTTGATTCAGAAAAAATACAATCCGATACCTTTATCGCAGAGTTTTTCGATTCAAATATCAGCTTTGAAGATACAAGCGAATTGGTTACTGAGTCGATGAAAGGCTGTTCCTTTGAATCGGAAAAAGATGAGTCAAACGGAATACAGAAAATTATGCTTAAAGGCAAAAACGGCGGAGGAATAGTTAATGTTCTATGCATTGATTTAAGTCAAAGTAATCTTGATTACGACATGGAATATATCCTTGAAAACTTCGGGGATTACTATTTCGGACAGACCTCCGCACAGATGAGCGGTATCACTGAGGATGATTTTGTGTCAAATTATCGTATGACAACAAATGTATATTCAAAAGGAAAATATCAGCAGTACGGCTCTGTTCAGAAGTCTGACGGTATGGTGACGCAGTTTGGGTACACGGAAACCTATGCTGTGCTTAGTGAAAACAAGCTGACAGTAGTATCAGGAGCATATCTTGGTACGGATATGATGGAAAGGCAGAGCTTTTCGCAGCTTATGGGTAAGCTTGCGGAAAATGTCAAGTATTAAAGGTTGGTGTAGTTATGCCATATATCCCATTTACAGACGAACAAAAAGTCCTTGCAAATTCGGTAGACTTGGAGCAGTTTTTGCGTATGCGGGGTGAAAAGCTGGAACGTGTCGGCAGAGAGCATAAGCTCATTTACTACGACGGTTCGGGCAGGCACGACAGCATAACGCTCCGTGGCTCGACTTGGTTCGACCATAAAAATCAAGTGGGCGGCGGAGCAATAAAATTCATGCAGGAATTCTATGATATGGACTTTCAGACGGCTGTTCACGAACTGTTAGGACAGACGATAACTCCCCTCTCTTATGCTCCTTCAAAAGCTGTTGTGCATGAAGAAAAAACAAAAGAGTTCAAGCTTCCCGAAGCGAACAGCAATATGCACAGAGTGTTCGCATACCTCATAAAACAGCGGTTTATTAATCCCGAAATTATCAGTTTTTTTGCAAAACAGCATACACTTTATGAGGACAAACAGCACCACAATGCAGTTTTTGTAGGGCTTGATGAAAACGGAGTTCCAAGACAGGCAAGCAAGCGTTCAACCAATTCTTTCGGGAAAACTTTCCGCATTACCTGCGAGGGTTCAGATACTCGCTACAGCTTTTCTCACTTTGGCAAGTTGGAAAAGCTGTTCGTTTTTGAAGCCCCGATAGATATGCTTTCGTACCTTACTTTGCACCCCGAAAATTGGCAACAGCACTCATATATTGCAATGAACGGTGTTTATGAAAATGCCGTTTTAACAGCGTTAAAGAATCACTCAAACATCAATGAAATTGTGCTTTGCGTGGATAATGATGAGGGCGGAATCGAGGCTGTTGACAGACTTCGGGATATACTCACAGAAAACGGATATCCAAACGTTAAATGGCTTGCACCTAAATTCAAAGATTGGAACGAAATTTTAAAGGCAAAAAACGGAGCGGAATTTTTGCCTGCTGTTCCTCATAAGCGAAAGGAAGAATATCTGAAAGAAGTGAGTGAACTTGGGTATCTGAAATGCCGTCCCGATAAGCTGACCTCGCAGATCTATGCAACGTTAAAAAACAGACAATACAAATATCTGGCTGAGTATGCTTTGGCAGGCTCTGCATTTTTTATGCCCAAAACCGAACAAATAAACAGCGAATATCAAGCGTTTGAAAGGCTTCAAGGCAAGCTTGGGAGTAGTTACAAGCCTTACACCGACAAGGGCAAAAAGGCGCAAAAACAAAGGAATTTGCAGGATTGTGTGCATGAGGTTTTGCGTGATCTTAAACAGACAGCCCGTACCCGTGAACAGTCAGTACAGACTGCCAAATTGCTGTATCGGCTTGCGGATAGTGCTGTCAGATTGTCGGTTGAGAAAGCTTTAAGTGTACCGATTCAGGAGCAGTGCGAGGATATAGATATCGTTTCTGAACCCGAACCTTGTATGGAATTTGGTTGATGCGATACCCTCCGCCTCACAGCGCAATACCTTGAAGATAACAAACTAACTATGTTATTTAAATACAGAAGAAAGAGTATTTTATGGTGATTGGAAGTGAAATTTTGAGTGAAAAACAAATGATTTTAATTGGAATTTTGGTTGTGATTTTTGTTGTTTTTGCAGTATTGGTAAATTTACTTGACAATAAGTCACTTAACGGAATAAAGGCTAAAAAGATCGGTGACGGTCAGCATGGAACTGCGAGGTGGGCGACTAAATCGGAGATAAAGCAGACTTTTATCCCTTTGCCATTTGAGCCTGAGAAATGGCGTAAAGGCGTGGCTCTTCCGACTGTTCAAGGAACGGTGGTTGGGTGCAGAGGTTCGGGCAAAAAGACTGTTGCGCTTGTAGACACGGGCGATGTTCATACTCTTATGGTAGGCGCCGCAGGCGTGGAAAAAACAGCCTACTTCTTGTATCCAAATATAGAGCTTGCCTGTGCAAGCGGAATGTCCTTTGTCAGCACAGATACAAAGGGCGACATAGCACGAAATTATGGCACTATCGCAAGCAAGCACTATGGCTACAATGTTTCTGTGCTTGATCTGAGAAATCCGACACGAAGTGATGAGAACAACATTCTGCATCTTGTCAACAAGTATATGGACGAATATCTGGCGGATAAAAGCAATTTATCTGCGAAAGCAAAAGCGGAAAAGTATGCAAAGATAACAGCAAAGACAATTATCAATATCGGCGGAGGTGACAGCTCAAGCTACGGTCAGAACGCATTTTTCTATGACGCAGCGGAAGGACTTCTTGCCTCGGTTATCCTGCTTTTAGCGGAGTTTGGCGACAAAAACGAAAGGCTTATTGTCTCAGTTTTTAAGCTGATCCAAGACTTGCTTGCAAAGTATCAGCCTGCGCCGAAAGCAAAGCCTAAGATGTATTTTACAAAGCTTATGGACAAGCTCCCAAGCGAACACAAAGCCAAATGGCTTGCAGGAGCGGCGCTCAACGCTTCCGATCAGTCAATGCTGTCTGTAATGAGTACGGCATTATCACGATTAAACAGTTTTCTTGATTCTGAACTTGAACAAATGCTGTGCTTTGGAACGGCGATAGACGCCGAGAAGTTCTGCAATGAAAAGTCTGCTATCTTTATTGTTCTGCCCGAAGAAGATACAAGCAAGTACTTTATGGTCAGTCTGCTTATCCAACAGCTATACCGTGAGATATTAGTCATTGCAGATGAAAACGGCGGAAAGCTTAAAAACAGAGTTATGTTTTACTGCGACGAGTTCGGAACTTTTCCTAAGATAGAGGGTGCTGAAGCAATGTTCTCGGCAGGACGTTCAAGAAAAATATCAATCGTTGCGATAATTCAGTCCTTTGCACAGCTTGAACAGAACTACGGAAAACAGGGCATGGAGATAATCACCGACAACACTCAGCTTACCGTGTTCGGAGGTTTTGCGCCAAATTCTCAATCAGCGGAAGTACTGTCAAAAGCGTTGGGAGAGCAAACTGTATTGTCAGGTTCTGTGTCGTGCGGAAAGGAAAAATCACAGTCACTTCAGATGATAGGCAGACCGCTTATGACTGTGGACGAACTCAAATCTATGCCAAAAGGTCAATTTATCGTAATGAAAACAGGAACACACCCGATGATTAGCAAGCTGAAGCTGTTCTTCAAATGGGGGATAAAATTTGAAGAAGAATACAAACTTCCCGATAAGACCGCCCGTGCCGTTTCATACAAAGAGCGTGACGAACTGATAAAAGACGTTGAGGTCAAATATTCGCAGAAGAAAAAAGCCGAGCCGGCTGATGAGATCGAAGTTGTCGATTATGAGGAGTCTGAGGAATTTGAAGAAGAACAGGCTAAAAAAACTAAGATCAAAACGAACAGGAGCTGATGCAAATTGATATTTCCAAGAAGAATTTACGATTTAGGTCTTAGCCACAAGGCTGTGGCTGTGTACTGTTATCTTGCAAACCGTGCGGATATAAACGGGGAATGCTATCCATCGGTGCGCAGGATCGCAGAAGATTTGAGCATACACAAAAGTACAGTGTATCGTGCATTTACGGAACTTGAAAACCGTGGATTGTTAGAACGGATACCTCGCTATCATATCCAAGGAGGACGGCGAAGCTCGCTGTACAGAGTAAAGGGCGAGATAACAAAGGCAGGAGGTGGTGCGGATGTTTGATTGGATCTCAGACGCCATTGACTGGATAGGCGACGGAATATCAAGCCTTTGGGACAATACAATAGGTTCTGCGGTAGATACCATAACAGACGCAATCTGGGATGTAATGTTTGAGTGGCTGTTCAACCTCATTTACGGCGCAGTTGCCGATCTTTTTGAATTTATCAATGCAAGCACAAGCAGTATTTTCGCTCTGTCGTGGGTGCAGTCGTTCATAGCATTGTTCCACAGTCTCGCATGGATGCTGTTTGTCTGTGGACTTATCGTGGCGGTGTTTGACACGGCGATAGCCTATGAATCGGGTCAGGCGAATATCAAAAATACCTGTCTGAACGTGTTGAAAGGGTTCATGGCGGCAAGTCTGGTTACTGTTGTTCCGCAAAGACTTTACTCGTTTTGCGTTAATTTGCAGGGTACATTTTCAAGCGATTTGCTTGGAAATTTCATATCGGGAACAACAACGACAGTAGCTGATTCGGGGCTGACCGTGATTATGGCACTGGCGATGGACGTAAGTCTGTTCAGCCTGTTTTTTATCATACTTTTCGGCTATTGTACAGTAAAAGTTGTGTTTTCAAACATTAAGCGTGGCGGCATAATGCTGTGTCAGATTGCTGTGGGAAGTCTGTATCTTTTTGGAGTTCCGAGAGGTTACACAGACGGATTTTACAGCTGGTGCAAGCAGGTCATTGCGACTTGTCTGACGGCATTTTTGCAGACAACGATACTCTATCTCGGACTGCTGACCTACACTCAACACGCTCTGCTTGCGGTTGGTATTTGCTTGTCGGCAACGGAAGTTCCGAGGATTGCGCAGATGTATGGATTGGATACGAGCGTCAGGGTCAATATGATGTCTGTCAGCCATACGGTCAGCATGGGAGCTAAGGCTGTTAATATGATTAAGACAAAAGCATAAGGAGTTGATACAAAAAATGAAAACCTACATCTACCCCGAAAACTTAAGGGCTACGGTAAAGCTGTGGTTCTGGAATGTCCGTGATTTTATCATAATCTGCGGCGGAATAATTCTGTCGGTTGTGGTTCTGGTAAACCTGTGGAATGTCCTGCCTTTTGCGGCGACTGCCTGCTTTGCTTTTCTCTCGCTTCGGGTTGACGAAACGGCGATTATGGACTATATTTTTAATGCTGCGAAGTTTTTTCTGACCTCGCAGCAAATTTTTTATTGGACGAAAGGAGCATAAAATTTTATGACAAAAAGGAAAAATAACGGCGTTCAAGGTCTTATCGGCTTTGAACGCTTTACTCGTTTCGGAGTAAAAACCGACAAAGCCGAAATAGCATTTTTCAGCGTAGAACCCACCAATATTTCAGTGCTTTCAGCGGCTAATATTGACGTGAAGATACATCATCTGATGATGCTGTTAAGCACCATACCCGACCTTGAAATTCTTGCTCTGGATTCCTGTGAGTGTTTCGATACCAACAAGGTGTACGTCAAAAAGCGTTTGCAGACCGAGCAGAACGAAGATGTGCGAAAACTTTTGCAGGCGGACTATGATTTTCTTGACGAGATCCAGGTGGAGATGTCCTCGGCAAGACAGTTTATGTTTGCGGTACGGTTCAGGCGTGAAAAGGACGAGCAGATATTCAGCACGCTTAATCGTGTTGACAAAGCAATCTCAGAACATGGCTTTACGGCTCGTCGAATGTCCAAACCTGAGATAAAGCGTATGCTTGCGCTTTACTTCGGAACGAGCATATCGGGCGAGGGAATCCCTGATATTGAGGGAGAAGCGGAATTTAATTTGGAGGAATTGCATGAGAATTAATTTACGAAAGAAAAAAAATCTGACGGACGAACAGCTTGAAATTATCAGCACAAAGGACTTTTTTGACCGAACTGTTCCGGGAATAATCAAGTTTTACACCGACCACTATATCTGCGGAAACTTCTACAAGTCCTGCTGGGCGGTAACGGAATATCCGACTTCAACAGAAGAAACGGCTATCCTCGCTCACCTTGCAGACAGGAACGGAGTAACGCTTCGCATTTACAACCGCCTTGTGACAAGTATGGAGCAGCGGAAGATCGTTCAGCAAGCGATGCGTAAAAACCACATGATGACTACCACAAACGATGTGAACGAGAGCATAAAGGCTCAGGATAACATAAATGATGTGGTGGAGCTTTTGAGTGAACTTCGCCGCAATAAAGAACCGCTCCTGCATACGGCTGTATTTATTGAACTGAAAGCAACAAGTGAGGAAAAGCTGAAAGAATTACAGGCGGATATACAAATGGAGCTTACCCGTTCAAAAATCAGCGTAGACCGTCTGCTCCTCCGTCAGAAAGAGGGCTTTTTATCGGTTTTGCCGACTGGCAATAATGTGTTCGCAACTCAGTTTGAACGTGTTCTTCCTGCAAGTTCTGTAGCAAATCTATACCCCTTGAATTACAGCGGAAAAACCGACGAAAACGGCTTCTATATCGGCAGAGATAAGTACGGCAGCAACGTGCTTGTGGACTTTGATAAGCGTACCGAGGATAAGACAAACAGCAATATTCTTATCCTCGGCAACAGCGGTCAGGGTAAGTCGTATCTGATGAAACTGCTTTTATGCAATCAGCGTGAGGCAGGGAAAAGTGTTTTGGTCTTGGATCCGGAGCATGAGTATGAGGATCTCTGTTCAAACTTGGGCGGCACATATATTGATATGATGTCGGGTGAGTTTATGATAAATCCGCTTGAGCCAAAAGCGTGGTCAGAAAATTCTCGCTTTGAAAATCAAGAAAAGGAAACCGATGACAGCCCTGAAACATTCCGAAAAGTAACCCGTTTAAGTCAGCACATCAGCTATCTAAAAGACTTTTTCAGAGCATACAAAGACTTTACAGACGCAGAGATCGACACAATAGAGATAATGCTTATGAAACTGTATGCACGTTTCGGTATTGACGATCTTACAGATCTCGATAAGTTGGAAAACTGTGACTATCCTGTAATGTCAGACCTGTATGAGTTAGTTGAAAAAGAATTTATGGCGTTTGATAATGCTAAGAAACACCTCTACACCGAAGAAATATTGCAGAATATCTGCTTGGGATTGCACTCAATGTGCAAGGGAGCGGAATCGAAATATTTCAACGGCAGAACAAACATCAAAGACAGCGAGTTTATCTGTTTCGGAGTAAAAGGTCTTATGGACACTAACAAAAGGCTCAAGGATACGCTGCTTTTCAACATTCTCAGCTATATGAGCAATCAACTGCTCGGCAGAGGAAATACAGTTGCCGCAGTAGACGAGCTGTATTTGTTTCTCACAAATATGACGGCGATTGAGTATATTCGCAACGGCATGAAGCGTGTTCGTAAAAAGGAGTCCTCATTTATTCTGGCAAGTCAGAATATTGAGGACTTTTTACTGCCTGAGATCAAGGAATTTACCAAGCCGCTGTTCAGTATTCCATCTCATCATTTTCTGTTCAACCCCGGTAATATTTCACCGACTGCTTTTATTGATACCTTGCAGCTTGAAGAATCGGAGTACAGCTTGATAAAGTATCCCGAACGTGGCACTTGCCTTTACAGGTGCGGAAACGAGAGATATTTGTTACAGGTCATCGCTCCGCAGTACAAGGCTGTGTTGTTTGGAAACGGTGGTGGTCGGTAATGTCTGCAACAGTTGCGGTTGCTCTGAAAAAGGTAGCGATATATATTCTGGGCGACGAAAAGAAACGAGGAAAGCTGTTTGTTCTGATCGGAAGCATCGCCGCAGGCTCTCTTGGACTGATGTGCCTGCCCGTAGCTGTGCTTTCGAGCATGGGCAGCATGGAGATCGAACAGCCTGAAATTAACGCTGAAATGTTCAGCGATTCGTCTTTGTTTGAAAGCCTTGACAGCGAACAGCAGGCGAAAATAACCGAAATTCAAAACAGCGGTCAGGAAATCGAGGACGCCATGAGGGGCGCAGGGGTTCGCTCTCAGACCATAAAAGCACAGCTGATATATATGTCATATTTCGATGATGTGCAGAATTTCAATGCGCAGTCCTATGCCAACCTGTTCGCCGTTGCTCCGAATGACAGCGATCTGATCGCTGCGATAAATTCAACTTACGGTTTGGAAATCGGCTATGACGAATTTATGAGAACCTACACTTGGGTGATGAATTCTACGATCAACGGGTATATGTTCAGCGATGAAAGCACAAAGAACTGCGCCGATCTTGCAACTTGGGCGGAGAATGCGTATGTGTCCGGCTGGGGATTTAAGCAGGGTGCAATCGGAAATCGTGACGATGTTGACCGTATCAGATATGCAGATAATGCAGGGCTTATGCTTGGTTTTCTGAACTATGATCCCACGGAAAAGGTGTTCAGTTCCGATTACAATACGCTTGTTTTCACCGAGCAAGGCAGTCTTGATACCATGCCTGAGGTCGCAGGTATAGGACTGTTTGACGGAAGTCAGCACGGGATATATGTGGGTGACGGCGAGGTGATTTACTGTTCCGAATCAGCAGGATATGTGACAAAAGACCTTGTTTCAAACGGCGGTTGGACAAGCTGGTGTACCTATGAGGGCGTGGATTATCCGCAGGAAGTGCGGGATAAAATTGATGAAAACGGAGGTGACAGCGAATGAAAAAATCAGTTGCGATAACAATTAGTGATGAAAGATTAGCGGCTCTGGAAATGTATTTGGAGCAGAAAAATATTAAGCTTTCGGATGAAATCGACAAGTGCA
>OLGN01000737.1_pt1 | contig 23749 bp, 24 predicted proteins | sample 1605941 | NCBI WGS metagenome assembly OLGN01 (sample SAMN03283269) | human gut metagenome | biome: human-associated habitat; material: feces | host: Homo sapiens | place: USA | collected 2013
AGAAGGCTCCCTTCGATCAGGCCAAGGCAGATGCCTGCCAGATCGTGAAGCCCGCTTTCGAGCTGTCCGCTGCCGACATCAAGACCGAGGTCCTGAGTGTCGAGAAGGCTGCTGAGAAGCTGGTCGATCTGATCGGTGCCGATGTCATCGTCTCCGTTGGCCGCGGCATCAGCAAGGATGTCAATAAGGGCATCGAGCTGGCTGAGCAGCTGGCTGCTGCACTGGGCGGCGGCGTTGTGGGTGCTTCCCGTGCCGTTACCGATGCAGGCTGGATGACCGCTGACCATCAGGTCGGTCAGACCGGTAAGACGGTCCACCCCAAGATCTATGTTGCTCTGGGCATTTCCGGTGCCATCCAGCACACCGCTGGTATGCAGGATTCCGAGTGCATCATCGCTGTCAACAAGAACGAGAGCGCACCCATCTTCGGTGTTGCTGACTACGGCATCGTGGGCGATCTGTTCAAGGTCGTTCCCGAGCTGATCAAGCAGATCGAGGCTGCCAAGGCTGCTGAATAAGCACCTGATTTTCCCTGAACCCTGATTGTGATAGGGCCGCCGCGCAGTGGAAACGCTGTGCGGCGGCTTTTTGCATCCCCGGAAAATCGCTCCGTTCTATCCCACCTGTTCCCGGAATAAAATGACACCAAGAGCGGACAGGAAAGGAGCGCGTACCATGGAGTTGAAGATCTTTCGGGATGCCCTGCCGGCGGCTGGGACAAACTGTACCCTCAAGGCAGAGCTGCCGCTGGAAACAGAGATCCTGATTTCTGATTATCTGCCGCCGGTGTTCAAGCTGGTCAAGTGCTTTGTCAGGCCGGTGGTGCTGCAAAAGCGGCTGCAGCCCGGCAAGCTGCAATTGGAGGGATATCTGCGCTGTGTGGTCTATTATCAGGGGGAAGAGGGGGCAGGTCTGTGCCAGACCGAGCAGAAGCTCCCCTTTACCAAGCTGCTGGATCTGCCGGAGTTCGTCTTCACGGCATGGGCCGTGCAGGTGGAAGGCCAGACCGAATATCTGAACTGCCGCACCGTCAACCCGCGCCGCATCGAGGTGCGGGGGGCGTATGGGCTGGTGGTATCGGTGCATACGCAGGTCAAAACGGATGTCATCACGGCTCTGTCGGATGGCGGGGTGGAGCAGAAACTGGTCACCCTTTCCGGGGTGCGGCGTGCCGCTGTGCTGGAAAAGCTGGTCACGGTCGAGGGCGAGATCCGCTTTCCCACGCCGCCCGCCGCCGTTTTGGACCTCAGCGGCAATGCCTCTGTCGGAGACCTCAAGCTCCTGAACGGGAAAGCCGTTGCCAAGGGCGTGCTGGTCGTTTCCTGTGCCTGGCGTGCCGAGAGTGATCCGGCACTGCAGAGCCAGAGCGTGAACCTGAACTTCAATCAGGTGCTGGATGTGGACGGCCTGAGCGAGGACTGCCGCTGCCTCTGCGTGGCCGAGCCGGTGGGCTTTACGCTCACGGAGGGAGAAGGGGAGGAACCCAGCCGCCTGACCGCCACCCTGATGCTGCGCCTGCGGGCATGGAGGCCCTACCAGCTGCAGTGCGTAGCGGATGCCTTCTCCACGAAATTTGAGACAGAACAGACCCTGCAGACGGTACAGACGGAATCGCTGGCCTGCACCCTGGATGAGACCGTGACCCTGACCGGCTCCGGCCCTCTGCCGGACGCTGGGGCTAAAATTCTGGCCTGCTTTGCCTCCTTTGGCCCGGCCCTGCTGGCATACAGGGAAAACAACTGGGATCTGACCAGCCGGGTGACTGTGACTGCCTTTGGGGAGAACAGCCTTTCAGAGCTGGAAAGTTATGAAAAGGTGTTGGAGCTTGCCCTGCCGCTGGGGCGGGAGCTGCCCTCGGACGCGGAGCTGATCCCGGAGTGCTGGCTCCGTGCCGAGGACCTGCGCTGTGTCTGCGCAAACGGCACACTGGAGGTCACCCTTTCCGTCAAGGCAGAAGGGGCCATCCTGCAGCGGAGCGGGAACACCTGTGTGGGCTCCATCGCGCTGGGAGAGCCGTTGACCCCGGCAGACCCGGAGATCAGCCTGCGCATCTATTATGCACAGGCGGGGGAGGAGCTGTTTGCCATCGCCAGGCGGTTCCATGTCTCCCCGTCCCAGATGCTTGCCGCCAACGACCTTGCGGAGGGCACCACTGCCATCGATGCGCCTCAGAGGCTTCTGGTGCCGGGAGCAGGGGGCTGATCTATCCGGTTTTGTACTTCATAGAAGAACAATTCAAAGTTAAAGTATGACTTATGAACTAAAAATGAACAAAAAACATCCCGGACCTCTCCCAATTTGAGAAAGGCTCTGCTATAATAATTTTTGTCGTGTAAAAAAGCCTTTTAGATAAAGGAGAAGTTATGATCAAAAATATCGAGTTGGAGAAGGGTGCATACCAGTTTGATGCCAAGATGCCCCTTCGCCAGGCCATCCCGCTGGGCCTGCAGCATGTATTTGCCATGTTCGTGGGCAACCTGACCCCGCTTCTTATCATCACCAGTGCCTGCGGCCTTGCAGGCGGTGAGTTTGCTGACCTGCAGGTCAGCCTGCTGCAGAACGCCATGTTCGTGGCCGGTGTGGTCACGCTGGTGCAGCTGTTCTCCATCGGCCCTGTGGGCGGTCAGGTTCCCATCATCATGGGTACCAGCTCCGGCTTCCTGGGCGTGTTCAACAGTGTGGCTGCTTCCATGGGCGGTGGCGTGCTGGCCTACGGTGCCATCATGGGCGCTTCCATTCTGGGCGGCCTGTTCGAGACTGTGCTGGGCTTCTTCCTCAAGCCCCTGCGCAAGTTCTTCCCCTCGGTGGTCACCGGCACGGTGGTGCTGTCCATCGGTCTGTCCCTGATCTCCGTGGGTGTCAACTCCTTTGGCGGCGGCAACGCAGCCAAGGACTTCGGTTCTGCGGAAAACCTGCTGTTGGCCGTGTTCGTGCTGGTGGTGATCCTGTTCTTCAAGCATTGGACCACGGGCTTCCTGAGCTCCTCCTCCATCCTCATCGGCATCGTGGTGGGCTATCTGGCAGCCTTTATCATGGGCTTTGTCCTGCCCACCACCGGTGTCACCGCCGAGGGTGTGGAGTTCACCAAGGCATGGGTGCTGAACTGGAGCAAGGTGGCACAGGCCGATTGGTTTGCCATCCCCAAGCTGGTCCCCGTCAAGATCATTTTTGATATGCGCGCCATCCTGCCCGTGCTGATCATGTTCATCGTCACCGCTGTGGAGACCGTGGGCGATATCTCCGGCGTGATGGAGGGCGGCATGAGCCGTGAGGCCACCGATAAGGAGCTGTCCGGCGGTGTTATCTGCGATGGCCTGGGCTCTTCCTTTGCCGCCTGCTTCGGCGTTCTGCCCAACACCTCCTTCAGCCAGAACGTGGGTCTGGTTTCCATGACCAAGGTCGTCAACCGCGGTGCACTGGCTACCGGTGCCATCTTCCTGATCCTCTGCGGCCTGATCCCCAAGCTGGGCGCACTGGTCTCCATCATGCCGCAGGCCGTTCTGGGCGGTGCCGCCGTGATGATGTTCTCTTCCATCGTGGTGTCCGGCATCCAGCTCATTACCAAGGAAAAGATGACCCCGCGCACCCTGACCATCGTTTCCGTTGCACTGGGCGTGGGTTACGGCATGGGTGCCAATGCCAGCATCCTGGCACACACCCCCCAGTTCTTCCAGTTGATCTGCGGCGAGAGCGGCATCGTGCCCGCAGCCTTTGTGGCCATTGTGCTGAACGTGCTGCTGCCCAAGGACGATAAGGCCGAATAAACCTCTCAGTCACCTTCGGTGACAGCTCCCCTGACAGGGGAGCCAAGAAGTGTCCTTGCCTCTCCTGTCAGGTGACGCACCATTGCGCTGCAATGGCGGAGAGCTCCTCCAGAGCTTCCGGCGTATCTGCATCCAGCAGTTCTTCCCGCCGCTGGGCGTAAACGATCTGTACCTGCTCAGGGTGAGCCTTGAGCACAACACTGCCGCCCTTGCCCTCGGGCAGGGTGCGCAGAGCGGGAAAATATCCGCATCCAAACAGAACGGGACTTCCGACAACGGTGTCCGGGCCATGTGCGGCCCGGGCTCCCAGCCGGAAGATCGCCCGCTCTGTTTCTTTTTGTGTCTGGGCAAAAGCAGTGATCAGTGCTTCCAGCGTCTCCCGCTGCAGCAGGGGCTGATCTCCGGGCAGGAAGATGCAGCCTGCAAGACCGGGGCATTGCTCCAGCAGCGCCTCCAGCCCCAGCCGGACGGTGTCGTTCCGGCCCGGCAGGCTGTGGAGCAGGCAGGGAACGGCCTGTGCGTCACACAGGGCCTTGACCTCGGCAGAGCGGGTCACGACCACCCGGGCGGCAAGGGCGGGGGTGGCGGTGACCTCCAGCGCCCGGCAGAGCAGGGGGCGGCCCCCGAAATCGGCCAGCAGCTTGTTGGAGCCGAACCGCCGGGCCAGCCCCGATGCCATGATGACGCACCCCACCGAAGGGCGGGCGTTTTTTCTGCACAACTCTGCCATAAAATCATTCCTCCTGAACCTACCGGATCTGCGGCAGTCTTTCCAGTGGCATTATAAGGGATTTTGTGATAAAATAAAAGTAGCAATCGAAAAAAGAGAGGTACTGCGTATGATGACGATCCGGGAATACAAACGGGCCGAAAGCCTCGAGGAAGCCTGGCAGCTCAACCAGAAGCGAAACAATCGGGTCATCGGCGGCATGATCTGGCTCAAGATGGAGAACATCAATGTCGGCACCGCCATCGACCTGTCGGGCCTTGGGCTGGACAAAATTGAGGAAACGGCCGAGGGCTTTTCCATCGGGGCCATGGTGCCCCTGCGGCAGATCGAGCTCCACGAGGGGCTCAATGCCTACACGGACGGCGCTGTGCGGGAATCTGTGCGCCACATTGTGGGTGTGCAGCTGCGCAACCTTGCCACCGTGGGCGGCAGCATTTACAGCCGTTTTGGCTTTTCCGATGTTCTGACCATGTTCCTGACCCTGAACGCTTCGGCGGAGCTCTACAAGGGCGGTATCGTGCCGCTTTCGGAGTATGTCCAGCGCCCGTACGACAGGGATATCCTGGTGCGGGTCATCGTGCCGAAGGAGCAGGCAGCATTCTGCTATCAGTCGGTGCGCAACAGCCAGACGGATTTCCCAGTGCTGACCTGTGCCGCCGCGAAAACAGCCGGGGGCTTCCGGGTCGCCATTGGTGCCCGGCCCGGCAAGGCAGTGCTGTATACCCTGCAGCCCAATGCCGCCGAAACGCCGGAGCTGACCGCCGCCCGCTTTGCCGCTGAGGTGCGGGCAAACATCCGGACGGAGAGCAACATGCGCGGCAGTGCGGAATACCGCAATCATCTGGCCGGGGTGCTGGTCAAGCGCGCTGTGCTGAAATTGGAAGGGAACAGGTGAGACAAGATGCAGGTGAATATTATTCTGAACGGAACCAAAGTCACGGCAGAGGCCGCACCGGACACCCTGCTCATCGATTTTGTCCGCGCACACGGCTGTTACAGTGTCAAGCGCGGCTGCGAGACCTCCAACTGCGGCCTGTGCACCGTCTTTCTGGACGATGTGCCGGTGCTGTCCTGCTCTGTGCTGGCAGCCCGTGCCGACGGCCACAGGGTGACCACGCTGGAGGGCCTGCAGGAGGAGGCTGCTGAGTTCGGTGCTTTTATCGCCGATCAGGGTGCGGAGCAGTGCGGCTTCTGCAACCCGGGCTTTATTATGAACGCCCTCGCCCTCTTCCGGGAAAAGGAATACCCCACTGAGGAGGAGATCAAGGAATATCTCGCGGGCAACCTCTGCCGCTGCTCCGGCTACGAGGGCCAGCTGCGGGGCATCCAGAATTTCCTCGCCTGGAAGAAAGCAAAACAGGAGGGTGCCGAATGAAAAACGTCAACAAAGCATTCCGCAAAAAGGATGCCATGCAGCTTGTGACCGGCAAGCCCGTTTACATGGATGATCTGGCCCCGGCAGACTGCCTGATCGTTAAGCTGTACCGTTCGCCCCATGCCAACGCCATGGTGGAGCGCATCGACACGTCCGTGGCCAAAAAGGTGCCCGGCATCGAGGCCATCTTCACCTGGGAGGATGTGGATCAGAACGCCCGCCGCTACACGCAGGCCGGCCAGACCTACCCCGAAGCCAGCCCCTACGACCGCCTGGTCATCGACCGCCACGTCCGCTTTGTAGGGGACGTGGTGGCCATTGTGGTGGGCAAGGATGAGAAGTGTGTCGAGAAGGCCATGAAGCTCATCAAGGTGGAGTATCAGGTGCTGGAGCCGGTGCTGGATTTCCACACTGCGAAGGATAACCCCATCCTTGTCCACCCGGAGGACAACTGGGAGAGCCTGAGCCCCGTGGGTGCCGACAACAAGCGCAACCTCTGTGCCCACGATGCGTGCGGCGACGGCGACATCGATGCCGTGCTGGCAAAGTGCGATGTTGTCATCGACCGTGTCTACCACACCAAGGCCTGCCAGCAGGCCATGATGGAGACCTTCCGCACCTGCTGCTGGATGGACCTGTACGGACGGCTGAACATCCTCAGCTCGACCCAGATCGTGTTCCATACCCGCCGCAATGTGGCAAACGCCCTGCACATCCCCAAATCCATGATCCGCGTTATCAAGCCCCGCATCGGCGGCGGCTTTGGTGCCAAGCAGACGGCGGTCTCGGCCATCTATCCGGCCTTTGTTACCTGGAAGACCAAGAAGCCCTGCAAGCTAATCTTCACCCGCGAAGAGAGCCAGACCGCATCTTCGCCCCGCCACGAGATGGAGATGCACGTCCGTCTGGGTGCCACCAGGGACGGCATCGTGAAGGGCATCGACCTCTACACCCTGTCCAACACCGGTGCTTATGGTGAGCACGGCCCCACAACGGTGGGCCTTTCCGGCCACAAGTCCATCCCGCTGTATGGCAAGGCCGAAGCCTTCCGTTTTGTCAGCGACGTGGTCTACACCAACCATATGTCTGCCGGTGCGTACCGCGGCTATGGTGCGACCCAGGGCCTGTTTGCGGTGGAATCTGCTGTCAACGAGCTGGCTGCCAGACTTCACATGGACCCCTTCAAGATCCGTGAAATGAACATCGTCAAAGAGGGCGATGTGATGCCCGCCTATTACGGCGCTGTGAACACCAGCTGCGCGCTGGACCGCTGCCTGAAAAAAGTCCACGAGATGATCGACTGGGACAACAAGTACCCTGTGCGCGACCTTGGCAATGGCAAGGTGCGCGCCGTGGGTATGGGCATGGCCATGCAGGGCTCCGGCATTTCCGGCATGGACGTGGGCAGCGCCACCCTCAAGGTAAACGATGACGGGTTCTACTCCCTCATCATCGGCGCTGCCGATATGGGCACCGGCTGTGACACCACGCTGGCTCAGATCGCCGCCGAGGTCCTGGACTGTGACCTGGACAATATCACCGTCTTTGGCGCGGATACCGATACCTCACCCTATGACTCCGGCTCCTACGCTTCCTCTACCACCTATGTCACCGGCAAGGCAGTAGAGAAGTGCGCCCTCCGGCTGCGCGGCCAGATCTGCAAGCTGGGCGCGGAGCTGCTCCATACGACCGAAGATGCTGTGGATTTTGACGGCAAGTTCGTCTCCCTGAACGCAGACCCGGAGAAGAGGGTCTCTCTCTCTGAGGTGGCCTTCGCCTCCCAGTTCGGCCACATGGTGCCGCTGGAGATCACCGAGACCCACACCTCGCCCCTTTCGCCCCCGCCCTACATGGTCGGTGCAGCTGAAATTGAGCTGGACAAGGAGACCGGTGAGGTCAAGGTGGTGGATTATGCCGCCTGTGTGGATTGCGGCACCCCCATCAACCCCAACCTGACCCGTGTGCAGGCCGAGGGCGGCATCCTGCAGGGCATTGGCATGGCCCTGACCGAGAACATCACCTACGATGCCAAGGGCTGGCCGATGGAGAATTCCTTTATGCAGTATAAAATCCCCGCCCGTGTGGACATCGGCCACATCCGGGTGGAGTTTGAGAGCAGCTACGAGCCCAACGGCCCGTTTGGTGCAAAATCCATCGGTGAGGTGGTCATCAACACCCCGCTGCCCGCCATCGCGGATGCCATCTACAATGCCATCGGCACCCGCTTCTATGAGCTGCCCATCACCCCGGAGCAGGTCGCCATGGCGGTGGAAGAAAACCGCTGATGCTTCCGGAAAAACAATTTCCGTTTCTGGCTGAAAAGGGCCATGTGGTCTCGCTGGTGGGCGGCGGCGGAAAAACCACCCTGCTCTATGCCTTTGCCCGGCATTGTGCCGCCAAAGGCTGGCGGGTGCTGGTGAGCACCACCACCCACATCCGGCAGTCGGGGGAGAATTATGCCGCAGATGAGGCTGCTCTTGCGTCCCTCTGGGCGGCAGGGCGATATGCCGTGGCCGGTGTCCCGGCAGAGCAGGGCAAGCTGACCGCCCTGCCGCCGGAGCAGCTGACCCGCTGGATGGCACGTGCGGATATGGTTCTTCTGGAAGCGGACGGTGCAAAACGGATGCCCTGCAAAGTTCCGGCGGCCCATGAACCGGTGCTGCTGCCGGAAAGCGATATCGTGCTGGCCGTGGCAGGATTGTCCGCGCTGGGCAGACCTCTGCGGGAGGTCTGCTTCCGGCTGGAGCAGGCCTGCGCCCTGCTGGGCACTGCCCCCGAAACGCTTCTGACCCCTGAGCTGCTGGCAAGGCTGCTGGCCAGTGAGCAGGGGGGACGAAAACTGGTGGGGGACCGCCGCTTTTCTGTGGTACTCAATCAGGCGGATGCCCCCGCCCGCATTGCCGCAGGCGAACAGACCCTCGCGCTTCTGCGCGAAAAATATGAGGTGCAGGGCGTGTTGACTTATTTTGATGAAAGGGAGCGTGCATGAAATGGCAGAACAAGGCCCCATTGTCTTCTGCACCGGCGGCGGATGCACCGCCAAGCTGGGTGCCGGGGTACTGAGCCGCATTCTGGAAAAGCTGCCCCGGGGCGAAAAAGATCCCGACCTTCTGGTTGGCTACGACAGCCGGGACGATGCTGCCGTCTACCGCATTACCGAGGACATTGCTCTGGTGCAGACGGTGGATTTCTTCCCGCCGATGGTCGATGACCCCTATACCTTCGGGCAGATCGCCGCGGCCAATGCCCTGAGCGATGTCTACGCCATGGGCGGTGAGGTCAAAACGGCACTGAATCTCGTCTGCTTCCCCGAGAGCATGAATCTGAACGTGTTGGGGGAGATCCTGCGCGGCGGTGCCGAAAAGGTGGCCGAAGCCGGGGGCACGCTGGCGGGTGGGCACTCCATTGCCGATACCGGCGTGAAGTACGGCCTGTCGGTGACCGGTCTTGTAGACCCGCACCGCCTGACGGCCAACGATACCGGCCGCCCGGGCGACAAGCTTCTTCTGACCAAGGCGCTTGGCGTGGGGCTGATCTGCACCGCCAACCGGGTGGGCGAAGTCGCTCCGGAACAGATGGAAGCAGCCGTCCGTTCCATGACCACCCTGAACAAAACGGCAGCAGAGATCGCACGCAGGTACGAGGTGCACGCCGCCACGGATGTGACCGGGTTCAGCTTCCTGGGCCATCTGCACGAGATGATGGGGGAGAAGCTCTCCTGCGTCATTGATGCCCATGCGGTGCCGGTGCTGCCCGGTGCGTGGGAGGCTGCAGATGCCTGCCTGTACACCGCCGCCGGTCAGCGCAACCGCAACCACACCGGGCCCTTTGTCCGGTTTGAGAAAGTGCCCTTCCCGATGGAAGAGATCCTGTTTGATCCCCAGACCTCCGGCGGCCTGCTGTTTGCCGTGGCCCTGCAGGATGCCGCTGCCCTGGAAGCAGAGCTGCAGGCGGCGGGTCTGCCCGCAAAAATCGTGGGCACCATTGGGGAAAAGCAGACACCGGAGATCACAGTAACATACGAATGAGGGAGGAACAACCGATGATCAAGATCGATGCCCGTGGAGATGCCTGTCCGCTGCCCGTGGTCAAGGCCAAAAAGGCCATTGCAGAGCTGCGCGGCCCCGGCGAGGTGGAAGTGCTGGTGGACAATGAGATCGCTGTCCAGAACCTGACCAAGATGGCCCAGCAGAAGGGCTATCTGTCCAGTTCCGAAAAGCTGGCCGAACAGGAATATCGTGTTCGCTTTACCATCAAGGACACGCCCGCTGCGGAAACCGCTGTGCCGGGCGAAGAGAAACAGCAGGCAGAAGCGGAAACCTGCATCCCGGATGCCCGCACCGATACGGTGGTGGTCATCGCGTCCGACAAGATGGGGGAAGGGGCCGAGGAGCTGGGCAAGACCCTGCTCAAGGCCTTCGTGTTCTCCCTGACCCAGCAGGACAAGCTGCCCAAGACGATCCTCTTCTATAACGGCGGCGCATCCCTGACCTGTGAGGGTTCGCCCATGCTGGAAGACTTGAAGGCACTGGAAGCTGAGGGCGTGGAGATCCTGACCTGCGGCACCTGCCTGAACTACTACGGCCTAACGGAGAAGCTGGCCGTGGGCGGCGTGACCAATATGTATGTCATCGCTGAAAAGATGCTGAGCGCCGGGAACGTGGTCAAGCCGTGATTTACCTTGATAACGCCGCAACCACCTTGTACAAGCCCCCGGAGGTGGGGCAGGCAATGCTGGATGCGTTGCAGACAGCGGGCAACCCGGGCCGTGGAGCCCATGCGCCCACCCTGCACGCCTCCCGCATCGTCTACGAGACCCGGGAAGCGCTGGCCCAGCTCTTCCACGCCGAAGGCCCGGCCTGCATCGCCTTTGCATCCAATGCGACCCAGGCGCTGAACACGGCCATCAACGGGCTCTTTGGCCCGGGGGATCATGTCATCACTACGGTCTGTGAGCACAATTCCGTCCTGCGGCCCCTCTACCGCCTCCAAAGGCAGGGGGGTGAGGTGAGTTTTGTGGATGTGGACGCAAACGGTGTGCTCTGCTATGCGCAGTTTGAGCAGCTGCTCCGTCCAAACACCAGGGGAGTGGTTGTGACCGGTGCTTCCAATGTCACCGGAAACCGCACGGACCTGGCGTTCGTATCCGCTTTTGCAAAAAAGCACGGCCTGTTGTTTCTCGTGGATGCCGCCCAGACAGCGGGTGCCATGCCGGTGGATGTGCAGGCCCTGGGGATCGATGTGCTCTGCTTTACCGGGCACAAGGCGCTGCTGGGCCCGCAGGGCACCGGCGGGCTGTATGTCCGGCCCGGGCTGCAGGTTGCCCCCCTTGTGGTGGGCGGCAGCGGAGTCCACAGCTTTGATGAACGCCACCCCGTCGAAATGCCCACTGCTTTGGAAGCCGGAACGCTGAATGTGCCGGGGATCGCCGGGCTGGGGGCCGGGGTGCGCTGGCTCCTGACACAGGGCGTGGAAGCGTTGGAAACAAAAGAAAATGCGCTTGCACGCCTGTTTTACGAAACTGTCCGGGAAATTCCCGGTGTGCGGCTTTATGGTGACTTCACTGCGCCGCGTGCGCCCATCGTCTCACTGAACCTGGCGGGCGAGGATTCCGCCCGGGTGGCGGATGCGCTCTGGGAAGAGTACGGCATCTGTGTGCGGGCCGGTGCGCACTGTGCTCCGCTGATGCACAAGGCGCTGGGCACCGTGGAGCAGGGCGTGGTGAGGTTCAGCTTCTCCCACACCAACACCCGGGAGGAGGCACTTGCCGCTGCCCGTGCGGTGCACAGCCTGGCGGAGGAATAAACGATGCGTGCAAAGAGACCCTATATCGTGTTATCCTTCCGCACCACAGTGGAAGCGATGGCATGGGAAAAACACTGCGAAGCGGAACACATCCCCGGGCGGCTCATTCCGCTGCCCCGGGAGCTCTCTGCCGGGTGCGGCCTTGCGTGGCGGATGCCGCCCGAGGACTGGCAGCTGTGGCAGAGCCGCATCGACCCCGCCGCCTATGATGCCGCAGCGGTGGTAGAACAATAACAAATAAAGGAGAATTGGATGGGAAACCGTTCTTTTTTCAATGCACTCCATGACCGGGAGGGGGATTTTCTGCTGGCCACGGTGCTGGAAGGCCCGGCGCAGGGGGAACGTGTCCTGCTGCGGAACACAGCACCGGTCTGGCCGGAGGAACTGTCTGCGTTCTGGGGGAAGCATCTGCCTGCCTTGGCCGCTGTGACCTCCAGTGGAATTCTGAAATCAGCCGGACAGCGCATCTTTGTGGAGCGCTTTGGCGCAGCCCCGCAGCTTGTGGTCTGCGGCGGCGGCCATGTGGGCGCGTCGGTGGTGCGGCTGGCAAAACTGCTGGGCCTACCGGTCACAGCGCTGGAGGACCGCCCCGAGTTTGCGGAGGAGCTGCGTCAGGCCGGGGCCGATGTTGTGCTCTGCCTGCCCTTTGCAGAGGGGCTTGCGCAGATCCCCGGCGGGCAGGAGACATACTTTGTGGTCGTGACCCGTGCCCACAGCTGTGATATTGCCTGCCTGCGTTCTATTCTGCAAAAGCCCGCCGCCTATGTGGGCATGATGGGCAGCCGGAAGCGCGCGGCTCTGGTGCACACACAACTGGCCGAGCTGGGGCTGCCGCAAGAGCGCATTGATGTCCTGTACGCGCCCATTGGGCTTTCCATTGGCGCAAAAACCGCACAGGAGATCGCACTTTCTATTCTTGCGGAGATCGTCTCCGTTAAAAACAGCCGCCAGCAGACCGAGGGCTTTTCCCCGGCACTGCTGGCGGCGCTGGAACAGCAGACCGCTCCGGCGGTGCTGGCGACCATCGTAGGCCGCCATGGCTCTACGCCACGGGAGGAAGGCTCCAAGATGTTGGTCCTGCCCGATGGCTCTGCCGTGGGCAGCGTGGGCGGCGGCATCATGGAGTACCGCACCCAGCAGCTGGCGCGGGAATTGCTGGAGCCGGGGGCTGCCCCGTGCAGGCTGGCCGCCTTTACCGCAGAGGGGGCCAGCGATGCCGCGGCCATTGCCGCCTGCGGCGGCTCCATGGAAGTCTTTTTGCAGCGTCTGGAACCGGAGGGATGAGCCATGAAGCGTGATGACCTGATCGTTGTCCGGGGCGGGGGAGACCTTGCCACCGGCGTTGTGCATCGGCTCTGGTCGGCGGGGCTGCGGGTGCTGGTGCTGGAAACAGCCCATCCCGCCGCCATCCGTCGGCAGGTGTCTCTCTGTGAGGCTGTTTACGAAGGCGAGACCGCTGTGGAAGGAATGCGGGGCATCCGGATGGAGACGCTGGCGGATGCCGATGCCGTCTGGGCACAGAACGCAGTGCCGGTCCTGATAGACCCAACGGGTGCTTGCCTGCCGCAGGCAAGGCCTGCTGTTCTGGTGGATGCCATCATCGCAAAGAAAAATCTGGGCACCACCCGGGAGATGGCTCCGCTGACCATTGCCCTTGGCCCCGGCTTTGCGGCGGGGCAGGATGTGGACGTGGTGGTGGAGACCAAGCGCGGCCACAAGCTGGGCCGCATCATCCGGGAAGGGGCTGCCGCACCCAACTCCGGCGTGCCGGGCATCATCGGCGGCTATGGTGCCGAGCGTGTACTTCATGCACAGGCCGCGGGTATCTTCCGCAACCAGCATTCTATCGCTGATTTTGTGGAGGCGGGCGAGGCTGTGGCCGAGATCGAAACGCCGGACGGCCAGCGTTTCCCGGTGGTTACACAGATCTCCGGCATCCTGCGGGGGCTGCTGCGGGATGGTTACCCGGTGACCAAAGGATTCAAGGTGGCCGATGTGGACCCCCGCCGTGCGGAGCTGGAAAACTGCTTTCTCATCTCGGATAAGGCCCGCTGCATTGCGGGCAGTGTGCTGGAACTGATCGCCGCAGAGTGCTGGAACTAAAAGAAACGGGACTGTTTTTGCAACAGCCCCGTTTCTTTGTTACTCTGTCAGTTTTGTGATGAGCATCTGATAGATCTCGTTGCCCTTGAGGATGAATTGCTTCTTGACCAGATCGGCACTCAGCCGGTCAGGCGTGCCGATGTCCAGACAAAACAGCTCCTGATCCAGTGCCTTGATGGTGCAGCGGATGGAGCAGTGGCCGTCCGGCTTTTCGGTGATGCGGGCGCTGTACTCGGCCTCTTTGCGGGCCCAGGTCTGGCTGCGCAGAACCGCTGCCACCGCGCGCTCCCGCACACTGCGGGGTAGGTCATAGGCAAGCTCCTGCGCGACCTTGCGTCCTTTTTCGGTGATGGAATAGCGATCTTCCTTCAGCGTGACCAGCTGCTGGCGGGTGATATCATCCAGACAGGAGCCGATCTCAAAATAGTTGACCAGCTGTTCTTCCATCAGCGCGTTCTCGATCTCCGTCCGGGTGATCGGCCCAGCATTCTTTACCAGATAACACAACAGCAACCGGATCTCCGTGCTGTCGGTCAGCCCGCCGGGACGAACACCGGCGGTAAAAGCATCGTTGGCGGCCATCGTTCTGCACATCCCCCTGTCATTTCAAATTGCTGCCCGGCACTGCCTCTGGGCAGGCCGTAAAGAATCACTTTCTTATAGTATAAAGGGTTTCAGACAGGATTGCAAGCCGCAACCGCAAAATCTGTCTCAATGCGCTTGCGGCTTTCGGGGGTGGAATACAGCCAGTGGTCGATATGCCCCTCGGTGATGAAATAGCGCAGGTCGAATCGGTGGTTCTGGCCCAGGCTGTGGTTGACGATGACCAGCTTGATCTTCATTTTATCGGGCAGGATGTTTTTGATATAAACGCTCACCGCCTGCCCGGGGTGCAGGTCGGGGCAGGTCTCGGCAAGGCCGGCCAGATTGGGGGCGATCTCCACAAAGGTGCCGTATTCCTCCACGCTCCGCACAATGCCCACCACGGTCTCGCCCACGGTGAACCCGGCGGCGTTCTCCTCCCAGGTGCCCAGCAGCTCCCGGATGGTCAGCACGAACCGCCCCTGCACATCCCGGCTTTTGATGGCGCACAGGATCTGCTGGCCCACACTCACCCGGTCGGCAGGGGAGGAGATGCGGCTGACCGACATGCAGTCGATGGGCAGCAGGGCGCTGATGCCGCACCCAACGTCACAAAAGGCACCAAACGGCTCGATGTGGGTCACAGTGCAGGGCAGGATGTCCCCGGACTGTAAGGTGTCCAGATACTCTGCCTTGCACATCCGCTGTGCCTCAGCCCGGGAAAGCAGGTAGCAGGGCTGGCCGTTTTCCCCGGTCTTCATCCCTTCGATCACAAAGCAGGTGGGGCGGCCCACCCGCGTCAGCACCGCAATGTCCCGCACGGTGCCGCTCTCGGCTCCATCGGCACACTGGCCAAAGGGCATCACGGCCTTTACCCCGCCCAGGTCGAACCGGAGCTGGCGCTGGGTGTCAAAGGCAAGGGCAGTGCTCTGTAAAATTTCGCGGCTGGCGATGGCGGCGCGCAGTTCTGCGGGGCTGAGCCGGTCTGCGGAACGGTAATTGCCTTCAGTACGAAATGTCTGCATCATGGTTTGTTCCTCTTTCTGTGTTATTTTAGCGTTTTCCGCTGCACGTCGGCACACAAAGCAGGTGTCGGCATTAAAACTCTATGCGCGGACAATTGCATTTTATACGAGTTTGGTTTATACTATATCTGTATGTGCGGCATGGAAACCAGCTGCACAGGGTACTGCCCCACAAAAGGGGCGGCAGGAGGGAAAGAAACATGGATATCGCAGTGGGAGATACCATCCAGACCCGCAAAAAACACCCGTGCGGAGCTTCCAGCTTCGAGGTGCTCCGGGTCGGTATGGATTTCAAGATCCGCTGCACGGGCTGCGGCCGTGAGGTCATGCTGCCCCGCGCGAAAATTGAAAAAAACATCAAGAAAGTGCTCAAGCCCGGCGCTGCCGAGTAACCATTGGGTCATGTAAGGAGAACTGCACAGTATGTCAAGACTGCTTTCCCAAATGGAGGCTGTCAGCCACCGGTTTGAAGAACTTTCCATCCGCCTGAACCAGCCGGAAACAGCGGCAGATCCCGCACTGTTCCGCCGCTTGATGCAGGAGTATCACGAGGCGGAACCTGTGGTGCAGGCCTATCAGGCCCTGACCACGGCGCAGGATCATCTTGCTCAGGCCAAAGCCCTGCTCGAGGGCGAGGCCCTTGATCCGGACTTTAAGGAAATGGTACAGCAGGAGATCGGCGAAAAAAGTCAGGAAGTGGCGCAGCTGGAAAATAATCTCAAAATTTTGCTGTTGCCCAAGGATGTCAACGATGATAAAAGCGTCATCATGGAGCTGCGTGGCGGTGCGGGCGGCGAAGAGGCCGCACTGTTTGCCCACAGCCTGATGCGGATGTACACCATGTACGTTCAGAGCAGGGGCTGGGAGCTGGAGGTGCTGAACCTCAACGAGACGGAGCTGGGCGGTGTCAAGGAAGCCATCCTTGCCGTGAACGGCGCAGGGGCCTATAACCGGCTCAAGTATGAGAGCGGGGTGCACCGTGTCCAGCGTGTGCCCGAGACCGAAACGCAGGGCCGCATCCACACCTCCACGGCAACCGTGGCGGTGATGCCGCAGGCCGAAGAGGTGGATCTTGTCATCGACCCCAAGGATCTGCGCATCGATACCTTCCGTTCCTCGGGTGCGGGCGGCCAGCACATCAACAAAACGTCCAGCGCCATCCGGGTGACGCACATCCCCACCGGAATGGTGGTGGAGTGCCAGAACGAGCGCAGCCAGTTCCAGAATAAGGATAAGGCGCTGGAGATCCTGCGCAGCCGCCTGCTGGCCCAGAAGCAGAAGAAACAGCAGGATGCCATCAATGCCAACCGCGCGGGGCAGGTGGGAACCGGTGACCGCAGCGAGAAGATCCGGACCTACAACTTCCCGCAGGATCGCTGCACCGACCACCGCATCGGCCTGACGGTCCACAATCTAGATAAGATCATGGACGGCAATCTGGACGAGATCATTGATGCACTGGCAACCCATGAACAGGCCGAAAAACTGCGTCAGCTCAACGCACAGGCCGAATGATACTGCGATGAGAAGAATAACGTGTTTGCGTTGATTTGATGGTTGAAAAGTATTTATACTTTACAGATAGAAAGAACGATGAATCGCATGAAAATGAAAACTGAAATTTTACCTGCTGAGGGCAAAGCAATCGCCAAAGCGGCTGATCTGCTGCGCAGAGGGGAGCTGGTGGCCCTGCCCACCGAGACGGTTTACGGCATTGCCGCCGATGCGCGCAACGGCGCGGCAGTTGCAAAGATCTTTGTGGCCAAGGGCCGCCCGCAGGACAACCCCCTGATCGTCCACGTCACCGGCCCGGAGATGCTGCCCGGCCTTGTCAGCGAGGTGCCCGAGCGTGCCCAGCTGCTGATGGCCGCGTTCTGCCCCGGCCCTCTGACCATCATCATGCCCCGCGGCCCGGAGGTGGCCGCGGAGTGCTGTGCCGGTCTGGACACGGTGGGTATCCGGATGCCCAGCCACCCGGTGGCACGGGCTGTCATTGCGCAGAGCGGCTGTGCCTTTGCGGCCCCCAGCGCGAACCTTTCCGGCAAGCCCAGCCCCACCAACGCACAGGATGTGTTCACCGATATGGATGGCCGTCTGCCCCTGATCCTGGATGGCGGCGAGTGCGATGTGGGTGTGGAGAGTACCGTGATCTCTGTGGTAGGCGAAAAGCCCACCCTGTTCCGCCCTGGCCATATCACGCTGGAAGATCTGGAACGCGCTCTGGGAGAGGAGGTCGAAGTCTCCAAAGCCATCCTCGAGAAGCTGCCCGAGGGTGCTGTTGTCCGCAGCCCCGGCATGAAGTATAAGCATTACGCCCCTAAGGCAGATGTCACCCTGCTGGACGGCACCTTTGAGCAGTTCAAGGCCTATGTGGATGCCCATGCCGACCAGAACCCCAGCTGCCTCTGCTTTACCGGCGAGGCCGAAAAGCTCGGCTGGCCCTGCGTGGAGTATGGCAGGGAGGGCGATGGTGCCGATCAGGCAAAGCATATCTTCCGCAGCCTGCGTGCCCTGGATGAGCAGGGGGACGGGGTGGTCTATGCCCGCTGCCCGAAAAAGGACGGCCTGTCCATGGCGGTGTACAACCGCCTGATCCGTGCGGCAGCGTTCCGGGTGATCCAGCTATGATCACGCTTGGGATCACCGGCCGCAGCGGCTGCGGCAAATCGACTGTGACGGCGGTGTTTGCCGCCCACGGTGTCCCGCTGGTGGATGCCGACCAGATCTCCCGCGAGATCCTGCTGCCCGGTTCTCCGCTGCTGCCAGTGTTGGCTCAGCGGTTCGGGGCAGATATCCTGTATGCCGACGGCAGCCTGAACCGCCGCCTGCTGGCAGACCGCGCCTTTGCTGCGCCGGAAGGAAAGGCTGCTCTGGATTCCCTCGTGCTTCCGGAGATCATCCGGCGGGTCTGCAGACTGAAGCAGGCCGCCCGGGAAGCCGGAGCACCGCTTTTTGTGATAGACGGAGCCGTGATCGTGGGCACTGATGCGGAAAAAGAGTGCGACCACCTTTGCGTGGTCACTGCGCCCTTTGCCACCAGTGTGGCCCGCATTGCGGCCCGGGACGGCATCGCCCCGGAAATGGCGGCACGGCGGCTCAACGCCCAGACCCCAGAAGAAGTCCTGCTTGCCAGGGCCGATCTTGTCCTGCGCAACGATGCTGACCTTGCTTCTCTGGAAGCGGCGGCGGCGGCGCTCTGTGAGCAGCTGCAGGCTGAGGGTGCACGGAAAGGGGGCGCGGACACTTCGCTTTGAAAAAGTTTTTGAAAACGCTGGTCCTGCTCTTTCTGCTCTGTGTGGTCCTGCTGGCGCTGCCGCCGGTGCGCCGTCAGGTGGAACTGCGGCTCTACCCGCGGAAATACAACGACCTTGTGGAGCAGTACGCTGCCGAGTATGACCTTGACCCGCTGCTGGTCTATTCCTTTATCCGCACCGAGAGCGGCTTTGACCCGGGCGCAACTTCCAGTGTCGATGCGCGCGGCCTGATGCAGATGACGGAGGAGACTTTCCTCTGGCTCCGCAGTAAGCTGGGCCTGGGGGAGGCGGTTTCCTTTGGCGACCTGTACGACCCTGATGTGAGCATCCGCTTTGGATGCTATTACCTCCACCTCTGCCTGGTGCGTTACAACGGCGATATCTCCACGGCCGCCGCAGCCTACCACAGCGGGTGGGGCACCGTGGATGCCCTGCTTCAGAAGGAGGAGCATTCAGAGGACGGGTTGACCCTGTCGGGCTTCCCCTATAACCAGATGCACCACTATGTGGAAAAGATCACCGCCTGCTATGCCAAGTACACCGAGCTGTACGGAGCCTGAGCAGGCTGCAAACCCGCTTGAACCGGCTTGTGCCGGTTTGAAATATTTAGGAATACCGAAAGAGAAAGGCAGGAGAAATTCTATGGCAGAAAAAACTCCGAACCAGCAGCTGGCTGAAAAGCTGCTCTATAAGCCTGCTTACGTCACCGATAAGGACGCTGACGTGAAGCAGAAGGCCCACGACTTTGCCGAGGGCTACAAGAAGTTCCTGGATGCAGGCAAGACCGAGCGCGAGGTTGCCGCCGAGAGCGAGCAGATGCTCAAGGATGCAGGCTACCAGCAGTTCGACCCGAAAAAGACCTACAAGCCCGGCGACAAGATTTACTTTGTCCAGTGCAACAAGGCTGTGGTGGCTTCCACCATCGGTACCAAGAGCTTTGAGGATGGCTTCCATCTGGTCATTGCCCACACCGACAGCCCCCGTCTGGACCTGCGTCCCACCCCGCTGTATGAGTCTGACCACCTGAGCTACTTCAAGACCCATTACTACGGTGGTATCCGCAAGTATCAGTGGGGCACTATCCCTCTGTCCATCCACGGCGTGTTCACCCGTGAGGATGGCTCCACCGTCACCGTCCGTGTGGGCGAGGACGAGAACGATCCCGTCTTCTGCATCACCGACCTGCTGCCCCATCTGGGTGCCGAGCAGAACGCCCGTCCCCTGAAGGACGGCATCAAGGCTGAGGAGCTGAACATCCTCATCGGCTCCGACGCTGTTGATGACGAGAACGTCAAGGAAGCTGTCAAGCTGAACACCATGATCCTGCTCAACGAGAAGTACGGCATCACTGAGAAGGAGTTCATGCGCGCTGAGATCGAGATCACCCCGGCTTACAAGAGCCGTGACGTTGGCTTCGACCGCTCCATGGTGGGCGGCTATGGCCACGATGACCGTGTGGACGCTTATCCCGCACTGATGGCCGAGATCGAGACCAAGAACCCCACTTACACCACTGTCTGCGTCCTGACCGATAAGGAAGAGATCGGCTCCGACGGCGTGACCGGTATGCAGAGCATGTACGCCTTCCACTTCATGCAGGAGCTCTGCCGTACCGCTGGTCAGGACGACATCATTGCATTCCGCAACAGTGTCTGCCTGTCCGCCGACGTCACCGCTGCTTACGACCCCAGCTGGGCCAGCGCTTTCGAGCCGATGAACGGCACCTACGCAGGCCGCGGCATCGCGCTGTTCAAATATACCGGCAGCCGCGGCAAGAGCGCTGCAAACGACGCTTCTGCCGAGCTGGTGGGCTATGTCACCCGGATGATGGACGCCGACGACGTTGCATGGCAGATCGGTGAGCTGGGCCGCCTCGACCTGGGCGGCGGCGGCACCATCGCAAAGTATGTTGCCAACCGCGGCATCCCCGTCATCGACATCGGTGTGCCTGTGCTGTCCATGCACTCTCCCTTCGAGGTCATCCATAAGACCGACCTGTACATGGCTTACCGCACCTTCTCTGTGTTCTGCCAGTCTGCTGACTGATCCCCCGCGCTGACGGATATTTTGCATTGAAAAACCGAGCTGCCTGCACATTTTTGTGCGGCGGCTCGGTTTTTTTGCGCAAAAGCCTTGACCTTCAACCGGCTTTAAGGTGTAATGTAAGGGCGGAGGTGAAGCAAATGAACATCAAACAGGCTTCCGAACAAAGCGGCGTGTCCGCCCCGAACATCCGCTTTTATGAAAAAGAAGGGCTTCTCACACCGGCACGCAGGCAGGGCAATGACTACCGCGATTACACCGCTGGGAATGTCCGCACGCTTAAACTTATCCGTATGCTGCGGATGCTGGATGTGCCGCTGCCTACCATCAAGGCGGTACTGCGCGGGGAACAGCCCCTGCAACAGGCGCTGCAAGCCCAGCAGATCGTGCTGGAGCAGCAGGCAGTACAGCTGGCAGCGGCTATGCAGTTCTGCGCCGACCTTGCCCGGCAGGCTCCGCAGACGGACACGCTGGACGTGGACGCCTGCCTGATCCGCATGGAAAGCCCCGCCCCGCAGCAGGGCTTCTTCTCCGGCTGGCTGCAGGATTACTGCACGCTGACGCAGGTGCAGCATCAAAAGCACTTTTTCTTTATCCCGCAGGGCAGCATCAACACCCCGCAGGAGTTTACGGCGGCGTTGCAGACCTATGCAGAGGAAAAGGAAATACAGTTCACCCTGACCAAAGAGGGGATGTACCCGGAGTTCTCGCTGGATGGCATTCCATATAAAGCCTACCGCAACCCGGGCAAGTACCGTGACGAGGTCTGCTGCGACGCCGTCCATCCGGAACAGCTGAACACTGGACTGCCGTCCCGCCGGGAACGGCAGCTGCGGGTCCTGCGGGTCCTTCTGCCTGCGGCATGCACCTTTGCCGCCATCCTGACGGCAGGCTGGATAGCGACCGGAGGGACAGACTGGCTCTGGCTGGCGGCACTGGCAGCAGCGGGGGTCCTGCTGGGCCGCTGCTTTGAACACCGGCTGTAACCGGGCTGGTCTGCTCAGCTCAGCGGCAGAGCCTCAGCAACGGTCAAAAAAGTGTAACCGTTGTCTGCATACCACCGGATGATGTCGGGCAGCGCCTCGGCGGTGGTACGGGTGGTGGCGGAATCGTGCATCAGAACGATGCAGTTCGTCTGCTGCCCGGTCTCCCGCACCACATTGCGGTAAATGGTGTCCGCGCTTGGGTGCCCGCCCACGGCATCCTCGGCGCACACGTTCCAGTCCACCCAATGCCAGCCTTTCTGCTCTACTTCGGCTTTCAGCTGCTTCATCAGGCCTTTGCCGCCGTAGCGCCGACTGACGGTGTTGGTGCTGCCGCCCGGAAACCGTAGATACCGGATGCTCTCGGCATCCACATAGGGCGCAATGCGCTCCTTTAAAAGGGCAATGTCCTCCCAATAAGCGTCGCTGCTGCGGTAGATATCGCTGTACTCGTGGGAAGCAGAGTGCAGCGCGATCTGGTGCCCGGCGCTGACCGCTTCGGTGAGCAAGGGCAGATACTTTTCGTTGTGGCCGGTAGCCACCACAAAAAAGGTGGCGTGCACCCCTGCAGCGTTCAGGGCATTGAGCACATCCGGCGTGGTCTTGCTGGGGCCGTCATCAAAGGTCAGGCAGACCCACTTTTCCGGAAGGACAGGGGCAGCGGGCGCTGCCTGCACCGGAACAGAGATGGCAGGGGAGAGCACCGAGGTGTCCGGTACCGGGGTCAGATCCTGCGCCTGACATCCGGTGACGACTGGCGGCGCAGCAGATACAAACCCCATGATAAGGGCAAACAACATCATTACTGCCACTCTGGCCCGCCTGCGCCGGGCAAGGTATTCTGATCGTTTCAAGGGCAAAACCTCCTTTGCCTGCATGGCTTGCTCTTATCAGAATATGAACGGCAGCAGATTCTATGAAAGACAGGAACCCAAAGAAAAAGCCGGTGCGTGCAGCATCGGCTTTTAAGCAGGAAGATTATGGAACAGCTTGTATCAATAAAAACGGTGGAACGCTGAATTGTGCGGGAATGACACTCACCCCACCCGCTGCCGTTTATCCAGCCGCATCTTGTCGGCTATCATTGCGATGAACTCGCTGTTGGTGGGTTTTCCGCGCAGGTTATGGATGGTGTAGCCGAAGTAGCTGTTGAGGGTGTCCACGTCTCCCCGGTCCCATGCCACCTCGATGGCGTGGCGGATGGCGCGCTCCACCCGGCTGGCGGTGGTGCCGTTTTTCTTGGCGATTTCCGGGTAGAGGCGCTTGGTCACAGCGTTGATATACTCCGGCTCGTTCATGGTGAGCAGGATGGCATCCCGCAGGAACTGGTAGCCTTTGATGTGGGCGGGGACGCCGATCTGGTGCAGAATGTCGGTGACTTTCAGCTCGTCGCTGTCCACGCTGGCCGTGATGAGGCGCTTCTGGTGGCCGTGGGCGACCTTGAGCACCCGGCTGGCGAGGACATTTTCGTCGAAGGGCTTGACAAAGTAGTAGGCGAATCCCTCGTCCAGCAACTCCTGCACCATCTCTTCGCTCTGGAACGCGCCGGTGACAAAGAAGGTGGTGTGTGTCCCGCCGGCGGCGACATATTTCTGCTTGACGGCCAGCGCGTCCAGCCCGGGCATGAAGGCATCCAGCAGAACGACCTGCGGCCGTACCGCAAGCATCTTCTGCAAGATCTGAAGCCCGTCCTTTTCCACGACGGTCACTTCCACGCCCTTTTGCTCCAGCGCATCCCGGCAGGCCGCCGTAACATCCGCACTGGTATCCGACATCAAAAATCTTACTTTATCCATCGTACTTTCCTCCAATGTGTGCAGTTCCCTTTACGCTCTATATTTTACCATAATTTACCATGGAATGCAACAGGAAATTTTTACAATTTCTGGGATTTTCATAAAAATCTTCCGGCTCATTCCGTTCTCTGCATTTCAGCGGCGTTTTTTGCCTGTTCCAGCATGGTCTGGGCGAAAATGCCATAGCCCCGGGTGGGGTCGTTGACCAGAACATGGGTCACAGCGCCCACAAGACGTCCGTTCTGGAGGATGGGGCTGCCGCTCATGCCCTGGACAATGCCGCCGGTGG
>OLGN01000760.1_pt1 | contig 23300 bp, 16 predicted proteins | sample 1605941 | NCBI WGS metagenome assembly OLGN01 (sample SAMN03283269) | human gut metagenome | biome: human-associated habitat; material: feces | host: Homo sapiens | place: USA | collected 2013
TGAAGAACTGGCTTGTAAAGAGATCATTGATCATCTCCATACAGATAATCCGGCCTGGGGTGCAAGGCAAATGTCTGCACAGCTAAAGGCTAGAGGATATCATGTAGGACGTCGGAAAGCACGACGTTACATGAACGAAATGGATATTTACCCAATCTATCCTAAAATGAATCTTTCCAAGCGTATGCAACAGGCTAAGGTATGCCCTTATCTGCTCCGTAATGCTGTCATAGACAAACCAAATCAGGCACGGTCTATTGACATTACATATATTCCAATCAAACGGGGCTTTTTATATCTGACAGCCGTTATTGATTGGTATAGCCGCTGGGCAGACAATATCATGATTGAGCGTTGGTTTCGCAGCTTCAAGTATGAAGAAGCCTATCTGACTCAATACAATAACATCAAAGAAGCCAGAACCGCTATCGGACAGTATATCCGCACTTACAACTTTGAGCGGCATCATTCTGCACTTGACTATCAGACACCGGCTGAATGCTACTATCCGGCAATGTTGTTGCCCTATGTAGCTTAGCATATATGGAGACGGGGAGTCTACAAATTCTCCCCACACCTTCAGTAACTTACCAACCATATCAGTTCATTATAAAAATCTCAGATTTTTGTCTTGACAACTGAACCATTATACTTACTCCCATCCCATGGTTTTATCTAATAATTCATAAATTTCATATGTGGGAGACAACAAAAAAGCAACACCTTCCTTTTTGGAAATTAACATAAACTTTTTCTTTCTTAAGGATTTTATATCCTCATCAAAATTTTCAGATACATAACCCAAATGATAAAATCCACCATTTCCACTTTTCAATATCTGATAAGTAGGACTATTCTCATCAATCGCTTCTATTAATTCCATTTTTACAGACTGCCCATTTTCTGCAAATGCTATTCTCGAATGTTGGCTTTCATTGTTAATGATATTAGAAATTTTTGTATATCCCATAATCGGCTTTAGAAATTCGGCATAATAATCTTCAATATTTTTCACGGCAATTCCAATATGATGCAATTTCATTTCACTTCTCCTTAAATAAATCATCACTTTCAAAGCATCGCTTTATATAATGTAACAGTTCAAATATCACAAATTACTGTTCATATTCTATTATAGTACAATTGATTTGCTCTTCTTTTATCTATGTGTTTATTTCCACAAACACATATTACTATATTATCACTGACAACTCCAAACATGGTCTTGTACATTTTTTACACAGTTCAACAGTTGAACCATGTCTTAATCTTCCCTTATTCTCTTTTAATATATTTTGGTAAGTTTCGGATTTAAACACCTCTTCTAGAGTTTGTTTCTGCAAATCGCCTATAATATATTCACCATTCCAATCAAATGTACAAATATATGCTTTTCCAGAATAATCAATAGGCAATTCAAGATATACCTTCTTACAAGTAAAATAATTTTCTGTATCATTCTCATAAAAATTCAATCTCTCATCCATATCCGCATCATATATTTCTGTGTTTGGGTGAATAGACTTAATATGATTCATCATGTCTATATCAGATTCATCATATTTTGTAAATACAATTCTATCAAAAATCTCAAAACTATATCCCAAATCCAATGTTCTTTTTATCAACGTCCCATTGCTCCATAATAAATACTTATAATTTGGCCTTTGTTTGATAATTCTATCAATCCTTTCGATGTGCAGTAATGGTTCATTATAGAAATGAAATGCAAAATAACCATTAAATTTCAATGAATTTGCTTGATCTAATATAGATATTATCTGATCATCAGATAAACAATCTTTATTATCTCGTTCCAAACAATGTGCTGGACACATTGTATGGCTCTGACTTAGATTACATCCTAGTCCTATCTCAATTGATATACTACCCAAAAAACTCAAATCATCATAAATCATAATTATTACCTAAACTCAATCATTAGCTTCAATAACTGAATTACTTCCTTTCCACATAAAAATATATATTGTCAGATATCTTCACATTAATTTATCCAGGATAAAATAGATACACTTATCTATGCTCGTTTAACAAACTAAGCATTTCTGAAATATACTTTTCGTCTTTACAAATTATATGACAGTCACTAAGTGAAATGCCACAAAGACTGATATAATAATCTCCAAATTGAACCCCCTCACTCGCTATGTCAGACTTATATTTTATATTCTCTAATTCCGCAAAAATTCCAGAGCCTTTCATCTTGCAATATGCCTCTTTAGCAGTCCACACTTGGCAGAATCTGATTTTTTTCTCACCATGTTCTCTCTCGATATAATCGTTTTCATCATTGCTCAAAGCAAATCTCATTACATGCTGCATACTCTCTTCAGATATTCTGCACCATTTTTCTACATCTATTCCTACTTCCACATTTGCAACCAATACCGCCACAAGACTATTCGTATGCGATATATTAAACTCTATAGATGGAATATTCACTAAATATGGTTTCCCACATTCTTGTTGCAAAATAGTATATTCTGAAGCATCGTAGCCATAATATTTTCTCAACAGATACATTAGCGATAATTCTGCCATTACAGACAAAACCCTATCTGTAAAAAACTGATATGATTGGGCTTTATTTTTTCTTCCATCAGAAACCTTGTTCAATATCTCGCAATACGTTTTTTCATTTACATTTCCACACTCCAATAGAAACAGTATTCCTCGTTTTTTTTGCATTTTGACATTTCCTATTCCAACAAATATTTCTGACAAAGCTACATATTACTATTAATAGTTTTTTTCTGAACAACACTTTGAAAATAAGTCAAAACTTCTTCCAATGCATTGGTTGACTTCATTAATTCCGACGCATCACTAATACTGTTTGCTATACTCTCATCACAAATAACTCTACTAATAGTTTCAAATAATTGCTGTTCACTAACATTTAGTTTTAGCATTTCTCCAAAATTATTCTGTTCCACCATTATTGCATTTAGATACTCATCATTTACAAAAGGAATTATGACCATCGGTGTTTTGTAATATATTGATTCACAAACACTATTCATACCACCATGAGTGATAAACAATTTAGCACGATTAAGTATTGCCTTTTGCGGGGCAAATTTGTACACAAATAGCTGTGAATAATCCCCATATTTTTTTAGAATTTCATCAAAATTTACACCGGCACTAATATGCACTTCACAATTAGGTATTAATAAGGAAGCCTCTATGCATTTATAAAGAAATTCTTGGTTGTTAATTATAGAACCCGTCGAAATATAAATAACTATATCATCAGCATCCTTAGCAATATCAGAGCACTCACTTTCGCATGTCACTTCCTCCATAATAGGATTAAATATATAGTAATTTCCATCAAGACTATTTCTATATTTACACATGAAATCTGGGACTAAAACCAAGTTACTATCCCCTTTAGCAGACAATAAATCCACAAACGAAAACTCTTGTGCTAAACCATACTTTTCATAAGCAACTCTAGAAAATATATGCAAAGTTCTGTTAAAAAACTCTCTATTTGCAAATGCATTTGCATAGGGCTGTAGATATAAATAACCTTCCGTCTCAAAATCATTCAAATCAAATGGTTGAATTGTATGCAATGCAATACTTGGAATACCATTTTCTTTGGCAATAGCCTTTCCCCAATACGCAAGTGAATCAAAACATATATAATCTGCTCTGAAGTCATTTGTTTCATACCATTCGCGATACAAATTCAAAGTATGTAATATCCCTTCACCGTAATTAATTAATGTATCTTTCGAATACTTTTCCCTGTATGGTTTTGCCCTAAAGGAATATAAGCATTCATGTTTTCTAACCTCTTTCGGTATTAATTTTTCATACTCCTCACCAAAATAATCTACAAGGATCTCATACATACCAGTCAAATGTAATTTTTCAATAATTTTTAGTGCTTGAATCGTATGTCCTCGAAAGGGGAAAAGGAAAAATATTATTTTTATTTTCATATCATTTTCTCCAAAGTCTCAATCATATCTAATTTCTTATCATCACTTCTTTTTTCATTAATAAATCTCATCAACAATCTTTTAAGAAGAATTTCGTTCTTTTCTAATTTATGATAAAACTCCATCCTATCTCTATAGTGTGCTATTTCCTTTTCTACAAGTATATAATTCAATAATCTTTCTATAACAATACCTAATTCATTGTCACTCTCTTCGACATACTGTATTGTTAAGTCGATTATATTATTATACTGTGACGCTACCCTCTCACATTCCTCACAATGTAAATCACCTTCTTCGGTTAAAAAGACATAATCTACATCAAAAAATGTTTTTCTATTCATCATAGCAGATTTAACCGAACTATATAATAATGATTCATCTATCGTAAGCAAAGAAAAGGAAACACTATCCAAATTTTTCTGATCGACAACGCAAAAAGACTTCTTTTCACTATCATAATCTATAATTGTTAAGACATGATCACAATGTTCTTTTGTATAATACTTGTTACAATATGGTAAATAGAAACAATCAACATGCATTATCACCGGCCTTTTTAACTCTATCAAATCAAGTATTTGTTGTTCAACTTCACAATCCAAAATTCCTGTATTATATTTTATTCCCAATTTCCAAAGAACACTTTCTATCGACTCAGACAAATTGTAAACATGCTTATACTCACCATTCTTTTTGATGTCTACTATATTGAATGATTCAATAAATGGACTTATTGGCTTATCATAATACTTGATAATTGATACAAGAGAAGTATAGAAACAATCAATAAACCAAAAACTGTTAAATGGTTTAAACTCCTTCTCTTGTCGTTTGATATTGTTGTCATGTACTATAATATTAGCTAATAACAACGGTGTTGGATTAAGTCGAATATCTTCAATATCCAATTTTACATTGAACATCTCCTCAATACTCTCTAGAAGTACAATGCAACCTATTGAGTTTCCACCGATTTCAAAAAAATCCGAATTATTGCCTATTGAATCACTTCCAATTATCTTTATAAATACTTCTGTTAACTGAAGCATTACCTGCGCTATTTTATCGTCCGCTATTACAACCTCGTCATCTACAGTCTCAACAATATACTTATTCAATAATTTTGCATCCGTCTTTCCTATTTCTGTTTTCGGTATCTCTGAAACACGCAAATAACGTAATGGAATCATATATCTATTTAGTTTTTTCCCTAAAAACAACATTATCTCATCTTTTCGAATATTTTGAGGTGCAATATAATATGCTGTTAACACCTTAGTATCATTGTTAAAAACCACCTCACATGACTCTATTTCTGGATAATTGAGTAACTCATTCTTAATTTCCGTTAAATCAACCCTATAACCATTAATCTTAACTTGATTATCCACGCGCCCAACAATATTTATCACATCACCTTTACCCCAAAAAGCTAAGTCTCCTGTTCTATACCATCGTTCCCCAGCTATTTCAACAAATTTTTCACGATTGTAATTCTCATCTCCAACATATCCTACCGCTAAGCCTATGCCTGAAAGTAATAATTCTCCTATAACATATTCCGGACAGTCTATACCCATTTTATTAACGATGATTCCATTCACATTATTAATCAAATTACCTGCATTTATCGGATAATCTGTTGTGATATTGGGATTAATACTAGTACAAATACTATTTTCAGTAGGACCATATTCGTTTGCTATTTGCAATGCAGGATATAACTTCTTTCCTTTTTCAAACAAGCTTTCAGAAACACTTTCCCCCGCTAATGCAACAAGTCTAACTTGCTTCAATAAATCATGTTTAGAAAAATTAAGAATTGTATTAAACATTGTTGGCGTACATAAAAATGTACGTATTCCTTTATTTTCAATGATATATACTATATCCTTAATATCAAAAATATTATTAGGGAAGCAGATTTTTGCACCGGAAATTAATGGTGAAAAGAAGCTTGTCATAAAACCATCTGATGCCGCACCCATAAGTAATATAGAAGTATCACAATTTGTGAAACCCAAAACATCATTCCTTGAAAGTATTGTATTTAATAATCCTTTATGATTAATCAAAACACCTTTACTCTTTCCAGTAGTTCCAGAGGTGTAAATAATATATGCATTCTTCCCACTTTCTGAGTTATTAACATCTTCATCATCCATATATTCGGCACTAATATCACATGTCATGTACGGAAGTGTAATATACTCCTTTTTTTGTCTCGAGATATACATTTCTATATTACATGTACTAATAATTTCTTTAATTCTCTCATCTGGCGACAACTGTGAAACAGGAATGTATATATTTCCAGATTTCATAACACTTAGAATAGATATTGCCGTCAATCTCATGTCATCGCAAATGACAAGAACTTTCTTTTGCTCAGAACCAATTCTTGAAACAATACACTTACTCCAATAATTTGTTATTTGGTTGATTTCAGAATATGTATACTCCTCATCCTGGAAAGAAAAACACATTTTATTTGGATATCTCTTCACGCTAGACAAGAATTCATCAATTATAGTACCAGCACCGTTTTCTCTCTTAAATCCACATTTTGCATACTTATCTTTACATAATAATGGTAAAATATCTGTTTTTGAATAGCTATCAAAATTATTAATAATATCACAAGCATACTCACAAAACAAATTTCCTATCACCTGAGTAGCTGCATACGTAACTAAACTTGGATCATAATTAATTTGAATTGCTATTCTTTCATTATTTCTAATAATATTCATGTCGAACATCGATTTATAACTATTTTGATAATATTCAACAAAATTACTCTTAATATCGTTTTCATAAACAAAAATGGTATCAAACAATTTATTACAACCATATTCTTTCTGGCACGCATTGACTACATCTTGAAACATAACTTTTCCATGCGAAATATCTTCAATAAATTTGTCATTACACCGCTTTACATAAGACTTAATGTTCTGATTTTTATCAATATTACTACTTCTAAACACGAGCGTATTTACATATTGTCCAAAATCATTATCTGAATCAATACTATGTTTACAACTGAAGGGAACTCCAATCGTTATATCTTTCTGGGCAATAAAAGCATGCAAAAACATAGCATATATAGACAGGAAAAAGATAAATTCTGTCATTTCATTATTTTTGCAAATACTCTTCACTTTATCACTCATATCATCATCCAAAATTAATCTAAATGGCAAATTAGATTCCTCTGAATTTTTATATACAGGGAACTCTTCAAAGAGACTAATCCCCTTTAATTCACCAATCCAATAATTTATATCCTGTTCAAAACAATTTTGAGAGTATTGTGTTTGAAAATTATACCAATAATCATAATAATCGAATGATTTTTCATTTATATTCAAAACATCACTGGCACCTTGTAAAACATCAGAAATATATTGAGAAATTTTTTTAACACTTAAGCCGTCCACAATCACATGACAATAGTCAATCATTAGCAAATCCGTTCCATCGCAATGAATTAGATCAAAGTTGATTAACGGCGCATTATTCAAATCAAATGGTCTTACTAAATTGTCAAAATATTCTTTTTTAGGTAATATCCCTTTATATTCATGTTCATTTATTTCAATTGTAATATCGCTACATATTGTAACAAACACTTTTGTTTTTTCAAAAAGGTATATACTTCTAAATACTCTATATGGTGATAAAATGCTATATAGTTTTTCTTCCACCATTGACCTATCTAAATCACTGTTTGGAATTCTAATAACAACTGGAATATGTAATGCTAACGCTTCTTTATTATATGTAAAAAATCTTTCCGAAATCTTTGGGATTTCGAATTTTTCTTCATCGAATTTCACCATTGCATTTTCTTTGGTGTTTTTATATTCATCAACTAACTTCTCATGCTGTAACACGGAGTCATCCAATTTAAACGGCACCTTTGTGAAATCTATATCCCAATAATTCATTATTAATGCCATTAGTTCCATATATAAGATAGAGTTTCCGCCATAACTAATAAACGACTTGCTAAAATCTTCTATCTTACAATTTAGTACCATTTCCCATAATTGCACTATTTTTAAGCGATCATCATGCAAAAGATCCAAGCTTGCATATACAGCACTATTTTCACTATAACTACTTTGAATTCCTCTATTGCTCAGAAACAGCCACGTATTTCTACTGTTAGTACTATCAATAACATCTTGTAATTCCTGAGTAACTCTGTAATCAAAAATCTGCATTCGATTTTCAAAATTTAAAGTAACATTCAAATTTTGCTTTGCATGTTTATATTCCCCAATTTTACAATCAACCGGAACATTTTGATATAAACTACATATACAATCCACATCACATAAACAATAACCCTTATCATCTATCAAATTCATAGCACTACAAAAATTGAGAAATCTAGCATTCTTTCCTGTATCTTCAAATCTTAGACAAACTTTATTAATCTCTTCATTTTTCAAATGTTCTAACAGAAAATTCCAAATCACATATTCTGCATACTCAACACTCAACCTACAACTCATTATCCAATTATCTATAACAGCTGTACTATTTTCAATTTTCCATGCAATATACGCTACTATTCCATAATCGCCAAACTTATCATTAACTCTTACCACAAATGAATTTCTACTTTCAGCTCGGCTAGTAATAGTATCATACTTTAACTCGTCAAGAGATAATCTATATCTATTAACGCGTGAATTAAGTTGTACAATTCTCGCATAATCATCTGTTCTTGGATAGCTGAATAAATAGTGTGCATCAAGTTCACGCCAAAAGTCCTCCTTTGATAACTCATGACTACCAATTTGAATTTCTTGTTTCTTTGTAGTCGTCATTCTCAAGGAATCTTCAATTGTAAATAATGTATTATGAACTGGGAATATACTTTGTAACACATATCCAAAATCATATTCCTTACTGTAAAGTAATGCCGTTACTTCAGGTAACTTTTTCATCACTTCTCCACATTCAAAAAAACTATCATCAATAAAGAGAATATTATTCAAACCAACACTATATTTTTGACTCAAGTATATGATATTATTTGACTTGGAATCAAAATTGGCAATTATCTCCAAAAAATCATCTTTTTGCAAAATCATCTGCGTATTTCTATCAAATAATTTTTCAATATCTACAATATTATTTCGCGAAGAAATAGCCAATAGAATTCCTTGGGTTTTTAAATCTTTAAGTCTCTCTTGAAATACTTTTTTTTCATTTCCCACCTTAATATTTTCAATACCATCATCACTAATAATTCCATCCCATAGTGTTTCATCACCGTCAAGAACAATTAATTTGAAAGAATTTTTTTTGTAATTCAAGTAAGACCATATTACTTCTTTCGTAATAATTCTATAAAATTCTTTTTTATACGGAATATTTGCTATTTGATATAACATCAAATTGTAAATATCTGTATTGCTATACCCGGAAAAATCTAAAACTGAATTACAAAATGTTTTACACTTTTCAACAAACATATCTTTATATATATCTATTTGTTCTTGAATCTCTTTACTGAAATTGATATTTTTCAAATCACTAACTATAATAGCAAGATTTACCTGCTCTTTCTTAACTAAGAATTTTTCATTATATAAATCAAATGCGATACTATTTTCTTTTGCAGTTTTCGAGTTATCAGCTATATCCCAAAGAGAATACACAATTACATGTAAAGCATCACCAATTTCATTATTAGATTTATGACCATCATCCAGCATTACACTATAATTGTAACAACCAAGCCCTCTCTTTATCTCTTCTTCAAAATAGTATTTATCCAAAGATGATGATATCGAGAGAATAATAGACTTATCAATAATTATTCTTTCATTTTTAAGAGTTGACATAGCATATTTTTCAAATTCCATATACATTTCGCTCAATCTAAAGGAATTATTACTTGCTACTAAACGCATTGTCGGTATTATAGAGTTTGCATTTAATTCTATCACTATTCCGTCAAACATCTCTTCTGGATAAATATCTATATTCTTTTCATCAACAAATCTTACCAATACTTGTTCACTTAAACTGCTCTCAATTTCAGGTACACTATAGTATTCATGTACCAAATTAACTATCTTTGACAAATCTCCACATATTTCTTTACTATCCTTATTAAAAATGAGTCTCTCTCCACAATTAGGAATCAACTCTACCAAAAATCTACTTTGTGCAAAATTGTATCTTCCCAAAAAAGCAGCAATTAATACAATAAGTAAATCATCCCTATTCACATCATTCTTAACAATATATGTATCAATTAATGACTGGAATTCTGAAGAAAATTCATTGACACATATATTTTTTTCCTCATACATATCATTTATAAATGGAATATTCATATACTCTCCTATCATTCATATATAATCATATTTAGAATCCCTCTATTATTTGCATTACTATATGCTTATTTTCATCCATTTGAGAATCATTGCTTATTTATAATACTCTTCTATAACTTTTTATAACTCGACAATTTAGAAACATATAAAATGATTATACCGCCCTACTTTGAGCCACCTGTCCGGAGTTTGAGAGCCACCATACCGGCGCAGCAGAGCCAGATATTCCGGTAATCCAGAGCCACTTTTCACGCTCTATTACATAAATTCCTTTATACTGTAAATACGCACCTTTCGGTGTGAATACAGATAAAGGAGGTCAACCATATGACCAAGTATCGAGAGATCCTTCGGCTTAGAAGCCTGGGATTCAGTGAACGAAACATCGCAACAAGCTGCGGTGTTTCAAGAAACACGGTTGCCAAAGTCACAAAACGTGCTGATGAGTTACAACTCAATTGGCCTTTGGACTTTGATATGACCGATAACGTCCTTGATAACATTATGTTTCCAAAGGACAAGTCAGCTACAAACAAACGTATGCCTGACTACAACTACATCCGGAAAGAACTTCTCCGGAATGGAGTCAACAAAAAACTTTTATGGGTAGAATACTGTGAGGAATGCCGCATGAGCGGCGATGAGCCTCTGATGTATTCACAGTTCTGCTACTACATCCAAAAGGATGAAGAAAAACGCAGGGCTACCATGCATATCCCAAGAAATCCCGGCGAACAGATTGAAGTTGACTGGGCAGGGGATCCGGCACACATCATAAACCCGGATACCGGTGAAATCACCGACGCATGGATTTTTGTAGGTGTCCTGACCTACAGCCAGTATGCATTTGTGGAAGCCTTTATTAATGAGCGTACCAATAACTGGATTAAAGCCCATAACCACATGTATCAATTCTTTGGTGGTGTCACACCCATGCTCGTATCTGATAACTGCACTACTGCGATTAATCATCAAAAGAGCGACTGGTACACACCGACACTTAATGCAACGTACCACGAGATGGCAGAACACTATAATGTTGCCATTCTTCCGGCAAGAGTCCGGAAACCCAAGGATAAACCGAATGTAGAAGGATCTGTTGGCAAAATATCCACATGGATTACGGCAGCCCTTCGAAATGAACAGTTTTTCTCACTGGCTGAATTAAATGCAGCCATCAGGGAAAAACTGGATGCCTACAATGCTAAAAAATTCCAGAAAAAGGAATGTAGCAGGCTTAGTTTATTTCTTGGGGAAGAAATGCCTTTACTGGCTCCGTTGCCTGCTACACCCTTTGAACTGTGCGAGTGGAAACAAGCCACAGTCCAGTTCAACTATCACATCGCAGTAGACAAGATGTACTACTCCGTGCCTTTTCAGTATATCAAAGAAAAGGTCGATGTGCGTATAACAGAAACAACGATAGAAATATTTTTTAATCACAGTCGAATTGCGTCCCACCGGCATCTTTATGGACGACCGGGACAATACTCCACGGTAACGGGGCATATGCCTGCAGACCACCAGAAATATCTGGAATGGAACGGAGACCGTTTCCGCAAATGGGCAGATTCGATTGGAATTAGCACAAGTAAAGTGGTTGATGCAATACTTACCTCCGGCAGAGTGGAACAACAATCCTACCGTAGTTGTATGGGACTTCTGAAACTTGCAGAGAAGGATTCTCCCGCAAAACTGGAAGCCGTGTGTACAAAAGCACTGACATTCAGTTCGCGCCCCAGCTATAAGAGCATCAAAAACCTCCTGGTATCCATGAAAGATAAACCGGAAGACATGATGTCAGACAGCAGTTCCACAGAAGACACAAGACCACGCGGCATTACCAGAGGTGCCCGCTATTATGGAGATAAAAAATCATGATAAATCAAAGCACAACTGACAAACTGATAGAAATGCGTCTGACTTCAATGGCAGATGCTTTCCGCATCCAGATGGATGACCCTGCAATGAAAGAAGTACCTTTTGAGGACCGGTTCGGTATGCTGGTGGATGTTGAATACACCAACCGTAAAAACAACCGCTTAAAACGTTTAATACACAATGCTGAGTTAGAACAGCCAGATGCCAGCATAGCTGCAATCGATTATACTTCCGGACGCAAACTCAACAAAGCTCTTATTGCCAGGCTTGCCACCTGTGAATACATCGCGGAATATCGCAACATTTTTATTACCGGTGCAACCGGAAGTGGTAAAACATACATGGCCTGTGCCTTTGGTATGGAGGCATGTAAGCAGTATTACACAGTAAAATATGTCCGTCTTCCTGATTTGCTTTTGGATTTGCAGGCTGCCCGCTCAGATAGAACCTTTACAAACGTGCTTAAAAAATATACAAATCCGGTTCTCTTAATCATTGATGAATGGTTATTACTAAAACTAACCGAATCGGAAGCACGGGATCTCTTTGAACTAATTCATAAGAGACGTAAAAGGAGTTCCACAATCTTTTGCTCCCAGTATCGTGAATCGGAATGGTACCAGCAAATCTGTGGGGGCGAAAGCACCCTTGCAGATGCAATCATGGATCGTATATCCTACGATTCATATAAAATCGATATCGAAAGTGCTGATCCATCCAAGGATATTTCTATGAGAGAAGTCTATGGACTTGACCCGGCACAGGTAAAATAACAATTCAATGGAGTGGCTCCGTTAGTCCGGACAGGTGGCTCACGCCACATCGGACTGGCGGCTCCGCCGCACAAGAATATTCATAAAAAGTAAACAAGAAGCTTCTTTCGCGACAATCAAAAATAAACTCAACTAATCAATATGCGCAGAACCATTTACCACTTTCAATTCTTACACACACAAAGAGTACTTTTTGCTCCGGTACATAAAAAAATATTCTCACAGCATAACAAAAGCATTACATTCCTCTAAAAAAGCAGAGAAGTCTAGTTCAAATATATAATATCACTACAATTTGATTATTAAAATTTGTTTTCAACTTCTCTTTTTTCATAATTTAAATTTTCAATAAATATACTAGCTTATAGCTTAATTTTATACTTCTATTTTTGAACTAAATAATTGCTAATTTTTGATACCAAATCGGAAAAACAGATATCATCTGACATAATTAAATCCTCATCACTAAATATAATATCAAATTCATCTTCTACAAATACCAATAACTTAACAAAATCAATAGAATTCAACCCTATTTCTTTAATCTTTACTTCTTCAGTTATAACTACATCATTTTGAGTCAACTTACTAATCTCCTCATTCAATACTTTTGAAATTTCTGCATTACTCATTGTTCATCCTCCAATATATTTTTAATTATTTCAACGGTTTTATATATTCCACCCGCTCTTTTCATTTCACTTGAAATCTTATTACAATTCTCTTGAATTTCCTGACTATTTAAAATCAGTTCTATTTTTTCTTTTATTAATTCAATATCTTCAATCGATAACTGTACTCCTAGACGAGCTGTATCAATATCCTTTGCTGTACAAAGAGTATCGCCTTCCGCTGGAATTACAAGTATTGGCACGCCCCAATACATAGACTCTCTAACACTATTTACGCCACCGTGCGAAATAAATAATTGCACTTTCTGCAAAACAGATATTTGATTTATTCTCTGTACAACATGCCAATTTGGAGGCAAATCATCAAAACATTCTAGTTCAACACTATTACCAATATTCAAAATAAAATTGAAGGGTAAATCTTTACACTCTTCATATATTCTTCTAAAAACAGTTCCGTTATTATATATTGAACCAAATGCGATATATATATTAGCCGTATCAATTGAAAACAAACTTTCATCAATGCTACTATAATCATCCTTATCGATTAGCGGTCCAACAAAATATGTATTTTCATCTATATATTCCACTCCTGCCTGAAACGATTTTACCGAATAGATAAAACGATAATCTGCAGTGGGTGACAATGGTTCAATTATTGAACCATTTACCGCCTTTTCCAGCATATATACCACTCGCCCTGCTTTGTTGTTAGAATAATCTTTCTGTAAAATGAGTCTAGCAAATTCAGCATAATCATATCTTGCATACTTTTCAGGATAAAAATATGGAGTACAAGATGCTATACTTAACACCCCAAAAAATTGCCCAATCCTTTTCCCCCACAAAGCAGCGGAATCATAAATAACCAAATCAGGCTTTTTCATCACATGTATATCATATTCAAAAAACAATTCATTTATTTTGTACAAATGGCTACAAAAATTGTACCATTCATCCACATGATCCAATTTTTCAGGTTCAATATTACTCATATAAGAATTGTTATAGGTACTATTCTCAGTTTCAAACAATTCTTCTATCTCATCTGAATATGCTTGAAAACGCACTCCTTTTAATTCTATACAATTCTGATATGAATAACCACTATAATATAATACTTCATAGCCGTCATCTTGCAATTGTTTAGCTATTTTCAAGCCATAATTTACATGTCCAAATAGCGGAATAGAAAAAAAAGCTATTCTTTTCATAATTCTTTCCTTCACTTCTAATGTTAATTAATTGTGATAATACTGGGCTTGTGCATTCCATAATTCATAATACTTTCCAGTTTTATCCGAAACCAACTCGTCATGAGTTCCTTTTTGGATAATAGTACCGCTATCAAACACATTAACAGAATCACAGAACTTACATGATGACAATCTATGGCTAATATAAATTGTCAATCCTTCATTACTAATCTCGCTAAATTTTGTATAAACTTCTTCTTCCGCTATCGGATCCAATGCAGCAGTAGGCTCGTCCAAAATCATTATTGGCGCTGCTTTATATAATGCTCTTGCTAATGCTATTTTTTGTGCCTCTCCCCCAGATATCTCAACACCATTCTCTGAGAAATCTCTATATAGGCATGTTTCTAATTGTTCTGGCATCTTGCTAATTCTATCATACACCCCTGTTTTAACTAAACATTGTTCGACTCTCTGCTTGTCATATTCTGTATTAACAGAAACATTTTGTCCGACTCCAAACGAAAAAAGCTGAAAATCTTGAAAAACCACTGACAAACTTTTTATATACTCTTTATAATCTATTCTCTTAACATCAATTCCGTTAATATATATCGATCCCTCTGTTGGCTTATATAATCTACATAACAATTTGACGAATGTAGTTTTACCAGAACCATTCATTCCTACTATGGCGTATCGTTTTCCACTATGAAACTCAGCATTAATATTCTTTAAAACATAAGTATCGCTACCAGGATACCTAAATGAAACGTTCCTAAACTCAATACATATATCCTTTCCTACAACATTTTCCAAAATATCAACATCATTTTCATTTCTAGCATCAATATCAAGGTAATCAAACAATTTCTTTAAATGTTCACAATATATCTTATTTTCCGCAATAGCTATTGTTAACTCTCCAAAACTCTCCGTTAACCGCTTCAACGAACTAACGTATTGGACCATATTTCCCACTGGAAACGCGCCGTAGAAAGTTTTCAAAACAACAAATACATAACAAATCGAATTAATTATTTCAGCCCAAAAAGAACTTATACCTTGATATAAACTCATTTTCGAAATATAACTATCATCTTTTACATTATGCTCTATCATTTTATCAATTTCATTAAGAGCTATTATGTCTTGCCTATATATTCTAACATCCTTTGCTCTCTGCAAATCCAAATCCAACTCTTGGCCGTAGAAAGCAAATGCCCTATTAAACCAGACTGTTCCATCACTCCAAGCATTGAACACTTTCTGCTCTTTGTTTTTATACTTATCATGAATCCAACCTTCAAAAACAATCATGGCAATAATTACAAGAATCCACAATTTTGAATCAAGTATATTATTATTACATTTATTAGCAAACAAAGATACCGATAATGTAATTGAAGCAGAAATACTCACAAATACTCTAATCAACGCTGGCGTATCCCATACTAATTGGCCTAATCCATTTCCAAACATAAATAAGTTTTCTTCAGCCTTTTGCTTTTGTTGCTGATAACCAACATTTTCAAGCACTTCAAATTCAACACTCATTTGCTTATCGCAAAAGATCTTCGAGAAACAATCCCACATACTAGCTTCTTTAGCACTACTCACACGGTCAACAATGCTCTTAATAATTGAAAAAATCAAATTAATTAGTATTGTACAAAACACATATAAAACTAGTACATTAATTCGCCTTAGATTTGCAATTTCATTTATTATTTTTGCTGAAAGCCATATATTTATAAATGGTGATCCGGATTCTATCAATGCAAACAAAATCTTCGCTTCTATAAGCCCCGGACAATATTCTCTCAAGATACTGTATCCACGCCTAGTTATTTTTAATCGTTCACGAATGCTCATATTCTTCTACCTTTTCTTCTCTATAGTGTTTTGCTTGGGTTTCGAATAATTCATAGTATTTTCCTTTGGAACTCAACAATTCTTCATGTGTTCCACATTCTATTATTTCTCCATTTTCTAACAATATAATGCAACTACAAAAACGTGTTGAAGCAAGTCTATGTGAAATAAAAATTGACGACTTCGAATCCATAACCCCATTATACAATTCATACATATTTTGTTCTGAAATAGAATCTAGTGCAGCCGTAGGTTCATCTAAAATAACAATCGGTGAATTCTTATACAGTGCTCTCGCTAATAATAATTTTTGCTTTTCACCTCCGGATAAATCTATACCCTCTTCCCACATAGTTTTATCATATTTGGTGTCCATACCATTTTTCATTGAATTTATCTTTTCTAGCAAACCAGCCTGTTGTAAGCATTTTCTCACTCTATCAACATCTACATTTTCATTAATATTCTCAGCAACAATCTCAGCTATTGTTACAGGAAGAATTGAATACTGTTGAAAAACTACGCCAAAAGCCTTATACACATCTTCCCTATTCAATTCCTTTATATTCTTTCCATCATATAGGACTTCTCCTTCTGTAGGATCAATTAATCCGCATATAAGTTTTACAAGGGTTGTTTTTCCAGCACCATTCAAACCTACTATTGCTAAATGCTCTCCTGGTTCAATGACTAAACTTAAGTTATTAATTACTTTACTACCGTCATTACCATATTGATAACTCACATTTTTTAGCTCGATAGTGTGTGGAACAGAAAAATCATTTATCTTTTCTCCTGAACTTCTACGATATTTTTCTGGATATTCAACAAATGTTCTAAATCTATTTATAGAAATATTCAATCTATTTATTGTATTAACTTGTCCAAGTAGACTATTTAACCACGCCGAAAAACCTACAATAACATTAAAATACAATACAAAATCAGCCACCGACAATTTTCCTTGTAATACAAGATATAACAAATAGAAATATGTTATGCCTTCTCTTACTAGTGAAAACGAGCAATCACATATTGAAACTTTAAATATTTTTGCAGTATACTTTTTATACCATGAATTTACACCTTCCATATTTGCTTTGTATACACTATTTAGCCATAAAACCATGTCATATACTCTAATATCTTTTGCTGCTTTGATTTCACCAGACACCCTCGTAATGTATTGCAATTTCTGCATATAACTGATTTTTTCTTCATTATGAGCAGTTTCCCACTTTATAATTCTTTTATTCATCAAATAACTGGCTAATGTAGAAAACACCAAAAAAACAATTATTATTGGATTCAGCCTTATTAATACATAAAAAAAGGCTGTAAACCCTATTAAATTTGCCATAAACTTAACTGAAGTATCATAAATTTGAGCATAATAGGAAAAATTGCCATTACAACTAGCAAAACTTTCGCTCTGAAGATTTCTAAAATGTTCATCCTCTTGATTACAATAATCAGTTCTTAATGATTTTTTAGTCACCATCTTCAAAAAATATGTGTTCATTTTATACTTATGCCAATATATTAATCTGTCTATAAATTTTTGCAATGCAGTCATTACTACAATAGTACCCATAAAAATTCCCGTCACAAGCAATAAATGTTCTAAAGATTTCTGAGTAACTATTTCATCAATTACAACTTTAGGAAGAAATGTCGTAATTACAGGAATAGCAGCATTAATCATGATTAAACTAAAACAAAGAACTAATAATTTAGGGTAATTTTGAATTGTTGCTTTTATACAATAACCAAAATTTTGCAATATAGCGTACGTTTTATCTTTTTCTTCCATAACCTATCCTTCCATACGTTAATCTATTATAAATTATTGATTACTACACAATGTGATTATTACATTTGTAATTTTTTCCATATCATTAATGGACGCCCACTCAAATATACTATGAAACGCACCACCACCTATTCCAATTGTGACAGCCTCTCTACCAATTTCCCTAAAAATATTAGCATCTGTCACTCCTCGAAACTTAATCCTTTTACATTCAATGTTATTTGATATCATAGCTTTCTCTATTTTTCTTACTAGTCCATCATCTGTAACAATACTACACTCATTGTAGCCGCCATTAGGAAACATCACCGATACTGTGCGACTACCTAATCTATTGTTAATATTCCTACAAACTTCATATAATTTACTTATTCTTTTCTCCATATCCTCCTTGTCAAAACTCATAATCGTGCACATCAATATTGCATTGTTAGTATCGCCTTGAATTTTACTGAAATGATAAAATCCTTCATCATTCTCACTGTTCTGAGGTTTTGCATCTTCAGAGAATTCATCCATCAATTCATAAACGATATCAATAGCATTTTTCATAACCCCTTTTGCTTTTCCCAAAAAAACATACTGACCACGTACATTAATTCCACAAGAAAAAACACTCATATCTGATATATTGATTTCACCTGCAGCCTCACCATCCACAACTATTGTATAATCTGGAATAAACTTACTAAAATCAATCAAATTAGCGCCCCTTCCAATTTCTTCATCACACGTGAATGCTAAATATATATTTCTTGTCGAGATTTCATTTTCTATTAAATATTCCATTGCTGTGATAATCTCTGCTATACCTGCCTTATCATCTCCCCCTAATGGTACCTTTCTGTTTGAAATAACAAGGCTATGATGCAAGTAACATTCATTCAAAACACTAAGCACTGCATTGGGATAGCTTTTGTTAGATACCCTTAGTGCATCAGGTCCATAATAATCTTCAACAATAATTGGGTCTGTTCCATTTCCTGACCACGGGTAAGTATCTATATGTGAAACAAAACCTATCGACTCATGATCTGTTTCACTATTACTTTTTTTTGTTGCATAAACAACACCATTAATAAAATCAACATCTTCTAAACCTATTTTTTTTAATTCCTCCACAAGAATTTGAGCAAAAACAACCTGCCCCTCACTCGACGGAAACCCTTGGCTCCCATTAATTGCTTCAGTATGTATTCTCAAATAATTTAGAAAACGTTCTCTCAATTTATTCTTCATCTTTTCTTTATGAGAATCTGTTATACCAATCTCATACATATTGTTCTTAGTTACAACTTCTGTCATGATACCTTATCCAGTTAATCCTCAAACATCTCCAAACTTTCTATTAATGAATTCATGAATTTAATATCATGTTCTTTTAGCATATCAATTTTTTCATAGATTCTACTTAAAGTTTTTTCAGTCCTTGCTATACTATATTTCAGCACTAGATTACGCAATTCCAATGCTTTTTGCACCATTTCTTCATTATCTACTATTAATTCATCAATGACATTAACATTATTCTGCATTACGCTTTTCAAATATTCTAAACGATACCTCATAATAATCTTATGATCATAAAAAATATGAAAGGGAATAAAATCAATATAATCATTGTTTTCATGAAAATATTCCTTAATATAATCATAACAGGAAACACCAAATATAACGTCTCTATTTTCATTATTTGCCGAATATTCATATAAATGATTACTATCTGTTGACTCCAAATAATCTCTGCAAGACGAAATCAATAATTTCTTATTAAATTCATACTCAGCCTTATAGTATCTAAATAAATTTACAATACCTTCATTATTAAAGCTCTGATTAATTTCATTATAATTAATCATTTTGGTAGAATATTTCCCCAGCTCCCAAAAATCGGCCGCATATACTATTTCCTCTTCATTATCATAACCATAAATAAAAGTCGAATGTATATAATGATGTTTTTGATAACAATTAGAAAAACTAAAATAGAAATTATCTAAGCACGGTTCTAAACAATACTCATGATCAACTGCAAATTCTATATAATCAGTAAATCTCTCAGCCTTAATTGTATCTGTGTTATTTCGCATCCAACTATAACCTGGCATACCATATATTTTACGATAATTATTATCTAAGTCTGCATGATCATAATAATCTATTCGAGTATCATGATGTGGTCTTACAACAAGTTGTACAAAATGATCTGATAACCACGGTAACAAATCCAAGCTGTGCCGCCTTTGCCTGCACGGATGGATATAGATACTGCCCGCCGAATGTAGCAAAAGGAGCATTCAAAGCAGATTCCAATAAACCATCGTCACGGATACCGGCGGTACCGCCAAACGTCTCCAACAGAGCATTATGCAGCCTTAAAACCTGTTCCTTGCTCAGCGTTTTCATTTGGCAAGTACCTCATAGGCTTGCTTGTTCTTGGAAATCAGGCGCTTGGAGATTTCGAGAATGTCCTCGTCTTTAGCCTGTTGCTCATCCTCGACTTGGCTGAACTCCATTAGCACATAACGCGGGACATTATTCTTTAAGATGACCGCCGCGCCGTTCTCATCAACCATCCGTGCTACACGGGAAAAATTCTGGTTGGCCTCCGTTATGGATACAAGATTGTCTGTGTTAATAACCATAATTCAACGCCTCCTTTGAGTATAGTATACACGAATTATAGGAGGAATTCAACCTATTTATTAAAGAAGGAAGGAATGCAGTATAGAAATCAAAATACCGAAAGAAGTCCGCGACTATCACGAAAACATCTTTTTCGGGCTGAATACGCGGCAGTTTATTTGCTCGGTGCTGGCGGTCGGCGTGGCAGTGGGCATCTACTTTGCCTTGCAGCCGTATGTCGGCACCGAAGAAATCGGCTGGATGTGCATTTTGGGTGCCACACCCTTTGCCGCCTGTGGATTCTTTACTTACCACGGTATGACCGCCGAACAGGTGCTGTGGGCGTGGTTCAAGTCTGAAATCCTCTGCCCCAAGAAACTCGTGTTCAAATCCGACAGCTATTACTACGAAGCCATGCAGCCCGCCATCCGTGCGGGCATAAAGCGAAAGAGAGGTTTGCCTATGAAGAAAAACACCCATGACAGCGAGGAAACCGCTTGATTAAAACCCTGTCAAAAGCGCAGAAGATGGAACGCGAAAAGTTCCGTATTCCGCGCAGTGTACAGGATGCCATTCCCATCCGCCGCATCTTTGCGGATGGGATTTTCCAAGTCGGCAACCAGTATTCCAAAACATGGTCGTTCACCGACATTAACTACGCCATCGCCAGCAAAGAGGACAAAACCAGTATGTTCCTTGATTACTCGGAACTGCTGAACGCTCTCGATTCCGGCGCATCGGCTAAAATCACGATTTACAACCGCCGCATCAACAAGGCCGAGTTTGAGCGCAGCGTCCTGTTGCCTGACAAGGCAGACGGTCTTGACGAATACCGCCACGAGTTCAATCAAATGCTGACCGCCCAAGTGACCGGCACCAGCAACAGCATTGTGCGGGAGCGCTACCTGACCGTAAGCGTGGTAAAGCGCAATGCAGATGAGGCTCGCAGCTACTTTGCCCGCGTCGGCACGGATCTGGTGACGCACCTTGCCCAGCTTTCCTCGGTGGTAACCGAACTGACACTGAACGAACGACTGCATATTTTCCGCGACTTTTTCAAGGCCGGGGAACAGGCTGCGGCAGAGTTCAACATCCACGAACACGCCAAGCGCGGGCAGCATTTCAAGGATTGGTTCTGCCCCGACAGCATGGAATTTGCCGCCGACCATTTCAAGCTGGATGCCCGTTATGGTCGGGTGCTGTATTTGCAGGACTATGCCAGCTACATCAAGGACAGCTTTGTGTCGGAACTCTGCGACCTTGACCGCGACTTGATGTTATCCATCGACATCCTGCCGGTGCCGACAGACGAAGCCGCCCGCCAGCTGCAAAGCACGCTGTTAGGGGTAGAAACGAATGTCGCCAACTGGCAGCGCCGCCAGAACGCCAACAATAATTTTACCGCGACCATTCCTTACGATATGGAATTGCAGCGCAAGGAAACCAAGGAGATGCTGGACGACCTTACCACCCGCGACCAGCGGATGATGTTCGGGCTGGTGACGCTGGTGCATCTGGCTGACAGCAAAGAGCAGCTGGACAGCGACACCGAAACGCTCTACTCCACGGCCCGCAAGCACCTGTGCCAGCTTTCCACGCTGCGCTGGCAGCAGAAAGATGGGCTGGACACGGTGCTGCCTTACGGGCTGCGGAGAATCCAAGCCTTGCGCACGCTGACCACCGAAAGCACCGCCGTGCTGATTCCGTTCCGCGCACAGGAAATCATGGAGCCGAACGGTCTGTACTATGGGCAGAACGCCGTCAGCAAGAACATGATCGTGGCGGACCGCCGCTTGCTGCTCAACGGCAACAGTTTCCGTTTGGGTGTGTCCGGCTCCGGCAAGAGCATGAGCGCCAAGGAAGAAATCGTGCAGATCGCACTCTCCACCGAGGATGACATCCTCATCCTCGACCCGGAAAGTGAGTTCGGCTATCTGACCGAAGCCCTCGGCGGCGAGGTCATCCGCATTTCGGCTACGTCTGACACCCACATCAACGCGCTGGACATGGACCGCGCCTACGGTGATGAGCGCAATCCCATCGTCAGCAAGTCGGAGTTTGTGCTGTCGCTGTTCGAGCAGCTCATCGGTGACGGCATGGTGACGGCGAAAGAAAAGTCCATCCTCGGTCGTTGCACTGAACAGGTGTACCTGCCCT
>OLGN01000786.1_pt1 | contig 22411 bp, 22 predicted proteins | sample 1605941 | NCBI WGS metagenome assembly OLGN01 (sample SAMN03283269) | human gut metagenome | biome: human-associated habitat; material: feces | host: Homo sapiens | place: USA | collected 2013
GGGCAAGACCAAAGAAATGGGGTGGAACAGGCAGCACCAACCTAAAGTCCAGCAGAACAAAACGGCGAGTTCCTCCCAGCCAAGCCCCCACCCCCCGCCGCCAGACGGAACCCGCAACACACCCATAAACATCGAGAGGTAATCAAAGCATGGTAGATTTTATTGTAGAAGCCATAACCGGCGCGGACGTGGGGAAGTACCTCGCGACCTTTATCATCTCCATGATCCCGGTCATCGAGCTGCGAGGGGCGATACCCATAGGCGTCGGCCTGGGGCTGTCGCACGTGGAGGCGATGGGCGTCAGCATAGCCGGCAACATGCTGCCCGTGCCTTTCATCATCCTGTTCATACGGCCCATATTCAAATGGATGACGAAGCACAGCCCGCGGCTTGGACGGCTTGCAGAAAAGCTGGAGGCCAAGGCCGAGGGCAAATGGGACAGGATACACCGCTTCCAGTTCTTCGCGCTGACGCTCTTTGTCGCTATCCCCCTGCCCGGCACGGGGGCCTGGTCCGGGGCGCTCATCGCCGCCGTTATGAACATGCGCCTGCGTAACGCCCTGCCCTCCATACTGCTCGGCGTCATCATCGCCGGCATATTGGTTACAGGCCTGACCTACGGCTTCACCTCAATTTTCGTTTAACAAAACCGGCCGCCGCCCCATAGAATTAAGCGAGGGGGTGACGGCGTGTTCTGGAAGATACTGCTCTGCGCCGTGGCGTCGGGGCTGGTGGTGTTGTTCCTCTGGTCGCTGAGGGGAACGCTGCTGCTGCCAGTGCGCTGCGGCAGACATTCGCGCCTGGAATTCCGGCTGCTGGTCACTGGACCGGAACCAGGGCTGGAGGAGACGCTGGGCGCCCTCGTATGGCTGAGAGAAAACGGCACGCTCAAAGGCAGCATAGTAATTGAGGACCGGGGCATGGACGCAGAAACCCGGGAAATGGCCCGGCTGCTCGCCCGGCGCTGGGATTGCGTCAGCCTCGGATGGGATGGGGAAGAATGGACGAACGAGAAGAACTGAATGAGCTTTCCGGACGGGTCGTGAGCGTGGTCTATGCCAACGAGGAGAACGGATATACCGTCCTGCGGCTGGACACCATGGACGGCGGAGTAACCACCGTTGTCGGAACTCTGCCCTCGGCCTGCCCGGGCGAGGAGCTGCACGCCTTCGGGGAATGGATGACCCACCCGAGCCACGGCCGCCAGTTCCGGGCCGAGTACGCCGAGCGCAGTCTGCCCCGTACGGCGGAGGCCATCTACGCCTACCTCGCGGGCCGCTCCGTCAAGGGCATAGGTCCTGCAACAGCCACGCTCATCGTGGACAGATTCGGGGAAAAGACCCTCGACGTGCTCGAAAACCATCCTGAGCTGCTCTCGGAGATACGCGGCATAGGACGGGAGAAGGCTGCACGCATCTCGGCGGACTTCCGCCGCCAGGCGGGGCTGCGGCGGCTTATGGAGTTCCTCTGCGGCCACGGCCTGCGGCCGCTCCTGGCCGTACGGCTCTACAGGTTCTACGGCGAGGAGGCCATGGACGTCCTCGGCGGGGACCCCTACATACTTGCTGCGGCGCATATAGGCGGCAGTTTCGCGGAGGCTGACCGCCTGGCCTTTGACCTGGGCTGCGAGGCCGAGGACCCGAACCGTGTGCGCGCCGCCGTCATCTTCGAGCTGAGACACAACGCGGGGAATGGCCACTGCTTCATTCCCAGGGACAAGCTCGCCCCCGCCACGGCGCAGTTCATAAGCGCCTCGCCCGAGAGCGTGGAGGCCGCTATAGACGAGCTGCGGGAGCAGGGCCAGGTCACGCAGGACAGCCTCGCCGGCCGCGAGGCCTGTTATCTCTCCGAGCTCTACGAGGCCGAGACCTATGTCGCGGAAAAACTCAAAGCCCTCGCCTCGGAGCCAAAACCCGAGGACGAGGCGACGCGCCAGCTCGTCGCGCGCGTGGAGGCCAGGGGCGGCATAGTCTACGCGCCCCTGCAGCGCGAGGCCCTGAGCCTTGCCGCCAGGAGCCGGGTCATGGCCCTCACCGGCGGACCCGGCACGGGCAAGACCACCTCCCTGCGCGGGATTTTGAGCCTCTACGACTCCCTGGGAATAGAAACGCTGCTCACCGCGCCGACTGGCCGCGCGGCCAAGCGCATGTCCGAGCTCACAGGCCGCGAGGCCTCCACCATCCACCGCCTGCTTGGCGCCGCTTTCTCGCCGGAGGGCGAGGACACCGTCTTTTCCCGTGACGAGGACGACCCGCTGGAGTGTGGCGCCGTCGTGCTGGACGAGTGCTCGATGGTTGACATAACGCTTATGCGCGCGCTGCTCGCGGCGCTGCCGGAGGGCTGCCGCCTCATTTTGGTGGGGGACGCGGACCAGCTGCCGAGCGTGGGGCCGGGGCGGGTGTTCTCAGATATCCTGCGCTCGGGGGAGATACCGGCGGTGAGGCTGACGGAGGTGTTCCGCCAGGCGGAGGACAGCAGGATAGTCCGCTGCGCGCACGAGATAAACAGGGGGGAGCACCCGGAGTTTCGCAGGAACACGGGCGGCCTCTTCCTGCTGAACCGTCCGGAGCAGGAGCGGGCGTCGGACACGATAGTCGAGCTGTGCGCCGAGCGGCTGCCGAAGCGCATGGGCATCCAGCCGGAGGAGATACAGGTCCTGACGCCGACGCGGAAGGGGGAGCTGGGCTCAATTTCGCTCAACCGCCGGCTCCAGGCGGCGCTGAACCCGCCCGCGAAGGGCAAAAACGAGAAAATTTTTGGCGAAGTTGCCTTCCGTGAGGGCGACAGGGTAATGCAAATCCGGAATAACTATGATATAATCTGGCACAGGGAGCAGGGAGAGGGCCGCGAGCCTGAAGCGGGCTCGGGCATCTACAACGGCGACATAGGCTATATCCTCGGCATAGACGCCGAGAACGAAACGCTGACGGTGGATTTTGACGGGCGCGTGGCGGCGCTGAGCTTTGAGCAGCTCATGCAGCTGGAGCATGCCTGGGCCATGACGGTCCACAAGTCCCAGGGCAGCGAATACAGGGCCGTCGTGCTCGCGCTGGCGCAGGCCGCGCCGCGGCTGTTGACGCGGGGCGTGCTCTACACCGCGGTGACGCGCGCGCGGGAGCTGCTCATAGCCGTCGGCGGTGAAGAGACGGCGCACAGAATGATAGACAACCACGTCCAATCCAGGAGATACAGCGGCCTGAGGCTCAGGCTGAGCTCTGAAAAATAGAGAAGGAGGCGTGCTTGCCGTGCCGAAGTCGAAAAGCGGGATACTGGACATCATCTTTCCGCCGCGCTGCGCCTTTTGCCGCGGCTTGCTGAAGCGGGGCGAGAGCGGGATGTGCGCCGAGTGCGCGAAGAGCCTGCCCTACACCTCGCCCTCGGAGCGGGCGGGCACGGATTTCGTCGCGGCCTGCGTCGCTCCGCTCAGGTACGAGGGTGCGGTGCGCGAGGCGCTGCACCGCTACAAGTTCCAGGGCGTGACGGCCTACGCGGGCGTCTTCGGCCGGCTGGTGGCGGACTGCATCCGCGAGCGCCTGGCGGGGGAGTACGAGCTCATCTCCTGGGTGCCGCTCTCCAGCCAGCGCCTGAAAGAGCGCGGCTACGACCAGGCCATGCTGATAGCCATGGCCGCGGCGCTGGAGCTTGGGGACGTCGCCGTCGAGACCCTGCGCAAGAGGAAGGACGTGGCCCCGCAATCGGCCACGGGCAGCCTTGAAAAGCGCCGCGCGAATATCTCCGGCGCCTATGAGGTCATAGACCCGGAGTTGGTCGAGGGCAGGAGGATACTGCTCATAGACGACATCATCACGACAGGCGCCACGGTGTCCGAGTGCGCGAGAACGCTGGGCATGGCCGGCGCGGAGAGCGTGGTCTGCGCGGCGCTGGCAAGAGTTGACTAAACGGGCCGCAAGCGGTCAATGATTACCTTAAGACTGGAAAGGTGCAAATGCTATGCTGATATTCGAACGTGATATAGCGCTGGACATGGGTACTACGGGCGTGCTGCTCTATTCGAGGGGTAAGGGCGTCCAGATACGCGAGCCGACCATCGTGGCCGTGGACAAGTTCTCCGGCAAGCTGCTCAAGGTCGGACACGACGCGCAGAAGATGCTGGGCCGCACGCCCGCGAGCATTGTGCCCATCCAGCCCATCATGGACGGCGTCATCTCGGACTATGACATGACTGTGGCCATGCTCCGGGAGCTCATAGGCCGGGTGACGAGCTTCAGCCTCTTCAAGCCCCGCGTCCTGGTCTGTGTGCCGGGCAGCATCACGGGCGTGGAAGAGCGCGCGGTGATAGACGCCGTGGTCGAGGCGGGCGCGAGGAAGGTCTACCTCGTGGAGAGCGCCGTCGCCACGGCCTACGGCGCGGGCATAGACGTCTCTAAGCCGGACGGCCACCTCATCATCGACATCGGCGGCGGCACGACGGAGACGGCGGTCGTCTCGCTCGGCGGCGTGGCCGAGTGCGAGTCCATAAAGGTCGCGGGCGGCAGCTTTGACGACGCCATCATCCGCTACGTCCGGCGGCGCTATAACGTCCTCATCGGCGCCAAGACGGCGGAGGAGGTCAAGATAAACATCGGCTGCGTCGTTCCGAAGCCGGAGGTCGGCATCGAGGAGGTCAAGGGCCGCGACCTGGTGACGGGCCTGCCCAAGATGGTGAAGCTGAGCTCCACGGAACTGGCCGAGGTTCTGCTGGAGCCCGCGCGAGAGATACTTGAGAGCATCCACTACGTCCTGGAGCGCACGCCGCCCGAGCTCGTGGCGGACATCTCGCAAAACGGCATAGTCATGTCCGGCGGCGGCAGCCTCATCTACGGCATAGATATGCTGGTCGAGCACGACACAAACCTGCGCACGGTGGTGGTGGACGACCCCATCTCCTGCGCGGCCTACGGCGCGGGCAAGATGCTCCTGCGCCTGAACGAGCTGCCCGAGGGCATGGTGAACTTCGCCCGCAAGCGCCAGCTCCAGAACTGAAAAGCGAAAAGAAGCCGCCCGGCTGTGCAGCCGGGCGGCTTTTGTCATGTTTTTTAGTCCGGATCCTGGAAGCCCTCGCCGAAGACCATGTCCGTGGAGCTTATCATGATGAAGCTGGCCGAGTCCGCCTCGCGGACGGCGCGTTTGGCCTTGAAGGCCTGGCTCTTGCTCAGTGCGCTGATGACCAGCTGCTTTTCCCGCTTGGTGTAGGCCCCGCGGATGTCCGCGATGGTGCTGCCGCGCTCCGTCTCGCGGCTGATGGCCTCCGCCACCTCGTCGCCGTGCTCGGTAACGACGAGCATCATCTTGCCCGAGCTCAGGCCGTAGCTGACCCGGTCTATGACCGCGCCGACGGCGAAGACGGACACCGCCCCGTAGAGGAAGGAGTCCACATCCCGAAAGACCAGGGCGCCGAGGCTTATGATGACGGCGTCGCTGACTATGGAGATGGTGCCGGTGGAGATGTGCGGGTGCAGCTTTTTGAGGGAGAGCACGAGAAAATCCATGCCACCCGTCGAGGAGCCGCGCGAGTAGACTATGGCCAGGCCGAGCCCCATGAGCGCGCCGCCGAAGAGGGCGGCAACAAGCCTGTCCCCCGAGTAGTGCGGCAAAACCGGGCCGAGCAGGTCTATGATGACCGACACGAGTACCATGGATTTGAGGCTCTTGAGGAAGAAATCCCGCCCCAGCACGCGGAAGCTGAAGATGACGAGCGGGATGTTCAGCAGGATCGAGAGTACGCCTATGGGCAGGGAGGGGAAGAGGTGGTTTATGCTTACGGCGAGGCCGCTCACCCCGCAGGTGGCGATCTCGGCGTCCACGATGAAGGTGCTTATCGCCGCGGCGTAGAGAAAGCTGCCGGCGAGGTCGCAGGCCAGGTCTGCCGCCAGCCGCCTGAGTTTGGCTTTATTCATGCCGTGTACCTCCTTCTTTTTATCCGGGACGCGGCCCTCATATTGGCGTCGATATTATACCTTTCCCCACGGCATGCCGTCAAGTGCCGGGTAACAGACAAGGACCCGGCGCTTTGTGCGCCGGGTCCCGCTGGCCCGCGTCAGAGCTCGGAGTTTGCCGGGCCCGGGTACTGCTCCTGCACGGCTGGGGGCAGGTCTTCCCAGAAGACCTCGGCCCAGCTCACGACGCCGCGCAGGGGCATGGTTTCGAGCAGGATGAAGGCGTCCTCCGTGAGGATGCGGCTGGTCTTGAAGCTGATGTCCCGGCTCCGGCCGTCCGCATCGTAGCAGACGAGGGTATATTCGTATACCATATCGTCGCTCGCGGCCACCTCTTTTACGCAGCTGTTGTCTATCTGAGAGTACCACTCCGCGCCTGTGCCGCCCCAGCCGAACCAGATCGCTGCGCCGACGATGAGGATGATGAGCGCCACTATCAGGATTATTATGAGCAGTTTTGCCGATTCCATGAAGAGCACCTCCTACCTCACGTTCCCGCTGTTCGGGCGGACAATCTTGTAATAGGATCTGGCCGTAAGGGCGTAGACCACAGCGTACACAGCGCAGAACACCAAGAGCGTGCCGAGCGTGCAGAGCGCCGTGAGCTTCACGTTCGTCAGCGAGAAAAGACGCAGGAGCAGCACGACGAGGTTGAAGTCAAAGGCGATGTGGATAGCCGCCACCAGTATGGGCATGAAGAACACCGTCAGAATCTGGCTGCGTATGGCGCGGCGCGCCTCGCGCTCGGAGAGGCCGACCTTGCGCATGATCTCGAAGCGGGCGTTGTCCTCGTAGCCCTCCGAGACCTGCTTGTAGTAGATGATGAGCACCGTCGCCATGAGGAACACGATGCCGAGGAACACGCCGAGGAAGAGGAAGCCGCCGGAGAGGCCGTAGACGTCCCGTTCCGTCTCCGAGCGCAGGTCTATGCGCAGGACGTCGTAGTAGCCCGCGTCCACGCCGCCGCCCTCGCGCGAGGCGGCCCAGTAGTCGTCCACCATGGCCGACACAGCCTCGTCCGAGGCGTCGAAGTCGTACTGCCCTCGCCAGACATACGAGCCATTCTCCTGGCCCGCGACCAGCTCCAGCAGCGCCGCGGTGTCCGGTACCACGAGGACGATATCGTCGTCCTCCGACTGGCTCAGAATCGCCGTATTCAGCTCTACCTGCGCGGAGCTGAGCTGCGCTTCGCCCACGAACTGTATGCTTAAAGTATTGCCGTCCTTGTCCAGGAAGTTCAGGCCGTCCCCGAACTTGTAGCCCGAGGGGACGTGAGCCAGCGCCTCGCCCGGGGCGAGTTCCGGCGCCGCTTCGCCCGTCAGCTGGGCGTAGGTCTCAGCCGTGACGGCTGTGACCAGGCTCACGTGGTCTTCGGAGTCTACTGCCGTGAAGGTGTAGTATTCAACCGCCTTCGCCGACGAGGGCGTGAGCTTGTGCGCGGCGAAGTAGTCCTCGAACCAGGCGTCCATCGCCGCGGCGTCGTAGGGCGTGTGGTACTCGATGGTCTCCTCGCCCGTCTCCTCGTTGTAGACGTGGTCCTCGGTGGAGCTGGCATAATACGTCGTCTCCACCACCACGTCGGCGGGGCAGTAGACGTTCACCTGCTCCTCGCTGCCGAGGTAGAGGGAGAGCGTGCCGCTCACCATGACCATGACCATGGTGCAGAGTATGCAGATGTTCGCCAGGCCCACGGCGTTGCGCTTCATGCGGTAGAGCATGCCCGAGACGCTGATGAAGTGCTTGGCCTTGTAGTAGTAGCGCTTGTTGCGCCTCAGCGCCTTTAAAACCGCTATGGAGACAGAGGTGAACAGGCAGTAGGTGCCGATTATGACCGCAAAGACCGCGAGGAAATATACCGCCACGGCCATGCCGGGATTGTCCACGAGCATCGCCGCGGCGTAGCCCGCACCCAGGAAGAGAACCCCCACTATCGTGAGAAACCAGTTGGCTTTAGGTTCTTTTTCACCCACATTGCCGCCGCGCAGCAGCTCAACAGGGCGCGAACGCCCCACCTTGGCGAGATTCGCCAGCAGCGTCAGCAGTATGAGCCCCGCGAAAAAGAGCACCACGATGATAATGGCTATGGGCTGCACCGAGAAGCCGAAGGGTACGGGCAGGCGCATGAGCCGGAAGAGCGCCAGGCTCACGAGCTTGGTGAGCAGGATGCCCACCGCGATGCCGCCGCCGATGCCGATGAGGGCGATGTAGAGCGCCTCAAACACCATGATGCCGGCGATGTTCGTCTTGCTCATGCCGAGCACGCTGTATAGGCCCAGCTCCTTCTGCCGCCGCTTCATCAGGAAGCTGTTCGTGTACAGCAGGAAGATGCAGGAGAAGAGGCCCAGGACGAACATGCCCAGGGTCATGAACATGGACACATACATCGGGCCATTGGATGTCCCCGCGGCCAGTTCCTTTGAGCCGGGGTCGGAGACTATGGCGGCCATGATGTAGAAGGCTGCGGCGGTGCCGATGACGGTGAGGATATAGGGCAGGTAGAAGCGGCGGTTGGACTTCATGCTCCGCGCCGCGAGCTTGGGATAAAAGGAGAGCTTACGCACCGAGCTCACCGCCTTGTGCGATAACGGTCAGCGTGTCCGAGATGCGCGCGAACATCTGCTCCGCCGTCTGACCGGCGCGGTAGAGCTGGTGATAGACCTCGCCGTCGCGCAGGAAGAGGATGCGCCCCGCGTGGGAGGCGGCCTTGACGGAGTGCGTGACCATGAGTATGGTCTGGCCCTCCTCATTTATTTCACCGAACATGTTGAGCAGGGCGTCCGTCGCACGGGAGTCAAGCGCGCCCGTGGGCTCGTCCGCGAGGATGATGCGCGGGCGGGTGATGAGCGCGCGGGCGACTGCGGCGCGCTGCTTTTCACCGCCTGAGACCTCGTAGGGGTACTTGCCCAGAAGGCCCGCAATGCCGAGCCGCTGGGCGATGGGCCCGATGCGCCCGCTCATCTCCTCGAAGCTCTTGCCCGCGAGGACGAGGGGGAGGAAGATGTTGTCCCGCAGCGTGAAGGTGTCAAGGAGGTTGAAATCCTGGAACACGAAGCCCAGCTTGTCGCGCCGGAAAGCGGCCAGCTCACGCTCCGGGATGCCGGTGATGTCCCGCCCGTCGAGCAGCACCTGGCCGGAGGTTGGCCTGTCGAGCGCGGCGAGGATGTTCAGAAGCGTCGTCTTGCCGGAGCCGGATTCGCCCATGATGGCGACGTACTCGCCCTCGACAACGGAAAAACTCACGTTCGAGAGCGCCTGGACCTGCGCCCCGCCGAAGCGAGTGGTGTAGATTTTTTTGAGATTGGATACCTCAAGCAGTGACATTGAAATGTCTCCTCCTTCCTGGATGACGCCCATATCATAGCAGAGCATCGCGCGCCGTTCCATCGCTTTGCCTTACGTTAAGGCCTCCAATGTGACATTTTTGAAAGGTTGGCGTCCCAGAGCACGGACAGAGTGTGCATACGGAGGACATTTGTACAGAATGAACATACACAAGCCCTTTTTCCGCGGCGATATTGTAATTGCTTAATGTGCCGCAGCGGTGGTATAATACAGTATCTTGTGCGCAGGCACAGTGGGAAAAATACAGGCCGAGGAGCTGTTTTGTCATGAATTATGAGCACATACGCCGCGAGGACGCGGAGATCTTTGCCGCAATGGAGCAGGAGCTCACGAGGCAGCGCGACCATATAGAGCTTATCGCCTCGGAAAACTTCACCTCTCCAGCGGTCATGGAGGCCGTCGGCAGCCATCTCACGAATAAATACGCCGAGGGCTACCCCGGCAAGCGTTTTTACGGCGGCTGTGAATATGTGGATATAGCGGAGGACATCTGCCGCAACAGGGCCAAGGAGCTCTTCGGGGCTGAGCATGCCAACGTGCAGCCGCACTCCGGCTCCCAGGCGAACGTCGCCGTCTATCTCGCCCTGGCGAAGCCCGGGGACGTGCTCATGGGTATGGACCTCGCCTGCGGCGGCCACCTCACCCACGGCTCCAGGGCCTCCATAACCGGCAAATACTTTGACGTCCACGGCTACGGCGTGGACCCCGAGACGGAGCTCATCGACTATGACGTGATGCTCCGCATGGCCAAGGAGCTGCGCCCGAAGATGATAATCTCCGGCGCCTCCGCCTATTCCCGCATCATCGACTGGGCTAAGATACGCGAGATATGCGACGAGGTCGGGGCCTATATGTTCGTGGACATGGCCCATATCGGCGGCCTTGTAGCCGGCGGGGCGCACCCCTCGCCCGTGCCTTACGCCGACGTCGTCACGACGACGACGCACAAGACGCTGCGCGGTCCGCGCGGAGCCATCATCCTCTGCAAAGAGGAGCTGGCTAAGAAGATAGACTCCGCCATCTTCCCCGGCAGCCAGGGCGGCCCGCTCATGCACGTCATCGCGGGCAAGGCCGTCTGCCTGAAGGAGGCCATGCAGCCGGAGTTCGCGGAGTACCAGCACCAGGTGGTGCGCAACGCCGCGGCCCTGGCCGAGACGCTCTCCGCCGGCGGAGTGCGCCTCGTCTCCGGCGGCACGGATAACCATCTGCTGCTTGCGGACGTCATGAGCATGGGCGTCACAGGCCGAGACATGCAGGAGCGGCTCGACCGCGCGCACATCACCGCCAACAAGAACGCCATCCCCTTCGACCAGCAGCCGCCCCACCTGGGCAGCGGCGTGCGCTTCGGCTCCCCGGCCGCCACGACGCGCGGCATGAAGGAGGCCGAGATGCGCCGCATAGGCGCGCTTATCCTGCGCCTCATGCAGGAGGGCGAGAGCGCCGTGCCGGAGGTCAGGGACGAGGTCATGGAGCTTTGCGAGCGTTTCCCGCTCTATCCGGGCGTCATCTGAGATAATGTACCGCGTGTTCGTCGTTGAGGATGACCCCGTCATCGCCGGGGCCATCTGCGCCCAGATGGACAGCTGGGGGCTTGAGGCCCGCTGCGCCAAGGATTTCGGCGCGGTCATGGCGGAGTTCGCCGCCTTCGACCCCCAGCTCGTGCTGCTGGATATCTCCCTGCCCCGCTACTCGGGCTACCACTGGTGCGCCGAGATACGGAAGGTCTCCAAGGTGCCGGTGATGTTCATCTCCAGCGCCTCGGACAACATGAACATCGTCATGGCCATGAACATGGGCGCGGACGATTTCATCGCCAAGCCCTTCGATTTGGAGGTGCTCATGGCGAAAGTGCAGGCGCTGCTCAGGCGGGCCTATGACTTTGCGGGGACGGGCAAGGTGCTTGAGTGCGGCGGGGCGGTGCTGGACATCCCCGGCGGGGCGCTCGTGTACGGCGAGGGGCGCGCGGAGCTCACGAAAAACGAGCTGCGCATCCTTCAGGCCCTCATGGAAAAGCACGGTTCCGTCGTCTCGCGCGACGCGCTGATGCTCCGCCTCTGGCAGACGGACAGCTTTGTGGACGAGAACACGCTGACGGTGAACGTCACGCGCCTGCGCCGCAAGCTGGAGGCCCTGGGCCTGGGCGATTTTATCAAGACCCGCAAGGGCCTGGGCTATATCATAGACTGAGGGGGCGCGGCGCAATGTATATCCTCTCATATTTCAGGAAGCACTGGCGGGGGCCGGTGCTTTTCCTGCTTTGCGCCGCGATATGCGGCGCGGTGTTCTATCTGTACGGCCTGCCGGCGGAATCGGTGCTGTATGCGGCGGCGCTCTGCCTTGTACCCTGCCTGGGCTTCCTGATAGTTGACATCGTGTCCTACAGCCGGCGCGTGCGGGCGCTCAGGGAGCTCTTGCGGAATATCCGCGTCTCGATAGAGCGCCTTCCCGAACCGCGCGACGGCGTTGAGGGCGCCTACGACGCGCTGCTGCGCGAGCTCTGGGACGAAAAGAGCAAGCTCGACGCCGAATACAGCGCCTCCCGCCGCGAGGCCGAGGACTACTACGCCATGTGGGCGCATCAGATCAAAACCCCCATCGCCGCCATGCGCCTGCTGCTCCAGCAGGGTGCGGAGCCGGACAGGGCCGCCGTCTCGGCGGAACTGTTCCGCATCGAGCAGTATGTCGAAATGGTGCTCTCCTACCAGCGGCTGGGCAGCGACACGGTGGACCTTGTGCTGCGCCGGGTGGAGCTCGGCCGCGTCGTGCGCGGCTGCGTGCGCAAGTTTGCGGGGCTGTTTATAATGAAAAAGCTGCCGCTTGAGCTGGGGGAGGTAGGTCTAGAAGTGCTGACGGATGAGAAGTGGCTGGCCTTCGTCATAGAGCAGCTGCTCTCGAACGCGCTCAAGTACACCCGGGAGGGCAGCATAAATATCCGCGTCGAAGGCCGCAGCCTTGTCATCGAGGATACCGGCACGGGCATAGCGCCGGAGGATCTTCCCCGCCTGGGTGAACGCGGGTTTACAGGCTACAACGGCAGGGAGGAAAAGGGCTCCACGGGCCTCGGCCTCTATCTCTGCCGCCGCGTCTGCGATAAGCTGGGCCACAGCCTGCGCTTTGAGTCGGAGCTGGGCCGCGGCACCCGGGCCGTCATCGGTTTCCCGGACTGCCGCCTGGATGTGGAATGAAAAGCTCCCCCGTCCGCCGGACGGGGGAGCTTTTAGGCTTTTCGGCTCAGAAGATGTCGTCGAGCACCTTTTCGGGCGCCCGTTCGAGCTCCTGGGGGTTTTTGAGATAGTATTTCATGTGCTTGAAGGCGGCGGCGTAGTAGGCGCCGTCCACAATGCGCTCGTCGCAGACGATTTTGTAGTCCACATACTTGTGCTCGACGGGCTGGCCGTGGCGGTCAAGCTCCACCACGCGCCGCTTGGCGCCGAAGGCGAGGAAGACCGGCAGGTTGCCGAAGTTGTAGAGATGGTGGTATATGGGCGGGATGCCGAGGGAGCCGAGGTCAGTGACTATCATGGAGCCGTGGAAGGGGCTGACCCGCAGCAGGGACATGGGGATGAGGTCGAAATAGTCCATAACGCGCAGGACCCAGACTGCGAACTTGAGAAAAATGCCGGGTATCTTCATGAGCACGCCGGCTGCCTTTTCCGTGCCGCTGTCGTCGGAGACGCGTATCTCTTCGACGGCGTCGTTCATTTTACGGTAGACGTCGTAGATGGTGTCGGTGGGCTCGAAAACGACCTTGGCGCAGGTCTCCTCAGACTCGGTGGTGATGCCGCGCTTCACCATCATGTTTATCAGGATCTCGTTGCGCGCATAGACCCGCTGGCCGGAGACGAAGCGGTTGAGGCCGGGCAGCTGGGAAACCACCCTTATATAGGCGGCGATAAACAGGTGCAGCATGCCCAGACCCTTGTAGCCCTCCTGACGCTTGGCGCGCAGCCAGCGGTCCGTCTCCGATATCTCAACGGAGCCGGCGAACTGGTTGCAGGCGTCGTTGCGGTTTATCATTATGTAGGACTCAAACATGTTCAGCGCAGGCAGGGTGCGCAGGCGGCGCCCCTCCTTGCGGTCCCCGAACCGGCGATGATAGTTTGATTCACTCATGGCAGTTACCTCCACAGGCGGATAAAATTGTCTCAGGGACTTTACATTATAATATGGCTTTCGCCGCAAATCAAGTGTTAACGGCATTTAATACGCTGAAGCCCTAACATTCGTGAAGATTGACAAAACCTTGACGCAGGTTTTGGCGGCGAGATTGTGCCTATTTTATCATGTAATATGCGCAAATTTGCTTGCTTAATTTAGGCTGTTTTGGTATTATTAATGACGTAGATACCTGACGGATGATGGCGCTTTCCGCATCCGTCTTTTTCGGTGGGAGGTGTATCAATGTCTTTTGAAGCGATCACAACGATAAGCGAGGCCGAAGAGAGCGCGAAGCGCATGAAGGCCGAGGCGCTCTCGGCGGCGAAGGCGGCGGAGGCCGCGGCGCAGGCCGAGGGCCGTACGGCGTTGGCTGAGGCGGAAAAGAAGGCCGCCGCGGAGCTTGCCGAGCTGCGCTCGAAGTCTGACGAAAAGGCCAAGGAGGACGCGCGGCAGCTTGCCTCGGATACGGAGAACAGGAAAGCGGCAATGCGCGCGCGGGCCGACGCGCGTCTTGAGAAGGCCGCCGCGCTTATCGTGGAAAGGGTAGTGAACGGCTGATATGGCGATAGTAAAGATGAAAAAGCTCAGGCTGCTGGCCATGTCTGCGGACAGGCAGGCGCTGCTGAAGGAGCTTTTGCTTCTGGGCTGCGTCGAGGTCAGCGAGCCTACCGAGCTTCCGGAGGAGGCGTATCCGGCCCTGAGCCGGTGCGACTCCGCGGAGCTGACGCGCGTGAAGGCGCAGCACGCGGAGCTCACGAACGCGGTGAAGCTGCTGGATAAATACTCGCCCGAGAAGTCCGGCTTCCTCAAGCCTCTGCCTGAGGCGGAGGCGGCGGAGCTTCTGGACGAGGCACGTCTTCCGGAGGACATCGCCCTCGCGCAGAAACTCATGGAGCTCGAAGAGCGCATCCGCCGCAACGGAGCCGAGGTGCTGCGGGAGCAGACCCAGTTGGAGACTCTGGCCCCCTGGCTGCCCCTGGATTTGCCTCTCTCCTGCAAGGGTACGGAGCGCGCCGCCGCGATGACGGCGTCCCTGCCTGCGGCGTTGGACATGACCGAAGCGGACGCGGCGCTGGGCGCTGCGGCCCCCGAGGCCCAGCTCTTCAGGGTCTCGGACGACAAGAGCCTGCACTATGTTCTGCTCGTATGCCTGAGGGACGGGCTGGACGCCGCGCTTGAGGCCCTGCGGCCCCTGGGCTTCAACCTCATGAGCCCCGGCGAATTCGACTGCACGGCGAAGCAGGCCGCCGAGCGGAGCGAAAAGAAAATAGCGGATTTGAACCGCGAAAACGGCGAGCTGGCCAAGGCCATAGCTGCCGAGGCCCCGCACAGGTCGGAGCTGAAGCTGCGTGCCGACACGCTGGCCACCAAGATAGCCCGCGCCGAGGCCGAGGCGAGGCTCATGCAGACCGAGACCTCCGTCTGCCTCCAGGGCTGGGTGCCTGCTGAAAAAGAGCAGGAGCTCGCTGGTGTCCTCGCGAAGTACGACTGCGCCTGGGAGACCGCGGACCCGGCGGAGGACGAGTATCCCGATGTGCCGGTGAAGCTCAAGAACAACCGCTTCACCCGCGCGATGAACATGGTCACGGAGATGTATTCGCTCCCGGCCTATGACGGCGTGGACCCGAACCCGCTGATGGCGCCGTTTTTCATCCTGTTTTACGGCATCATGCTGGCGGACATGGGCTACGGCGTGCTCATGATAATCATCGCCCTGCTGGTGCTGGGCAAGAAGAAGCCCAAGCGCGGCATGCGCAACTTCTTCGAGCTGCTGCTATGGTGCGGCATCTCGACCACCGTCTGGGGCGTCATAACCGGCGGCTGCTTCGGCGATCTGCCGCTGCAGGTGGCGCAGATAATAAACCCGGACACCACCTGGACGGGCCTGCCCGCCCTCTTCACCCCGCTGGAGGACACGGTCATGATCCTCATCGGCGCGATGGCCCTGGGCGTCGTGCAGATAATAACGGGCATGGTCATCAGCTTCGTGGAGAAGTGCAAGGCCGGAGACGTGTTCGGCGCCGTGTTTGAAGAGGGGACCTGGTGGATGATCTTCGCGGGCGGCGCGCTCGCGGCGCTCGGCATCGGCAGCGTGGCCGGAGTGCCTGTGGTGCTCGTCATCGGCATCGTGATGCTGGTCATCGGCAACGCCAAGGGCAAGAAGAACATCGCCTCCATACTGATAGGCGTCGTCGCCGCCGTCTACAACGGCGTGACGGGCTACTTCGGCGACATACTGAGCTACTCGCGTCTCATGGCCCTCATGCTCGCGGGCAGCGTCATAGCGCAGGTGTTCAACACCATCGGCGCCATCTTCGGCAACATAGTCGTGTTCCTTATAATCTCCATCGTGGGCAACGCCCTGAACTTCGCGCTGAACCTCCTGGGCTGCTTCGTGCACGACCTGAGGCTCCAGTGCCTGGAGTACTTCGGCAAGTTCTACAAGGACGGCGGCAGGCCGTTCAGACCCCTTGAGATCAACACCAAATTTGTAAACGTCGCAACAACCGACAAATAAGAGGAGGAAATTAAAATGAGTTTTCTTGAACAGTTCGGCGGAATGGCACTCGGCCTTCTGGGCGCCGGTCTCGCGGCCGCGCTCTCCGGCATCGGCTCCGCTAAGGGCACGGGCATCGCGGGCGAAGCGGGCGCGGGCCTGCTGTGCGAGGACCCCAGCAAGTTCGGTAAGGTCATGATACTCCAGGTCATCCCGGGCACCCAGGGCCTGTACGGCCTCGTCGTCTGGTTCTTCGCCTCCTTCCGCATGGGCCTGCTGAACGGCGCCATCTTTGACCTGACGGTCACCGAGGGCCTGCGTTACTTCGTCGCCTGCCTGCCGATGGCGCTGGGCGGCTGGATCTCCGCCATTGCCCAGGGCCGCGTGGCCGCCGCCTCCATCAACCTGCTGGCCAAGAAGCCGGACGACTGGTCCAAGGGCATGGTGCTCTGCATCACCGTCGAGTTCTACGCGATACTTGCTCTTCTGGCCTCCATGCTCATGATCCTCAACATCGGTTGAGCGAGCCCCCGCAAGGAAGACAGCTATGAACGGAATCGAGAAAATAACCGCTCGCATCAGGGCGGACGCGGAGGCGGAATGTGCCGCCATCCGCGCCGAGAGCGAGGAGCGCTGCGCCGCCATCCGCGCGGAGAACGAGCGGGCCGCCCAGGAGGAATACTGGCGGCTGGTGCGCGAGGGCGTGAAGGACACCGAGCAGCGTGTCCAGCGTCTGGGCCGTACCGCGCGCCTTGAGGCCAAGAAGAGCGTGCTCAACATGAAGCAGGAGGCCGTTTCCCGCGCCTTTGAGCTGGCGCGGCAGAAGCTGGCCGGCCTGCCGGAGCAGGACTACGTCGCCTTCCTCGCCCGCGAGGCCGCCGAGGCCGCGATAACGGGGCAGGAGGAGGTCATCCTCTCCGAGAAGGACCGCGCCGCCTGCGGCGCGAAGGCCGTGAAGGCCGCCAACGAGCTCATAGCAAAGCGCGGGCTGGACGGCTGCCTCACCCTCTCGGACGAGACGCGCCCCATGACCGGGGGCCTCATCCTCAAGCAGGGCGACATAGAGGTCAACTGCACGGTTGACACCCTGCTGGACCTCTCGCGCAGCGAGCTTGCCGCGCGCGTGGCGGAGGTGCTCTTTGAGGGCTGAGGCCGCGTTCGGCGGCGCACATTCACGGACAAGGAGGTAAGGTCTTGTCTAAGAAAACGAAGGATCTGAATTATCTTGCCATGTCTGCGATGCTCCGCGCGCGCGAGGCGAACATGCTCGGGCGCGACAGGATGGACCGCATGCTTGCTGCGGGCAGCTACGGCGAAGCGGCGAAGCTGCTGGCCGAGTGCGGCTACGAGGACCTCTCGGACGCCGACGCCGCGGGTGTGGACGCCGCGCTTACGCGCCGCCGCGCCGCTGTGTTTGAGGAGCTTGCCGGCATGGCCCCGCAGCCGGAGGTCGTGGACATTTTCCGGCTGAAGTACGACTACCACAATCTAAAGACGCTGGTGAAGGCCGCCGGTGCGCAGGTTTCGGGCGACAGGCTGTTGTCCGACTGCGGGCGCGTTCCGGCAGATAAGCTCAAGGCCGCCGTGGAGGAGGACAGGCTCTCGGACCTGCCCGCCGACATGGCCGCGGCCTACGAGTCCGCGCGCAGCCTGCTGGCGCGCACGGGCAACCCCCAGCTGGCGGATTTCGAGCTGGACGCGGCGTATTTTGCCGAGCTCATGCGGTTGGCTGAAGCGACGGGCAGCGAGTTCATAAAGGGCTACGTGCGCACGATGATAGACAGCGCGAACCTGCGTGCCGCCGTGCGCACCGTGCGCATGGGCAAGGACCGCGACTTCATGCTGACGGCGCTGGCGCCGGGCGGCTTTGCGGACAGGGAGAATCTGGCGGCCGCCGCGGAGAGCGGGGACGGCCTGGCGGCCATCTTCGCCTCGACCTGCCTTGAGCACGCCGCCGCCCTAGGTGCGGAGGCGATGAAGGGCGGCCCCCTCACGGACTTCGAGCTCGCCTGCGATAACGGTGTTTCCGCCTATCTCTCCCAGGCCAAGACGAAGCCCTTCGGCATAGAGCCAGCGGCGGAGTATCTGGCGCTGCTGGAGGGCGAGATAACCGCGGCCCGGATGATACTCACCGGGCGCCTCGCGGGCATAGAGCCGGAGGTCATACGGGAAAGGCTGCGTGATATCAATGCTTAGAATAGCAGTTCTGGGCGGGCGCGATACGGTCATGGGCTTCAAGGCCCTCGGGCTGGATGTGTTCCCCGCCGCCGGCCCCGAGGAGGCGAAGGACATCTTCCGCCGCCTCACGAGGGAGTCGGAAGGGGAGTACGCCATCATATATGTCGAGGAGAATCTGGCCCAGCACCTGGAGCACGAGATCGCCCGGTACAAGGACGTTCCCAGTCCCGCGATAATACTCATCCCCGGCAGGGAAGGCCCGCTTGGGCTCGGCCAGTCCGCGCTGAAGGCGGCGGTCGAGAAGGCCGTGGGAATAGACATTTTGTAAAGAAGGTTTGCAGATGAGCGGAATTATAACGAAAGTATCGGGCCCGCTGGTCGTAGCCGAGGGACTGGCCGACGCGAACGTGTCGGACGTCGTCCGAGTGGGCAGCCAGCGGCTCATAGGCGAAATACTTAATATGACGGGCGATTCTGCGTCGATACAGGTCTATGAGGAGACCTCGGGCCTCGGCCCCGGCGCGGAGGTCGTGACGACCGGGCTGCCGCTCTCCGTGGAGCTTGGCCCCGGCATGCTGGAGAACATCTACGACGGCATCCAGCGTCCCCTGCCCGAGATACGCGCGCTGACGGGCGAGACCATCTCGCGCGGCGTGCAGGTCGCGGCCCTCAACCGCGAGAAGAAATGGGAGTTCAACCCCGTCGCGGAGCCCGGCCAGCATGTGGACGCGGGCGACGTGCTCGGCACCGTGCAGGAGACGAGCGCGATCCTGCACAAGATAATGGTGCCCCCCGGGCTGAGCGGCACGGTCAAGAGCATCGAGAAGGGCGAGTTCACCGTTGACCACGTGGTCGCCGTCGTTGAGGACTACAAGGGCAAGGTGCACGAGCTCACCATGGTCCAGAACTGGCCTGTGCGTATCCCGAGGCCCTACAGCCAGAAGTATACCCCTGCCCGCCCGATGAACAGCGGCCAGCGTATCATCGACACGCTGTTCCCCATCGCCAAGGGCGGCACCGCGGCGGTCCCCGGCCCCTTCGGCTCGGGCAAGACCGTCGTGCAGCACCAGCTCGCCAAGTGGTCGGACGTGGACATCGTCGTCTACATCGGCTGCGGCGAGCGCGGCAACGAGATGACGGACGTTCTGATGGAGTTCCCGGAGCTGACCGACCCGCGCAACGGCGAGCCCCTCATGAAGCGTACCGTCCTCATAGCGAACACCTCCGACATGCCCGTCGCGGCCCGTGAGGCCTCCATCTACACGGGCATCACCATCGCCGAGTACTTCCGCGACATGGGCTATGACGTGGCCGTCCTCGCGGACTCCACCTCCCGCTGGGCCGAGGCCCTGCGTGAGATGTCGGGCCGCCTTGAGGAGATGCCCGGCGAAGAAGGCTACCCCGCCTACCTCGCCAGCCGCCTGGCCCAGTTCTACGAGCGCGCCGGCGTGGTCGAATGCCTTGGCTCCGACGAGCGCCGCGGCTCCGTCACCGCCATCGGCGCCGTCTCGCCTCCGGGCGGCGACACGTCCGAGCCCGTCTCCCAGGCGACCATGCGTATAGTCAAGGTCTTCTGGGCGCTGGACTCCTCTCTGGCCTACGCCCGCCACTTCCCGGCCATAAACTGGCTGACTTCGTATTCGCTGTATGTCGATACGCTCAAGCCCTGGTATGAGAGCGAGTTCGGCGCGAAGTACATGCAGAACCGCGACAAGGCCATGCACATCCTCCAGGAGGAGGCCGAGCTGCAGGAGATCGTCCGCCTCGTCGGCCAGGACGCCCTTTCGCCGGCCGACCGCCTCACGATGGAGACTGCCAAGATGATCCGCGAGGACTTCCTGCAGCAGAACGCCTTCATCGACGAGGACGCCTATTCCAGCTATCTGAAGCAGTTCCGCCTGCTGGACATGGTTCTGCAGTACGACACGGTCTGCCGTGAGGCTATAGGCGCGGGCGCGGACATGAACAAGCTCTTCAACATCCCCGCGCGTGAGCGCATAGGCCGCGCGAAGATGGTCCCGCAGGACGAGGTCGTGAAGACCTACGACGGCATCATCGAAGAGATGAAGGCCGAAGTCGCCGAAATAGCCGAGGGAGGTGAGGACGAATGATCAGAGAGTATAAAACCATACGCGAGGTCGCGAATCCTCTGATGGTCGTCAAGCAGGTGGAAGGCGTCACCTACGACGAGCTGGGCGAGCTTGAGCTGCCGAACGGCGATGTCCGCCGCTGCAAGGTCCTCGAAGTCGAGGGCGATACCGCAGTCGTGCAGCTGTTTGAGTCTGCACAGGGCATCAACCTCGCGGGCACGAAGGTCCGCTTCCTGGGTCACCCGCTGGAGTTGGGCGTCTCGGAGGATATGCTGGGCCGCGTCTTCAACGGCATGGGCGAGCCCATCGACGGCGGCCCGGAGATCCTGGCCGACGCGCACCGCGACATTAACGGCCTGCCCATGAACCCCGCCGCCCGCGCCTACCCCGCCGAGTTCATCCAGACGGGCGTATCCACGATAGACGGCCTGAACACCCTGGTCCGCGGCCAGAAACTGCCCATCTTCTCCTGCTCCGGCCTGCCGCACGCGGCGCTGGCCGCGCAGATAGCCCGCCAGGCGCGAGTCCTCGGCGCGAACGAGAACTTCGCCGTCGTGTTCGCCGCCATCGGCATCACCTTTGAGGAGAGCGAATACTTCATCCAGGACTTCCGCCGCACCGGCGCCATAGACCGTACCGTCGTCTTCTCGAACCTCGCCAACGACCCCGCAGTCGAGCGTATCGCCACCCCGCGTATGGCGCTCACCGCGGCCGAATACCTGGCCTTTGAGAAGGACATGCACGTCCTGGTCATCCTGACCGACATCACGAACTACGCCGAGGCCCTGCGTGAGGTCTCCGCGGCGAAGAAAGAGGTCCCGGGCCGCCGCGGCTACCCCGGCTACCTGTACACCGACCTTGCGACGATGTACGAGCGCGCCGGCCGCCGCATAGGCAAGAAGGGCTCCATCACGATGATCCCCATCCTGACCATGCCCGAGGACGACAAGACCCACCCCATCCCCGACCTGACCGGCTACATCACCGAGGGCCAGATCATCCTCTCCCGCGAGCTGCACCGCAAGGGCATAGTCCCGCCGGTGGACGTTCTGCCGAGCCTCAGCCGTCTGAAGGACAAGGGCATAGGCGAGGGCAAGACCCGCGAGGACCACTCCGGCACGATGAACCAGCTCTTCGCGGCCTACGCGAGAGGCAAGGACGCGAAGGAGCTCATGACCATCCTCGGCGAAGCCGCCCTCTCGGACGACGACAAGCTGTTCGCGAAGTTTGCGGACGAGTTTGAGCGCCAGTACGTCAGCCAGGGCAACGAGACGAACCGCACGATAGAGGAGACGCTCAACCTTGGCTGGGAGCTTCTGCGCATACTTCCGAGGAAGGAGCTCAAGCGCATCAAGCCTGAGTACATCGAGAAGTATATGCCGGAAGACAAGTGAGGCGGTGAGTTATGCCTAAAACCGCTGTGACTCCGACCAGAATGGTCCTGAACCAGCTCAAGGGCCGGCTCAAGACCGCGCGCCGCGGACACAAGCTGCTGAAGGACAAGCGTGACGAGCTCATGCGGCAGTTCATGGACGTGGTGAAGCTGAATAAGGAGCTGCGCCGCAAGGTCGAGGAGGGCATGACGGGCGCGTTCGCGTCGCTGACGGTGGCGAGCACGATAATGTCCCCCGAGATGCTGGAGCAGGCGCTGCTGTACCCGCGCCAGAGCGTGGAGCTGGGCATGAGCTTCAAGAACATCATGAGCGTGAACGTCCCTGTGTACAGCTTCCGCACGAAGAACAACGACCCGTCGGAGATATACCCCTACGGCTTTGCGCAGACGAGCGGCGAGCTGGACGACGCGCTGGAGAAGCTGGCCCGCGTGTTTGAGGACATGCTGGAGCTGGCGCAGGTCGAAAAGACCATGCAGCTGCTGGCGGAGGAGATCGAAAAGACCCGCCGCCGCGTCAACGCCCTGGAGTATGTCATGATACCGAACTTCGAGGAGAGCATCCGCTACATCGCCATGAAGCTGGAGGAGAACGAGAACTCCACCAAGGTCAGGCTGATGAAGGTCAAGGACATGGTCCTCGAAAAGGCGCACAACTTCGAATATTGACCCAGACCCGCCGCCCGACAGGACGGCGGGTTTATTATTGCCGGTGTCCCCACGGCGCCGCCCGCAAGGGGGAACCCCCGGCGAGGGTTCCCCCTTTGACCCCATCCTGCGCCTTGAGAGGCAATAAGAAAGGTCCAGGGGCTCTGCCCCT
>OLGN01000795.1_pt1 | contig 22181 bp, 20 predicted proteins | sample 1605941 | NCBI WGS metagenome assembly OLGN01 (sample SAMN03283269) | human gut metagenome | biome: human-associated habitat; material: feces | host: Homo sapiens | place: USA | collected 2013
GCTGCCGGAGCGGTGCTTAAGCCGCAAGGCGGGAATTGTGCGGTGTTGCCTTAGGTTTTACCAGGTTTTCACCAAGAAGCACTTGTTCTGCCCGGCGAATTGGGATATAATAAAAGGGTTACAAACAGCTTTACCTGCCATGGAGGGCAATGAATGATGAAACTGGCAAAACGTGCAGCTGCACTTGTGCTGGCAGCGGTTCTGGCGCTCAGCCTGACCGCCTGCAGCCCCAAGGAAGTAGCAAGCAATCTGATTTTGAAAACGGCAGACCTGCTGGGCCTGCGTGAAGAAGGTTCCGATGACGATGAGGCGGACGAAATTGTGGCGCAGCCCGGCGGTGAGGTGAACTTCCCGGATGGGCTGCAGGATACCTCGGTCCACTGGAACCAACAGGTGCAGGATGGGACGCTGTATGTTGCGTTTAACAGCATCCAGAACCGCAACACCGAGTATTTTGTGGCGGGTTCCGATACCGTGCAGGTAACGGGCTATGGCACCACCGAATCCACCGGTATTCTGGAGTTCAAGGTGGCGCTGTGGGAACTTTCGGAGGATAAGGCAACCACTTCCTATGTGGCGGGCACCACGGTGTATTTCCCGACCGGCGGGGAGTGCAGCACCTATACCATCTCCGGCTTGACCCCCGGCAGGCTGTACAAAGTCAATGTCAGCTATGACTCTGGTATGTTCTACATTACCGGCGGCGTGAAAATTGAGGGCATTGGCAGTGACGACCTGGTTGCCCCGGATGCAGAATAACCAAAAATGAAGCGTGCCCCGGCGCAGCGGTCAACGCAGACCGACGCCGGGGCATTTTGCGGATATGACTGAAACAAAAAAGGAATCAAAAGATGAACTTTGATAAAAAACAGCTGCGCAACACCCTGCTGCTTCTGCTGGGGGCGCTGATCTGGGGCACAGCCTTTGTGGCGCAAAGTGTGGGCAGCGGCTATGTGGGGCCGTATACCTTTTTGGCGGCCCGCAGCTGGCTGGCCTGCGCATTTTTGATCGTGCTGGTTTTGCTGCGCCGCGGCAAGGCCCGCAAAGCGGATCCCGGTGTTCCGTTCTGGATCAACGGCCGGATGCTGCTGCGGGGCGGTGTGTTCTGCGGCATTGCGCTGTTTGCGGCTTCGGCGGCACAGCAGGTCGGCATTGGCACCACCAGCACGGCCAAGGCGGGCTTTTTGACGGCGCTGTATGTGGTGCTGGTACCGCTGCTGGGGGTGTTCTTTGGGCGGCGGCCGGGGGTCAAACTGGGAATCTGCGCCTGCATCAGCCTGGCGGGGCTTTACCTGCTGTGCCTGGCGGGGCACGATACCCTGACCCTGACCGGCGGCGAATGGATGCTGCTGCTCTGCTCGCTGCTGTTTGCGTTCCAGATTATGCTGGTGGATCATTACAGCCCCAGGCTGGACGGTGTGCAGCTGAGCTTTGCGGAATTTTTTGCAACGGCGGTTCTTTCCACTATTTTTATGTTTGTGTTTGAAACGCCGACCTTTGCCCAGATCCAGGGGGCGGCGGTATCTATTGCTTACTGCGGCATTTTGTCCAGCGGTGTGGCCTACACGCTGCAAATTGTGGGCCAGAAAGAACTTGACCCCACCATTGCCAGCATGGCCATGTGCATGGAAAGCGTGTTCAGCGCCCTGGCCGGCTGGCTGATTTTGGGCCAGACCCTTTCCGGCGTAGAACTGGCAGGGTGCGCTTTGATGTTTGCGGCAATTATTGGGGCGCAGATACCGGAGAAAGTTAGGAGTTAGCAAAACGCGCACAGCGCCGATAAATATCGGGCGCTGTGCGCGTTTTTTGTATGATGACGAGGAAGAAAATGTATGGAAGGGGAAGAAAGGTAAAATTTTGCCGCGAACAGAAAAAGAGATTTGTAGGGGACGATGCTTGCATCGTCCCGTGGGGCGGGCCGTAACGTGGGCAGGTGGTACAATTTTATGATGTCTCTCTGCGGCGGGATGAGGGCATCCCGCCCTACAGATATGATTTATGGTACACTCTGTAATAAAGATGGCGGGCGCACAATGTGCGCCCCCTATGGTCTCTATAAACGAAAAGGTTAATACATAGAATGCAGAACTCTGCGGTCCACCGAAATTATTCTTTATTATTTATTATTATTTATTCTTTTTTCATTCAAACAAAAACGCGCCCTCCCTTGCGGGAAGGCGCATTTGATTTAATCGTGCCGGATGGCCTCCAGGGCGCTGATGCGAACGGCGCGGCTGGCGGGAACGATGCCGGAAAGCAGGCCCACCACCACGGCAAAGCCGATGGCAGCCAGCACCAGCCAGATAGGAATGATGGACATGACGGTTCCGCTGCCGGAATCAGACATGTACATTCCACCGCCGTAATACATCGAATCGCTGCTGCCCATCAGGGAGCTGAGGTCGATGGTGGCGTTGATGCCCAGCTTCATCAGCAGGGTGTTCAGGCCGTATACGATCATCGTCATGTTGTTCATGCCAAAGCTGATGATGTAGCTTAAAATCGTACCGGCTACGCCGCCGATAAAGCCGATCATACCGCTTTCAATCAGGAACATCCGCCGGATGTTGCCAATCTCGCAGCCCAGAACTTTCATCACGCCGATCTCACGGGTGCGCTCGTAAATGGCCATCGTCATGGTGTTGGCGATGTTCAGCGCGGCAACAAACAGGCTGATGGCCGCCAGACCCGCCAGGCGCAGCTGGCGCTGTGCGGTCTGCTGCTGCATCTGCTTGCGGTAATCCACCATGGAGCTGATCTGGTAGCCTTCCTCTTTTAAGGTATCGCAGATCTTATCCACATTCTTGATGTCATCGACCTTAATGTACACTTCGTTATAGGTCACTTTTTTGGGGTTAAAATTCGTTTTGGCCAGCTTGCTGTAGGCTTCGCTCAGCATCAGAAGGTCGTTCAGGCGGAAAGTAATGCCGTATTGCAGCATGTAATCCTCGGATTCTTCCGAGACAACGCCAACGATTTTGAGCTTGTAGCTCTGGGTCTTGGGGCTCTCGGTGTCACCATTGGTCAGGGTCAGGGTAAAGGTATCCTTGGTAGCATCCACAAAGGGCGGCAGCTGGTTGCCGTTGGCATCGGTTTCGCCGCTCCAGCGCTGGCGTTTGGAGCTGTTTTGGCTGCGGCGGGTATCCTCAAACTGATACAAAAACTCCTTGCCCACCACAACGGGGATCACATCCTTGCCGTAATTCACGCCGCTTTTGGGCCAGTCGCCGCTTTCCAGCTTGTTGTCCAGCAGGGGCATGGTGTCCGGATCCAGGCCGAGAACGCTCCATACATAACTGGCGCGGTAGCGGTTGTTTTTGCCTGCTTCTACATACAGGTTCAGGTCCGGCTGGTAATAGGGGGTGACAGCCGTAACGTGGTCGATCTTGCGGAACCGCTGGACGGCTTCGTTATCCAGCTTGACCTCCTGCCCATTGATGTTCTGGCTGCCGTAGTTGTATACCTCAATCTTGGTCAGGCCGCCCATATTTTTGAGCATTTCGTCGTTGTTATGGCTTTCCGCAATGCCCATGGAGATCATAACGATAACCGCACAGATGCCCACAACGACGCCCACAACGGTCAGTGCCGTGCGGCCCTTGCGGCGGGACAGGTTGGTGACAGCCAGCCCGATCTGGTCAGATATCTTCATCGTTGCCTTCCTCCAGCTTGGCAAGTGCGGCGGCCTTCTTCTTTTTGCGTACCACCACAACGATCACAACTACCACCACGATCACAGCAGCGCCGATTGCCAGATAGGCCCACAGGGGCAGGCCGGTCTGCTGGGGCTGCATGTCATCCATGTTAGAGTCCATATCGCCAGAATTGCCGTAGTCCATGGCCGGCTGAACAGAGAAGGAAAAATCTTTGCTGACGGTTTTCAGGATGCCGTTGGCGTCCTCATAGGTCAGGGTGATGGTACCGTTGCAGGTGCCTTCCTGGGTGGGGGTCATGTCAAAATCCACGCTGTTGGAGGAACCGGCGTTCAGGTTGCCGATGTACTGCACAGTGGTGTCAGCGCCCAGGTTATCGCCGGAAAGGGTGGCTTCCAGGTTGGAAAGGGCGTCGCGGCCCTTGTTGACAAAGTTCAGGGTAACGGAAGCGGAATCCCCCAGCGTAATGCTGTCGCTGAGCTCCAGCTGGCCCAGCTCAAAGCGGTCCGGCTGAGATACCGGAACCGAGATGGTGGTGGACATACCGGTAACGGCCTTGTTGGTGTCCGCGCCGGTGCCCACGCTGTTCACGGTGATGTTGGCCACGCCGCCGGTAAAGCCGGCGCTGGGGGTCAGACTGAAGCTGACATCACGGGTGGACTTGGGGGCCATGGTGCCCAGGTAGCTGCTCAGGCTGCCGCTGGTCATGGTGATGCCGTCCGGCAGGGTCAGCGAGATGACCACATCGTTCAGGTTCTCCTGGCCGCCGGTGGCGTACAGGGTCAGGGTCAGGGTAAAGGGCGTCCCGGCCACAACCGCTTCATTGCCGTAGCTGGAAGCGCGGATCATCAGGTTGGGGGTATCGGGGTCTTCGTCCACACACTGGCCCAGGGTAACGCTGAGCTGCTGCATCGCCATGGTGGAATTCAGGTAGCTCAGGTTGATGGGCACGCTGTTGCCGCCGCCGTTGTAGATCACATCGCGGAACAGCAGTACATAGCTGTAGTAACCGGCACCGTTGGCGTCGGTTTCCTCGTACAGCTGGCCAACTTCGGCGTTGCCGGTAAAGGTGAACACGGAGGAGTTGATGCGGGCAGAGATCTGGTCCGCGGGAATGAAGTTGTTGTAAGCACCGTAATCCGCCACGCGCAGAATCAGGTTAAACCGGCTGTCCCGGTCAATGGTGGTGATCTCGCCGCCTGCGGCATCGGTCACGGTCTGAGCAATGATATAGGCCGAGCCGCTGTTGTTGGGCTGGGGGGATGGCGTCGAATCGGGATCGTCATGATTTTTGTCCGAGCTGTTGTTGTCGGAGGCGTCTTGGTCATTAGCGGTCACTTGCGAATTGGGGGCATCATCATTTGCGGCCAGGGCGGGCGTAGCAGCCACGCTGCCGAAGAGCATGACGGCCGCCAGCAGGGCGGCAAAACGGGAAGCTTTTTTCACTCCGGGGTCCTCCTTAAATTGATTCCATCTTTTTCTATGGCTTTGATATTCCTGAATGAGTGGGCAAAATTTACGGTTTGGGTTGTTCGGGCTGCTGGGCTGCGGCAGCAGGGGCTGCGTAAGAGGCAAGCTCGGCTGCGGTTTTCTGGTGAACTTCGCCGCTGGCAGAGTCGCCGCCGATCCGCATGTTGCCCTCCAGGCTGGCGAACAGGGCTTCGCGGTTGCGCTCCCTTGTGGCGGGATCCTGCACCACATCGGACTGCACCTTGCCGTCCAGAATGGTAATAATGCGGTCTGCACAGGAGGCCAGCTCCGGTTCATGGGTGACCATGACAAAGGTGGTGCCCATCTGCTTGGATATTTGCAGCATACGGTAGAGCACCTGTTTGGATGTGATAGAGTCCAGGTTGCCGGTGGGTTCGTCCGCAAAGATCACGCGCGGCTTGCTGACAAAGGCGCGGGCGATGCCCACGCGCTGCTGCTGGCCGCCGCTCATCTCGGTGGGCATGTGTTCGGCACGGCCGCCAAGGCCCATGTTTTTTAACTCTTTGCGGGCCATGGCAAGGCGCTGGGAGCGGGAAATGCCCTTGAACATCAGCGGCAGAGCAACGTTTTCGGCCGCCGTCATGGTGGGCAGCAGGTTGTAGCTCTGAAAAATAAAGCCCAAGTGTGCCTGGCGGAACTTGGCCAGCTCATCTTCGGTCATAGCGCTGATCTCGTGCGAACCGATGAATACCTTGCCGCGGGTCGGTTTTTCCAACCCGGCCAGCTGATTCAGCAGGGTGCTTTTGCCACTGCCGGACTGGCCCACGATGCAGCAGAATTCCCCTTTTTCAATGGAGATAGAAACATCGTTCAGGGCAATGACTCGTTCTTTGCCCACGGCATACACCTTGCGCAGGTTGACGGTATGGATAATGGGTGCCATTTCAGCCCTCCCTTTTTGACAAAATCCTATACCTCTATACTATATCACATTTTACCCCCGGCGGAAAGGGGACGGAGTTGTAAAATTGCGGTGGGGCGAAGGAAGTAGTTAGGAGTTAGGAGGGAGGAGGTAGGAGTTTAGAAATTAGGAATTGGGGCGGGGAAAGGTGGTGGGTAGGGTGGCCAGCCCTCTGGCCGCCGGAAAGAGGGGGCTGCAAAGGTTCAGTAGGGCGTGGGGAATGGAGCAAAATAAATTTGTGATGAATCATGAAACTATATGTAGGGGACGGCGTCCTCGACGTCCCGGAGGGGCCTAGGAATGAAATTTTGTTGAGGGATATATGGCAAGGTTTCTCTGCGCCATGAACCTTAAAATTATCATAAAAAATGCCGCGGCCCGGCGGGGCGGCGGCAAATAGGGATGGGTTATAGATATTCTTCAAAAAATTCTGCGGTGGCGGATTCGATGCGGCGGCGGACGGAGAAATCGTCGATTTTTTTGCCGGATGCGGCGGTGAAATTGTGAGTGGCGTCCTCGTACTGGCCGGTCAGGTCCACCAGAGGGCCGCTGTGTTCGGCGGCAGCCTGGCGGGTCAGGTCAATGGTGGTCTGGCTCAGCAATTCGGCATCCCCGGCGGTATAAGCCAGCAGCAGAGGGCCGTTGTAGGTGCGCAGGCTGGCGGTGGGGTCCTGGTCGGCAACCTGCTGCACAAAATCGGCGCTGATCGTTACGCCCCACTTGGGCAGGTCCAGCACGCCGTTCTGTATGGCACCGTCATAAATAGCCTGGCGGCCCTCGGCGCTGTGGTCCAGAAATTCCAGCCCGTCCAGCCCTGTGTTATCCGCCGGTGCCCACAGGGCGGCGGCTTTGATGGAATCTTTCAGGTAGACGCTGACGGCGCGGCCGCCCATGCTGTGGCCCAGCAGGCCGATGCGCTCCGGGTCGGCACCCACAGTGTCGGTCAGGTAGGTGATGGCAGAAGTGATATCATCCCGCATGTTGGCGGGGGTGTAAGCGGTGAACGGCTCCTCGCTTTCGCCGCTGCCCGCAAAGTCAATGGCGATGCTGGCAATGCCGTGCTGGGCCAGCGTTTTGGCCAGCGGCTTGGCGTGGCCGTCCAGCTGGCGGTTGCCGGTAAAGCCGTGGCAGATCACAACGGCAGGCATGTTTTCGGCATTGGCAGGGGTGGTCAGCGTGGCATGGATGCTGCCGCGCTCGCCGGGGATGGTAAGCTGCTGCACCTGAACGGATGCCCCACAGCCGGAAAACAGCACCACCGCCGCGCAGACGGCTGCGGCCAGTAGCACCGCAAAAAAGGAACGCAGATGTTTCATGCAGATTCCCCCTTTCTTAGGATGTAGCTGAAAAGGCGAAAAATTCGTCGGCTTCTTTGCTTTCAGATACATCTTGGGGGTGAGTATACCACACTGCCCCGGCAATAACAACCACCGCGACGTAAACAAACCGTGAACAAACCATCAATTTACATTGGTAAAAAATTGGTTACGACCGCCTACGGGGCGGAGGTTTACTGCCCCGGTTCCCACATGGCAACGGGGGTCATGATGGTGGGATCACTGGCGGGGGCAAGGTACTGCTGATAGGTCTGGAACCAGTTGTCCGAAAGATCATCATACACCCAGGAAAGCAGCAACAACTGGCCCACAGGGGATTCGGCGGCAATATAGGTGCTTTCACCTGCCTGCCAGCTGGTGTGGAACACGCTGCCGGCGGCAAAGTTCAGCAGCAGGCTTTCGCCGCCCTGACCGCTGTTGGAACGAAACAGCATCATGGTGCCCCATTTTTGGGAGTAGAGGTTGGCAACCGTGGAAGAACCCAACAGATAACCGTAAGGATAATCGGAACGGTCGATCCCCAAAAGGGATTCCAGCGCGGTCTGCTCCCCGTTACGCAGGTTGAGCCGGATGGCGTTGAACGGGGTATCATCCGGATTCTCCCAAAGGGTGGTATCCAGATAGAGAGAATCCCCATACAGCGCGGCATGGGTGAAAGAACCGGAATTTTCGTTCAGGCTGTATAACCGCCGGCTTTGGGCGGTGACGGGGTCGTACAGCACAACGTCATAACTGGTGTTCTGGAACCGGGAAGAATAACTGCCGGCCAGGCTGTAATCGGATATTTTATCGGAAGCGAACGGTTCGGAGCAGCGCTCCCGGAACAGCACAAGCTGGTTGTTCCAGACACCGCAGAGGTGGTCGGTATCCGGGATGGGCATGGTTTCGTACTGGCCGGTGGTGCGCTCCATGCGGAACCAGCGGGTGGGCTCTTCGCCCTGCTGGCTCCGCATGATGCCGTATAAATAGGTGGAATCGCAGCCGCCGATATACACGGCGTCATGATCCAGCCGGACAAGCTCGGTGCGGGTGGTGCCGTCCAGCATTTCAATGCGGCCCTGGCCAAAGGCGTTCTGCATCAAGCGGCGGGCGGCGGTAACATCCTCCTGGGTGTAAGGCTCCAGCTCCTGGGTATAAAGGGCCAGCGGAACCCCGGCATCTGCCGCGCGCGCCCAGCGCATGATTTCATCGTCCGACATGGCGTTGATATCCGCGCCGGAAGCGCCCTTTGCCGTTGTGGGCGAATAGGTGCCGTAAACAAGGTAAACGCAATCCCCGGCGGGAACCAGAGAATACATCTGGTCCGTGATGCGGGCAGGGCAGCTGCTGGTGGTATGGGTGCAGCCGGGCACATCACAGAACACGGTCTGCACGCCGGTGCTCAGGTTAGTGCGAAGGATCAGGTTGGCATCATAATCAAACACAGCGGCAGCGCGGTCATCGTCCCACTGGTAGGCGATGACGTCAGTGTAATAATAATCGCTGGTTTCTGGCAGCGGCTCGGCGGGCAGCAGATCGGTGCTGCCTGGCTGCGGGGTGGGGGCATAGGGCTGCCAGGTCAGCTGCATGCTGTAATAGGCGCGGGGAACATCGTCAAGGGTAAAGGAGCCGTACACACAGGTCAGCAGGGCGTTGCCTCTGGCGCTGTACAGGCCGGTTTCGACGTAATCGCTGCCGTAAGGCACGGTCCAGTCGCCCAGGTCGGTAAGGCCCTCCCACTGCACCCAGGCGTTCAGCAGGTCGGAGATATTCAGCGATACCGGGCTGCCGGACAGCAGGGAGGGATCGTCCAGCGGGGCCTGAACCCACAGGTTCAGCAGGCGGCCGGTTTTATTATCATAATCCAGGGCGAATGTGGGGGATTCGTTGTATTCGGGGTCGCTTTCATCATAGGCGGCATGGGGGTAGCGCAGCAGCCGCGTAATGCCAAGGGAATCACTGGAAGTATACAGCTCGCCACTGCTGTAGCTGCTCAGGTTATCGGCTGCCACATGGTACCAGGTGTCCGGCAATACCTCGGCATCATGGAGCTGGGTCAGCAGGCTGGCGGCAAAATCAGCGGCGGTATCGCTGGAGGTCATGTTGTAGCGGCTGTTCCCGGCGGGGGTATACAGGGCTGCTGTGCCGTCCAGCCCGGCGGAAACCATCCAGTCCGTGCGGTTCATCTGGGTGCGGTTTTTGACCTGCTGTAATAGATAAAAATCATCCCCGCTGACCTCGCGGGATTCATACAGGCCAGAGCTTTGATTGACGGTGCCGAACATACGGGCATCCTGTGCGCGGAACCAGAGCAGCGGCAGGCAGGCCAGCACAGCCACCAGGGCGGCGCAGGCCAGCATCAGCAGCTTGCCGCGTTTTGTGGTTTTCATACGGGTTCCTCCTGTGCGAGTTCGGCGGCGGTTTGGTTCGGTGCGGGCAGGGTGACGGTTACGGTGGTGCCTTTGCCAAGCTCGCTTTCCATGGCAAGCGTTCCGCCGTGGGCCTGGGCAATGCGGCTGCACAGGGCCAGGCCCAGGCCGCTGCCGCCCTGGCGGCGGGAACGGGATTTATCTACCATATAAAACGGCTCCACCACGCGGGCCAGCTTGTCCGCCGGGATGCCCTGGCCGTGGTCCTGAACCGTCAGCCGGATGGAACCATCTGCCTGTTCGGCGCAGACCGCAATGGCGCTGCCGGGGGTGCTGGCCTTGGCGGCGTTGGTGACAAGGTTGATGACGAGATCACACAGCAGGTCGGCATCTCCCTGCACGGTCAGGCTGTTGGACTGCATGGTCAGAATGCAGCCGTTCAGAGCGGGGGCAACGGCGCGGCGCGCTTCGGCAAAAACAGAATCCAGCTGCACGGGTACCAGTTGGGGGGCGTGCTCACCCAGGCCCATCAGCTGCAGCAGCTTTCCGCTTAAGGCTTCCAGCCGCTGGGCTTCATGGAAGATGGCCCCGGCGGCTTCACGCTGTTCTTCGGGGTCTGGCTGCATGCTGCGCAAAAGGTCGGCATAGCCGATGATGCCGGTCATGGGGGTTTTGAGCTCATGGGTAAACGCACCCACAAAATCATCCCGCTGCTGGACCGAAAGCTCCAGAGCTTCCACTTTGTCCTGCACGGCACCGGCCATCTGGTCAAAGCCCTGGCTCAGGATTTCAAGCTCATCCCCGGTGTGCATCCTGGTGCGCAAGGCATAATCACCCGCGGCAATGCGGGCGCTGGCGGCGGTCAGCACGGTCAGTGGGTGGGTCAGGCGGCAGCTGACAAGCCAGACCACCACGGCAGCCCCGGCTACCACGGCAGCTTCCAGCAGGAAAAAGCGCTGCAGGCTGCGGTTGCGCGCGGCAAAAATCTCCGTTACATCAAAGGTGGTTACCATCACAAGGCCGCCCAGCAGATCGCTGCGGTAGGTGCGGGTCACATTGGGGCCGTACTGCAAAATGCTTTGGCCGTCCTGCAGGCCGTATATGGCATAGGCTTCGTCCTGGGCGGGGTCAGCGGATGCGCGGAACAGCCCCTGGGAATAAACCCCACGGGCCAGATCCCCTGCGCGCCAGGTTGCGGCGGTGATAAAATCATCCCCGCAGGTATCTTCGCCGCGGCCGGTCTGGTCCAGGTAGTAATCCTCCACCACGCCGCACAGCATGGCGTGCATGCTTTGTTCCTGCTCGGCGGCTGCGCTCAGGCGGTCCATAAAGCTGCCGTTGACCAGCACCGCACCGCCCACGGCAAAAAACGCGGCGATGACCAGCAGCATGATGCAGACAAGTTTTTGAGAAAATTTCATAGAAAAACCCGTAAGTAAGTTTGAAATTAGGAATCAGCAATTTGAGGTTATTTCTGGTCGGATTTAAGGCGGTAACCGACACGGTAGACGGTTTCGATCTTATCCGCCCAGCCAAGTTTTTTGCGCAGGCGCTGGATGTGCAGGTCCAGGGTGCGGCTGTCCAGCAGATCGCCGCCCCACACCCGCTCGTACAATACATCGCGGTACAGCGCCGCCCCGCGGTTGCGCATGAGCTGCTCCAGCAGGTCGAACTCCCGCGGGGTCAGCTCCACCGCCTTGCCCTGCCGGGTCACGGTGCGGGCCACAATATCCATCGTTACATCAAAGGCGGTCAGGGTCTGGCCGCCGCGGCCGGTGCGGCGCAGTACGGCTTCCACACGGGCTAGAAGTTCTTCGATTTCAAACGGCTTTACGATATAATCATCGGCGCCGAGCTGCAGGCCTCTGACCCGGTCCTTAGTGGCGCCCTTGGCCGTGATAAAGATGACCGGCACCCCCAGCGGGCGCAGGTAGCCCAGCAGCTCGTACCCATCCAGGCCGGGCAGCATAATATCCAGCAGGGCCAGGTCAAAGTCGTGCTCGGCAATCAGGTCCGCCGCGGTGCTGCCATCGTTGGCAACCGTGCAGTCATACCCCGCGCGGCGCAGGCTGACCGCAATCAGCCGGGAAATGGTAATTTCGTCCTCCACAATCAAAATGCGGTTCATCCAATGCCCCCAATCGTTATTTATCTTAAGTATAGCACAGAGTTGTCGCCAAGTTGTATAGAAGTTAGGAGTTAGGAGTTGGGCGGCGGGATAAAGGTTGCCGTGAACCGAATAAAAGCATTGTAGGGAACGGTCAAGACCGTTCCCTACAGATTATAATGGAAAGTTATGTAGGAGTTTTAATAACCGGCAGCCCCAAAACTCCCAACTCCTAACTACGCATTATGTACCGCTTGTGCCATATCGCGCACAAAGGCTTCGATGTGGGGCACGGCGGCGGGGCCGTATTGGGCAAAGGGCTTGATGATGGCGCTGCCGACGATGGCACCATCGCTGACTTTAATGCATTAAATCGGGAAAGCCAATGGGTTGAAGAAAAAATTTGAATTTTTCTGCCGTCTTGCACCCAGGGGCAAAAATGCCTATAATGAACACAGAAGCAAAACCACGCGGCGCGTTTGATACGTTTGGCGCGGTAAAAGATAAAAGGAGAACCCCATGCCCGGAATTTTGTATATTGTTGCCACGCCCATTGGCAACCTGGACGATATGCCGCCGCGGGTGGCGGCTACATTTGGCGCGGCGGATTTTGTTGCCGCCGAGGATACCCGCGTGACCCTGAAGCTGCTGAACCATCTTGGCTTAAAAAAGCCGATGATGAGCTATTATGAGCATGCGCTGCACCATGGCGCGGCAATTTTGGACCGCATTGAAGCGGGGGAAAGCTGCGCGCTCTGCTCTGACGCCGGTATGCCCTGCATCAGCGACCCCGGTGAGCAGATCGTGAAAGACGCCATTGCCCGCGGCATTACGGTAACGCCGGTGCCGGGTGCCAGTGCCTGCGTGACGGCGCTGGCGGTTTCGGGGCAGGATACCGCCCGGTTTGTGTTTGAGGGCTTTTTGCCGGTGCCCAAAAAGGAGCGCCGCGAGCGGCTGGAATTTTTGCAGGGGGAGACCCGCACCGTGATTTTTTATGAGGCCCCCCACAAGCTGCGCGGAACACTGGACGACCTGTGCGCCGCCTTTGGCGCGGAGCGCTCCATTACCCTGTGCCGGGAGCTGACCAAGCTGCACGAGGAAATCACCAAGACGACCATCGGTGAAGCTGTGCGCTACTATGAGCAGAACGATCCCCGCGGGGAGTATGTGCTGGTTATGGCGGGTACCCCGGCGGCGCAGGCTGCGGCGGAGGAAGTGACCCTGCCGGACGCCGTTGCCACCGCCCGCCTGCTGATGGCGCAGGGCACCCCGCCCGCCGCAGCCGCAAAACAGGCTGCCAAGGGAACGCCGTTCAGCAAGGGCGATATTTACAAAGAACTGATCGCGGCCAAAGATGAGGGCGACCGTGAAGAAGAGAGCGAATGATATGGCCGAGCAACCCATGAAAGTGCTGGTTGTCAGCGATGTACACGGGCGTGTGACCCCGCTGCGCTGGCTGCTGAAAAACGAAACTGCCGATGCCCTGTTCTTTTTGGGGGACGGCCTGTATGACCTGGACCAGGCCATTGCCGCAAACGGCGCTGCGCCGGATTACCCCATCTACCGGGTGCGCGGCAACTGCGATATTGGTTCCGATGACCCGGCAGAGGGGCTGGCACCCTTTGGCGGTGTGCTGTTCTTTTATACCCACGGGCATCTGTTCGGGGTAAAATCCGGGTACGAGCGGATCGCCGAATACGCAGCGGACCGCGGGGCGGATGTGGTGCTGTTTGGCCACACCCACTATAAAACGCTGCGCCATGGTACGCCGTTTTCCCCGGCACTGTTCAACCCCGGCAGCCTGCGGGATACCCACAGCTATGGCGTGATCACCATCACGGATGGACAGTGCAGTTTTGAATGGAAGCAGGTGCCGGAACAATGGTAAACAATGCAGCAGTATCCCACAACAGCGTGAACGAGCTGTACTATCTGGAAGAGGTGGACAGCACCAACACCTGGGCAAAGGCAAACCTGGACAAATTCGGCCCGGTGGGGGCAGTGTATACCACCAGCCAGACGGCGGGCCGCGGGCGGCGCGGGCACACCTGGATCAATGCGTCCGGGCAGGCGCTGTATTACACGGTAGTGCTGAAAACTGAGATGGCTCAGCCCGAAAGCCTGCCGCTGTTTGCCAGCATGGCCGTGGCAGATGCGCTGGAACAGCGGTACGGCATCCAGTGCCAGATCAAATGGCCCAACGACCTGTTGCTGAACGGTAAAAAGATCGTAGGCATTCTGTGCGAGGGGATGCCGGACCACCATGCCATTGTGTGTGGCATTGGCATCAATCTGGCCCAGCCGCAGAGCTATTTTGACGCAATGGAGTTGCCCCACGGCACCAGCCTGGCGTTGCAGGGCATTGCCGTGGATCCGGCGGCGGATGCCGCCGCCCTGGCGGAGAGCATGACGAACTTTGGATTTGACCGTGCGCTGTACGGCTTTGAGCGGGAGGGCTTTTCCGCTATCCGGGATGCGTATAAGGCGCGCTGTGTAAACCTGGGGAGGCATGTGACCTTTGACGGCGGCGAAGGCACCGCCCTGGATGTGGACGAAGAGGGCCGCTTGGTGGTGCAGGGGGCTGAGGGCAGCACCCATGTGTTTACCGGCGAAGTGAGCGTGCACGGCATTTACGGTGCAGTGTGAGCTATAATCTTATAATTTTTACTATATTTCGTACTTTTTAACGGTGTGCCCCCGGCGTGGGGGAAATTAACAGAAAGTTCACACCGTTATAATATATTTTTCTCAAGTATTGGGTATCCTATAATCACACGGAACGGAGCCGCAACCGTTGCCGTGGAACATGATTCCTCCTCACACCAAAACGATACCCCATCGCCCCCGCCTGAAGCCGCAATCAGGCGGGGGCAACTTTTGTAGTTAGAAGTTAGGAATTAGGAGTTAGGAATTTGAGGCGGGGCATAGGCTGCGGGCGGGAAATATAGGGATAAAATCATAAAGAATAAGAATGCAGAGATGTAGAGGGAAAATACATCGCTGCATTCTTTTGTTTTTTGGGGGAGACAAAAAGGCGCGTGATAAAGTGGAACTTGTAAGGGGCGATGCTGGCATCGTCCCTTAGGTGGGCCTTGTTGTATATCTCATTATGGCATATACAGCGAAGCCCCGGAACGGTCAAGACCGTTCCCTACAGCTTATTTTATATTGCGATGCAAACATACAAATGGTCTGTAGGGCGGAATGCCCTCATCCCGCCGCGGAGAAGCCTTGCTGATTGCGTCAAACCTTGCGAATTTGTTCAAATTTTGTTTACAATTTGTCTAAGAATAGCCGGTCGAAACTGCGTGAAATTTATCCGCATCACCAAAAATGAGTGAAGCGCTTTGTACAGTATTGACAAATGTGTGCCAAAAGGTTTATTGTAATAGCAATTCATCAGCCAAATGCAATGAACAGGAAATGACCTATCCGTATCACCGCTTACAGAAAGCCGTTGGTTGTGCAAGACGGCAGCAAGGCGCGGTCTGGCCCTCACCTGCGAGCAGCTTGGGGGAAAGCGGGCAGAACCGCCCGCCGTGTAGTTCAAGCCGGGAACCCTCCGTTAATGGGGTGCGCAGTCCGGCACAGTGCGGTGTGGGGCTGCGGGTGAGCGGTCGGCATTGAGCCGGCAAAGCAAAGTGGTAACGCGGAAGTAAAAGTTGCAATGGTGCAGCGCATGATTGCAGTGTATGCCTTCGTCTTTGCGTTGGTCCAAATGGGCCAACAAAGAAAGACGAAGGCTTTTTTGTTTATCGCATTTGGCTGGATGGAGTGGAAAATTTTTATTATTAACGGAGAGAAGGATTATCATGAACACACTCGTCATCGTGTTGATTGCTGCTGTGGTTCTTGTCTGTGCTTATGCGTTTTATGGGCGCTGGGTGGCAAAAACCTGGGGCATTAACCCGAACGCACAGACCCCCGCTGTTAAGTATAACGATGGTAAGGATTACGTTCCCACCAACGGCTGGACCGTTTTCAGCCATCAGTTTTCTTCCATTGCCGGTGCAGGCCCTGTTACCGGTGCAATCCAGGCTGCAGCCTTCGGCTGGCTGCCGGTTCTGCTGTGGGTGCTCATCGGCGGCGTTTTCTTTGGCGCTATTACCGACTTCGGCGCTTTGTATGCTTCCGTTAAGAACGACGGCAAGTCCATGGGCATGCTGATCGAAAAGTACATCGGCAAGCTGGGCCGCAAGCTGTTCCTGCTGTTCTGCTGGCTGTTCTGCGGCATCGTTATTGCAGCTTTTGCTGATATGGTTGCCGGTACTTTTAATGCTTACACCACGGTTGACGGCGTTACCAGCCTGGCTGATGCAGCTACCACCAACGGCGCAGCCGGCATGGTTTCCATCATGTTCATGCTGTTCGCTGTTGTGTTTGGCCTGATCCAGAAGAAGTTCAACTTCTCCGGCTGGAAAGAGGCTGTTCTGGGCATCGTGTTTATCGTGCTGTCCTTTGCTGTCGGCATGAAATTCCCCTTGATTTTTGACAAGGCTACCTGGAGCTACATCACCTTTATTTACATTTTCTTTGCTGCAGTTCTGCCCATGTGGCTGCTGAAGCAGCCCCGCGACTACATGACCACCTTCATGTTCATCTGCATGATTGCCGGTGCTGTTGTTGGCCTGCTGGTTGCACATCCCACCATGAACCTGCCCGTCTTTACCGGTTTCAATAACGAAAAGCTGGGCACCATGTTCCCCATTCTGTTCGTTACCGTGGCTTGCGGTGCTGTTTCCGGCTTCCACAGTCTGGTTTCCTCCGGTACTTCTTCCAAGACGGTTGAAAGCGAAAAGGATATGCTGAAGGTTGGTTACGGTGCTATGGTGCTGGAAAGCCTGCTGGCTGTTCTGGCCCTCTGCGTTGCCGGTGCAGCCGCTGCTGCTGACGGTACCCCCGCTGCTGGTACCCCGTTCCAGATCTTCAGCCGCGGCGTTGCTGGTTTCTTTGAGATGTTCGGCGTGCCCGTTTATGTTGCTACCGTCTTTATGACCATGTGCGTTTCCGCTCTGGCTCTGACCAGCCTGGATGCTGTTGCCCGTATCGGTCGTATGAGCTTCCAGGAACTGTTCAGCGTGGACGATATGGAGCATGCAGAAGGCTGGCGTAAGCTGTTCTGCAACACCTACTTCTCCACCATCATCACCCTGGCATTCGGCTTCCTGCTGACCCAGGTCGGCTATGCCAACATCTGGCCTCTGTTCGGTTCCGCCAACCAGCTGCTGAGCGCTCTGGTTCTGGTTACCCTGTGCGTCTTCCTGAAGGTCACCGGCCGCAACAACAAGATGCTGTTCCCGCCGCTGATCATCATGCTGTGCGTCACCTTCACTGCTCTGGTTCAGCGCCTGATTGCTATGGTCAAGGCCATCCAGACCGCAGCTTCCACCACCATCCCCGCTGGCGAAACCACCTGGGGTGCTGTGTTCATCGCAAACGGCCTGCAGCTGATCATCGCTATCCTGCTGATCGTTCTGGGCATCACCATCGTGGTCAACTCTTTCAAGAGCTATGCCAAGAGCGAAAAGAACAGCGAAAAGGCTGCTGTTTAATCCAAGCAGCACTTGACAAATATACCGTATTGAGGTAATATTTATTCGGCCGCAATGGCGCGGCATTACACTGCACCATTCGGCAGTCATAAGGCATTGGGCCCCCGTGATCCGCACAGTGGAACACCGGGGCTTTTTGCATAAAAATGAGGGAAATTTATAAAGGAGACCATGAACCATGAAGCTTAAAAACACGCTGGCCCTGAGCCTTGCCGCTGTGATGGCCGCCGGTCTGACCGCCTGCGGCTCTAGCGCCGACACCGCTTCCGCCGCCTCCCCTGCTGCGGATTCCACCGCAGCCGAGAGCACCGAGGCCCCGGACGGCGACGGTGACCCCACCACGCTGACCGTTGCCATGGAGTGCGCTTACGCCCCCTACAACTGGACTCAGAACGATGATGCCAACGGCGCTGTGGAGATCCGCGGCTCCAGCGACTACGCCTACGGCTACGACGTCATGATGGCCAAGAAGATCGGCGAGGCGCTGGGCCAGAAGGTCCAGATCGTCAAGCTGGACTGGGACAGCCTGATCCCCGCCGTCATGAGCGGCGACGTGGACTGCGTCATTGCCGGTCAGTCCATCACGGCGGAGCGCGCCGCGCAGGTCGATTTCAGCGACCCGTACTACTATGCCTCCATCGTCACCCTGACGAAGAAGGACAGCGCTTATGCCAATGCTGCAAGCGTGGCTGACCTGGCCGGTGCCACCGCCACGAGCCAGCTGGGCACCATCTGGTATGACACCTGCCTGCCGCAGATCGAGAACGCCAACATCCTGCCCGCGCAGGAGACGGCCCCCGCCATGCTGGTAGCCCTGAACAGCGGTGCGTGCGACATCGTCGTCACCGACCACCCCACCGGCCAGGCTGCTCTGACCGCCTATCCCGACCTGGTCATGCTGGACTTCGGCGGCGGCGACGGTGACTTCCAGGTCAGCGACGAGGACATCAACATCGGCATCTCGATGAAGAAGGGCAACACCGCCCTGAAGGACGCCATCAATGAGGTGCTGGCCACCATGACCACCGACGACTACAACACCATGATGGACGAAGCCATCAGCGTACAGCCCCTGAGCGAGTAATTTTGCCCGCCTGCCCCTGCCGTTTTGCGCGGCAGGGGCCTTGGTGTTGGTGAAGCTGAGGAATCATAAAGGAGAATCTCATGCAAGACTTTTTCGCAAACTGTGCCACAGTGCTGCAAAAGTACGGCTTCTCGTACCTGCGCGGCGCGGGCACGACCCTGCTGCTGGCGCTGGTCGGCACGTTTTTCGGCTGCCTGATCGGCTTTGCGGTGGGCGCTTTGCAGACCATCCCCGTTGACAAGCAGCGTGACCCCGTGTGGAAGCGCGTGCTGCTGAAGATCCTGCACATCTTCCTGCGCTGCTATGTGGAGCTGTTCCGCGGCACACCCATGATCGTACAGGCCGTGTTCATCTACTACGGCCTTTTGCAGGTGTTCGGCATCAAGATGGGCATGTGGCAGGCCGGCTTCTTCATCGTGTCCATCAACACCGGCGCGTACATGGCCGAGATCGTCCGCGGCGGCATCATTTCCATCGACCGCGGCCAGTTTGAGGGTGCCATGTCCATCGGTATGACGCACGCGCAGACCATGTTCAAGGTCATTATCCCGCAGGTCATGCGCAATATCCTGCCGTCAGTTAGCAACGAATTTGTCATCAATATCAAGGATACGTCCGTCCTGAACGTCATCGGCGTGACGGAGCTGTACTATTTCGCCGGCATCATCAAGCGCCAGAATTTCCAGACGTTCCAGACGTATCTCGTCATCTGCATTCTGTATTTCATCCTCACGTTCACCATCACGCGCCTGCTGCGCTGGGTCGAGCGGAAGCTGGACGGCAACGAAAACTACACGATCTTCGGCTCGCAGACGGATGTCAACGCCGAGATCCACATCACGAAGGAGGGCTGAGCCGTGGCAGACAATGTGATCGAGCTGGTACATCTGCAAAAGCAGTTCGGCGACCACGCCGTCCTGCGCGACATCAACCTCAGCGTGAAAAAGGGCGAGGTCATGAGCATCATCGGCGCGTCCGGTTCCGGCAAGAGCACGATGCTGCGCTGCATCAATCTGCTCGAGACGCCGTCCTCCGGTCAGGTGCTCTATCACGGGCAGGACATCACGGCCAAGGACTTCAACCTCATCCAGTACCGCACGAAGGTTGGCATGGTGTTCCAGAGCTTCAACCTGTTCAACAACATGTCCGCGCTCAACAACTGCATCGCCGGGCAGGTCTCGGCGCTCAAGCGCAGCCGCAAGGAGGCTGAGGAGATCGCCATGGAGTACCTGACGAAGGTCGGCATGGCGCCGTATATCAACGCCCGGCCGTCTCAGCTCTCCGGCGGTCAGAAGCAGCGTGTGGCCATCGCCCGTGCGCTGGCTATGCAGCCGGAAGTGCTGCTGTTTGATGAGCCGACGAGCGCGCTCGATCCGCAGATGGTCGGCGAGGTGCTCGATGTCATGCGCCGCCTGGCCGAAGAGGGCCTGACGATGATCGTCGTCACGCATGAAATGGCCTTCGCGCGCGATGTCTCCAGCGACGTCGTGTATATGTCCGACGGCGTCATCTGCGAGCAGGGCAAGCCGCATGAACTCTTTGAAAACCCGCAGAATCCCAAGACACGCGAGTTTCTGTCGCGTTTTCTTGCGCGCTGAATTCCAATATCAGAATCCCAACAGCGGCGCCTCCGTCATTTCGGAGGCGCCGCTGTTTCTGCGCGCATAAAGCGCCATGTACCTGGGAAATCACGCAGCCTGACCTCGATGTGTGCCCGGTCGTGAATGACCATGCGGTCGAGCAATTGGGCATAGAACACCGCGTCCTGTGCTGTGCCGTCGAGCAGGGCTGTCACTTCTGCCTGCAGCGGCCGGATCCGCTCCGGGGAAATGGCCGCGTTCAGAGCTGCTGTCACATCGGCGGCGATGCCGGTGCGGTTGATCGGCAGCAATGCCCAGACTTGGGTCAGGATCTGTACAGCGTCCTCGTCCCGCAGACTTTCTCCGGTGCAGCCGCGTGTATGTCCGGCGGCGTCGGTGTGCGGACGGCCATATTTTGTGGCGGCGTAGCAGCGCCAGGACAGAGCTGCACTGCCGTCGCGCCGTGCCTTGCAGCGAGCGGCGCAGTTTGCGCCGCACACGCCGCACCGGAGCTTGCCGGAAAGGGGATAGCGCCGGCTGTGCTTGGGCTGTCCATCCTGCGACTGAGCGCGCGCTGTCAGGATACGCCCGGCCGCTTCAAACGTGGCGCGCGGAATGATCGGCGCGTGGTGATCGCGCAGGACGACATAGGCTTCCTGCCCGCGGTTATATTTCTTCTCGTGCGTCAGATAGTCGGGGGTGTAAGTTTTTTTCTGCACCAGATCGCCGCAGTATTTTTCGTTGCGCAGGATGCGCAGGATCACGCTGCTGCGCCACGGCCCGCCGCGTGCGGCCGGCACGCCGGCTTCATTGAGTTCGCGCGCAATGGTGTGCGCGCCTTTGCCGTCATTCACAAATTTGCGGAAGATATCCCGTACAATCTGCGCGCCCGGCTCGTTGACGATCAGCACCCCGCCGCGCACGTCATAGCCGAGCAGGTCGCGGCCGAACACGACGCCCTGTTCCATGCGGCGCTTTTGCCCCCACTTGACGCGCTCGGAGGTGCGGCGGCTCTCCTCCTGCGCGATGGAGGCGAGGATCGTCAGCCGCAGCTCGGCGTCTCCGTCGAGCGTATAGAGGTTGTCGCTCAGAAACAGCACGCCGATGCCAAGGCGCTTGAGCTCGCGTGTGTAATAAATGCTGTCGAGCGTGTTGCGCGCGAAGCGGGAGATCTCCTTCGTCACGATCAGGTCGAGCATCCTCGCACGCGCACAGGCGATCATGCGCTGAAATGCCAGCCGCTTTTTCGTGCTGGTGCCGGAGAGCCCCTCATCGGCAAAGATGCCCGCCAGTTCCCAGCCGGGCTGCCGGGCGATGTATTCCCGAAAGTAGCGCTGCTGGCTCTCGAAGGAGTTTGCCTGATCGTCCCGGTCGGTTGAGACACGGCAGTAGGCGGCCACGCGCAGCGATTTTCCGGCGGGGATCATGGCAGCGGCTGGACGAGCAGGGCAGAGCAGCGGCGGTATTCCGTGTCCGTCAGCAGGCCGCGCGCCCGCAGCGCTGCAAGTACCGCGTGCTCGATCTGCGGCATGCAGATATTGGCTGCTTTCCGCAGCGCCGTTTCGTCTGGCTGTTGGGTGCAGATCCAAATTCGTGGTTGCATTGCAGCACCTCCCGGCGAAAGTGTATGCGCGGCGGAGGCGCGCGAGAACGGAAAACGGAACATTTCTGCCGCCCCGGCAGGGACGGAGGAACTGGGGCACCTCGAGATGGTCGGCACGATCGTCTATCAGCTCACGCGCAGCATGACGCCGGAGCAGATCAAACAGTCCGGTTATGACACGTATTTCGTCGATCATACGGCGGGGGTGTTTCCGCAGTTTGCGTCCGGCACACCGTGGACGGCAGCGACGATCGGTGTGACGGGTGACGTGATCGCGGATCTGTCGGAGGATATGTCGGCCGAGCAGAAGGCCCGCAAGACCTATGACAACATCCTGCGCTTGTGCGATGACCCGGATGTGACAGACGTCATTCGCTTCCTGCGCGAGCGTGAGGTCGTGCACTACCAGCGCTTTGGCGAGGCGCTGCGCCTGGCGACGGAGAAGATGGATCAGAAGAATGTCTATATGACCAATCCCGCGTTCGACCGCACTTGATTCTGGCGCATATAAGCAAAAAGGGCAGG